>Ga0247727_10000019_pt1 | contig 331257 bp, 282 predicted proteins | sample WisWelCaveWW1625_FD_202498 | JGI IMG/M metagenome (GOLD analysis project Ga0247727, IMG submission 202498) | Biofilm microbial communities from Wishing Well Cave, Virginia, United States - WW16-25 | ecosystem: Environmental > Aquatic > Deep subsurface > Groundwater > Cave microbial mat...
TGTTTCAGCAAGGTAGAATATTTCAATAAAGTTTAATCAATAGATTATTACCTTTGCTTTAACGATTTAAAAGCGGGCAGAGCGACTAATCCCCTATTGTATTACGGTAATCAATAAGCTTCTGTAAATCAGACATAAACCGTTCGATATAGGAAACCTCAAGTCCGCAGCGGAGCAGACCAAACCCGCAATAGCGGGTTATTCGTTTTAGGTCCTTAATTCACATTTTATTGTTGATATCAGGTCCCTCCTTTCGTGATCCGTCATTGTGTATGTCCTAAATTTAATCAACCAAACCCTGCAATCATGATCGTACAACATCTCAATTGGATCGCTGTGCTGGTATCCGGCCTGGCGTACTTCGCACTCGGCGCAATATGGTTCAACCAAAAAGTATTCGGTACCATGTGGATGAAAGCGCATAATATCAGCGCTCCTACGGCCGAAGACAAAAAGCAAATGCCGAAGATGATGATCGGAACCTTCGTCCTTTGCATCATTGGCGCAATGGTAACCGGGTACTTTGTTTATGCGCTTAATTCCATGACCTGGATGACAGGCGCCAAGATAGGACTCATTGGAGCATGTGGTTTCGGAGGAGTTGCGATAGCGATGAATTATATGTACACCAAGAAACCCGTGAGCATCATAATCGTGGATTCACTCTACCACGTGGTGGGATTCATCATCTGCGGGATCATTCTTTCTGTCTGGAGGTAATTAAGGCGTCTATTTTTTCCGCGGACTGAATCTTCGATTTCCTCCTTGCTTCCCGCCGCCACGGTGCTTAGGATTACCTTGCCTATGTGATCCTTTTCGTCCTTTCGGATCCCAGGCGGGTCCGGATGGCATTCCGTGAGGCAATGAAAGTTTGGGGACTTCCTTTTCAATGAGGTCCTCAATGCTTTTGAAACTCCGCTGGTCTTCCGAATTGATGAATGTGATGGCTTTCCCGAAGGATGATGCCCTGGCAGTACGACCGATCCTGTGAATGTAACTATCTGCGTCCCTTGGCACATCGTAGTTGATCACCAGTTCAATTCCTTCAATATCAATTCCACGGGAAAGTATATCTGTTGCTATTAGAACCCTTAGTTTACCGGAAGAGAAATTCCTTACCATGCTTTCCCGTTCGGTTTGATCCAGGTCGGAATGCATCGCGTCTGCGTCAATTTTCAGGGCTCTTAATTCACTCCGGAGTTTCTTGACTTTTTCTTTCCTGGATGAAAAGATCAGTACGCTTTTGTAATCGGAATCCTTCAGCAAATGAATAATGAGATCGTTTTTCTGAGCATCATATATGAGATATGCCTCCTGTGTAATGCCTTCTGCAGGCTTGGAAAGCGCAAGGCTAACCTCCTCCGGGTTCTGCAAGATCTTTTTCGAGAAAGCGCGGATGTCATGCGGCATGGTTGCAGAGAAAAGAAGCGTTTGCCTGACCTTCGGTAACATGCCAATGATCCGTAAGATATCCTCCTGGAAACCCATATCCAGCATCCTGTCGGCTTCGTCCAGTATAAGGTGCTTCAGGTTTTCAAACCTGACATACTTCTGATTAAGATGCGAAAGTAAACGGCCTGGCGTAGCGATCGTGATGTTTGCACCTTCCGATAAGGCTTTCTTCTCTCTCTCGAAAGACATCCCGTCTGTTCCGCCGTATACGGCAATAGAGCTGACCGGTGTGAAATATGAAAACCCATCCATTGCCTGGTCGATCTGCAAGGCCAGCTCCCTTGTAGGAACAAGTATAAGTGTATCACAATTTGCCGATGGCTCCTTTGTAAGTTTACTGAGAATGGGAAGCAAATATGCAGCGGTCTTGCCGGTACCTGTCTGTGCGCAGGCAATAAGATCCCTTCCTGCCAGCACAATGGGAATAGCTTTCTCCTGTATAGGTGTTGCTTCCTTGAACCCAATGGATGCAATACCTTCCATCAGGTCCTGATTCAGCCCGAATTCTTCAAACTTCACTTTTTGACTTTAGGATGCGAAGGTAACGTGATTTTATGCTCAATGGCTTATATTTGTACCCTTATGAAATTCCTCCTAAGCAGTTCTTTTATTCTTACCGGCCTTGCCTTGTTCTCACAGGAACATTCTTCCGGACATCTCATTCCTTATTCTCCCGAACCACTTGAATGTATCTCAGCAGAACAGCGCGCATCAATATTGGCTGAGATCAATGCGAACAAATCTGAACTTTACGCTCAAAATAAACTTCCTCAACCCATACCTTCTCAAATTGCTTTTCTCAACTGGCCATTGCGTCTGCGGACCGGGTTGAATCTTTACGGCTATCACGGGATCTCAGCACAGGTTGATCATGATCCTACTTTCCCCAATAATCTGCTTGATTATAATTGCGGAACACGAACCTATGACACTCCATCCGGATACAATCATGCCGGCACCGATATTTTCCTCTGGCCTTTCTCATGGAATAAAATGGATAGCCTGGATGTAGAGATCATTGCTGCAGAAGCCGGAACGATCGTGGGAAAATGGGATGGGAATTTCGATCGAAGCTGTGGAACAAATACCGGGAACTGGAATGCCGTTTTTGTTCAGCATGCCGATGGTTCCGTTGCCTGGTACGGTCACATGAAGAATGGATCGCTCACAACTAAGATCAACGGACAAACTGTTACACAAGGTGAATACCTTGGCGTGGTAGGAAGCTCAGGCAACTCCAGCGGTCCGCATCTTCACTTTGAACTTTATGATGCCGGTAACAACCTGATCGATCCCTACTCCGGTTCATGTAATTCACTCAACAGTGTGAGTTGGTGGAATGCACAACGCCCTTATATCGACAAAGCCCTCAATCATATTGCAACGAACGATGCGCCGCCTGTGTTCAACCCTTGTCCGCAACAGGATACAAAAAATGAGCAGGACTGGTTCCTGGATACGGATACCATTTTTCTTATGACGTATCAGCGTGACATGCGTAACGGCGATACCATGCAGATCACGATCTACCGGCCCGATAACAGTGTTTGGTCGAGCTGGCCGTGGGTAAATTCCTGGGGTGATTTCGGAGCATCCTATGTGTACTGGTGGATGATCGCAGGCTGGGGAGAAGCGCATGGACAATGGACCTTTGAGGCTGTGTATAATAACCAGGTCTATTTTGACTATTTCTACATTGGTTCACTTGGGATCAATGAATCTGCAGGCGCGATCCTGAGTACAGGTCCGAGTCCAACGAATGATGAGTTTAGTCTTACATTCAAAGATCAACCTTTGGAAAATACAACCATCCGCATCCTGGGTATCGACGGAAAAGAAATTCTAAGAAAAAAGGCCAGCGGTTTGAAAACCACACTGGCCCTTGGGGATGTGCAAAGCGGTATTTACTTATGGATGGTGGAAGAAAATGGTCTCCTCCTTTCTACCGGAAAGCTGGTAAGGAATTAATCCTTTTTCTTCTTGTCGTCGTCATCTTTATCGTCGTCATCCTTTTCCTCTTCCTTCTTGACAAAATTGCCGTTTGCATCAAAGATCATTTCATCATTATGTATCTGTATTTCATACGTAACGATCCCTTTGCTGTCGGTCATTTTTGTCATCTCTTTCAGTTTCTTACCGGGAAAATTCTTTCCGGCATATTCAATGATAGCTTTCGGCAGATCATTCGGACCAACCTCAGCCGAACTGCCGACAAGATTTCCGGATGCGTCAATAATAACGTTCGTTTCCTTGTTATCCGTTTCAAACTCCACTTCGTAATTCCCGTCCTCTTTCTCCCACTCTTCATTGGTAACATTGGGATAAAGTGAGGCGAATTTAGCGGTTACTGCCGCCGGGACCTCGGACTTCTTAAGATCCTGTCCTATAGCCAGGCTCGAACCAAGACCAGCCAGTATAATTAATATTGCTCTTTTCATTTGTTTGATTTTATTATTCAAAAGTAAGATTGAATTCTGTTTATTTTCTGGAGAAGTTCACGGTAAAACTATGCATCCCGCGATCATAAGTATGTGTCATCGTCCATCCGCAGCGGTTAACGATCTCATTGACAAGCGCCAAGCCCAGTCCGGTTGATTCGGATCGGGGATCCTCTTTATAAAAGCGTTGAAATAATTTTGAAGCATCTCCTTTTAATGGTTCGCCGGAATTGCCCACTATGAGCGATTCATTTGACAGATAAACTCCAAACCCGCCTCCCTGCTTTCCGTGCCTGATGGCGTTTTGCAACAGATTTGACACCAGGATATCGGCCAATACGGAATGAATCTTCACGGAAACGGGTATATCTGTTCTTATTTCACATTTCAATTGCTTATGCCGGATCATGTCCTCATACAGGTCCAGTTTTTCATTCAACACCTTCGAAAGGTCAATCATTTCATCATTTGAAAACTGATCATTTTCGATCTTGGCCATGAGCAGTAAGGTTTGATTCAACTTGCTCAGGCGTAATGTTGTTTTGAATATCTCCTGCAATTGTTCTGCTTCATCGCTGCTAAGGTTCGGACTTTGCATCAGGTTCTCAGCCTTGGCTTTGATGATGGCCAGGGGTGTCTGGATCTCATGCGAGGCATTTTCAGTGAACGATTTAAGATTCGCATAATCTGCCGCGATCTTCCCTGTCATAGAGATGATCGCCTCGTTCAGTTGCCTGAATTCTTTTGTCCGCGTAACAGAAAGTTCAATCGTCTTTCTCTCCGATAATTTGAAAGCGCTGATCCGGCTTAGGGTTGCGAAGAACGGTTTCCATGCGCTCTTTGATACCAGCCAATTCACAAACAAAAGGATAATGATAAGTGCGGACACCATTGGGATCAGAATATCCGCGATTCCGTCCGTCAGATCGTCAGACTCCAACAATGCCTTCCTGATAATGATCGTATACTTCTCACCTCCCGTTTCAAGCCCAGTTGTCAATTGCAGGTAAGGAATTTTCTCATCTGCGTCAGTGTCAAAAATGATGGTGTCTGTAAATGTACGGGAAGGCAGCATCGTACAAGGTTCCATGATCAGCTTATCTCCAAGTGTCAGTTCAATTACCGGGATGGTATCATTCAATTTTACATACTCTTTCAACCTTTTTTCTTCCAGCTCAAGATGCTCCTCCGCCTCTTCCCTGACCAGGTCTGTTAGTTCGCTGTAAAAATAAACTCCGCCTACCGCGAACAGTATAACTGTCACTAAAAGGTAAATGATCGTTGTACGAGTGAGCAGTTTCATTTCAAAGAGAACTTATATCCCATCCCATAAACTGTCTGTATATAATCACCGCCCCCCATTTCTACGATCTTCCTGCGAAGGTTTTTGATGTGTGAGTAAATGAAGTCGTATGAATCTGCCATATCCATATCATCACCCCATAAATGCTCAGCAATGGTTTCTTTGGCGACAACACGATTTTTATTTGAGATGAAGAATAACAGGAGTCCGTATTCTTTTCTTGTCAGTTCAAGAAATTGTCCTTTTACTTTCACGGTCTGGTTTTCCGGTTCCACCGTTATCTCCTCAAATACGATCCTATTACTTCCTCCAAAATTTCTTCTTCTCAAAACCGACTTGATCCTTGAATTCAATTCGGCAAGGTGGAAGGGTTTCGCGAGGTAATCATCGGCGCCCAGGTCAAGCCCGGAGATCTTGTCATCCAGTGAATTCTTCGCAGAAAGGATGATCACCCCCGTCTTTGAATTTTTCTTTTTCAGGGAAGCTAGGATGTTGAGTCCGTTACCGCCGGGGAGCGTAATATCCAGCAGAACGCAGTCGTAATCATACATACTGGCTTTTTCATCACCGGCCGCGTAGTCTTTCGCCCACTCACAAACATATCCGTCTTCTTTAAGAAAACGCAGGATGGAATCAGCAAGGGGTTTTTCATCCTCCACCAACAGGATCTTCATACATCAAACTTACAAATTCATTCTGTAGGGATTCTGGAGGGCCCCTTCGGCTTCGCCAGGACAGGTTAATTCTTCAGAGGACGTTTCTTGATCATGCCGCCCCTGGTATCCTTAATTGAATTCATCACGATGAAAGCCTGTGGATCTATCTTTTCCATCTCCGAAGTGAGTCGCGCAATTTCAAGTCGGGTGATGACGGTATAGATGATATCGATCTCCCCCAGCTTGTGTCCTGTTTTACCATATCCTCGTGTGCCCTTGTAAACCGTAACGCCCCGGCCCAGGGTTTCCGTGATCATTATTCTTATCTCATTGCTGTGGGCTGAAATAATGGTTACTCCTGTATACTCTTCCACTCCTTCAATGATGAAGTCGACCGTTTTTGAAGCGGCCAGGTAGATCAGGATGGAATAAAGTGCAGTTTCAATCGTCAGAAACCATGCGGCAAAACCGAAAATGACGATATTGAAGATGAGGATGATGTCACCAATGGTGAGTCCTGTCTTTTTGCTGAGATAAAGCGCCATCACTTCCGTGCCGTCGAGCACACAGCCACCCCGAACGGCCAATCCAATGCCTGCTCCAAGGAAAAAACCTCCGAAAACCGCTACCAATAATTTATCCTGGGTAAGAACGGGATACTGCACAAACGCAACACATACCGCCAGGCCGATGATAGCCAGTGATGTTTTTATGACAAAGTTCTTCCCAACCTGCGTGTACCCCAGGATGATGAACGGGATATTCAAAACAATAATGAATATCGGAAGCGAGATGTCGGTGATCGCGGAGGCAAGAAGCGAGATACCCGTGACACCCCCGTCAATAAAACTATTAGGAAGAAGAAAGCTTTTCAGTCCGAAACCGGCAGAGAGAATCCCGAGCAGGATCAGGAATGAATTGATCGTTTCTCTTTTGAATAATATGCGAAGTTCATGAAATGCCTTGGCGGCTTTATACCTGCTTGGCTTGCCGGTATGCTTACCAAGTGTGGAGTTGATGACAAAACGTTCAAGTAATCCCTTCATGAGAAGCAAATTTAGTCATTTGGTGATTGATGCGGTTTATACTACATTTATTCAGTCAATGAACAGAAGGCATTTACATAGGATCCCGCTATTCCTCTTTCTTTTTGCATTATCCTTTCAGCATTATTCACAAGTGAACAGTTATGACCGATACTGGTATTTCGGACCCTTCAATGCTTTTGACTGGAGTTCAGGAAACCCTGTTCAGATAACGCCTTGTGCAATGAACAACATTGAAGGCAGCCAAACTACGAATGGATTGTCAGGCAATCTGCTGTTTTACGGCGGTGATGATAAGATCTACAATGCCAATCATACACTGATGCCAAATAGTGTTGGCTTAAATTGCACCACAACTCCAAAACAAGGCCCTGTTGCCGTGCAAGTGCCCGGTAATGCCAACCGTTATTATTATATCTATCCCGGCGGCGCAGGCTCACCGTTAAAATATTCCATCATCGATATGACAATGCAAACAGGGCTCGGTGATGTGGATAACGCCTTTAAAAATATTCAGCTCCGTGCCGTTGTTGCAGAAGGGATCATTCCCATTCGCAAAACCAACGCTTGCAATGAATACTGGGTTTTGTCGCATAACATCGGCTCCTCGTTCTATGTGGAACAGATCACTGCTGCAGGTATCGCTAATTTCAACGCGCAAAACGTAGGACCTGCATCCACCTCCATGGGCGCGTATATGGATTATGCTCCTGCCACCGGAAAGCTGGCAATGCTGTACGGAAGTTTTAATGTTGCGTTGTTTGATTTCAATGCGGCAACAGGTGCGGTCACCAATTATGTGAATGTCCCCTTACCTTCCGTTCCGTTCTGTCTTGAATATTATTCCGTTGCCTTTTCTCCCAATGGAAATAAACTCTATGTTGGAGGAGGATATGGACAGAATCACCTGGTTCAGGTGGATCTTGCCAATGGAAACCTGGTGACTTCCATTGCTACCGGGAATGGCGGAAATACGCTCAAGCTCGGACCGGATGGAAAAATATACGGCGGAATATTATATACCGCCTTCATTGGAATCGTGAATAACCCGGATCTTCCAGGTTTAGCGTGTAATTATACGCCCAATGCGATCAACACAGGGAACGTCACTTTTTCTGATATTGGTCTGCCTCATATTGGTTTGCATGATTTCAATTCTTCAAGTGCCAGCATCATAGGCAACAGTACTATTTGTCAGGGCGACAGTTCAACACTCACTGCTTCAGGGGGAACCAACTATTTATGGAGTACGGGAGCAAGTACAAGTATCATTACCGTAACGCCGTCCGCTACCACAACCTATACGGTAACGGTAACTTCAGGGAATTGTACCGCATCTGCCACCATTACTGTTACAGTAAGTAATTCCGTGAATGCAACCATTATGGGCAACAATACGATCTGTGCCGGGGATATGGCAACACTAAATGGAAGTGGTGGCACTTCTTACTTATGGAGTACAAGTGCCACTACACAAACCATTGTTGTTTCGCCAACCGTCACAACAACATACACTTTAACTGTTAGTTCCGGATCCTGCAGTGATACGGCTCAGTATACTGTGAACGTACTCCCTCCGCCCGTAGCATCCATTAACGGAACTTCACCCGTATGCCTCGGATCAGGAACAACACTTACGGCAAGCGGAGGCGTTTCCTATCTGTGGAATACTTCCGCCACCACTACTGCGATCAACATTACCCCTACTTCAACCACAACCTATACGGTAACAGTCACCGATCAAAACGGGTGCAGTGCTACCGCAACAGCAACAGTTATGGTTAACGCGCTGCCAACCGTAATAATTACAGGTAATAACATTTTATGTACGGGCGACAATACAACGCTAAATGCATCGGGCGGGATCAGCTATATATGGAATACAGGCGCAACCACTTCTTCTTTAAGCGTATCTCCTACCTCGGTTACAACCTATACGGTTACGGTGACAGACAATAATGGATGCACAGCGACTGCAACAATAACATTAACAGTCAGCCCTCCGCCTGTGGCCAGTATTTCAAACGACACTTCGATTTGTTCGGGCCAAACGATATCAATAATCGCGGGTGGTGGTAATTATTCCTGGAGTACAGGGGCTACAAGCGCCGGCGTCACAATCAGTCCCACAACTACTACCACTTATTCCGTTATTGTCAGCATTGGTTCCTGCACAGATACAGCCTACGTTACGGTTACAGTGAATCCTGATCCGGTGGCAAACGCCGGTCCGGATATCTCGATCATCGTTGGCAGTAACTCCCAACTCAATGCAACAGGGGGAGGCAGTTACTCCTGGTCACCATCCGGCGGGTTAAGTTGTACGAATTGCCCTGATCCTATAGCCTCACCATCAGTTACCACAACGTATTGTGTGGTAGTAACGAATGGAAGCGGATGTACCGATAGTGATTGTATGACCATCACGATCGATATTAACTGCGGGGAAATATTTGTTCCGACCGCTTTCTCACCGAATAACGATAATGCCAATGATCAATTTTACGTACTTGGGAATTGCATAACTCAAATGCATCTGGCGGTTTTTGACCGCTGGGGTGAAAAGGTGTTCGAAAGTGATGATCAGGCTAAGAAATGGGACGGAACGTATAGAGGTGCTATTCTGAATTCTGCTGTGTTTGTATTTTATCTTGATGCCACACTTCTTAACGGGGAAGTCGTTTCCTTGAAAGGAAATGTAACTCTCATCAGATAGTTTATATCTTGTAAAGTCCTGTGTTTCAGCACAAACCTGATAAATATCATGTTGCAATTCTCAGGCTCATTGCATACTTTTGCTAAGCAATGAAAGGTTTTAGAATCATTCCCTTCTTCATCGACATCAAGCGCATTACCAGGCGCAATCCGGAATGACCATCGCCTGTATGTCAGGCATTTTTATATTTCCTCCTTCTTTTTGCCTTAACTTTCAAACTTTAAACTTTAAACTTTGAACTGAACAAAATGCCCGTTTATCACAAATTAGGAAAGATCCCGAAGACGCGTCACACGGTATTTCAACCCGGAAAAGGAAAATATTATTATGAGCAACTTTTCGGAACGGAAGGTTTCGTTGGGATGTCTTCCCTGCTTTATCATATTCACCGTCCTACCCAGGTCCGTGAGATCCTGAAGCCGGTGGATCTGACCCCTAAGATCGCGGTGAAAAAAAATATCCGTGCCATGCTGTTACATGGATTCAATATAAAGCCTGCCCATGATTTTTTACAAAGCCGAAAACCGCTGCTGGTCAACAGTGATGTGATCCTTGGCCTTGCAGCTCCCAGGAAAAGCATGAAGGATTATTTTTATAAGAATGCGGATGCGGATGAGCTGCTTTTCGTTCACAAGGGCTCGGGTGTGCTGAGAACGTTCATGGGAAATATCCCTTTTGAATACGGGGATTACCTCATCATTCCAAGGGGAATGATCTACCAGATCGAGTTTTCAGGAACGGATAACCGCTTGCTTTATCTCGAGTCGTCTCATCCCATTTATACGCCAAAGCGCTATAAGAATTCGCACGGCCAGCACCTGGAACATTCTCCTTTCTGCGAGCGGGATTTCAAACTACCGAAGAACCTTGAGACCTTTTCCAAAAAAGGGAATTTTAGGATGAAGATCAAAAAAGAAAATATGCTCCATGAGCTTGTTTTCGCCACACATCCTTTTGATGTGGTGGGATGGGACGGCTACAATTTCCCGTGGGGATTTTCCATTCACAATTTTGAACCCATCACAGGAAGGGTGCATCAGCCACCACCCGTTCACCAAACATTTGAGACCAGCGCTTTCGTGGTTTGTTCTTTCTGCCCGCGCTTGTTTGATTATCATCCGAAAGCCGTTCCGGCGCCTTACAATCATTCCAATATTGATTCGGACGAAGTGCTTTACTACGTAGATGGTGATTTCATGAGCAGGAATGACATCAAGCATGGTCATATTACCCTCCATCCAAAGGGAATTCCGCATGGCCCGGCTCCGGGCGCTATGGAAAGAAGCATTGGTCAGAAAGAAACCAAAGAGCTGGCTGTGATGGTGGATACTTTTCGTCCGCTGATGGTTACGGAAGAAGCGCTCCGGATCGATGATGGCAAATATTATAAGAGCTGGGTCGAATAACATTGGACTTTAAACTATCTGATCGATGACAACAACAACCATAAATAAGCTGAAGGAACTTCACAAAGACAGCACTGGGAATGATTTTCTGCCACTGAATGGCACAGACTACCTGGAGTTCTATGTCGGCAATGCGAAACAATCAGCTTATTACTATCAAATGGCCTGGGGCTACGAACTTGTTGCGTATGCAGGGCTGGAGACTGGTATCAAAGACAGAGCTTCTTATGTTCTGCAACAAGGAAAGATCCGACTGGTGCTTACCACCTCATTGGATCCGGACAGTGTGATCACCAAACATTATCAGAAACACGGGGATGGTGTAAAAGTGCTTGCCCTGACAGTCGACGATGCCATACATTCTTTTAATGAGACTGTTAAAAGGGGAGCTCAGCCTGTTTCAACTCCGCAGACCATGAAAGATGAATTCGGAGAAGTGAAGGTGGCTTCTATCGCAACCTATGGCGATACGATCCACACTTTTGTGGAACGCAAGAACTACAAAGGCCCCTTTCTTCCCGGCTATGCTGCGAAGAAATCGCTCCTGAAAACAAGCCCGGTTGGAATACAAGTGGTGGATCATTGCGTGGGAAATGTTGAGCTTGGGCAGATGAATAGGTGGGTAAAGTTTTATGAAGATGTGATGGGATTCAAACTGCTGATCACATTTGACGACTCTGATATTTCCACAGAATTCACTGCATTGATGAGTAAAGTAGTGAGCAACGGAAATGGTTATGTGAAATTTCCAATCAACGAACCTGCGAAAGGAAAAAAGAAATCCCAGATCGACGAATACCTTGAATTCTACAAGGGAGCGGGAGTTCAGCATATTGCGCTGCTTACGGAAGACATTATCAGCACGGTAAGCGAATTAAGGAAACGCGGAATAGAATTCCTGCACGTACCTGATACGTATTATGATGATCTTTTCGCAAGGGTAGGAAAGATCGATGAGGATATAGAGATCATCAAAAAACTTAACATATTGGTAGACAGGGACGAAGAAGGCTATTTATTGCAGCTTTTCACTAAACCGGTCGAGGACAGACCAACCGTTTTTTATGAAATTATTCAGAGAAAAGGAGCTAAATCCTTCGGAAAAGGTAACTTTAAGGCCTTGTTTGAAGCCATCGAGCGCGAACAGGAATTACGTGGAACTCTCTAATAATCACTAACCTTCCGCCAGTGGCGGACTAAAAAAGCCTTCAATGAAAAAGTTTATGTGGACCCTGGGCGTGTTCGTCCTTTTCATCGCCTTCAACTCATGCGGACCAACCCCAAATGATGCGGTTGAGTACAATGATAAGATCATTGCTCAGCAGAACAGGATCGTTAAAAAGGAAGATGCGTTTCTCACAGCCCTTGAAGGCAGCGCAGCAGATATGAAAGCTGCGTACGACAGTCTGATTGGACAAGTAGCAGCCTCCATAAGCGCAACTGCAGCCCTTGGTGAATTCGATGGTAAAAAGGATTTCATGGACGCTTCCATTAAAATGCTGAACCTTTATAAAGGTGTTGTTGAAACGGATTATAAGGTGCTCGTCGACATTCTTAGTAAGTCACAGGATGAGATCACTGATGCAGATCAGGAAACATACAATGCCGCGATCCAGAGCGCTGATGAGAAGCTCAAAAAAGCAAATCAGGATCTCGAAGATGCCCAGAATGCTTTTTCAAAGGCTTATAAATTCGATATTGATCCAACAAAAGTTGTGGAGTAAACGAATCTGAATTCAGCCCCTGTAGCAACCTGCAGCGAGCATCGCTCTGCTTCGGGTCTGCCACAGGGGTTTCTTATTTCCGGATGATGAAGTTCCATGGCCCCTGCCTCCTAAGTCTGATATTCCTCCTGGGATGTGTTTCCGATCCGGAGATAGTGGAAGTGAGCGTGAACGGGAAGGTCAAAATGTTGTTACCATCCTCGCTTACCCTGAGTCCCAAGCCAAATCCTGATGCCTTGCTACATTATGAAGATACTATTCATAGTATCTATTTTCTTGTGATAGCAGAATCCAAGGACAGCATGAAGGCTTATGAGATGGATCTGAATCTCAACACTTATTTCAACGCAACCTGCCTGGATCTGAATTCAAGATTGAGCGGTGCGGTGAACTATGGTTTGAAACCTGAAACGATTAACGGCCTCGCGGCCTTTACAGGCTTCGTCAGAGGAAATTCAGGAAAAGAAAAGATAATGTATTCCCTTGCTACGATCGAATCGAAGAAAAATTTTTACCAGTTGGTTGCGGCTTATCCAACGGACGATTCCACCCGCTGGAAACCGGTGATGGGTGGCGTTATCTTGTCGTTCCGGGAATTATAATTTTCTTCGAATACTCCTTTCCCGACCCCGTTAATCTTACAAAGTAGATCCCCGGTATAAAGTTTCCGGCATCCAGCGAAAGGTCCTGTATCCCGGAAAGCTGACAGGAAGGCGCTTCATAATAGAGTAAACGTCCATTCAAATCATAAATACCAATAGAAAGGTCCTTGTTCAGGTATTCTGCATCAAACGCAACATGCAGATCATTATTCAGATCATCATACCATGCATTGAACATTTGTGCAGTTGAGGTTTGAGAGAAAAATCCGGTAGGTGTCTGATAATAGACGGTCATTTGGACATGATCTACATAAGCCCAGATCGTATCAATTGTGGAAGTATTTTGAATTTTCACATACATTCCGAAAGAAGGTGTGTTTACTTCAGTCGGGGTGAAACTAAGTCCCCACATATCGTTAGGACCGCCATACGTAATGATGCTGTCATTCATACTCCATGGAATGCTGATAGCCTTATTTACGCCCGCCGGCACTGTATTGTACATCATTTGAATGGCGGAATCCAGAATAAAACTACCCTGCGTTGCGCTACGCTCAACAAAAGCCTCCAGTCCAACGATCATGGCATTTGCGGGAACACTAAAAGTATAGTTTGCTGCATACAGGTGTCTTGACCACCAGCAATTTGAGGTAATACAGTTAGGAAACGGGCGTACCCGAACCTGGGCGTAAAGATTGTCACTGGTTGTCGCCTGGAACTCACTTATCCAGAGACCGCCCATTGCGCTCGGGCATGAACAGGGAAAGTTCTGAACGAAAGTAGTGCTGTTCGGTCCCTGGGACTGAGAGAAAGACAAGGTTGAGATCAGGAACGTTGCGAAGGCTAAAAGAACGGTATTGAGTTTCATGATGTGGTTTTTAAGAGAACAAATATATTGAATTTCAGAAGGTAAAACAAATCCAAACGATCAAGTCCGTGGCGGCAATTTCAACCTCAATCGCTCAACGGGTTTGTTTCCGATTATATGCTCATCCATAATAATACTCACATCTTCAAGCTGAACATTTCCATAAAATACACCTGCCGGATAAACCACCACATTCGGGCCGTGTTCACAAACATCCAGGCATCCGGCCCGTTGGGCCCTGACGGTTACGTGTAAGCCCCTCTCCTTTACTTCCTTTTTGAATGCGGCTACAAGCGCCATCCCTGTCGTTTCTCCGCAACATACGCGCGCGCCGGGTTCACGCTGGTTGGTGCAGATGAAAATATGTTTTTCATAAAGCATGAATAAAGATACCGGATATCCGGATATATAAGATGCAAAAGACTAATGCCTATATTTATACAATGAAAACGGGACTTTTTTTCGGCACCTTCAACCCCATCCATGTCGGCCACATGGTCATTGCAAATTATTTGCTTGAGTTTGCTAAACTGGATAAGATCTGGTTTGTCATCACTCCCCATAATCCACAGAAGGAAAAAAAGGGTCTTCTGCCTGATGTTCAACGCTTGCGACTTGTGCGTGAAGCGATCGGCGATAATACAAAGATGAAAGCATCGGATATTGAGTTCGGTCTTCCGCAGCCTAATTATACGATCGATACGCTTACTTACCTGGCCGAAAAATTTCCGGGCAATCAATTCTCACTTATTCTTGGAGCAGATAATCTCTCCACCTTTCACAAATGGAAGAACCACGAGCTGATCCTTGAGCGGCATGAACTGCTGGTATATCCCAGACCGGGAACGGATGGCGGCGCCCTGCGCACCCATAAGAATGTGAAGATGATGGATGCTCCTGTGATGGACATCTCGAGTACCTTCATACGTGATGCGATCCGGAAAGGCAATGATGTAAGGTATTTTTTACCCGAGGCGGTATGGAAATATACCGAGGAGATGAATTTCTATAAAAAGGGGTAAGATTCAAGGGGCAAGAAACAAGAATGAGAAGGACTATGCTGTTATCGTTCTAAGGATAGATTCAAAAAGCAATCTTCCATCGGTATTTCCCAGGTTAGGATCAGAAGCGCGCTCCGGGTGCGGCATCATACCAAAAACGTTCTTTTTCGCATTACAAACACCCGCTATGTTCTCAATGGATCCGTTCGGATTTGAAGCTTGCGTAACATTCCCGTCCTGGTCGCAGTAACGGAAGATGATCTGGCCGGTTGCATTCATTTTTTTGAGCGTTCCCGGGTCCGTGAAGTAATTGCCTTCGCCGTGGGCGATCGGTATCATAAGCGTTTTGTTGCGGGGTATAGCTGAAGTAAGCGCCGTCCCGAAGTTCTGGGGTTTTAAAAACACATTCTTACACAGAAATTTCCGTTCCGTATTATGTAACAAAGCTCCCGGTACAAGTCCGGCCTCACATAACACCTGGAATCCGTTACAAACTCCGAAGAGCAGTCCGCCTTTTTCTGCATGATCGATCACTTCCTGCATGATGGGCGAGAAACGCGCTATTGCGCCGGATCGGAGGTAATCACCATAAGAAAACCCACCGGGCAGAACGATGAGCTCGCATCCCACCAGATCGCGGTCCTTATGCCATAATTCAACGGTCTCGAATCCCATGATATTACGGAGAACATAGATCATGTCCTGGTCACAGTTGGATCCCGGAAAAATGACAACGCCTGCTTTCATAAAATGAATATCACTGCAAATTTACTGATAAGAAGGAATGAGCATTCATTGAAATTTGAACAGTATAAATGCCTGGTTTGCAAGGATTGAAAGGGAGAGTGAATAGAAAAGCAGTTCCAGCCAGGTATTTTTCCGGAATGCCAGGAAGTAATTAGAAATAATGATACTAAGAGGTATCGTACAAAATAAAAATCCGGCTTCAGATATCTGCCCGGAAAGGAACGCTGACATTCCCCCAAAAAAAAGTGTCCAAAACAGAATTCCTTTGTTCTTTCTCGCGCGAAGTGTAATAAAGAATGCGCCACGGTTAATTTTGGAAAATGACAAGATAGTAATGAACAGAAGTATGATAAAGGACAGGATGGATGGAGTGCTGACCACGATGGATGAAAAGTCGGTGGAAAAAACAGGAATGATGGAATCGATCATATCCGGTTCAAGTTTGCTGAACAAAAAAAACAAAGCCCCTGTAAGGATGAATGGGAGTATGAAACCTACAAAACCAACGATCCACTCCCGTAGTATGAAGGGGCGAAAAATGAGAAGTCCTATCCAGACAAGTGGCATGAACACCAAAGAAGGCACATAAAAAAGTGTAGAGACTCCAAGCAGGAATCCGGAATCGAAAAACTGGCTGAACGCCTCATTCTTCCTGTATGAACCCGTTACTTTCATAAGCACCAGCAATAAAAAAATATTCGCCAGGGCGGAGGGATGCAGCGTTGTCACCTCCGGAAAAGCGCTCATCAGAACCACATACATCAGTGCCGGGAGGTAGCTGACCGTATTCAGTATCTCAAATTCAAGCGCCAGATGGTTCAGAAGCAAGGCCCCGGCAATTACGGCCAGTACACTTATTACGGAGGCAATCAGCGGCAGATCCTTAATAAGATCCTGCAATATGGCATACAAGGGGGCTGCCCCATCCATTGGCCTGAAAACCGGTTCATACAGACTGAAAGCCCTGAATACGAGGCAAGAAACAGGGATGGCCAGGACCAACAGAAAACGAGAATTTTTGAAAAAAGAAATGACCATGCCCGAAATTGCGCGTAAGGTTAAAACCCTTACTTTTGATAAAATTACTCATTTATGACCGACGTTTGGTATGCAATAGGCGACATGTCCTACTGGGTTTTCAAAGTAATGCGGGCCATGAACATGAACGTGAATTTCGCATTCATGGGAACCGGCGCTCTCTTTTTCCTTTATTGGATGTGGCTCCAGGCTAAATACAATAAAGAGGCAGAACAGAACGGGACGTTTAAATAAGTTGTCAGGGGAAGTAGTAAGTCTTTAGACTTCTTTGATCAGATCCTTCCCAATATCGTTCCGGTAATATTTCCCTTCATATTTAATTTTCTCTGCGTTTTCGAAGCATTTGGCTGTGGCTTCTTTTATTGAATTGCCGAATGATGTGATCGCGAGGATCCTTCCGCCGTTGGTCACAACATTACCTTCCCCTGAAGCTGTTCCCGCATGAAAAAGTAAACTTCCTGAAATATTTTCAAAGCCGGTCATGACCTTCCCCTTCTCGTATTCTCCCGGGTAACCTCCGGCAACAAGCATGACGGTGGCGGCAATACGATCATCTGTTTCAATCAGAGTGGTAGAAAGTTTTCCCCCGGCAACGGCGATAAAAACTTCAAGCAGATCGGATTTAATTCTTGGAAGGACTGCTTCTGTTTCAGGATCTCCCATACGACAATTATACTCGATCACATAGGGATCGTCGTTGCAATTCATCAGTCCAATGAAAATAAAACCCTTGTAGGAGATGTTATCCTTTTTCAGTCCCTCAATAGTAGGAACGACAACTCTCTCCTCTACTTTTTTGATGAAGGCTGTATCTGCGAACGGTACAGGAGAAATGGCGCCCATGCCGCCCGTATTTAATCCTGTATCCCCTACCCCGATACGCTTATAATCCTTTGCGGCAGGCAGTACCCTGTAGCTGATTCCGTCAGTCAGTACAAATACAGAAAGCTCTATTCCTTTTAAGAATTCCTCAATGACAACGCTGGCCGATGCCTTTCCGAATTTTGAATTTTCAAGCATTTCTGTCAACTCATTTTGCGCATCCGCAAGTGTATTAAGGATCACCACGCCCTTCCCAGCTGCAAGCCCGTCCGCTTTCAAAACATAAGGAGCTGAAAGTGTTTCAAGGAACTCTAAGCCATACTGCAAAGAATCCTTTGTAAATGTGCGGTATCTTGCTGTCGGGATGCCGTGTCTTATCATGAACTGCTTTGAGAAATCTTTGGATCCTTCCAGCATGGCGCCCTGTTTAGAAGGTCCGATCACAGGTATTTCTTTCAAGTCATTGTGAGCGAGAAAATAATCCTGTATCCCGTTCACAAGGGGATCTTCGGGACCTACCACTACCATTTCAACCTTTTTCTCCAGGACGAATGTCCGGATAGCATCGAAATCATTCACACCGATAGCCACGTTTGTACCACAAGCCGAAGTGCCTGCATTACCGGGCGCGATGAAGAGTTTGCGAAGTTTTTTACTTTGAGAGAGTTTCCATGCGAAGGCATGTTCCCTGCCACCTGAGCCTAGCAATAATACGATCATGGGGTTTAGAATCGAAGCGTAACGCCGGCATTCAGAATGTTCACGCCGTATCCTGCCTCGATGTAAATTCCCAGAGGCTGGAACATATAAATATTAGCGCCGACGCCAAAGTCGAAGGCAAATCCGCCTTTCTGAGGTTCAAAATAGTTGTTGTCGCCGAATTCCTGTGAACTCAGAATATGTGCGCCGATCATTCCCTGGACATAAGGATCCAGCCAAAGCGTGTTCTTTCCCATGTAGGCATGATACGCTCCGCATACACCGACCGTATAAGATTTATAATCAAATCCGTTTGAGTTCTTGGAGTTTGTTCTGTCATCGATCTCGGTCCTGGATTTGAATGTATTAATGAAGCCTCCGATACCTATTGCACTTGTAAGGCCGTATTCGATCCGGAGATTGATAGGGAAGATCTGGTACTCCGAGGTAATGTCGCCATAGAAAAGATACTCATCATGGCTTGGATACTGAAGACAAAATATACCTATGCCGGCATGAACAGCAGTCTGCCCCTTAAGAAAGGCATTTTTGAGGATGCCTTTGCCCTTCACAGGCGGTAACATGAGGCTGCCGGTATACCCGAAGGAAAACACATTCAGCACGCCCAGCATGCATAAGCTCAAAAGAAGGATCCTGACTTTCATCTCACAAAATTATGTAAAAAAAAAGGAGTCCCGAATGGAACTCCTTCTAAAAAATCGTTTTTTATTAATTGTAGTTCCAGTTACAGTTAGCCACTTCCACAGGATCGCCATTGCTCATCTTATATACGATCACGAGAACGCGAAGGTTATCCGGATTCCAGTGGTTGATCCCTACTGTACCAATATCGTAGGTCCAGGTATGATCGATCACATTGCCTTTTGTTGTGACACCGGGCGCATATACCGTTCCCCACATGCCGTTCGCGCTGCCGCGAAGGATGCGATTGTGCTCAATGCTTCCGATTCCCACCTGGTCAGCCCAGCATTTATTCTCAATAACGTAAACCGCGAGGCTATACTCACCGCTCATATCATTGAAGAACTGAGTTTTGGTCTTAATGGTCATTAAATTACCACTGATCTTATGAGAAAAACCAATTCCTACATCGGCCGTTTTCTCCATTGTAAGTAAGGCCATCGGCTTCACTACATCGTAAGCAGTATCCTGAAGCATTATCGTGCCTTCTGCAAAACGAGGCGTTCCGGGAATGTCGAACCGGTTTGTGAAAGAAAGCGAGAAGTTCGTGTTCAAGGTATCGGATACTCCGCAGTGTACGTGGAGTCCAACGATCTTGCCCCTGTTTTCCGCATTTTCCGTTACGAATTCCTCGTATATCGGATGATACGCTGAACATGCTCCGCAATTCACGCCTGTGAATTTGAACATGATCGCTTTACGCGCGGTTGAAAGGTTGTTGATCTCGGTTGAGTCATCGGGCGCCTCAACGATCTTTGTACAAGAGTTGACAAGAAGCGCAGCGACAGCAAGCGAAAGGATCCTGAATTTCATGGTAAGAGCGTTTTTAGATATTATCAAATATACTCAAAAAAAGAGGTTAATTCCTATGCTTCAGACAATTATCAACGAGTAAAAGTTGCTTAATACCGTAGCAATTCAAGGTCGAACCTGAACGGCAATTTTTCAAATTTTAAGTTATATCTAATTGATTATAAGGTATTTATAGTGGGATATTGCCGTGTTTCTTCTTGGGCAGTTTCGCAACTTTTGTAGACAGCATATTAAAGGCTGAAATAAGGCGTTCCCGGGTGTCGGTAGGATTAATGACCTCATCAATGAACCCTCTCTCGGCGGCCCGGTATGGATTTGCGAACATCTCGTTATACTCCTTTTCCTTTTCCTTAAGCTTTTCTGCCGGGTCCTTTGCTTTCGCGATCTCATTTTTAAATATGATCTCCGCAGCGCCTTTTGCTCCCATCACGGCGATCTCCGCGGTAGGCCATGCATAATTCATATCCGCGCCGATGTGTTTGGAATTCATTACATCGTATGCGCCTCCGTATGCTTTCCTTGTGATCACCGTGATCCTTGGAACGGTAGCTTCACAAAAGGCATACAGTAATTTTGCGCCGTTTGAAATGATCGCATTCCACTCCTGGTCAGTGCCCGGTAAAAATCCCGGAACATCCTCAAAAACAAGCAAAGGAATGTTGAAGCTGTCGCAGAAACGGACAAACCTTGCTGCTTTGGTAGAGGCGTGAATATCAAGAACGCCTGCAAGATAAGCGGGTTGATTCGCAACAATGCCGATGCTTCTGCCTGCGAGCCTCCCGAAACCGACAACAATATTTTCTGCGAAATTCTTATGCACCTCGAAAAATGTCCCATCATCGATCACGCCGCTGATGACATCCCTCATATCATAAGGTTGGTTGGGATTTTCGGGAATGATGTCGTTCAGTTTGGGCCTTTTTTCGTCCCCCGGTTCATATTCTTTATGCGGCGCCTCATCTTCACAGTTCTGCGGAACATAACTTAAAAGCGCTTTAATGTTCTTTATACACTCGATCTCATTCGCACAGGAAAAATGCGCCACCCCGCTTTTAGCAGAGTGAACAGACGCCCCGCCGAGTTCCTCAGAAGTTACTTCCTCGTGGGTGACCGTTTTCACAACACTAGGACCCGTAACGAACATGTAGGAGGTATTCTCAACCATCAGGATGAAATCGGTGATGGCGGGAGAGTACACCGCTCCGCCCGCGCAGGGTCCCATCACGGCTGAAATTTGCGGAACAACTCCGCTTGCGATCGTATTCCTGTAAAAAATATCTGCATACCCTCCCAGGGAAACAACGCCTTCCTGTATCCTCGCTCCGCCACTGTCGTTCAAACCGACAACCGGCGCTCCGTTCTTCATCGCAAGGTCCATGATCTTGCAGATCTTTTCCGCATGCGTTTCAGAGAGGGAACCGCCGAAGACCGTAAAGTCCTGTGAAAAAATATACACGATCCTTCCGTTAATGGTGCCGTAGCCGGTTACCACGCCATCGCCCGGATATTTTTCCTTTTCTAATCCGAAATCTGCTGAACGATGCGTGACTAGCATGCCTATCTCATTGAAGCTGCCTTCATCCATAAGAAAATGGATGCGCTCTCTTGCCGTGAGCTTACCTTTTTTGTGCTGGGATTCGATCCGCTTCTCGCCTCCGCCTTTCATGGCTTCAGCGATCTTCTCATTCAGGTTCTTTATCTTTTTATTCATGAATGTATCTCTGTTTGAAAAATTAATTCTCAGCGCAGGTATTTCCTGAGAGCGCTGGCTTGCAAAGAAACTGAGATGAAGGCCCCGCCGAGGTTCGCATCCTGCCTGTTGTTCAGCGCAGAGCCGAGATAATGCCAGAAGCCGTTCTCATATGCATAATTGTACCCGGCGCGAATGAATATGCCGTTGGCCCATTTCCTCCTAACTTTGCTCCGTAAATGAAAATACGCTGCGACGCGGATCATCGGATGCTGACGCAGTGAACTTAGCTCAACCCACTCATACGATCCTCCTGTAGAATTTGTCAGATTTTGCGCACTGAAATTTGCATCTGCATAGGTGATCCCGGCGAACAGACCCGTGGAGCCTTGTCCGAATGTGTACAACGCTTTACCGACAGAAATATGATACTGGTATATCAGGTAGTTTGCCTTCACGTCTTCCCCGTTATATTGTCCTGTTTTGTTGCGATGCAACGCAAGAATGAACTCCGCATCAATAAATATCTTACTTGGATTCCCGATCTGCATTCCCTGGCTCACAGTGATCTCGTTCCCATTTGGAAATCCGAGCATGCCGGGCATGCTATCATTGGATAAGCCCTCATTCAGAAAAAATCCGGCCCCTAAACTCAGGCCGAAAACCGGGAAATAATCCTTCTCCCTCACGTTCCATTTTACAATGGATGTATCTCCTGCATTCCGGATACTGTATGGGATAACAAAATCCTTCAGGCTTTTTGCGTATCGGTTCCTTGACGGATCCTTGAACTCCTTTAGTTTTTCCCGCTGTCCGCTATAATAGCGTTCTGATTTTGTTAATCTTCCCAGGCTATCATAATAAACCCAGCGTCCGTCTTTTTTTCCCCGATAGTACCTCCCGGATTCTTCTCTGAAACCGGATGCATGGTATGCATCGTACAGGCCGTCTTTCTGTCCTTCTGAATTGTATGTCACAGAAAGTGCGACCGTGCCTTCAGGCTTATTGTGGTTGATTATATAGAAGGATTGTTTGGAGCCACTAAGGAATCTTTGGACCGTTCCCGAATAAATGGATGAATCCGCATCATTGAGGAGATAATAAACCTGATTGATCTTCAGCGTGGAGTCAGCAAGCAGGAGCACATCCTTATCTTCAAAGGCGGTTGAGAAGTTTCCTTTCAGGAAGTCGATCTGTTTTACCGTATTACCCTTCTGATCTCCCGGGTTGGGATACGTCAGCATCACTTTTTTACCAGGTTGCTGGGCAATAAGAAAGCAGGAAGGAAATAGAAAAAGTGCCAGCCATTTCATTGGCTAAAGCTATGAAATATTGTTCAATCCCTTACACGGGCGAACATCATGCCGTCAATGTACTTTCCGTCTTTGAAGTACGCTTTTTTGATCAGGCCTTCACTTACATAGCCGCTCTTTTCCGCCACACGCTGTGAAGGAATATTACCGTCAAAGATGGGCGCTTCCAGCCTTACATATCCCCATTCTTTTCGCGCATATTCCGAGAATTTCTCAAGCACCTCAGACATAATGCCCTTCCCGCGGAACGGGGCCGCCATCCAGTAACCAACTTCTTCGCGATGCGAACCGGGGCCGTAAAAACCATGCAACCCGATCCCACCCATCACGCTGTTCTTTTTATCCCGGATCACAAAATTAAGATAACGCCCATACTCCTGTTGCTTCTTTTCGGTGTAAGCAATAAAGTCTCTTGCATCCTGCTCTGTATATTTCTTTGGAATACGAAGTGTACCGGCATAAATGAAAGGATCGTTGAGGTACTTGATGTAGGAAGGAATGTCTGCCTCTGTCGGAGGAGATAATGTAAAGGATGGTGAGATATTAATAGACATTAATGCGCCTTCAACCAGTTCTCTCCCGTACCCATTTCCACCAGCGCCGGAACCTTCATCGGGATGGCTTCCTCCATTTGTTTGCGTATGATGGGTTGGATCTTATCCACTTCAGTTAAATGCGCGTCAAAGACAAGCTCATCATGCACCTGCAGCAGCATACGGGATTTCAATTTGTGTTTCTCAAATTCTCTGTGAATATTGATCATTGCGATCTTGATCATATCCGCAGCACTTCCCTGGATCGGTGCATTAATAGCGTTGCGTTCTGCAAAGCCTCTAACAGTAGCGTTGCCGGAAGTGATATCCGGTAAGTATCTTCGACGCCCTAAAATTGTCTCAACAAATCCTTCCTTCCTGGCCTTCTCAATGCTCTCATCCATGTATTCCTTGATGCGGGAATATTGCTTGAAATAACTTTCGATTATCTCCCTCGATTCGGTGCGTGAAATATTCAAACGATCGGCCAGCCCGAATGCAGAGATGCCGTAGATGATCCCGAAATTCACCATTTTAGCCCTGCTTCGCATCTCGGAAGTGACTGCATCCACTTCAACATGGAATACTTTTGCAGCTGTGGCAGTATGAATATCCAGACCATCCTTGAATGCTTTGATCATACCATCATCCCCACTCATGTGTGCCATGACACGTAATTCTATTTGTGAATAGTCGGCAGATAACAATGTAAATTCCTTGCTCCTGGGAACAAAAGCCTTCCTGATCTCCCGGCCTTTTTCTGTACGAATAGGAATATTTTGCAAGTTAGGATTGTCGGAACTTAATCTTCCCGTGACGGCAACCACCTGGTTAAACGAAGTGTGAATCCTGCCCGTCCTTGGGTTGACGAGTTCCGGTAATGTATCAACGTATGTATTCTTAAGCTTTAATAACTCGCGGTACTCAAGGATCTTGTCGATGATCACATGCTTGTTCCGCATCTTATCCAATATATCTTCGCCTGTGGCATACTGGCCTGTTTTGGTCTTCTTTGCGTTTTCAACGAGCCTGAGCTTTTCAAAAAGGATCTCCCCAACCTGCCGCGGAGAGGAAATATTGAATTTCATCCCTGCCATTTCATAGATTGTTGCTTCAACTTTCTCTATATCCTTTTCCAGTTCTTTGCTGAAGACCTTAAGAACGTTCACGTCAATACTGATCCCTTCACCCTCCATGGCGCACAGTACCGGGACAAGCGGCAGCTCCACGTCATACAAGATCTTACCTGTATTATTGCCTTTCAACAAAGGTGAGAATACGCTCTCAAGCTGAAAAGTTACGTCTGCATCTTCAGCTGCATACTCCTTCACTTGTTCAACCGGTACATCACGCATGCTCAGCTGTCCTTTCCCGCGTTTGCCAATAAGCGTTTCGATCGATACAGGCGTATATTTTAAATACGTTTCTGCCAACAGATCCATTCCATGCCTCATATCAGGTCTGAGGAGGTAATGCGCGATCATGGTGTCGAACAATTTACATTTTATGTCGATGTTATATAATTTCATGACTGCGAGATCAAACTTTATATTCTGACCGATCAGGGTCTTTGATCCATCCGAAAGAATAGCTTTGAATTTTTCAACGGTCTTTTTCGCTTTTGCCTGATCAGCATCCACCGGCACATACCAGGCCTCGTGTTTTTTCCATGAAAAAGATAATCCAACCAGTTCTGTGTTCTGCGTGTCAAGTCCGGTTGTCTCGGTATCAAAGCAAAAAGTCTGAACTTTCTCCAATCCGACAAGCAGTTCCTTTATTTTAGACTCGTCCTGAGCTAAGTAATAAATATGCTTTGTATCATTTATTGTATTGAAAGTTGAGGGGCCTTCCACTTCCCCTTCTACTTCCCCTTCTACTTTCGCCTTCGTCGTTGCTCCGGCATTGACTGGATTTCCGAAAAGATCTTTAGCAACCTGCGGCGCAGCTTCCACGTAGAGTTCACTTCCTAAAACTTTCTGCGCCAATGCACGGAATTCAAGTTCTGTGAAAAGCTCCTTTAGTATTTCCTTATCCGGTTCTTCCAGCACAAGGGCTTTCTCATCCAACTCCACCGGAGCGTCACAAATGATCGTAGCCAGTTTTCTTGACTGAAAAGCCATTTCTTTATTATTCTCGACCTTCTCTTTTAATTTCCCCTTCAGTTTCTCTGTATTCTTATAGATATTATCCATCGTACCATATTCCTTAATAAGTGCTATGGCGGTCTTTTCCCCAACGCCGGGGATCCCCGGAATATTATCCGAACTATCGCCCATGAGACCAAGTATGTCAATAACCTGGGAAACATTCTTTATTTCCCATCGTTTACATATTTCTGCAGTGCCGAGCACTTCAGCCTGCCCTCCGCCCCTTGCCGGCTTGTACATGAAGATATTTTCGGAAACCAGTTGGCCATAATCCTTGTCCGGAGTCATCATATAGGTAACAAATCCTTCCTTCTCAGCTTTCTTCGCAAGTGTGCCGATAAGATCATCCGCCTCGTATCCATCAGCGGAGAGCACGGGAATCCGGAATCCCTCAATCACTTTGATAACCCATGGAATGGCCTTTTGAATATCCTCCGGCATTTCTTCCCGATGCGCCTTGTAGTCTTCGAACTCCACATGACGTACGGTTGGGGCGGCCGTATCAAAAACAACAGCAATATGTGTTGGCTGTTCTTTCCTTAATATTTCCAGTAAAGTATTTGTAAACCCGAAAATGGCTGAAGTATTAAGGCCTTTTGAATTCACCCTGTGGTTTTGAGAAAATGCGAAATAAGCGCGGTAGATCAGCGCGAGGGCATCCAGCAGGAAGAGTTTTTTCTTTGGCGCCATTATTTTTCCGAGTATATCACTTCCATCACCGTCTGTCCAACAGCTTTCAGCGTTGCCTTGTCAATGATATCCATATTATCCGAATGTTTATGATGAAAAGGACCGAAGTCGCCCGAGATAGGATCCATTTGTATGATGTCAATGCAGGGAATATTCGCGTATTGATTGATCATCGCGTGATCGTCCGTGATCGCCTGCATTTCATCGTAAGAGAAGAAGGAGGAGTACCCGAGAAGCGAAGCCTTTTCCCAGACATTTTTTACGACATGAAATGCGTTCTGTCGTGAATGCCCTTCCACCGGGAACACAGCGCCCTTCGCTCCAACCATGTCCAGCAGGATTCCGTAGGTGGCGTTGTAGTTCGGCACATGGGGTTTTTTCGACCAGTACAGAGAACCCTGGCAGTAAATGCTTCCATAGTCTTCCATATCAAAAAAAATGATGTCGATCCCGGTATTGATAAGTGGCTTTAGCTGAAGCAGCCTTGCTATTTCCAACAGCACACCTACACCGCTCCCCCCGTCATTCGCTCCATCGATGGGTTTGTCCATATCCTTCGTATCTCTGTCGGCCATGGGCCTTGTGTCCCAATGGGCCGCGAGCAACACTCTTTTCTTTAATTCAGGTTTGAAAGAAGCGATGATGTTTTTAAGGTCAATGACCTTGTCATTATACGCTTTGACTTTCCCATTCTGCACCTGAACTTCTGCGCCGTACGTTTTTAATTTTGCGATCAGCCAATCCGCGCATTCAGCGTGAGGATCCGTTTGAGGAACCCTTGGTCCGAAATTCACCTGTGTTTGAATAAAAGCAAATGCTGAATCGGCCTTGAAATCGGGCGCGTTCGACTTAACGAGATTTTTATTGATGGTGTCTGTATCCGGATCTTCCACAACGGTTTCCGGACCACAAGCTGAAAGTAGCAGGAGAAGCAGAAGTGGAAGTAATTGATCAGAGGAGTTTTTCATTTCCCGAGTTCCCATGTGACTCCGTCCTTTGTATCACGAACTTCGATCCTTAGTTTACTAAGTCCATCGCGTATCTTATCTGAGGTTGCGAAATCCTTTTTCTCTTTCGCCTCATTTCGAATGCTGATCACAAGCTCCATTAAACCGTCGACCGCAACATTATCTTTCCCATCTGAACCTTCCATTTTCAAACCCATCACTTCAAAGACGATCTCGCAATAAAGTTTTTTCAGTATTTCCAGATCAGCTAAGGAAACCTCAGCCTTACCTTCTTTAACGGAGTTGATGTGCCTGACGCCATCGAACAAGGCAGCCAGCGCGATCGGAGTATTGAAATCGTCGTTCAGCGCATCATAAACTCGCTTACCTATGTCTTTCACATCGAAAGAAGTAGTCTCGGCCGGTTTCAATCCAAGAAGCGTTTTCATCGCGTTCATGAGTCGCTCCAGTCCTTTTTCAGAAGCCTGAAGCGCTTCATTTGAAAAATCCAGCGTACTGCGGTAGTGCGTTTGCATCATAAAAAAGCGGACAGTCATAGGTGAATATGCCTGTTCCAGAAGCGGATGATCCCCTGCAAAGAGTTCCCCCGGTAAGAATCCGTTACCGGCTGATTTCGACATACGAATTCCATTTACAGTCAGCATATTGGTATGGGTCCAGTATTTCACGGGGGAACTGTGATTACAAGCCATGCTTTGAGCGATCTCATTGGTATGATGCGTTGCGATGAGATCCAATCCGCCTCCGTGAATATCGAAGGAATCTCCCAGGTACTTTTTACTCATTGCAGAGCATTCAATATGCCATCCGGGAAATCCTTCACCCCAGGGTGAAGGCCAACGCATGATGTGCTCCGATTTTGCTTTTATCCACAAAGCAAAATCGAGAGCCCCTTTTTTCTCGTCCTGGCCCTCAAGCTCGCGTGTGTTGGAAAGCAGGTCTTCAAGTTTTCTGTTAGTGAGAACACCATAATTATTTTTTTTCGAATACTTTAAAACATCGAAATAAACGGATCCGTTCTTTTCATAGGCTAATCCGGCATCCATGATCTTTTTGGTCATTTCGATCTGCTCTACGATATGCCCTGTAGCTGTTGGCTCGATAGAAGGCGGCAGGTTATTGACCATGCGCATGATCTCATGGAATCCCAGCGTATATTTCTGTACGATCTCCATTGGATCCACCTGCTCCAACTTTGCGCGTTTTGCGAATTTGTCATCGCCCTCATCCTGATCGCCCTCCAGGTGTCCTGCATCCGTGATGTTACGCACATATCTCACCTTATAACCAAGGTGAAGCAGATAGCGATAGATCATATCAAATGAAATGAACGTGCGGGTATTTCCAAGGTGGACATCGCTATAAACCGTCGGGCCGCAAACGTACATTCCTATAAAGGGGGGATTGATAGGGATGAATTCCTCCTTGGTACGGGTAAGGGTATTATAAATGAAAAGCTTGTTCTTCATTGGAGGTTAAAGTTAGTAAAAACAGGGAACAGGGAACAGGGAACAGGGAACAGGCCGGACCAAACCAGACATAAAAAAACCACCGCCGGGGTGGAAAAGTAAAACCAAAATTATGCTCGCTTCCGGTCTACTTATTCTCTTCGATTGGGGCGTCGCCGATGTAGAAGCCACCTTTGTAAACCGCGATCTGAACCAGGATACCATCCTTGTTGTAGACGTAATCCTTTCCATCAATAAGTTTGTATTTCTTGAAGAAGCCGTCTTTTGAGATCTGGCGGTTCATATTGAAGAGTTTGTATTGTCCTTCCCCGTCAAATATCTTCACTTCCTTGCTGACGTTGTCTTTAGGATTAACTACAGGAGCTTTTGGAGCATCCTTAGGAATATCCGGAGTATTGTCGACAACTAGCGGCTTTTTCGGAGCGTAGGTTTCTGTTTTCGTGACGTCGAGCGAACCGTTGTTGAACGATTTCTTTGCTTTCAAATCCCCGTTCTCATAACGCTCTTCCCAGGTGCCGGCTTCTTTTCCGTCTTTCATATCACCCTTCATCATTACCTCGCCATTTTCATGGAAATAGGTTTGGCTTCCCTCGCGTTTTCCGGTGTTACTGTATTTGAATTCATAGGAAAGCTTACCGTTCGGGTGATACATTTTGTAATCGCCGGTCCATCGGTTGTTTTCCCAGTTGCCTTCTTCCATCACTTTTCCATCCTCGAAATATACTTTGGCATATCCCTTAGCGCGATTAGCGTCAAAGGTGATCTCACTCTTTTTTTGTCCATTCGGGAAATAAGATATCCAGATACCGGTCTTTTTATTGTCGGCATAATTACCTTCTTCTACTTTGGCTGTTGGAGCAAAATTCGGGAGTTTCTTTACCTCATTGGTGTAAACCCAATGACCTTGTTTCCATCCTGTTGCGGGGTCTGTATAATTCTCCCCGCTCTGATCGCCACCGGCCATTAGGATGTTGAAGGAAAACAGGCAGATATATAAAGACCTAATCATCTTGTAAGGGAACGTAAAGTTATTTGTTTATACTGTAGGGCACAAAAAAGGTTGTATTATTTAGACAAAAATGAGCATTGTATCGACAAACTACCACATTGTGTATATATGTAATCAAAAGTCTGAGACGTAGGTTTCACGGGGCTTTCCAAGGTTTTCTGCATATTGAAAATCACTCAAGAGCTCCAAAAAAACCGAACCCAAAGATATAAGAAAAAGTTTCTCCTAATACACTGGTTTTAAACCACTAATGAAGTCGTTTTCCTCATTCCGGATTAGCGCCCGATTCGGATATGACCGAAAAATGTAAGGCATTGATTATAAGCGATTTACTTCTCTCCCCATTTATAACCGGAATGATCAAGCGAAAGCAGACCAAGAACGCGGTTAATAACCGTCATTGCCATCTCATTAATGGATTGCGGATTACTGTAGAAGGAAGGCGAGGCCGGACAAATGATCCCTCCTGCAAGCGTTATCGTTTCCATGTTCCGGATATGAATGAGATTCAAGGGAGTTTCGCGAGTAACGAGGATCAGTTTCTTTCTTTCCTTAAGCATAACATCTGCAGCTCGTGTTGAGAGGTCATCCGAAACTCCGTTCGCAATCCTTCCCAAAGTTCCCATGGAACAAGGACAGATCACCATTGCATCGTAGCCCGCAGAGCCGGAAGCGAAGGGAGCGTTAAAATCTTTTGAGCCATAGATCTGAAACGGGAACTTTTCGAAATCTTTGTTACCCAATTCATGTTCCCAAACCTGCTTTGCATTGGCCGACATGACGACTCCAACAGCGCTAAGCACCTTTTTTCTTTTTACCAATTCACGCAGGAGAAGGTCTGCGTAGATGGCGCCGCTCGCGCCGGAAATGGAAACGGCTATTTTCAATTTGCTTCTTCCATAGCTCCGAAGTGATAACGGAGGGTGAGAGAAAAACAATTGTTGTATTCGCCCCGGTTAAAAAAATAAATAGAGCCGGAGGCATGCGGCCGGACAGGTAAGATCGAATAAGTATAACGAGAGAGCACTTCAAATCTTTCTGCGAATACATAACCTACTCCAAGGTTCCAGTCAAGATCAATGCGACGGAAATTGTCATTGATGGGCAGGTTGGTCACGTCGATCTCATCCACGACTTCCTTTTTACGGACAAGGATCCCGAGTCCAAGCCCTCCTTCAAAAACGAAGTCCTTTACATTGGCGCGGAATATGACAGGCACTTCCGCATAATCGAGATTCAAAGCATATTGGCGGAAATCCCCCTTGGAAGGAACCGGTGTTTTCCTTGCACCCTTTTGAAAGTACATGATCTCAAATTGAAAATCCCAGCGATCGTTGATCTTCGTCCGGGAAAATCCTCCCAGCATGAATCCGAGTTTATTATACCCGGCATAGGAATCACCGTCGTATTGCGTTGCGGTCAGTCCCCCAACAAGGCCGGCGGAGAATTTGGTTTGCGAGAATGAAATTTTTCCAATGAAGAAACAAGTTAATAGAATGAAAATATGTTTCCTGATCAATAACATGGAATGAACCGGGTTCTCGATGCAACTCGAACTGACATTCCCTTAAACGGTAAGTATCTCTTTTTCTTTTATCTCCAAATGCTTATCCACTTTTACCGTGAACTGGTCGGTCATTTTCTGGATCTCGGTTTCGCAGGTCTTTTTTTCATCCTCGGGAAGTTTATTCAGTTTCTTGAGTTCCTCCAACGCTTCTTTCCTCGCGCCGCGAATGGAAACCTTGGCGTTTTCTCCTTCGGATTTTGCTTTCTTCACCAGATCTTTTCTGCGTTCCTCCGTTAAAGGCGGAACGGCTATGATCACCATCGTTCCGTTATTTGTTGGATTGAAACCGAGGTTGGCGGCCTGGATCGCTTTCATGATGGGATCGATCATTGTTTTTTCCCAGGGCTGGATGGCGAGTGTGCGCGCATCAGGAGTGCTTACATTGCTCACCTGGTTCAAGGGAGTACGAACGCCGTAGTAATCAACGAAGAGTCCATCCACCATGGTTGGGTTTGCTCTCCCGGTTCGCACTTTGGTCAGTTCAGCCTCAAGGTGAGAAATGGCAACATCCATGAGTTCTTTCATGGAATCAATAATAAATTGAACGTTTTCGTCCATAAACGGATTTACTTAATTACTAATCTTTTACGAATATACTAATTACTAATTGTACGAATGAGTTAGAATTCGACGAGGGTACCGACTTTTTCTCCGGAGAGGACCTTGTGGAGGTTGCCCGGCTTGTTCATGTCAAAAACAATGATAGGTAGCTTGTTTTCATTGCAAAGTGTAAAAGCCGTCATATCCATCACCTGTAATTTTCTCTCCAGGACCTCACTGAATTTGATGGTTTCGTAACGCTTAGCCGTTTTATCCTTTTCCGGATCGGCCGTGTAGATCCCATCCACTCTTGTCCCCTTCAAAATAACATTCGCTTCGATCTCAATGGCCCGGAGTGTGGCGGCCGTATCTGTTGTGAAATACGGGTTTCCTGTTCCGGCTCCGAAGATCACAACTCTTCCCTTCTCAAGGTGACGTACTGCGCGTCGACGAATAAAAGGTTCACAAATCTGTTCCATGGTGATGGCGCTTTGCAGTCGCGTGGCTGTACCCAATTTTTCGAGCGCGCTTTGTAAGGCCATGGAATTGATCACCGTTGCAAGCATTCCCATATAATCTCCGTGCACACGATCCATTCCGTCACCGCTTGCTTCAATGCCACGGAAGATATTTCCACCACCTATCACAACCGCAACCTGGATCCCACTCTTTGAGACTTCCTGTATCTCCCTTGCATATTGAAGCAAACGTTCATTATCGATACCGAATTGCTTCTTGCCCATAAGGGCTTCGCCGGAGAGCTTAAGGAGGATGCGTTTGTACTTCATTGCGGGTATTTGTCAAATTTAAGCAAAAAAAATCCCGACGTTGTGTCGGGAATAAATTCTTTATCCTAATGCCACCCGGCGGAAGGCGGTGACCCTGAGCTCACCATCATTTTCCTTCAGGTATTGGGCAATTGTCTTTTTATTGTCCTTGATGAATTCCTGGTTCAAAAGGGTTGACTCCTTATAGAATTTCTCGATCTTTCCTTTAGCGATCATCTCGATCTTGTCCTCGGGTTTACCTTCATTGCGAAGCAGCTCTTTTGCTATTTCGATCTCTTTTTGAAGCATGGTGGGATCAACATCCCCGCGATCCACGGCTACCGGAGCCATCGCAGCAACCTGCATAGCTACATCTTTGGTGACTTCTTCTTTAGTTTCCTTATTGAAACCTACAATGGTAGCGAGCTTATTCCCGGGATGGTTGTAAGCGATCACTTTACCGGCTTCAATTACTTCAAACCTCGACAGCTCAATCTTCTCCCCTATTTTTCCGACTTGTTCGGTTATCTTGTCGGCTATGGTAAGTCCGTTCCCGGCGAATGAATGTGCCAGAAGTTCTTCTTTGGTTTTTGCTTTTTTGTTCAATGCAACATCAACGATGGTCTCAACCACTTTTCGAAAATCCTCATTCTTGGCAACGAAATCCGTTTCACAGTTGAGCGCAACCAGGATCCCTGTTTTACCATCAGAGGATATTTTACCAATAACAACACCTTCCTTTGCTTCCCGATCACTGCGGTTTGCAGCGACCTTCTGACCTTTTTTCCTGAGAATGTCGATCGCAAGATCAAAATCGCCGTTGGATTCTCCAAGCGCTTTTTTGCAGTCCATCATTCCTGCGCCGGTGATCTGCCTTAATTTGTTAACGTCTGCTGCGGTGATCGACATTTAAAATATATATTAGGATATTGAGATACTCGGATACTTAAAAAAGATCATGAAGGTTTGACGACGGGTTTAACGGCAGGGACCGCTTTCTTCGCGATAAGCTGCTTGGTTGTTTTCCGTTTTTCCTTCTTGCTTCCTTCATGCGCTTCGTCGACCTCTGCTTCGATCAGCTCTATCTTCTTCGCGCGCTTTTGTTCGTCATCGTCTCCTTCAAGGGCAGCTTTCTCACGCTCCTCTGCATCTTTGTCCTTGTCGATCTTGCGTTCTGCCAGTCCTTCAGTGATGGACTCCGTCACGATGCTGATGATATATTCAATGGATGAACTTGCATCGTCATTTGCAGGGATCACAAAATCTACCTTGTTCGGATCTGAGTTCGTATCAACGATCGCAAAGGTCGGGATGTTAAGTCTGCGGGCTTCTGCAACAGCGATATGTTCTTTCACAATATCCACAACGAACATGGCAGCAGGTAACCGTGTAAGGTCGGCGATACTTCCGAATTGAGTTTCCAGTTTTGCGCGCTGACGGGCGATCGATAGTCTTTCTTTTTTAGAGATGGTATTCATTGTGCCGTCTGTGCTCATCTTATCGATGGAAGCCATTTTGCGGATACTCTTGCGGATGGTCGCGAAATTCGTAAGCATTCCACCCGGCCAGCGCTCCGTGACGTAAGGCATGTTGATGTTACGTACTTTATGAGAAACGATATTACGCGCTTGTTTTTTAGTAGCAACAAAAAGGATCTTCTTCCCGGAACGGGCGATCTGCCTTAAGGCGGATGCCGCCTCATTCAGTTTCGCTTCTGTTTTATACAGATCGATGATATGAATGCCATTCTTCTCAGAGAAGATATAGGGAGCCATGGAAGGGTTCCATTTTCTCCTGAGGTGGCCAAAGTGCGCGCCTGCTTCAAGAAGTTTTTCAAAAGTTGCTTTTGACATATTGTATACGGATTAACGTTTGCTGAATTGGAATCTCTTACGGGCTTTCTTTTGTCCCGGCTTTTTTCTTTCTACCATGCGGGGATCGCGGGTAAGGAACCCCTCTTTACGCAGTTTGCTTTTTCCTTCTGAGTCAAGCTCAACGAGCGCCCGTGCAATTCCAAGACGGATCGCTTCGGCCTGGCCGTTAATACCACCGCCCTCCACCGTGATGGTGAGGTCATATTTTTCAGCGATACCTAAGACATTGAGGGGTTGAGAAACTTTGAACTGGAGCAGTGCGGAGGGGAAGTATTCTTTTACATCTTTTGTGTTGACCGTGATCTTGCCTTTTCCCTTATTGAGATAAACGCGGGCAACAGCGGTCTTTCTTCTTCCAAGCGAATTGATTGTTTCCATCAGATCTTATTATGTACAATTAGCTTTTTGAGATCAATTGCCCTGGGCTGCTGCGCTTCGTGCGGATGTGTTGTGCCGGCATAAACGTGCAGGTTGCGGAAGAGATCCGCTCCTAATTTTGTTTTAGGAAGCATTTTCTTTACTGATCTTTCTATGATCCACTCCGGTTTGATTGCAAGTACTTCTTTGGGGGATCTGAAACGCTGTCCGCCCGGATAATCCGTGTGACGGGTATATACTTTCTCGTTCATTTTTTTCCCTGAAAACTTGATCTTTTCTGCGTTGATCACGATGATGTTGTCACCGCAATTCACGTTGGAAGTGTAATAGGTTTTATTCTTGCCTTTTACGAGGTATGCGATCTTACTGCAAAGCCTTCCAACGCCCTGATTTTCAGCGTCAACGATGACCCAGTCTTTCTTAACAGTTGCCTTATTGGCATAAACCGTTCTGTAGCTAGTTGCTTTCACTTGATTATCAATTAGTTATAAGCCAGTTTTGGGGTTACCCCAAAAATGGGACGCGAAGATAGGAAGTATCAATGGAATGACAAAGAGAAATAACAGCGACGAAATACGATCCTTCGGCTTCGCTCAGGATGACAGTCGCTGTCCATTAATAAAAATCATTGTTCGATTATGAGTTTTTGGGTGCGGATGCTGCCGGCATTGTCCTTCAGATTCAGAAAGTAGATGCCGGGGCTGAGGGATTGGATATTGATATCATTGCCTGTCGTGAGATCGTGGGTTAAAGTTAATTGCCCAAGGGAATTGAAGATTTCAACGTTGCCTTCGCCTTCAACGCCGGTGATGGTGATGGAGGTAGTGGCGGGGTTAGGGGAAATATTTATCTGCGAAGTACTGTATTCTTGTGTAGATGTGCTTTGGCAGTGATTTATGTTCACCAGATTCCAATTAAACGTTATGACCGGTAAATTCACATCGCTAACCATCAGCCCTGCATTTTCTGAATAGTAAACATTCGATGTGATCACAGGAGTCCATGCCGCGGAGTTCTCCGTCCAGCTGATATCCGATTTCCCGCACCAACTGAACGACAACCAATCGGACTGCATAAAGATCGAACCATATCCGGCAGCCATTGCGTCGTAAGAATATGCCAGCATGTAAGGGCAGTCGTTAGGTGTGTTTCTGATATTGGCATTATTATAAAAATAGAAGGTGAAGTAAGGATCCCCGCTTTCAATATTATGCGCTGCTAACACATTCCCTGATTGGTCCATTCTTCCAAGAACCATACTGCTTATCACACCCGAGCTTACAGAAAATAAGATTTGACCGTTATTCAACACAGTGAATGATGAAAAATAATCATATCCCTGGTTGTTAAAACCATATGACTTTCGCCAGATCACGTTACCGACAGCGTCGATCTTCATCGCAAAAGGCGCAGCAGATGTACCGGCAACATATCCCCCAACAAGAAAGGAACCATCAGCAAGAGCCGTAATGGCATAAGCCCTTGAGTAGCTCCCATCATTATACCTTTTTGTCCAAATCACGTTACCGTTCGTATTCAAACGCGCAAGAAAGATATCACTTGATGATTTACCGGAAATGATCATACCCCCATCATTCGTGACCGTCGATGCATAACTTGGATTCTTTTGATCCCCGGACGTACAATTTCTGGCCCATAACAGGTTGCCTGAAAAATCAAATTTTAGTGCAAGATATGACGGGTTGCCTGCACTGTTCTGAGTATTTCCTGAAATAAGAAAACCGCTGCCTGGCTCAATTCCAATCGTTGGGTTAAGATGAACATAACCAAGTTGCGGATCACTGATCATTTTTATCCATAGTATACTGCCTGATAATGAGAGATTGATCAATACCTTGGCAGAAGTTGAAGTGGGATATTCATAGTAATCTCCAATAGCATAGTAGGTGCCATTTGGCAGAATCCCTACAGTAGAAAAATAGTATGCTGTTGAATTAAGCGAGGAATCGCCGAAAAACGTTTGTTCCCACTGTATCTGGAAATTTGCATCGGTTTTAACAAGCTTAGTTCTAACTTCCCAGCCAAGGGTATCATAAATATTGGCAGAGAAAAAATAACTGCCATCGGAACATTTAACCAAGTGCGATATCAAGATAATATCCAGGTAAACTGGTACCCAGACGTTTTTGCACAGCAACCTGGCTGATCGAGAAGAATGGGATAAGTAGAAGAAGAAAGAACAGCTTTTTCATTGGAAGATCAGTTAATGACCACCTTTTTCAAGTAATTTGAGTTTGAAGAGGTCACCTTCACAAAATAAACCCCTTTCGCAAGCTTTGTGACATCAAGGTTTGCCTCAGCGGTTGTTGGGATGAAGATCATGACTTCATTTCCTACAAGATCCAGAAGGGAAACAATACCGCCGTTGAAACTGATACCGGAAAGGTCTATAGTGAGATGATTTGATGCGGGGTTTGGATAGATCCTCATGGCCTCATTATTCGTTTCGGTAACACCGGTTGAGCTGCAGGTATTCGCGGTTGAGAATCCTCCCGGAGTGATCGCGGTTGTGGAAATGATATTATAATTGAGCGGAGCGGAAAATATGGCAATGGGGCTACCCATCGTTGGATTGATGCTGTTTGAACTGGTAACCACGGCAATATCTGTCATACCGCACCAGAGGAAACTTGAACCCGCTGAGCGATAAAGATGATTGAAAATGCCATTTGCATCAGTTCCGGTTATACCAAGAACTATATCACCACCGGAAGTCATGCGCACGGATGTCCCATCGGTAAACATTGCGCCCGTAATATTCACTTCCTTGGCGCTGAGAATGTTGCCAGACTGATCTGCAATAAGCACAACAGGATACATTCCGAACACTGCATTGGACACCATCACGATCTTGCCATCAGGCAATCGTTCCATGTGTGAAACAGGAGGAACGGTCCAGGCAGGATTGCTATAGAATTTATGCCAAAGAATATTTCCGCTCGCGTCCGTCTTCATCAGGAAAGCGCCGGTACCAAGCGTCATATCATCCAGAAGTCCTGAGAAAAGGAAGGTGCCATCAGGCTGTTCCAATGCAGCGCGTGGCTGGCAATAGTAATTAAAACCCAACGAATATTCCTTTGTCCATTGAACCACCCCGTTCGCATCCGTTTTCACAATAAATTTCTCATTGTCTGCTTTCCCGGTAAGAAGCGCACCCCCGTCACTGGTGGTAACAAGGGCAAAACTTGGATTTTTTGGTTCTGTTGTGTCAGAAGTATAGCGATTTAGCCAAATCAGGTTACCTGAAGGGCTTATGCGCGCCAGTCCCATGCTTTCGAACATGGAAAGGGAAACAGCCAGATCATTATTAGAATAATATTTTATCATCGGACTGGTATAAAGTCCGAAACCGGACTGGCCGGAGATCTCACGCGTCCATAGAACTTGTCCTCCATAGATCAAACGTGCGACAATGAATTTTGTATTGGCATATACTCCGCATCCCGCTACAAGATCAATGTAACCGTCAGGTGATTGAGTGATATATACAAGTGAAAAATCATATCCCGTAATTGAAAAAGAACTTTCACTGACAGGGTTTCCTGAAGCATCCACTTCCGACAAAGAGATCGTCGGGCTGGAAAAAGAGGAATCACTGTATCCGGAAGCAACAAGGATATTTCCGTTGGATAATTCGCAAACAGAGCGAAGCATGAAGTTTTGGTTCTGTATTGCTAACCTTTTTTGAAAGGTGAACTGTGAGAATCCGGTTGCTGCTATCAGCAGGCAGAGGGAGAAAAGAACATTTTTCATGAACGTGGTTTTGGTAAGGCTAATGTAGGATGGAAAAGGAGATCTTACAAAAGAAGAAATTAGATTATTAAACCTGTCTATATTGAATATTATTATTGCAAAGTTCTGATATTTAAGATATTATAACAATAATACATATTACTTTCTTACGCGTACACTTCAAAAACGATTTAGTAGCCGGGCATCATTCTTGGGAAAGGAGATAGATTTGGGGGGAATAAATGAATACATGAGCAAATGAATACATGAACGAATGAGGGACGAAGTTAGATTGGTTTGGTTGGCAGGAATAATGTTCCTGGCGCTTAGCGTTTCAAGGGCGCAAGTGGAATGTTTACCACAAGCATGTAAGGAGACGATTATCCCTGACAGTACGAAAGTGGTGATTCTGGCAATAGGGAAAAACGACTTGTACTTTTTAGACAAACAGGAATATTTAGGAGATACCTTACTTGTTAAAGGAGATCTTGTAAAAGGCAAAGAATGCGAGTATTCCGGGACCGTTTTGAGTACCAATAATAAACTCCTCTACTTTTCTCATGTTCAGTTGAAAATACTTCCGGGCGGATCCATTACGCTTGCTGCTGATTGCCGGAAAGGAGCTTTGACGGGAATGAATCTTGCGGAAGGAACAGAGGTAACTCTACTTGTCATACATTCATCTGATATCTATTCGCTGATCGATCCGGGGCTGGTTGGGAAAAAATTCAAAGTGAAAACAGAATTGCGGAATTTCAAAGACTGCTGGTATGAAGGGACGTTAGAAGATGCCGACAGGAATATGTATGTGTTCATGAAAATTCAGGTGAATTCCACAGAGGCAACAGGCAACAGAAAACAGGCAACAGGTACGAATAATTCAGTACCAAAAAATGAGAACGGGATGTTCATTGATGACCTGATCCCGAAAGGGACAAGGGTAAAGATCCTGGATATTGCAAGCACGGATATAGCGTACGAGAAAAAGGGGATCGTGATCGGAAAAAATGGTAAAGCGAGTGAGGATCTGAAGTATCTTGGGGATGGGTGGTATTCCGGAAGCGTTATTACAGATGATGGAAGCTCCTATTACTTTTTTAAGGTGGCGTTGGGACCGGGAGAAAAGTAAGCAGTGGGCAGTTATTTCAATGCAGCGGCTTTGATCACGCCCAGCTCCTTCCCTACTTTCGCGAAAGCGGCAATAGCTTTATCCAGGTGTTCTTTTTCATGCGCGGCAGAAAGCTGAACGCGGATACGGGCCTGGTTCTTCGGCACGACAGGAAAGAAAAACCCAATGACGTAGATCCCTTCATCAAGCAGTTTATCAGCGAATACCTGTGAGAGTTTAGCATCATACAACATCACCGGCACAATGGCTGAATCACCCTCCTTAATTTCAAGTCCAACCTTTTTGATCCCTTCTTTGAAGTAACGAATATTCTTTTCGAGTTTGTCGCGCAATGCTGTTGTTTCACTCAACATATCAAACACTGCGATCGAAGCGCCGACGATATGAGGAGCCAAAGAATTTGAAAAGAGATAGGGGCGCGAGCGTTGACGTAGCATGGAGATGATCTCCTTTTTTCCGGATGTGAATCCTCCCATTGCGCCACCCAATGCTTTACCAAGCGTGCTGGTGATCAGATCCACGCGATGCATTACATTTTTCAACTCTACTGTTCCTCTTCCTGTTTTCCCAATGAAACCGGTTGCATGGCTGTCGTCCACCATCACCAGCGCATCATATTTATCTGCCAGATCGCATATCTTATCCAAAGGCGCCACGAAGCCATCCATTGAGAAAACCCCATCTGTAACGATCATCTTAAAACGCGCGTTACCCGCTTTTTTCAATTGTTCCTCCAGGTCAGCCATATCGCTGTTCTTATACCGATAACGTTGCGCTTTACATAATCTGACCCCGTCAATAATGGATGCATGATTCAACTCATCTGAGATAAGGGCATCTTCTTCTCCCAATAAAGGTTCGAACACTCCTCCATTCGCATCAAAACAAGCAGCATATAAGATAGTGTCTTCCTGTCCTAGGAATTTTGAGATCTTTTCCTCAAGAGTCTTGTGAATGCTCTGCGTACCGCAGATAAAACGCACGGAACTCATCCCGTAACCAAAGGTATCCAGTGTTTTATGCGCTGCTTCGATCACTTTCGGATGTGATGACAGGCCGAGATAATTATTCGCGCAGAAAACCAAAACCTCTTTTCCTGCGGTTGTTTTCACAACTGCGCCCTGCTGGGTGGTGAGGATACGCTCGCGTTTGAACAGACCGGATTCCTCGATAGATCTCAGTTCTTTTTCAAGGTGAGCTTTTAGTTTTCCGTACATGCCGGTAAAGATAGTTTACTTTCTATTTGATAAACTTCCTTATGATGGAGACTGAAGGGGTGCTGACGTGCGCAAAATAGACCCCGGAAGAAAGAGAACTCAAATCAAGTTCGGATAGCGGATAGCGGATAGCGGAGCTAAAAACCTGCTTCCCTGTTACATCATAGATATATAGTGATGCGTTGGCGGTAAAACTATTAAAATTCACCGAAAGTATTCCGGAGTGATGGTATAAGCGGATGTTGTCAGAAAACGAACCGTTCCCATTTGAAAGTGTTGTGGTATACTCCCACAGATCCTGGGTTACCCAGGAATCATAACCGGTGCCGAGGAAAATGCTGTTTCCAACCGAAAACGAAACTGCATTATATCTCGGAGTTCCGCTAAAAGCCGCGAGGCCCAGCGCGCCGTTAGAAGGATCCCATTCTGTGAAATTGTTGTAGTAAACGCTGTTATCATCAATGCCCGTTCCGTAAAAAGCATACGCCCCGATCGTACTTACGGCCATAGCATAGGCCTGATAGTTTGTCATTCCAGAAAAAAGCCATTGATTCGTTGAAACGTTATACTCAAATATATCCTGATACACGTTTCCGGAAGCATAGCCTCCGCCAAAATATCCCCGACCGTTACTCAACGAAAAGCCAAGCGCTGAATTTCTCGCGTTGGGAGGAAAACTTGCCCTTGGTATCCAAGTATTGGTTCCCTGGTTCCATTCAAAAAAATCATTGCGGTTCATCCCATCATAACCTAATCCCACGTAACCTCTCGTGCCAATAGAAAAGGCAGAAGCCTCGCTTCTTGCAGTGCCCGGAAAATTGGCGCGGGAGACCCAAGTATTCAGCACAGGGTCAAATTCCAAAAGATCATTTTTAAACACCGTATCACGCTTTCCGGTCCCTACATAGGCCTTATTTCCAATTGTAAACGCAACAGCACCTTCCCTTCCGTTATCCGACATGGATGTCTTTTGTGTCCAGGAATTCATTGCCGGATCATATTCCCAGCAATCATTCAGCCAGGTATTCCCATCGAAGCCGGTTGCGATATATCCCTTTGCCCCAATGGAAAATCCGACAGCGTTTGTTCTGGCGGGACCGAGAAGATCTGCTCTTTGCGTCCACTGGGCAGAAAGCGTTGCAGTGGTAAGGAGAAGGAAAAGGAGAGTGTTGCGTTGCATAGTGCTAATATAAAACAAATCCCCCTGAACAAGATGAAAGATCAGCTCAGGGGGACTTTCTTAACAATCTGCTATACGTGTCCCTGCGCCAGCATGGCATCGGCAACTTTTACGAAGCCTCCGATATTTGCGCCTTTCACATAATTTACATTGCTGCCTTCCTTGCCGTATTTAACGCAGGTGGCATGAATGTTTTTCATGATGTTATGTAAACGTTCGTCAACCTCTTTGCGCGTCCAGGAGAGACGGAGTGAATTCTGGCTCATTTCAAGACCGGAAGTTGCAACACCGCCTGCATTAGAAGCTTTGCCCGGTGCGAACATTGTTTTGTTCTTGAGGAACACTTCAACGGCTTCAGGTGTGGAAGGCATATTAGCTCCTTCTCCCACAGCAAGACAGCCATTCTTCACAAGCGTTTCTGCATCTGCTCCATTCAATTCATTTTGTGTGGCGCTTGGGAAAGCTGCAGTGCATTTAACGCCCCATGGCGTTTTGCCTGCGTAGAAATCCGCTTTGAACTTTTTAGCGTATTCCTTGATCCTGCCACGGCGGTTATTCTTCAGATCCATCACCCATGCAAGTTTCTCGGCATTCACACCATTCTTATCATAGATAAAGCCTTCCGAGTCAGAAAGTGTCACCACTTTTCCGCCAAGGTCGTTGATCTTCTCGATCGTGTATTGCGCTACGTTTCCGGATCCGGAAACGACACAAGTTTTACCTTTTAAGCTGTCTTTTTTATAATTCAGCATCTCCTGTACAAAATAAACACAGCCGTAACCGGTTGCTTCAGGCCGGATCAGCGAGCCGCCGTACTCAAGTCCTTTGCCGGTAAGGATGCCCGTGAATTCATTCGCAAGTCTCTTGTATTGTCCGAACATGAAACCGATCTCACGACCTCCTACACCTATATCACCTGCGGGAACATCCGTATCAGGACCAATATGACGGAAAAGTTCGCTCATCAGGCTTTGACAAAAACGCATCACTTCATTGTCCGATTTTCCTTTCGGATCGAAATCGGATCCGCCCTTTCCACCGCCCATTGGGAGGGAGGTAAGAGAATTCTTGAAAACCTGTTCGAAGGCGAGGAATTTTAAAATTGAGAGGTTTACAGAAGGATGGAAACGAAGTCCTCCTTTATAAGGTCCGATAGCGCTGTTCATCTGTATCCTGAAACCCCGGTTAACCTGGAAACGGCCTCTATCATCCACCCACGGAATACGGAACTGTATCAAACGCTCCGGTTCTGCAATTCGTTCCAGAATTTTCGCGTCTGCATATTTTGGGTTCTCCTGCATGAATGGGATAACCGCGTCCGCTACTTCCTGCACAGCCTGGAGAAACTCCGGTTGATTCGGATCGCGTGATTTGATCTTCGACATGAACTTGTGGATCTCATTCTCCACTTTGCTTGAACCGTTTGTTGGTCTCGTTTTGGTGGCTGTTGCCATAGCTTTGTTTTTTATAAAAGGAGGATAAATGTAATCGTTTTTTTAAAGAAATTTCATGATATAACTCAATTTATTTATACCTCATAACTGTGTGTTTATCAATTAAAAACAGGGGTTTGACGATAAGAATAAAGCATTAATTTTGGGCCTCATTTAGCACAGCATGATTAAGAAGATAGTGCTTCTCGGCTCAGGTGAACTGGGAAAGGAATTTGTGATCGCCGTAAAGCGTCTCGGTCAATACGTTATCGCGGTCGATTCTTATGACGATGCGCCTGCCCAGCAGGTTGCAGATGAACGCGAGGTGATCAATATGCTGGAAGCCGCAGAGCTGGACAGGATCGTAAAAAAACACAAGCCCGACATCATTGTACCTGAAATTGAAGCCATCCGGACAGAGCGCTTCTACGATTATGAAAAAATGGGGATACGTGTCGTGCCTTCGGCAAGGGCCGCCAATTTCACCATGAATCGCAAAGCGATCCGGGACCTGGCATCCAAGGAACTTGGATTAAAAACAGCAAAATATTCATACGCGAAAACGCTTGAGGAATTTACTACCGCAGTAAATGAAATAGGTATCCCATGTGTTGTGAAACCACTCATGTCCTCCTCGGGGAAGGGACAGTCTGTGGTAAAGTCGAAGGATGATGTAAAAAAGTGCTGGGAATATGCGTTGCAAGGTTCACGAGGTGACCTTATGGAAGTCATTGTTGAGGAATTCATAAGATTTGAATCGGAGATAACCCTTCTTACCGTAACACAACAGAACGGACCTACACTGTTTTGTCCTCCTATTGGCCACAGGCAGGAACGCGGAGATTACCAGGAAAGCTGGCAGCCTCATGAGATGCCTGAGAAACTTCTCAAAGAAGCCTGCGCCATGGCTGACAAAGTAACGAAGTCATTAACCGGTTTTGGTATTTGGGGTGTGGAATTTTTCCTTGCAAAGAATGGCGTTTACTTTTCAGAGTTGTCGCCTAGACCTCACGATACCGGAATGGTAACGCTCGCCGGCACACAAAATTTTTCAGAATTCGAGTTGCATGCAAGAGCGGTGTTAGGTTTACCTATTCCTGAGATCGTACTTGAGCGTGTAGGAGCCAGCGCGGTGGTGCTTGCAAAGTCGGAAGGACTAAGGCCTATATATAAAGGAGTGGATGACGCGCTAAGGGAAAAGCAAACCGATCTGAAGATCTTCGGTAAACCTTCCATCCGTCCTTATAGAAGAATGGCGGTTGCGTTAGCCTGGGATGTAATCGGCAGCAACGTGGAGAAAGTGAAGGCGAAAGCTATCGCTAATGCCGGGAAAGTAACAGTTTTGAGCTGAACATCCCTTTATCACATATTACACGAACCTGGTACAATCCTGCAGAAAGATCATGTGCGCTGATCCTGGTTTTCATCCCGGGTTCCTGCAAATGCATCACCACACGGCCAATCGCGTCGATCAGTTCAATTGATCTGACCACAGAATCGAATGATTCAAAATTGATCTCACCACTTGAAGGATTCGGATACACGGAGAATAAGTCGTTAAAAGAATACTCCTGGATGCCTGTGAAGTTCGGATCAAAATAGACGTTGTCGTTTTGAATGTTAAGCGACACAACTCTGCCTGTTACAGTTACAGCGTACACGTCCGAGAAACTGAGCGCGATATTTCCGCCAACACTTGCTACCGCCGGCGTTCTGAATCTGAAAGCAGCGAGATTACCCTGGCCATCAATATTGTTGAGCTGGTTTGTTGCGCTCATTCCGATATCCATTAGCCCCCCCGGAAACTCAGTGTGCGTCATCGTGATCATATCCACTCCAACCGTACCAAGCCAGGAGTTGTTATAACTCATTCCTATATTGGCAGGATCGATGTATGCGTTTGTGTAATTGATCGTAAAGCCGATCGCATACAGGCTGTCGACGTCCACACCGCTGTTGCCAAGTTCGATCTGCCCGTTCACAAAAGCGTTCAACCCAACTGTATCCTCTGTAACCAGCATCTTCAAAGTAGGAAGCGCTGCTTCGTAAACGGGAGCTGCATACTTAAAAGGATGGGCGTTATTATAATTAAGAGAGATTGCCAGCGTATCACTCGCATCAACCGTACCGTCACCATTGCAATCGCTGTGCTTATAATTTGCGCCAAGCTGGAAGGACTGAGGCCAGTCGCTCATGGGTTGCGCAACCCAATTGTTTGAAGCGCCGCTTCGCGTAGGGCCGTTTGAACCGAAGGCGATCCCAAGCGAAATAAGATCCATGTTGTTCGCATACAGATCGTAATCACAATCACCAGGCCAGACGTTCGCAACATAAGAACCGAAACAAGGAAGATCCAGATATGTGTACCCAAAATGTCCGCTGAATGCGCAATCGAAATTATTGAACTCAACCGTGATCTGCTGCCCGACATAAGCCGCCAGGTTGATGCTCACACCCGACCAGCGCTTATACTTGATCATCGGGTTACTGCTTGTGATGAAATTGTAGAAGGGATCACCACTGTAAATGGTATCCGATAAAGCAGAAATAAGCGTCATACTCTGATCATACAGATTCACCATGAGTCCCGGTTGTTCAAGCAGCTGATGACTGGGATCCTGGAAAACGCAGGCATATTGGTAAGTAAATACAGTGTCGTAACCGAGTACAGTGAATGTATACCTGAGTCCTTCTGCCTCAGCTCCAACATTTGAATTCCCGATGCGGACGGATACCCCACTTCCATTCGGCGCGAGCCAGGTCATGTAAGCATCCGGAAGTAATGTGTTGGGATCAATGGCGAAAGAATCCTGGTTATTTACAGTAAGAATGGTGTGTCGGGCGCTGATGTCATTCGTAAATGCATTCAATCCGTTCGAGATAAAACCCGAGCTCATGCTCAGGTTGCTTGAACCGGTATTATTTCCGTTGTAGCCGGACCAGTTACTAAAATTCTGGTCCTCAAAATCCTTGTTGTTGCAATTGGATTGTTGAGCGAAGAAATGAGTTGAAAGGCTGATAAGAGCCAGAATGGTGAAGACCTTTTTCATCGGGCGCGAGTTTGTTACCTAAAGGTACGTACTCGAGAGCGAATAAAAAAGATGTTAATACATGAGCCTGGTCAGCTTTTGGCGTTCGTCGTCATAAATTCAAAGTACGTCTTGAAACCTATGTCCTTTGGCGTCTTTATTACGAATAATCGGGATTCTTTTTCAAGCGGGTTGAGGCTGACTTCGGAGAGGTCCTGAAGCATAAAAAAATCACCTGTCGCAAGAGGCTTGCCATCTATTTCCAATTCGCCTGAGATCACACAGGCCGAATAAATGAATTTATGATCCAGGTCAAGCATCTTTGTCCGACCGGTAACGGTCCAATCCTGGATGAAATCCACTTTGCTTTCTATATTGAAAGGAGAATTTCCGCCTTTGACATGTTTTATAACGATGCCCGGCTGACGTGTTACCGGAAGTTCTGAGGAAGCGTGATCGTTATAAGAAGCAGGCTGAGACAAAGTTGTATTAAGATTAGGATCAAACCATATCTGGAACATGGCCGAGCCCGGGAGTAATTTTTCAGCATGGACAATTCCGTTCCCGGCGCGAATAACCTGGACATCTCCGGCTTTTAGTTTTTTCCAACCGTTAAGTTTATTATCAAAATGTTCTATCTCGCCTTTCAGCACATAGCTCATGATCTCAAATCCTTTATGAGGATGCTGATCGATCAGGCCCCCATCATCACTCCACGCATGTGCCCAGTAAAAAAGGGAAGAATAGGGTTTCAATTCACCGCCATCTTGTGGAAACCCGATCGGTTTGTGTTCCAGGATGCGACCGAAATTGAAAGAGCCGCTGGCTTGTTTGTTTTTAGGATAGATCTTAATCATGTAAGCCCAAAAATACAAAAGTTTGGCCCTTACAGGGCCCATGCTTAATTCCTCATGGCGTATATCTTTCCCGGCAAACTCCGCACTGCACCTTTAAACTCCATTTCCAGGAGAAGAGATAACACTTTCCCAGTGGGGAATTGGGTTGAATGAGACAGATCATCTACGTGTTGCTGGCCATTCGCCCGCAAAGCATTTGCGATCACCTGCTCTTCTTTGCTCAGGTCTTCGAAGAGTGAGAACTGAACCTGTTTTTTCCCGTTCTGTTCCCATCCCATGATGTATTCAATATCCTTCCCGCTTTGCAACAAGGCAGCTTTGTTTGTCTTGATAAGATGGTTGCATCCTTCTGAGGCAGGATCTCCGATACGGCCCGGCACCGCAAAGACATCCCGGTTATAATCGTTGGCCAGTGTTGCCGTAACGAGCGTACCGCTGCGCATGGATGCCTCCGCCACTACAACAGCATCCGCCATGCCGGCGATTATCCGGTTCCGTTTTGGGAAAAAATCAGGATGGAGTTTTGTGCCGGACGGAAACTCTGTCAGCAACCCGCCTTCCTCCAGCATTTTTTCGGCAGTCGCGCGGTGCTGGGACGGATACAACATATCCAGACCATGCGCAAGCACGCCAATTGTTGGAAGGCCTAATTTCAGGGAGCATCGATGCGCGCAGACATCGATCCCATATGCCATGCCGCTGACTACAAGCGGATGATGCATAGCGATCTCCTCTATTATTTTTGCGCAGATCTCCTTGCCATAATCCGTGGCTTTCCTCGAACCCACAACAGCAATGATCCTCGACCGGTTCAGATTTGCATTTCCCTTATAATAAAGGAGTACCGGAGCATCCTCACATTGCTTCAATCTTGCTGGATATTCCTCATCAAGATATGAAAGGATGCTGATCTTGTAACGTTTTGCAAATCGTATCTCCTCCTCTGCCCTTTCAAAAACTTCTGCATCTTTGATCGCTTTAGCGGTTATGGATCCTATCCCCGGAATTTTCTCCAGCATTTTCCGTTTTTCAAAAAAAACGGCCGCAGGGCTGCCACAATAAGCCACCAGCGCTTTTGCTTTGATGTCCCCGACATCGGGAAGGAAGGATAGAGCGACCTTATACAGCAGTTCGTCGGAAGCGGATAATGATTTCACGGTTTTTTTCTATCTTGCACAGAAGGGTGAGTGGCAGTTCTCTCCTTCTGTACAAAATTACCCTATATGCCTGTTGGGTTTTGGCTCTAAATTAGAACCATTCATTCAGCAGAAAATAAAAAGTAATTTCTTATGTTCCGCGGAATTCTCTCCAGGTCTTTACTTACACTCGCTTTTACTCTCTGTTTTTCTGTGAGCTATGCCCAGGAAAAACTTTTCATTAAAGGGAAAGTGCTTGACTCGCTGACAAATGAACCCGTCATCGGCGCAGTATTGAAACTCGCCTCAGGAGGTGGCGCAGTCAGCGGAGCGGGCGGTACTTTTGAAATTCCGGTAGAGAATGCTGAGTCCATTGGAGTAACCATCTCGATGATCGGTTACAAGCAAATTGTTCGAAAGCTTGCGGCAGATGGCAAAGAGCATCTTATCATTCTGGCGGAGATCACAAACGAACTCGGGATCGTAGTCATCACAGCCGGAAAATTCGAACAAAAGATAGAGGAGCTTACGGTTTCCGTTGAAGTGATCACGCCTGAACTGATCGAGAACAAAAACATCAATAATATGGAGAACATCATCGATCAGTGCCCGGGAATTTCGATGATGGAAGGACAAGTAAATATTCGTGGCGGAAGCGGATTCAGCTATGGCGCCGGTAGCCGCGTGCTGTTGCTTGTCGATGAACTTCCCATGCTCAGCGCAGACGCGGGCGATGTTAAATGGAATTTTCTTCCTGTAGAAAATATTTCTCAGATTGAGGTTATTAAAGGTGCGTCTTCTGCCCTTTTCGGTTCTTCCGCGCTGAACGGTGTGATCAATATCCGTACTGCCTACCCCACAGAAACCCCAAGGTCTTCCATCTCGTACTCTTCCGGAGTCTATGGCGATCCGCGAAGAGATGTACTGAACTGGTGGGGAGAAGACAACCCGACATTCACGACCGTCAGTTTCTTCCACGCGCGACAGATAAAACAGCTGGATCTTGTATTAGCCGGTCAGGTTTTTAACGACCTCGGTTTTCGACAGCTTGAAAAAGAAAAACGGAACAGGCTCAACGCTAATCTCCGATACAGAAGTAAAAAACACCCGGGATTGTCTTACGGTGTGAATTTCAACCGCATGTCGACCGAAGGAGGATTGTTCATTCTCTGGTTCAGCGCGGACAGCGCATTGCGGCCTTCAGGCGGAAGTGTCCAGCAATATCTGAATTACAGAACCAGCATTGATCCTTTCCTTACCTATTTCTCGAAAAAAGATTCCCGTCACACCCTCAGGGGCAGGTACTACCAGACTGTTAATACGAACGATACTCAGCAGGAATCCACAGCTGATCTTTATTACGGAGAATACCAGTATCAGAAAAGATTCAAGAGCAGTTTTACACTTACTTCAGGGCTGACAGGAACTTACAGCGAAGTGCGAAGTGATTCCATGTATGGTTTTCATACCAGCGCTAATATCTCCATCTTTACGCAGGCAGATTACAAATGGAAACGCTTTACGTTCTCAGCAGGTTTACGCGGAGAATATTTTAAAGTGGATACGGCCGAAACGGTATTTCACATTCCACTTGGCAAAACAAATGTTCTCGATCTGCCGGTCTATCCTGTTGCCAGGGCCGGTATGAATTTTAAGGCGGCAGAATTTACATATCTGCGTGCATCTTACGGACAAGGTTATCGCTTTCCGTCCGTCGCAGAAAAATATGTTAAGACAACGGTGAACAGTTTGACTACATTTCCTAATCCCGGATTGCAACCTGAACATGGCTGGAGCGCAGAGCTTGGTGTGAAGCAAGGAATAAAGATCAAAAAGTGGAAAGGATATATTGACCTTGCAGGATTCTGGACTGAATACAAGGACATGATGGAGTTCAACCTTGACTATTATTTCCCCGAATGGCTTACGAATCCTACCTTTTTTGATTACCTGGATTATTTCGGCGCTAAGTCAGTGAATGTAGGTCATACACGCATCACCGGATTTGAACTCACGATGACAGGGACCGGAACGATCGGGAAGGACCTCGAGATCACGCTGCTTGGAGGTTATAATTACATCCACCCTGTCAATCTTAACAACGATAGTCTTTACACTTCTACTTTCTCAGACAGCGGAACAAATATCCTGAAATACCGATGGGAACATGTCGCAAAAGGTGATATCCAAATAGATTATAAATGTTTTTCCTTCGGCATTAGTTTACGATATAATAGTTTCATGAAAAATATTGACCGTCGCTTTGAAGACCGGTTGATGTACGATTTCCTACCCACCTATGATCTTTACATTTTACCCGGGCTGAAAGAATACCGTGAAGAACATAACACCGGAGACCTTGTATTTGACGCAAGGATCGGCTGGGAAATTACGAACGGCAGTAAACTGAATTTCGTGGTGAATAATCTTTTCAACCTTGAGTATATGTCGAGGCCGGGGGATATGCTTCCACCGAGAAACTCTGCGGTACAAGTAGTAGTGAAGTGGTAAAGACGAAATACGAATACATACGTAAGTGCGAATTACGAATTTGTGCGAATGGGTGAGAGAAAAAGTGTAATTGTAATAGGAGGAGGCTTTGCGGGACTGCAGTTATGCAGGAATTTAAGCAAGAAGTATTTTGACGTGTTGTTGATCGACCGGCTGAATCACCACCAGTTTCAGCCCTTGTTCTACCAGGTAGCCACCTCCCAGATCGAACCTTCCAGTATTTCTTTCCCATTAAGGAAAATTTTTCAGAACAGGAAGAATATCAGCATTCGGATGGCCGAGGTTGAGTCGATAGATGCCTCTTCCTCCAGGGTTAAAACAAGCGCCGGCGTATTCCCGTATGATACGCTCGTTATTGCAACTGGATGTACCACCAATTTTTTCGGGAATGCAGAATTACAGAAACATGCACTTACGCTGAAATCAACGTATGAGGCTATCACTATCAGGAATCGCATTCTTACAAATTTTGAAACGCTTTTATCAGATTCCGATCCCAATAAGGAAGCTTATTACAATATCGTGATCGTCGGCGGGGGCCCAACAGGAGTTGAGCTTGCAGGATCGTTCGCAGAAATAAAGAAGAATGTGCTTCCTAAAGATTATCCCGGAATAGATCACAGTAAATTAAAAGTGATCCTGCTTGAAGGCAGCAAGCACACGCTGAACAGCATGAGCGATGTGGCGAAGTCGGCGTCGAGAAAATACCTTGAGAAGATGGGCGTTATTGTAAGAACTGAAGTATATGTGAAAAACTATGACGGTGATACTGCAACATTAAGTACAGGAGAAACCATCCGGACAAAGAACCTGATCTGGGCCGCAGGAATAACAGGGAATATCATTTCGGGATTGAAAGACGCTGTCATTACTCCTTCCCGGAGAATGATGGTAGACCGGTATAATAAGGTGAAGGGATGTGAAAACATTTACGCGGTTGGGGACATTGCTTACATGGAAACACCTGCCTATCCCAAAGGTCATCCCCAGCTTGCCAACGTTGCGATCAACCAGGCAAAGAATCTTGCGAAAAATCTTAACCGGATCATAAGCGGAGAAAAGTTGAAAGAATATGAATACAGGGACCTTGGCTCTATGGCGACCATAGGGACGAACAAGGCGGTGGTGGATCTTTCCTGGTGGAAGTTCAAGGGGTTCTTTGCATGGCTTGTGTGGATGTTCTTACACCTTATGCTTATCCTGAGCGTTCGAAACAAGCTTATCATATTCATCAATTGGGCATGGAGTTATCTCACGAAGGATTCATCTCTGCGTCTAATACTTAAAGATAACAGGGAACCAGGAAGCAGAACATAGTTCGCTTCCTGGCAATAGATGACAGAGGAGTTAATTAAACGCTTTTTAGTATATTTGATACATGCGAAAGTTGTTCTTCCTGATACTGGTTTGCATTTTACCTGATCTTTTCGCGCAAAGCATTGGCCCATGGACCCAAAAGGCTCAATTCCCCGGACCCGGAAGGCATCGAGGATTCGGTTTCGTTATCGGGAATAAGGCTTACATAGGCGGAGGCTGGAACTCAGCACAGATCTGGAATGATTTCTGGGAATATGATCCGGGAACGAACACCTGGACACAGAAAGGAACACTTCCCGGAGGCGCCGCATTATCTTCTGTGGGGTTTGCGATCGGAACAAAAGGATATTTTGTCCTGGGACTTGACGCAAGTTTCAATGACATCTACACACTTTGGGAATACAACCCTGTAACAAACAGCTGGCTTGCTAAAAGCACTTATCCGGGATTCTCAGGATGGGGTTATGAATGTTTTGTGATCGGCAACCGGGTATATATAGGAGAAGAGTGGAGTACGGATATTTATGCATGGGACCAGTCCAATAATACATGGTATTGGGGATCCGCTCCTTTTACATTCGACAGAGATGAAGTTGGCTTAAGTCTGAATGGTTTCGGCTACTGGGCCACGGCGACCAACGGAGCAGGGCTTTGGAAATTCAATCCATCAGGCGCTATATGGACACAGCTTCCCACCATGCCTACGCCGGGAATCACTGAAGCAAGCGGATTCGCTGTTGGAGGAAAGTTGTACGTCGGCTCGGGTCAATATCTTGCAACAGGCGAAAGACTGAACAACTTTTGGGAATTTGACCCTGTGACAAATCAATGGAAGCAGATCAATGAACTCCCTGCGCTTGAGCGGGATGATGCGATTGGCTTTACGATCGGGAACCGAGGTTATCTCTGCACAGGAACGAACGGGAATAATCTTCAGGATCTTTGGGAGTTCAACCCGGTCCTTGCAACAGGCGTTGACGGGATCTCGTCCCCAATTCGTGTGCGGATCTATCCAAACCCCGTCATCCGGGATGCCACAATTCATATAGAAGGCATAGATACGAACGAGCCGTTACAGCTCATTATTTACGACCTAAATGGGAACCTGGTAAAAAGCGCTTCTTTTTCGGAGAATGAATTTAAGTTTACCAGGGGCGACTTAGCCGATGGCACCTATATATATAGTGTCAGTTCAGGTTCCGGGGCGTTCTGCAGCGGGAAGATCATCCTCCTTTAGTACCAAATCCTCTTTTTCTTGTCTTTGACCGCATTTTTCATGAAAAAAATGCAATAATTCTATAGTCGGATATCCCAAACGCCCGCCCCCTGGGCTTTTCAGCCTCAATTTCCGCCAATCCCTGATTAAGCCTTAGTAATATTTGCAACTGACCGCTTTTCGGGTGGCATGATCTGCACCTGCTTCTCAGAAAGTCCATATTCCTCATTTACGCTTGCACGATGCCGTTTTAGTTGGCGGTACGATGAGCCTACGTTTGTGTCATGAAAAACAAACAAAAACTAAAGCTCATGAAAAACTCAAAACAAGTACTTATGACCATCCTGGCAATGCTGGGATTCTCAACCCTCACTTTTAGCCAGGACACCCTGGTAACAAAGCAGAACACCTTTATAGTATGTAAGGTGGTCAAGATCGGTGAATTTGATGTAGAGTATAAAAAGAATAATACTCCTGCTTCGCCTATTTACACGATGCCTGTTGATAAACTTAGAGAGATCAGGCTTGAAGATGGAACTACTGAAAAATTTGTGGCAGACGAGATGGACGCAAATAAGGAGAAAGATATTCTCCACAAGCGCTCTGCTGTAAAATTCAGTTTCTTTTCACCCATGTTTTCTCACCTTTCCTTCTCCTACGAGAAGTGTCTGAAGGTCGGAACCAACCTGGAAGGTACTGTCGGCATCATAAGTGACAACCTGGATGTGGTTGAACGCAAGTTTCAGAATCCAAAGCAGGATCTTATTGGGATCACACTGGGAGCAGGAGTAAAATTCCTTCTTGGACAGGAATTCTATGTTAAAGGAATTAAATATGCGCATCCTTTAAAGGGAAGATATATCAAGCCTGAGATCATTCACACCAGGTACATATATAATGATGTTGAACGTACCATCAATAATAATTACAACGGCTACTATGGACCTACAACTTTCACAAATGAGAAATATGATCTCAAGGTTCGTTCAACCGCATTCATGATCAATTATGGTCGTCAATTCATCCTGGGCAATGTCATGACATTCGGATACCAGGTAGGTGTAGGATACTCCTTTACGAACACTGTTAAGTCAAATATCAGAACAACACAATCAGATCAATATGCTTACGGAATGGGTGTTGGGATAAACAACTTCAGTCATGTCCAGGCTCCATCACCACTGAGCTGGAGCGGAAATATTACGCTTGGCTTTTTATTCGACAAGAAAAGCAATAAGAAAAACAGTCCGCTAAACTGATATAACCCGTTCCCTGTCCTGAACTTTCAGGGCGGGGGGCACAAATCAATAACGACAGCTCATCATGAAAACGCACAGATCATTCATCCTGACAATCTCCATCCTCAGCGGTTTTTGTCAATTCCTCTTCGGCCAGGATAATCAGCTCTCAGAGAACAACAAGCAGCTGAAGAACTTTTTCATCATGCCACAGATGGGATCGAGCTATTACAAACCAACAGATCTCAACAGTTCAATCCTGAATGCTGATTCCCTGATCACTGACATGCAATTAAATGACATACTCTCCGGTTCTGTGGCACTCACATTCAACCTAGGGCATAGGACCCGAATTGGGAAAAACATCTTCATGGGATGCGAGGCCGGTTTGGGTCTGGCTTTCGACACAAACGAGTATACCGATCCTGATTCCCGCACCCTTCACAAAGGGATCCTTCACCCGGCTGTCACGCTCTTACAGAACATATTCAGTAGAAACAATTCAATAGAGAATGTAATGGCGTTCAAATTTCGGGTAATTGTAGGATTTCTGAAAGTGAAAAGGCGCTGCCTAAATAATAATCAAACCATTTAAAAAAACCATCACATGAAAACCAAAACTACATCATTCATTTTCTTCCTGGGAGTAATTCTACTTACCTCCTGCACCCTAGAAAAACGCTCTTTCATGCCGGGATGGCATGTGGAGTGGAAACACGCTAAAAACAAATCGGAAAAACCGGTCGTGGAGCCCTTTGATCATTCAATGGTTGAAGTGACCGCACAATTAGAGAAAGACATAACCGTCAGTTTCCCGACCCAAGTCACGTCATCGGTCGCTCCGAAAGACACTTCCATTACAGAAGAGCCAAGCGATGAAACAACGGCTGCTCAGCCAACGCTTCATCCTTCAGCGAAACCAAGTGTGGGATTTGCTTTGCTTTCCTCCGTCTTCTGCCTTGCCTTTCCAATGGAAGCAACCGCGCTTCTCATCCTGGGAATTGTCCTGGGATTGGTTGCCATCCTGATGGGTATATCCGCTTTACTGGATATCCGTTCGCCGGGTCCGAAAGTATACACCGGTAAAAAGGCGGCAAGAACAGGATTGATCCTGGGTTTACTTGCGGTTGTGCTAATGGCTATCGGGCTTTGGTGGTTAATGACTGTTCCTGTTGTATTACCATTATAAAAACCTGCATTATGAAAACCTGCTCATCGATAATAATTTCCCTGCTTTGTATCATGGCTCTGATGACTTCCTGTACTATGGAGCGGAGGACCTACATGCCCGGTTACCATACGGAATGGAAGAAAAAGGAAAAAGTGAAAGACGATATCCACTGTCCTGTTGAAGGTAAAAGCAAGGCGGATCTGGAGGACGACGAGAATTATGTAAAGGCTCCGGTTGCTGTAATAAAGGATAGTGTACCCCACACTCAGCTCGGGATGACAGAGAAGCCCAAACCCCAGGCGCATGATTCCTCAACAGTTGTAAAAGACATCCCGGAGCCTGAAGAAACGGATGATGAAGGTTTCGAGGAAGAAAATTTGGTGAAAGGGAATGTCTTTACTTCGAAAAAAAAGGTAACAAGCAAGGCTATTGTACATCCGAAAGCCATTGCCAGTTTCATCTTCGGTTGGCTGATCTTCATTCCTTACATTGGAATACTCTTTCTTATCTTGTCGCTGGCATTGGGATCCGCAGCAATGAAGGAGATCCGAAAGGCGCCACAATTGTACCGGGGTGAAAGTCTTGTACGGGCCGGCAGAATACCCATCATTCTGGTTTGCGTAGCGATTGTGATTGGATTGGTTGCGTTACTGGCGTTTATAGCAGCATTTTGAAAAACGCACTTTTCATTTAATCGACCCTCCTACCCCAGGAAAAAAGCAATCAACGCCAGTCCGCAAGCCGGACTGCTTGTTATGCAGGGAGGATCCGATCCGATCTATCAATTCAGTATTGGTATAACCAAGAATTTCAGGAGTAAGAAAAACGGTAACTAAAATATACTACATTTGAAATCAAATTCTCATGAACATGAACTTCAAAATCACTAAGCGCTTCCCGATTCTTCTACTGTTCATGATTACCGGGGTCCTTCATGGACAGGATACGATCTATTAGTCGCAACTTTCTTTTTTCTGGAGAAATTAAGGATAAATGGAGGGAAATTTTTCAGGGATTGTCGAAGGAGATTTTGCATTGGGCATTTTCATATAAGCAAAGCAGGGAAATTCTTGTTATTTATGAACGTGACGAAAGCATAATGAGCATTTACCCTATGAAGGCAGTAATGAAGAATATTGGCTCACAGGTTGAAATAACAGTCCGGGGAAACATCACCATTGGCAATAGTGTTGTAATACAGCGCAAGGGTGGAAATGGTGTTCATGCGGCCCACATCCGCAAAGACGACCCCAAGCACCCCGGTAACGATGTTCAGGTAAAGCTGAAAATGCTTGAATTTATGGACGAAATGAGGGGGAGCCTGTTAATTTCCTACAAGATATAGCCCTAAAGGTGAACATTCCGAAACTTATTAATGCTGATTCAATTAAGTTCTTAAGTGTTATCGTTCCTCATGAATCTTCTTCATTGAGCGTTAAATTGCTAATCATTAATGGGCCGCCTTATAACGTAACAGCTGAGATTCTAAACAATGAGACTTTATCCTTTAAAATGACGGCCTCATATACTATAGACAAATGATAAGCTATGTAGTGATACGACCTTTGAGCAAAAAGCAAATCGGGAAAAAATCACGCTTATGAAACACCCTTATAAAATATTCCTTACAGCCCTAATTCTCGGATTTATCACATCCTGCACAATCGAAAAACGCAGTTACATGCCCGGATGGCATGTGGAGTGGAAAAAAACTAAGGAGAAGGACCCCTCGACTACGCTCGGGATGACAGAGAAGGAGGAAGCCCGGTCTCTCGTATCTGAAAACAATCAATTGGCTCATAACGATAAAAGGTTTGAGCAAAGCCTGCATTCAATTACTTCTTGTTCTGATTTGCCGCAGGTAAATAATGAACCCACAATACACACAGCTCAGCAACTTCCAAGCGAAATCATCGCTGATAAGAACGGTGGCGGTGTTAAGGATATTCCTGACCTTAGAAAAACACATCCTGCAGCTAAAGCTTCCGCAATAACATCAACACTATCAAGTGTATGTTTTGCCATATTATTTTTTATGTTTCTGGCGTTTCTTTTAGGCGCAAGTTTTTCGAATGCGCTGCTCCTGACCCTTTTCATCCTGGGAATCCTACTTGCAATTCTTGGAGTGGTCTTTGGCGTATTTGGTTTGTACAAAATACGTAAGCTGCCCCTCGTATTTAAAGGTAAACGCCTGGCAACTTACGGGCTTTATACAGGACTAGCGGTGCTCCTGGGTGTCCTGCTTCTTTACTTACAGATTCTGGCTTTTTTTGCCTGAGTTAGCCCTCCTACCCCAGGAAAAAAGCAATCAGCGCCAGTCCACATGCACCCAATGAAACCCATGCCCAGGCGTTACGTTTCCTGATCACGGTGATCGCTGTTAGGACCAATCCGGCTGCGACAAGTGGAAGCATTGCTTCCCATCCTGCGCTCTGGCCTTGCATGCCCTTGAATAAAAAGGCAATCATGCAAACGGTTGTTGCGCTGATACCGATCATCTTGTTTGTCTTTGTTTTTGTAGTTGCTGTTGCTTCCATTTTTCTGTTTTTAGAGTTTAATAGTTATCTGAATTAATCTACTAATGCGTGATTGCTCTTTCGAATCTTGATATCAACTTTTTCATCGGGCTCTTTAGAAGATTCAATGCCCCAGTTTGTACATGAAACGCCAATGAGATCACCCATACTGTTTTTGTACTTCCAGGAATTATCGCTCGTAGGCACGAATTCCGTTCTGCCATTGAACTTTTCAAAAACGGCAAACATGAATTTCCGCGCTGTCAGTACATTTCCCGAGCCTTTGCTGCATAAACGTAAATCGATATCATATACTTTTCCTTCCGCATCAAGCTTAAATCCAACATATAACCCGTTCTCACGCTCATCCCATTGTTTTCTGTACTGGTAATCGAAGTTATCGTTCACTCCTCCTGTTTTGATCTCCCACCCCGAATTATGTCCGGCTTTGATACTTTCTTCGCTGTCGCCGATCTCCACACCGGCAATGATCCCTTTCTCGTAATTCAATACAAGATCGATCAACTCTTGCTCTTCAATGGTTACACTGCATGCGCTGAACATGCAGGCTGCTACGAATGTGAGGGATGATCTGATAATTTGTTTCATGGCTTTTTTATTCTTTGTTTATCATGTTTCTGCGACAAAAGTCCGCTAACGAAGCTGCATAGACAAACCATAATATTGCAATGAATAAGATGTCGGATTTTGATATTTTATCTATATTTGGAAATCGATCTGGTTCAATACAAATATATAATATCTTAATATTCAAGTAATTGCCTAGAAAACATCAAAACGACCTCTCTCGCCTAATTCAATCCCTTACGCCGGAGGAAAAAGGGTATTTCAGGAAGTTTGCAAAGCGGCATGTTCTGAAAGGAAATAACAAAACGCTTCGTTTGTTCAGCGCCATTGAAAACCGGAGATCATTTGATAAGAAACATACGGCTCTTCCTATGTTGAAGACGCATCTCTATGACTTGATCCTCGACAGCCTTCGCGCTTATCACCAGGGCTCCACCGCTCAGTCGCAAGCGATCAGCTTACTTGAATCCTGTCGCCTGCTTTCAAATAAAGGACTCTATGATCAATCGCTGGTCGTCCTGGACAAAGCGGAGCGCTTGTGTAAGGAACACGGGCTATCGATCGATCTGCTGACGGTTCAGCATTTCCGAGTGAATATTTTCAACGCTTCTTCCCTGTCGGCTGCAATAAGAGATGATATCAACCTGCAGGAGCAGGTCAGCGAAGAGAGCATGGCAAAGGCGAAAGCATTATTAGATTCACACATCCTGGTAACGCGCATCTTTCAAAAGATCAGAGGCGGAGACACGTCATCATCCGAAGGAGAAAAAGCAGAACTTGAAACGCTGCTTCAAAAGGCGAAAAAGATGGCAGAAGACCCGCACACAGATTCTACGCTTATTATTGCGCCGGTTTATTCCTCCATTGGCGGTTATTATATATTATCAGGCGATAAGAACAAGGGGCTGGATGCATACCTCACATTACTCGGACATTTCAATACGCATCCTTCACAAAAAAAAGAATATGTAAAGCTTTACGCCAATACACTATATAATATTGTCAGCACCGCAATTACTTTGAGCCGGTTAGATCTTGCCAAACAGAACCTGGAAGAGTTGTACCTGCTAAGATCCGTCAAGACCAACTTCGGAACTTACATCAGCGGTCTCTGCTTCATGCTAAAGTTATCTTTGCTTTCGAAAGAACATCCCCGGGAGCCACTTGATCAGGTCTTCCTTGAGGAAGTGTTGAATTTTATACGCGTTGCAGATGACAGGATCAATCCGCGGGAGAAATTCTATCTCTTCTCCGCGTTGGCACAAACCTTCTTTTCAAAAGGGAAATATTCCCGCGCCCTTACCTGGGTGAACAGGATACTCAACGAATGCCCTGAAAACACCGCTGCAGGTATTGTTTACAACGCCAAAATAATTCAACTTCTGGTTCATTATGAGCTGAATAAGGATGAGCTCCTCCCCTATCTCATCCGCAATGCATATCGCTATTTCCGCAGGCGGAAGAACCTTGGCATTTTTGAATCCACCATCCTGCGGCATGTACAAAGAATGAAAAATGCCGACAACAAACGTAAGCTGAAAGAGTCCTTCAATGATCTTCGCAAGGACCTGAGTAAGATGCAGCAGGACTCCCCTGAATCATTTAAGATGGATTATTTTGATTTTTCCATTTGGCTGGAGGGTCCCTCGCTACGCTTGCACGACTGACGTCGCTCAGATCCCGTTTTTACTTCTTGAAGAAAATAAAGTCATTATAGTAGTTTTCCTTCCTCACCGTTGGCACCTGTGCGCCTTTGGTAAGAATTGCTACCTGCAGGATCACATGATCCTTTAACTCGGAAATACTTACCTGTCCATCCTTATTCGCATCGGCAATTCCTGTTTTGATCCCGTTGAGCATGGCATACGTAAATACTCCGTTATTCCATTCACCTGATTCCAGTGCAAACTCTGATCCCGCCGCTGCGGAGATCACCACAGCACCGGAACCCTTGGAGACATCTGCAAACAAAGCCTGCATGTAAGCGAAGGAATTCTTCAAACCGGCTTTCGGCTTTATTGTAAGTCCGCCGGATTTTGCGGTCTTTACAACATTGTTTGCATTTCCGCTGATATCCACTTCATCTTTATCCAGCTCTCCGCTATGACACGCATCGATCAGCACCAGGCGATTCCTGCAAGCAGACAGATCGAGCATATTTTCTATTTCTTCATAAGGCAAGCCTTTCTTGGATGGATCCATAAAATCCACATCGTGCATAGCCAGGTAATAATCCAGTTTATCATCTAACAGTCCATGACAGGAGAAATAAACGATCAACTGATCGTCAACGCCCGCCGGTACAAATAAAGAACCCTCTTTAAGCACATTCTCCCTTGTCGCCAGTGAATCAGCGAGTTTTTTAATTGTAATGGTCCCATAACGACCGGAAGTCTTCATCATGCTGATGAAGTCGTTCATATCCTTCGTGGAATACTTAAGGTCATGTCCCTTGTCGGCATACTTTGCCACACCAACCGCCAGAATGTACAGATTTGGTTTGACCACGGGTTTCTTGCATTCGATCTCAAAGGATTCCTTCAGGCTTTCAAGACCTTTTTCATTCACCGAGAACACCTGCACGAGATTTTTTCCATTGCCCAGTGTAACTTCGATCTTTTGTTCAAACGTCTTCGTCTTTTTATCCTTCAATGAAATTCCTTTAATCCCTTTCACAGGCACATCATTCACATAAACCTGTACCCTATCGAGCAGATATGTCGCATCACCGGCCTTTAACTCGAAGCTGAGTGATGGCTTATCGGTTGAAGCGGGGATATTATCCTTTCCGGGTATCTCGATCTCCGGCAGATTCAGATCACCGGTAAGTGATTCCTCGCTGAAGCCTGCACGCGCGATGCGTTTCTTCCAGGCAAGCCTATACATCATCACCAGCGATTTTGAGGCAGCAAGACCATCCATCACAACATCCGGGCGGTTATACTGAAGATCGAACTGATCGAACGTATATAAACGATCCTTCAGCCGGAAACACACTCCTTTATAATTTCCCTTAGAGCTTTTATAATAATTCTCCGGGGTGAAAATAAGATAGTCGTCGTTCAGCATGCCAATGAACGTACCCCTTTCCTTTTGCTCCGGAACATTCCAAGCTTTCACCGTTCCGTCCATGGACGCGCTATAAAGCGTTTTGCTGTCACCGCTGAAACAGACATGCGTAACATCGGCAAAATGTCCCAGGAATTTTTTGATCAGCTTCCTGCCAGGCGTACTATAAAGCGCAGCTGTAAATTCAGTACCGTAAATGAATCCCCCTACGCCGAAAGCCAGGGAATTTCCGTCTGCGCTGAAGGCGGCCTGATGGATCCTTCCTTTTATTCCTTCCGGACTGAATTCCGATTTTATCGCCCCTGTTGCATAGTCAAATTCATGAATAGTCGGGATATTGTCATCCACATTGAGGGAGGCGACCCATACTGTTCCGTTTCCCGGAGGCTGGCATATAAGTTTGCCGTATTGTTTGAATTTAACATCACACATTTTTTTTCCTGAAGCGATATCATAAGTAGTCATGCCCTGGTATTCGGTACACAACACAATGAATTTTTTATCTCTTGAAACAATGATACGCAAGGCTCCGTCCGTAGATGCAATAGAAATATCCCTGATCTTTTTCTTACCAGCTACATCCCATATCTCTATCCACTTTATTGCCGGGAATTTTGTTGCATCACCATTTCCAATCGCTGCCATTTGTCCGTCCGGGCTTAATCCGAAACCGCTCATCAACTTGACAGGCACTGACAGCAACTCCTTATAACCATCCGTTGCGTCTAGTATTGCCACCTTATTCATCCTGAATACTGTGAAAGTATCCATTCCTTCACTCCAGGAAAAGAAACCGGGAATTTTTTCAGTTGCCTGTACGGTCCCGTCTTTTATGCTCCAGATCTTCACTCCGAATTCTATATTTATATTCCCTGAAATGAAAGCCGGTTGTGATTTGGGAGAGATGAGACCATAAATGAATCTTGCCGCTGAAGCGATCTCGCCGGCATATTTTCCACTTTGCATATTCCAGAAACGGATGCTGTTCAGATTCTGACTTTTCTCAGGGCTGTGATCAAGGTAATTCAACCCGGCGGAAAATGTTTTCCCGTCAGGACTGGCCGTTAACGACCACATGCCCATTCCAAGTTTGTAGGTTTTAGGCATACTGGCGAGTATACTGTTATCGGCGAAGTCCTTTATGTCCTTAATCAACTTCCCATCATCCGATTGGAAAAGTTTTATCCGTGTATCATAAGCCCCCGCAACAAGGGTGGCGCCGTCATGACTAAACGTAAAACATGGATTGTTATAATAAGAAGGCAGCTCGATCGCTGATCTTGTGTTCCCGGAAGCGAGGTCCCAAATGGTTACCGTCAATTTCCCAATAAGGCTGAAACTTCCAAGGTATTTCCCGTTCCGGCTGATGAAGAGTTTGTTGGAGAACCCGTTTTCGCCGCCTAATAATTTCTCCTGCTTGCCGGTCTCAAAATCAAATACAGCGATATCATTGTTGTCTTCGCATTCATCACAGGTAGAATAGATCTTCTTATTTTTCTGGTCGACCGCCAGGATCTCAGGATCTCCTACATTGTATTCCCGGATCTTCGTTCCGTTGAGCGCATCAAGGAGAACCAGCTTATCGTCCTCGCCTTCGGTAAGGATCGTTTTACTATCGCAGCCGAAATCAAGGCTTTCCGTCCAGCTTATGGTCTTGATCCTATTCAGGAGCTTACCGGAAGGAAACTCCCACACAATGATCTCATTCCTGTCTTTGGTAGCAAGGTATTTGCCGTCGGGACTGAACACAACTTTTGCAACGGTCTCCAGGTGGCCGATGAGGGTGCGGAACTCCATTAATAAAGAAACATCCCAGATCTTTACGGAATGATCTTCGCTTCCGGATGCAAGAAATTTTCCACCGGGATGGTAGGCTACTGCAAAGACAGAACGCGTATGGCCGGATGTAACGACCAGTTCCGGTTTATTTTGCGCTGAGAATAAAAAAGGCCACAGGAGAAATACCGCTGTGGCCGAAAGGAGCTTTTGTTTTGTCATATCACGGTGTGATCATTTGATATAAAGCATCCAGCCAATGACCTTGTCGTTCTTATCGGTTATGAAGATGATAGGTGTTTTTTCAAAAATGAGATAGTTGCGATTGGTTCCCGTAACGATCCTCGCGGGCTTGCCGTATTCAGAATGGATCTTTGTTACAGGGGATCCCACCTTCACACCTTTCGTAGAGGCGCCTTCGTAATTATACCCGGTAAAAAGAAATGATATTGTTTGCTTGGGATAGGTGTAGGTTTCGATGACAATTGCCGTAAGAAGCGCATCGCTCTTCGATTTGATCTTCATCTTAGGCTTCTCATCGTTCTGCTTTTTTATTTGAAGCACCTTCGCATCTCCAAGCACTGCCTCAAGGAGTGAGGCATCGATAGAATTAATATTCTCCTCCAGGCCGGTATGCTTCTCACCTGAAACGTCTGACTGATAAACATACGCACCACTTGGCTTAAGAAGCGATTTCAGGTTAATATCCGCGACATATTTATTCCCGGTCTGCCCCTTGGTGAATTCCGCTTTGGCTTCTTCTTTCCTGTTATCGTTCGCGAGGATGATGCCTTTTGCAATGGAGGCGTTTGCCATCATCATGATATTCTTCTCTTTCTCTGCAAGGGAATATGCCTTCCCCGCCATGGCAAGCGCCAGTTCCTTTTCACCCAGAAGTTCATAAACGAGGGCCAGGTTAAGAAAAGATGCTGCGTACTCCTTGTCCATTTTTGTTGCATTCTCCAGGAGGTCTCGTGCCGTTTCAAGATATTCCTTTCTTTTTTGCTCTTTATCTTCCCCAAGGCCTTTTTGTCCGCCTGCATTCATACGTGTATCGGAATCAATGGTAAAGGGATAGAGGTATTTTATCTGACCGTCTTCGAACAATCCCAGGGCTGCCATAGCGTACGCAGCTGCTTCGTTGTTATAGATCTCGCGGCTAGGGAAAGTAACCATGATGTGGTCATACAGGCTTGCTGCTTTTTCATATTCCCCCAGGAGGACAAGGTAATTCGCCGCTTCGTAGACGGGGATCAGTTGCTTCAGAAGCGCCAGGGAGTTGTCGCATATCGACATACGCTCCTGCTTAGTGGGATAACCCGTTGTCACGTCAGGCACTTTAGCCGTTGCGTAAAATTTAGAGAAAAAGTCAGCGCCTACAGCAAGGGTATTGTATCCCGCCATATAACCGAAAAGGCCGCCATAATAATCCGCTTGTGATTCTTTTTCTACTTTATGCGCAGGGGTCAACTGTAATTTATAGATCTTCTCTGACACTTTGAGGTATTCATTTGCCGTTCCGAAAGAATATCCCCATCCATGATCCTTATAAAAGTGAGCGAGTTCATGCCCCAGTACAAGGGCGAGCGCATTGATGGAATCCTTTCCGAATGTCCGGGTCAGGTCATAAATTCCCTCCCCGAGGTTAATGGTATTGTTGGACGGATCATAATATGCATTGTAGTAGGGCTCGTACACACTATAAAGAAAATTGAAGGTCGGCTGCTTCCGGCTGTCTTTAATAGTAGTAGCGATCTTTGTATAAACTTCCAGCGAGATCTTTGCTTTTAGTTTCTGGTAGGCAGTTTCTCCGGCTGTCGCAGCAAGTGAGAAGAGACAAAGTATAACAAATGCTTTTTTCATATAATTTAATTTGGATCGCTAATATACACTAAAACGGTTTACATTCATTACTTTTGGAAATGATCCTAAAGAAAATATTTCTGGCCGGTTTTCTCTTGTGTTCGTGGAGTTTTCCTAGTGCTCAACCGGACGATAAAGAAGGGATAATCATCGACGGATTGAACAAAGTGTTCCAGAAGGAGTTTTCCTGTTACAATTTTCAAAAGCTTGGGTTCACATTTAAGATAAGGAAGGAGTTCCTGGACCAGGAAAAGCTGGAAGTGTTTATCTATCTCACGAAAGATGGCGCTGTTCCCGAAAACATGAAACAAGCTGTAAAGTACTGCGGGGAAATGGTGGATGTGGCGGAATTGTTGGGTACTCTGGCGAAAGACGATTACGTTTACTTTTCATTATTTGACCGTCCGAAGGACGGGAACAAAGCACAGGGAGAAGGCACACTGACAGCTGCGGATCTGAAATATTTTACGAATGCTGCCGACAAGAACAAAGTGTTTCTTCAATATAAGGTGATCGGTCATAAGAAAGGCATCAAGAAATTGCTTTTTGAATCTGAAAAAACTTTTCTTAAAAACAGAGTGCTTGCGGATGAGGATGAGATGAAAGAATTCTCAAAGAAGGATGCGAAGATCAGCGATGGTGTTTGTGACCTTGGAACGGAGGAAGTGGCAAGTTTCCTGAAAGATGAAGTGATCGATGCGTTTGGCCTGGAGGATCCCGGCAGTGTGAAAGAAGAGCGGGTGGTCAATCGTGTGGAGATCGTTGGCGGGGGAAAAACCCCGGATGAAACGAGGTATTACAAAAGCATGGTTGGAGACCAGGTTTCCGAAGAAGGCCAGCTTACGAAGGGATTCAGGACGGGTACCTGGAAAAGTTATTTCTACGGGAAGCTTATGCGAAAGACAGTTTACCTGGATATGAATGAAAAGGACGCTGATATTTTCATGTATGACAATAACGAAGTATTGTCGCATGAACAGCATACCCGGAACGGGAAAAAGGAAGGGAAAGAACTGACGTACCGGGACGGCAAGCTAATGAAAGAGGCGAATTACACGGATGACCTGCTTCACGGGAAATACCTTGAGATGGATGACCCGGAGCATGTCAAGTTCCTTGGGCAATATGAAATGGGGAATAAGTCGGGTACCTGGAAATTATATGGCAGCGAAGGGAAACTACTTTCTCAGCAAGTCTATAAAGATCCCCAGCTGGGGTTATGCGTAGAGACCATATACCAGGACGATAGTGATCTGTTACGGTTGGTACGAGAGAAGAAAGGATATATGAATCACGGCCTTTGTAAGCGTTACAATTATGAAGGACTTCTTTACCAGGAGGAAACTTACGTTGACGACAAGCGGCACGGGCCTTTCAAGGAATATTTTACGTCAAAGGGTCCTGAGCTAGGAAAGGTTTCCGAGACGGGCCAGTATGTAAACGGCCGTGAAGACGGGGTATGGACAGAATACGATGAAGAGGGAAAAGTGGAAAAGACGGTTACATGGAAAATAGGGGTGAAGGTTGAGTGATTCCCCGTTACCCGGGGGCGGTTCTAAAATAAACCCATGTTTATACGACTAATGGACAGACGTCACATTACGTTTGCCCTATGCGAGCCGGATTTTTACTTGTATTTTCTTATTACTTCACTTGTAACAGTTACTGCCAGCTTCTACTGACATCTTTCCCTGACCCCTGGCCGGGAGCGAATAAAACTGCGGTTGCTGAGGATACGCTGCTCAACTATGCATATATCACAACCGCACAAACCTTTAACCCGCATAATAAATGGGTTTTATGGAGGATAAATCTCACCACCAATTTTGTTGATTCCTTATCAGGGACGGCGTTTGCTCCTGGTTTTACTACGAATAAGATCATACATAAATCCGGGTTTCTTTATTTGCTCAACGACCGAAATCGAATTGAAGCATTCAATCTTTCGACAAATACATTTACCTGGTTGGTTACAGTTGATAATCCATCCTTTGAAAAAATAAACGATTTCGATATTCAAGGGGATACCCTATTTCTTGGCGGCGATTTCGGTGGTTTAAATACTGTACCCCGATGGTCTGTTGCCGCTGTAAACAGGAACACGGGAGCTATCATCACTTCCTGGGATCCAAGTAACAACGGCGCATTTGATTTTTCGCATATCAAAGCCATGCGCCACCATGAAAACAACTTACTCTATCTCGGTGGGAAATTCAACGTTGGAGGAAAAATAAATCTTGTCGCCGTGGATATTGCAGGTGAGTTTATCACGTCCTGGACGCCGAATCCCAATGATACTGTGCAGGATCTTGAGATAATGAGCAATGAACTGCATCTGTCAGGACACTTTACCAATACAAGCAGTCTTGCCCGTAATAGAATTGCTCGTTATAACTTGTCAAATCATACACTGACTTCATATAATATGGGCGCTAATGGTCCGATCACACAAATTGAAACATTTCCCGGTACACTGTTTCTTGGCGGTTCCTTTACCCAGATCGGAAGTCAGGCGCGAACAAATCTTGGGAGCGTAAACCTGTCGAACAACCAACCTTCTTCCTGGAACCCGGGGTTAATACCAAACAATCAAAAGATCTCAAGAATACGTGATAAAATATACCTGCTGAACGAAAATAGTACGTTCTATCTTGTCTACTGTTTATCTCCGCCCGGCGTAAGCTCCTTCTTACTTTCCGATAATAATGTGTGCAGGGGACAGAGTAACATTCAATACCAGGTGTCTCCTTTACCGTATGCAAGCTCTTATGTTTGGAGTTACTCCGGATCAGGCGCAAACATTAATGCCAATAGTACCGCAGCTTCAATCAGCTTCACCAGCGCTGCAACATCGGGGATATTAACTGTTACGCCCTACTCCTCCTGCGGAGCTGCCGGAGTGCCTGTTACCTTTGCGATAACTGTAAATATTCCTCCTTCATCAAATGCAGGTATGGATACTACAATAAACTGTTATACTCCATCCGTATCCCTCATAGGTTCATCTTCATCGCTCAATTCCATTTATTCATGGAGTGGTCCGCTTTCTTGTCCTGCCAATTGCCCGATATTTCAAATTCAGAATGGCGGCTCTTACATCCTCACAGTAACGGATACCATCACAAGTTGTGTTAACACTGATACGATCTTAGTATACGAAGACACGCTACTACCGAATGTAAGTGCTCCCCCTGGTCCCTTCCTGCTCTCATGTTCAAATGGCAGCCTTCTTCTTTCAGGAACCTCACTCACCTCGGACACTGAACTCTCATGGAGACAGATGTCGAGTCAAAATATATTTCCGGATCCTTATTTATGCACCACGGCAGGTCAGTATTTCCTGATCGTTCAGGATACTATGAATGGTTGCAAAGACAGCAGCCAAATCCTGGTTGGATACGACATAAATTTGCCGAATGCGTTTCTCGTTGGTCTTCCCGATACTTTTCCCAACACTGCAACATATTTTACCTGTCTCGTCGATACGATCGTACTGAACGCCGGCTCAGATACGAGTGGAGTCGCGATCTCCTGGAGAGATATTACAACGCAAGCGCTTTTGCCAAATCCCACATCGGTTACTCAGGCCGGTATTTATCGTTTGATTGTTACACTCAATAACAATGGCTGCGCCGACTCTTCAATATTTGTGTTGCTTGCGGCTGATACTTCTCAGCCGGGCTTTCAAATGCCCGCGCAGGCTAATTTGAATTGCTCCATAGACTCCCTGTTACTGGACGCGACGGCTTTAACTCCCAACACAAATATACTCTGGAACGGACCTTCCAGCTACTCTTCTCTTGACCCCGCGTTAATTACGGATACCGGTTTCTATTCAGCAATCATTACAAACCAGTCAAATGGTTGCATAAGTGTTGATTCTGTGTATGTAGGATTTGATTCGGTCATCGTTGTTGACGCTGGTACGGATACAATAATTTGCCCTGGATCGACCACCATCCTAATCGGCAACGTTACAGGAAGTTTCAATCAGCTAAATTATCTCTGGTGTGGACAATTCAACATGCCGTCAATTCTTGTCCAGCCACTATCCGACTCTCTTTTCACATTGTTGGTAACCGATTCCGCTGGCTGTAGAGGGGCAGACAGCGTCCTGATCAGTATATCGTCTCCACTGCAGGATTCATTATTACTTTTTTCCTCATGTGACGGCTCCGATAGTGGTTCGGTACAGGTGATCGCTTCAGGAGGTCTGCCCCCCTATATATTCTCACTTAACAACGGACCATTTCAATCCTCGGGAGCTTTTAATAATATCCCGTATGGTTTCTGCCAATTGACAATAATGGATACGATGGGATGTACGATCACCGATAATTTCATTTTGAATTCAAGCTCTTCTCCCCCGCTTGTTAATTTTCTGGTAAGGAGTAAAAATGAATTAACGGATACGATCGTAATGGTTAGCACAAGTATTCCCTTGCCCGATTCTATCATTTGGGATCTGCCAACAGACGCGACTGTACTTACGATTGACGCGACCACACTAAGTGTACAATTCAGCGATACGGGCATGAAAAGCATAGAAATGACAGCGCGCTATGACGATTGTGAGATCGTTGTCACAAAATCTATTCACATTGGACCAGAAGATACCTCTAATGCCACATTCTATAATCAGAATGGGATCAAATCCCTGCTTTTCCATCCCAATCCAAACACCGGGCAATTCACCGTTGCCCTGGAATTCTTCAGGGAACAGGATTTTGTTCTTCAATTGATCGACGCGAATGGGATCATCCGGTTACAGCAAAGCGGGCAGGATGAAATTTTTTATTCCGCGATCATAGCGTTCCAGGATCCTGTTCCGGGAAATTATTTTCTGCGAATAGTCTCAGAATTTGATCAGAAAAGCATGGTCCTTACAATTCAATGAGATGCGGTATCTGTTTCTGATCTTTTATTTTATTTATGTGAATATATCCGTATCGCAAAACTTTGAGAAAGCGGGTAAAAAGGATATGCTGACAATTGCTGCAGGTTTTAATTTCTCTTCACGTTTTGACGTGATCCCGGACGACAGTCTGCCTCCTAACCATAATTGGCAGATTAGCGGTAACCTTTCGCTTTCGATCCTTGACTTGTCCATTCCATTTTCATACAGTTTCAGCAACAGGACCCACAATTTTGCGCATCCTTTCAACAAAATAGGAGTAACGCCCAACTACAAATGGTTTAAGCTGCATGTGGGTTATTGCAGCATGAATTTCAATCAATGGACACTTTCGGGTCAGACCTTTCCGGGAGCCGGAATTGAACTTTCGCCGGGCAAGTGGAAGGTCCGATTACTTCACGGTCGCTCCAGACCCGCAATTCGATATGATCTCCCAGGTGATAACGGATCCATTGGATTTAAGGAAATGCTAAGCGCGTTTCATTCAGGTTACGACAAAGGTCAGATCGCTGCCAATATTTACACGGTATATGCTCGATCCGTCGTCTCCTCTCTCCCTTTCATTCCGCCGGGCTCGGAGGTCAGGCCCCGGTCGAATCTTGTCTTGTCCGGCGATGCAAAGTGGATCATTCGAAAAAAATGGGAATCAAAGATTGAATACGCACTCTCTCATCTGAATTCAGATCTGAGAATTGGTAAAAGCCCACTCTTCCATTTCAGGGAAAATTTCCAGGAAATGAATTTTCATGCGTTAACAGCTTCAACCGGTTTTAAAGCTAACCGTGGAGGAATTGTTCTACAGTATGAACGTACAGATCCCGGTTTTATCTCACTTGCAGCGCCTTACACCCAGAACGATGTTGAGAATGCCAATCTGCAAATTCGAAAGAATTTACTCGGGAATAAACTGAATTTGTCGCTCACAACAGGTTTGCAACGAAATGATCTCAATAATACGGGCATCTCAGGCACTGTCAGGGTGGTGGGGGCATTAACTATGAACTATATCCCTGGGAAGTTCTTTAGTCTATCGGCCAACTTTAACAATTTTTCTGCCTATACCAGGAAGAATCCAAATAGCGATCCTTCCATTCAAACGCTCATTGATACAATGAACATTTACCAGGTCACTCGTAACCTGGGTTTCCAACTTACGAAGAAGAAAGAAGTTGCTTCGATGAACAGGAGCTTTAATTTTCAAGCCGGGTATGTATCCACAGGAAGCATTTCATCTCCTGCTGAAGAATTCCCGGTCTTTACAACTTCTGGGAATGGTATCAATAATATCATTAACGTACAGGCTTCCCAGAACTGGCAACTGATAAAAAAGAAGGCTGGTTTATCCCTGCATTCGAATTATAACAGGATAGACAATAAAAAAGCAGCGAACAGCAATGCGGGGCTGGGGCTTTCGCTGAATAAAACTATTCTTAAAGCAAGGGGGACCCTTTCCGTCTCCTTTCTTGCTTCAGGCAAATTTATTGGGAACGAGTATCGATCCACAACTGCCGTTAACAGGATAGGAATAAACGTCAGGACGAAGGGAAAGCCCTCAGCAATACTTTCACTTGGGATGAGCAGCATATCGAATTTCAACTCTTCGGATCGCATGACTCGTTTGAATGGCAGCTTTTCATTATCGGCCAACATTTAAATAAAATATGAAACATTTAAGCATTTTGATCCTTTTCCTTATTGCCGGACCTGTAGTTGGACAAAATTTTCCCGTTCAGCTAAACTTCCAATTAATTCCTCCCTATTCGCCCTACCTGCCGGATTACTGTGCGTTAAATAATGATAATATTCAGATCCAGTTGCTGCTGACCGACCTGTCAGAACCCTGGCTGGACATAAAACTTAAAATAGAAATTTTGGGAAACGGATTTACCATCAGAACAAATCCTGCTTTCAATCCGTCACCCATCCGGCTGGAAGCCGGAATGCCAACTGCAGTAGAGGGAACTGATCTCTGCCCTTACCTTCAGATACAAAATCTGATCTTCTCGGGAATAAACCCCGAACTGTATGAAGAAAACAAAGTTCTTCCCGAAGGCTTTTATACTATTTGCATCGAAGCGGTAGATTACTGGTCTTCATCGCAACAGGAAGTAAGTAATCTTTCCTGTAACCAAGCCTGGTTCATTCTTAGTGATTCGCCGATCCTGAATCTCCCTCAATGTTCAGGCCTTGTTGCCTCCTCAACGTATCAGGATATTCTTTTCCAATGGACACCCATGCATCTTTCTTCTCCTAATCTAACAGGCGGAACTGAATATGATCTGCAGCTTTGGGAAATATTCCCCGATAATGCGGACCCCAATATAATTGTTCAGTCGCTACCGCCTATGTTCAGTATAACTACCGACATCACATTCTATAACTATTCTATTACAGATCCTCCTCTTGTTGAAGGCAAAGAATATATATGGAGGATCCGGGCCCTGGAACTTTCAGGACGGGATCTGTTCAGAAACAGCGGATACAGCACACTGTGCACGTTCCGTTACGGAGATCCCTTTTCCTCACTCGGTAACAATGTGCAGATCGATCTGACGGCCAGGGCAACATCACACAGGCAGATTTTTCTAAGTTGGAACACCTTCTCCTTTTTTGATGAATATCTCATTCAGATCCGAAAGTCGGGCTCGGAGAATTGGTTTGAACTATTAGCGGACAGCGGCTCATTGAAGATCAATGATCTTGAACCCGGTACTTCTTACGAGTCAAGGGTACGCGGATTGATGCCGGAGACAGAAATGACCAATTGGTCCGAGATGGTCACCTGCACAACTTTTCAACTCCCTGTTTACTCATGCAACGACGTCAACATCATTCCGGATCTTTTACAGCACAAGCCCTTACTCAACGCAACACCGGGAATGATGATCCGGGCCGGTCAATTTGAGATGATGTTGCAGAATATCGCTCCCGGATATTCACCGGGATTTTATTCCGGGACCGGGAAGATAGCTGTTGCATTCGGCTTAACGTTGAATGTACAGTTTCAATCGGTTTACTTCAGTGATAATCAAACACTCATTGCAGGCCAGGTCGAAGCTCTATCTGATGATATTCAAAATTGGGCAAATCAATGGGAATATGAAGATTCCTACTTCTTTAACGGTAGCATAGACTCAATTTTTACGAACCATGGTCTTGTCTACATCATAAGTGAGAACGGCGACACGACCTTGATCACAGATTACAGCGGTGGATTACTGATAACGGATGCGAATGGAAATCAATGGGTGGTAAATCCCGATGGCTCTGTCACCCCGGTGGAAGGAGGTGGCCTTTTACCGGTCTCAACCACTCCGCTCACCGAGCCCGAACGGCTGATCTTACGAGCTGCGCTTCTTATCCTTAAAAACGAATTCACCGATCAAAAACTGGATAGTATGAGGAACGCTCTCAATAATAAGGAAAACGCATTGGACCAGGTCATTCAACAACAACGATCCCGCTTTACTGATGCTGGAAGTGAGGAAGGAGATGTTGTCTTTCTTGGCTCGTCCCCGGAACCTCACCCAAATTCACAGAACACGCAGCCCATTCATATTTCCTACAATACCGGCGAGACAAGCTACAATGAAGCAAAGGTGCTTTACTATTTTACGCGCGAACTCGATACCAACGAAGAACTGAATTACATTGGAAAATTCCTTAGCGTTGCCGGCACACCATATAAAACATTTGTTGCCGAACAAATTGCTGCAGGACAAACATCCGATCAGATAGCATGGAGTGTTGCCGAAAACGGAGTAAAAGCGTTGGTGAAACTAGTGGTGATGAAGAAATCGGGAGGGTGAAGGGGAGTTTTGATCCACTATTGAATGCGGCTCGAACATTTCGACAAGCTCAGGGCGAGCATGACAGCCCTGGAGAGGAAGAGAGAGAAAGGACCTCTGCTTCGGAACACGGCTCGACTTCGCTCGCCATGACAGGCCCTTCTTGGGAGGGGACGAGGAGGGACAAAAGGACCTCGACTACGCTCGGTCCTTCTCATTTTCAGCAAAGTTCTTATAGTGTGTGCTGTTTCTGCAGGATGAAAGTTGTTTTAGCTCTGTTTTATCTTTATTTATATATGCCCATTTCTTTTTTGAACTCCATTTTTTGAACTTTTTCTCGTGGGCAATAGCGTCTTCAATCCACTTAAAAGATTCTATATAAACTAAACGAATGGGTCGGCGTTTGTAGGTATAACACGAAGGAAAATGTCCGATAGAATGCTGATATATGCGCTTCTCAAGATCCGATGTCACGCCTGTATAAAGCGTCTTATCAGAGCATTCCAGTATGTATACAAAGTTTAGCATTTTAATATCATCATACCCTGATTTTCAACCCAATCAACATAATACAGAACCCTGTCACCCCGAGCGAAGTCGAGGGGCTTATCCTTTCAACTCCCAACAACCATGAACCCTGTCATCCCGAGCGAAGTCGAGGGGCTACCCTTTCATCCTATTTGGCCAGTAGACGTGACCAAAATAAAAACACACATCAATAAAACGTTTGCCAAGTGGAGATTCGAGAAATTCTTCCCCGCCGATCAAATCAGTAATTGGTCGAAAATTTGCAAATCCATGCATACTGATTCCACTAGCATCCTTTCCATTCATAAACTCCCTGATTTTGGAAAAATATTCTAATGCGTATTTGGCGCCAGGTGTTAAGACTTCAATCCTAGAAATCAGAGCATTTTCAATATTTGTAAATTCGTCAACAAAAGAGTTATCCGAACTTAAAACAATTTTATAACTGTCCATGGAATATCAAGGTGCCGTGTTGTGAAGTGGGCCATCAACAAGCTGAACTATTTCTTCACTTTGATAGAACTCTTTTAATAAATAATATTGCTTGCCACCACCAGTTGCATAATTTCCAAAAAGTGAATTTGACGCCTGGCTTGTAACTTCACCATATAAATATGGTGTTCCCTTTCTAATCTTCATTTTTACGATATACTCAGCAGTATTATTATTAGGTAAAGCAAGTAGCGTTCTGGCATTTGATGGTGACATAATTTCATCAGCATACCAGCCAGACCTTATATTTCCATTTGCGGAAATATGTCTGATCAAAATAATATCCTCATCCGGAATTTTCAATATCAGTCCATCTTTGAAAGCTTCTTTTACCAGCGTCCTATACTCTACCGGAATTTTTGCCAAATAATCCTCCACCGTCTTTATCTCCTTTACCCAATCCGGCAGGTAAGAAGGGAAAGGAGTAAGATCTGTTTCCAGATCCTTTTTGAAAGCGTTTCGGTATATCTGCTTTACCTTTTCATAGAACAGGCTTATCGCCTTCGCGCTTTGATCTGTTGTGGCAAGCGCTCTTAGCTTTTGAATAAGCGTTTGGCCGTATGCGTCAGGGTTGCTGAGGACTCTTGCAAAATTTTGAGCGAGTTCGCGTGGAACTTTTTGAATGAGATCCTTTGTGCCCTGTAAGGCGGAAGTAAATGTAGTATAGCCGCCGCTTAGAATGTTCTTCCCGCCAATAGCAGCCATCAGTAAATTTGAATACCCAACAACTTCCTGAAATTCTGCCGGCAAGCCGCTTCCAAACGTATTGATGCTTAAATTTCCTAAAGCGGTTGCACATTCAAATGCAAGCCAGGCCCTGCGGGCCCAGGTAACAGCTTTAATAATATTAAGCGGGGCGACGGCCAGTGTTGCGATGTCGCCGGTTATGGAAGCGACAAGGATCGCATCATTGTTGAATTGCTTATCCTCAGCATACTTCAGGAAGATCGCCGGTACAAAAAGCGGGACTCCCTTATCGGCCCCGGCTTCAGAAAACGCCGGAAGATCACTGTTGTTGACAAAAAGAACCAGGTCAAAAGGATCCAGGACCACTTCAGGACAATTTGCATATATAATGGAGCTTACAGGAACATTTCCGCTCGAAGATGTGCTGTTAATAATCGCATCTACACGCTTTGTAATTACTTTGATCTTTCCACTGCTTTCCTGGGAAACATCATACTGGGTATGTCCTACACTCAGATCTCCGAAAAGCCAGGTTTCATTCCAGTTATAGATACGCTTCTGAATGTTTTCTTCCGAACCAAGTGTATTCATCATCTCAGGAAGATCCGGGCGCTTTTGTGTCAGCTCAGCCAGCATGCGCATGAAACGAGCGTAATTGTCGCCATCGATCCCTGAAAGCAGTCTTGCGATCAAGGCATCGGAATTCGACTTGTCTCCCAAATAACTCGGATCCGCGTTCAGAACGGAGACTGACTTAAGGCCATTAAACAAACCTCCGATCTGATCCGCAGGCGCTGCTCCTACAATTTGTATTGCGTGATCCTCCTCGCCGGGCTCATTTACCGAACCGCTGTACATATTTTCCCCGACAAACAGGCTCAGGCAATGTGTACGCTCCTGCACAGATAATTTTTGATAATCAATATCATTAGGGTCATAATACTTAAGAATACGCATCAGGGAATCAACACGATAAGTTGAAAGTATTTTTTGCTGCAGATTAGTTTTGAAAACTGATTCTGTTAATGTTGCGATACTTTTTATCGCGCATTGCTCATTAGTGGGACGGAATGTTTGAGCATCTACCAGTTGCATCCGGGACAGGAAATCAGCATATACTGCATTAAATGCTGGAGGTAATGTTGCGTTGGGATTTTGATTCTTAAAGTGGAGCGACAAGTAATAACTGACGGGCTTCCCCGAATAAAGGACCGTATTGTATCGCGAAAGGTTAATGAGGTAAATTGGCCTGGATATGGATGCCGAGATCGCCTGTTTGATAAATACGCCAACCTTATTTTGAAACTTTGTGAGCGAATCAATTATGGAGTTCTCAGAAAAGAACTTATTACCGGAAAAAAGATCATCGAGTGTCCAACCAGGCGGCGGTCGCGCCTGAATCTTGAGGTCAAAATATTCCATCAACACTACATAACACTCGATCCCTGAGGAGCTGTAAATATTTGCTAACAGGTCATTCAGGGAATCTTCAAGAGTTGCGCCCGCTAGAAATTGACTCCCGGGAACGATATCATAGTTCTCGATCCTGTCGTCCGACAACGAAACACCCATCCGAATGATGAATCTCGGGGTCTTTTTGGTTTTGAGTAAGAGTTGGTTTTGAGTAAGAGTTTTTTTCAACTCACGTCCGATCCTATCGGCGACCTTACGCTCGAACCCGCCGGCGCAAGCACTTTCCCCAATGAAAATGAGTGTAAAAATGCTGAGAATAAATTTCATCACGCTGCGAAAGTAAGTGGTTCATTCAAATAAAAAAAGAAAACAATGGTTTTAAAATAGAGCCAAAATTATTTGGCCATGATAAAGTTGCCTCTTAGGTTTGCTGTATGATCATCGAAAAATTATTTTCTTCCCTGAGAAGTAAAAAAAAGCCCGTGACTTCCGTCACGCGGGTCACCGTGAATATTATCCAGGTCAATTATTTCCCGACCGGGAAAGAAACGTTCCTCCGTGAACGCGCGAAGATAATTGATGAGATGCTGATGAGGAACAGACTGAAAGATACCGGGAAGATGACCGAGTTCCTGGTTGAGTGCTCCTCTTACGATGAAACATGGGCGTTGGCTTGCAATTCATTAGGTGAATTTTCATTCCTGTCTGATAAAGGAAGGAAGATAACAGGGGATCTGGGTTGGCTTGCTGCTGAGAACAATATCAACCGAATTGAAGTTACCTGCGAGGCGGTCCTGCCGGAAACTTCCCGTTCAGATTCCTTCCCCGCGCCCGGATTCGGCCATGCTAGCTTCTTTTTTGTTTACGGACGCGCAATTTATTTTGCCAAGAAACATATTCCATTATTGGAGCGACTTGAAAGTCCTTTTAAGGTATTCTTTGAAATGGTCAAAGTCATGAAAGATAGTGTGATGAATAACCTCTAACGGCACCATTTTTGCTTTATCCCATATTCCTTATCTTTAACATCCATGAGAAAGCACTTCCCCCTTCTCCTTCTCCTTCTCCTTCCCCTTTTCGTACCCGCCCAGGATAAAAAATACCATTTCGAGTGTACCTTCCTGGAGATCGTCATGAATGGCGACAGCGTTGAATACGGAAAAGGAAATACCCTTGCCTTTGATACAGACAGTAAAACAGATGTCCGTACCATTGATACCATCCGGAATACCATCATTGGGATACAGTTTGAACTGGCAAAAGAAAATGGCCTGATCGTAGCAGGATTTACACTTTACCGCATCATCGACGGCAAATGGGATGCCTTTGCGCAATATGCCCCTGTGGAACCGGGAACTGTCAAACCTTATACCCAGTATGTTAGCGGGAAACCCAGTATCAAAAACACAGACTTCATTAACCTCCCTGATCCTCCTTTCCAGGCGAGATTTGCCACCGCTGTCTATTACCGCTGAGTTTATTTCTCCTTTGCGATCGGGTTCTGGTTCGGGAACTTTGCAGAAACTTCCTTTCCATAGACATTGAAGATCACTTTGCATGAATAATAAGGTACGGCAGGCATTTCTGCGCTGAACCCTTCCGTTCCCATGGATCTCATGATCTTTTCCATCGTGGCATTATCGCCATAAAGGAATTCCGCCCTGCAGGTTATACCGCTATTGCCAATAGCCTTCATTTTGTGATCATACAGGTAAACACATAGCGTTGGATAACGACTTTCCGCCTCGATGACGTAGTTCCCTGATTTCTCCATTACTCCCCCATGGGGACCCACTCCCTGGTCGGAAAAATTCCTGGCAATGAGAATGATCCCGGCAAGGATCAATAACCCAAAAAATATAAACTTTGTTTTCATTGGACTTGTTTTGATATAAAGCTCGTGTCATTCGGAAGAAAACACCATGACTGCAGTCAGTGGCCCCACTGATCATGATCATTCTCCACCAAGGCTGATTTTCATCAATTTGGTAATGAAGAAGTCGTATCTCTCCTATCGGCTCATCAATGCCATTACACTTTACCGGATCTTCGCGGCGCCTGCTTTATTCGTACTTGCTTTCACCGATAACCTTGACATTTTCAAGTGGTTCATTGCCGTCAGTTTTTTTACAGACATGATCGATGGTTACCTCGCCAGGAAATTCAAGGTAGCAAGCCTGCTTGGAGCCAGGCTGGATTCGATCGGGGATGATCTCACTATTCTCGCCGGCATTACGGGATTGTTCACCTATCGCACTGACTTTTTACAAGAAGAATGGATGGTCATTGCGTTCCTGCTCGGATTATTTGCAATTCAAACGGTCTATGCGTTCCTAAAATACGGAAGGATCACCAGCTTTCATACACTTCTTGCGAAACTATCTGCCCTTCTGCAGGGATGCTTTCTCATACTGCTGTTCTTCATTCCCGAACCGGTCTATCCTCTTTTCTATGCCGCAACGATCTGCACCGCACTTGACCTCCTTGAGGAGATCGTTATGGTTTACAAACTTCCCCGCTGGAAAGCGAACATTAAAGGCCTTTATTGGGTACTGAAAACACGATGAGGACATTTCCCTCAAATTCCCTAAATTTGGCTAAACACCATTTCCATGAAAAAGGGCTTTTTCTTCATTTGTGTTGCGCTGTTCTTTGCAACGCCTTTCTTTGTCATTAAAAGCTCACCGGAGAAAAAATTCAAGGCCCGGCCTGCGCAGATCCCGTCCGATTGGTTCATTGATCAGCGGACCTACCCATTTGGAAGCGTAAATGATGTGGCTTACAATGAAGCATTGTTCGATGCAATGAATATGCAGAGCATGATGCGTCAAAACCCTGAGGCCGCAGCAGCAGTATGGACCTTCGCCGGACCGGTGAACATTGGAGGCCGGCTTACGGATGTCGAGATGCACTCCTCCAGCCAAAACACCATATATATAGGAGCAGCCAGCGGGGGAGTTTTCAAGAGCCTGGACCAGGGTAATACCTGGAACCCGATATTTGATGCGAATCCATCATTATCCATTGGCGATATTGCCATCGCCCCCTCTAACGCAAGCATCATATATGTCGGAACAGGGGAATGTAATAACGGAAGGGGCTCAGTTACATACGACGGACAAGGAGTTTTCAAATCAACCGATGCGGGTGTTACCTGGAACAGCGTAGGGTTGCAGAACACAAAGACTACCGGACGCATTGCTATCCATCCTACAAATCCCAATATTGTATTTGCAGCAACAATGGGCGATCTTTTCGGAAATGGTCCGAACCGCGGACTGTATCGTACACTCGACGGAGGACTTAACTGGACCCAGGTACTATTTGTAAATGATTCTACCGGATCTCCTGAAGTGCTTTTCGATCCTTCAAATCCTAATACCCTTTATGCCAGCACCTGGACACGCATACGCCGACCCACGTATGTTAACTATGGAGGAGCCGGTTCCAATATGTATAAATCAACGGATGGCGGGACAACGTGGGTCATGCTTACGAACGGCCTGCCGGCAAACAGTACAATCATTGGCAGAATAGGAATTGATATCTCTCCAACCAGTCCGAATACGCTTTACGCCGTTTACGCAGGATACCTTGGCGCTTTTTCAGGAATGTATAAAACCACTAACGGAGGAACTTCATGGGCCCCGGTAGCGGGTAATACGAACCTGCTCGCTAATCTCACTACCACATCATTTTACTGGTACGGCCGTGTGCGGGTTGACCCGACAAATGCCAACAAAGTATTTGTTACAGACCTTGATCTGTGGAGATCACTTGACGGAGGAGCTACATGGAACGTCAGTGGAGGTTCCATGCATGTGGATCATCACAGCACCTATATTCATCCTTCCAATGCAAATCTTGTTTTAGAAGGACATGACGGTGGAATAAATATTTCAACCAACGGAGGTACAAGCTGGAATAGTTTTCAAAATATTCCTGTCTCCCAGTTCTATACTTGCGAAATTGATTATCAGAACCCAACTAATCTTTATGGCGGGATGCAGGACAACGGAACCGCCTATACTCCCACCGGTAATCTGAACGATTGGTCTACGCTTTTCTGGGGAGACGGTTTTTATGTGCTGGTTGATCCAAACAATCCTTCAAACCAGATCTACGAGTATCAATACGGAAATCTAAGCACTTCCAACAGCGGGATCGATCCGAATGAGCGATGCAACTGGATGTCGCCGCTCGTGTACAATCCGCAGAATACCAATGAGGTCTTCTTCGGCGCTCAGAAAGTTTATCAATCTAATGATAATGGTTTTAACTGGACAGCGATCAGTCCTGATCTTACCGCCGGCTCTCCTCCCGGAAACCAGAATTTCAATACGATCACCACACTTTCCTGCTCGGGCGTAAATCCGAGTGTGATCTATGCCGGTTGTGATGATGGAAATCTCTGGAGTACTACTGACGGGGGAAATAACTGGACGGACATCAACGCAGGTTTGCCTACAAGATGGATCACAAGGGTTGCGGCAGATCCGGCAACTGTTTCAAGAGCCTTCGTCACGGTTTCCGGTTTCCGCTGGCATGAATATACGCCTCATGTGCTGATGACAAATAATTACGGAGGAAGCTGGACGGATATCAGCAGCAACCTGCCGCAGGCGCCCTGTAATGACATCATTGTTGACCCATCCAACAATAATATTCTTTATGTTGCCACAGATCTTGGCGTTTACTACACGCTCAATCTGGGGGCGAGCTGGCAGGCATGCGGAAGCGGTATGCCGATCGTTCCGATCAATGATCTTGTCCTTCACAATCCAACAAGAACCCTTGTCGCTGCAACCTACGGCAGAAGTCAGTGGAAACTTGACCTTAACCAGTTGGTTGGTGTGATAGATGCTCCTTCAGTTTCATTGAATATTTCTGTCTTTCCGGTTCCGGCGAATGATGTTGTCACGGTGAAGATCCCCGGTACGGGAAAATTTGAATTTCAACTTTTTGATGTGAAAGGTGCGCTTGTTCGTAGCTTTTCTTCAGAAGAACATACGATTCAACTTGAGAAACGCGATCTGAATGCAGGCCTTTACTTCTGCAAAATAACCACGGGTAACGGAAAAGCTTCAGGGAAAATTATCTTCAGGTGAGTCGGATGTATGGATAGGAAAATTCACCGCATTGACAAGTCTACATGTGTTCTCATTCTCCTTGCATTATCCTTCCTCTCCGTTACCTCACCGGCTCAGGGAGACAGCCTTGCTGACGCCTTAAGATCACTTCAATTAAAAAAAGATACTGCGGGCATTGTGCTGGCTCAAAAAAAGATAGCGGATAGCTACTTTTCCAATGACTCAGCAAACAAAGGGTTCGATGAGCTGATGAAGGCCCTGGACCTTGCAAATCTTTTTAAGAACGATAGTATTCTCGGATTTGCGCATTACAACCTTGGTTATGCTCACTATCGTTACGGGAATATCCTTCCGGCGCTGCATGAATTGGAATTGGCATCGGGATTTTTTGTGAAGGCTGGCCGACGCGATCAGGTCGCAAAAACAGAACTTCTGCTCGGTAATATTCAATCCAGCTTCCGGAATTTTACCGAGGCACTAAAGTTTTATAACAGCTGTTATAAATACTGGTTCTCGCTGAAAGATAACAGAATGATTTCCGTCATTCATAACAACCTGGGCCTTGTTTATATTGAGACGGGTGACACGACCAAGGCCTCTTATGAATTCTTTTCCAGCCTGGCGATCAGACTGGAACTCGGAGATTCCTCACTTATTGGGCAGACGTACAATAACATCGGTACATTGAAATTAAAAACAGGCAGAAACGCCGAGGCTCTTGAGTATTTCAAAAAAGGACTTGCTTACCGCAGGGCTGTGACGGCACCGGAATCTGCCCGACTCGAATCCATGGTCAACATTGGCAAGGCTCTGTTCAAACTGAACCGGCTTGCGGAATCAGAACTTTATATACGCAATGCCCTGCGTGGGGCTGAAGTTGAAAAAAGACTTGAATTGAAAAGACGATGCGTCCTGCAGTTAAAGGAAATACTATTCGCCACAGGCAGATTTGCAGAAGCCTATAGGATACAGGATGAATATTATGCGCTTACAGACAGCATGTTCGGTATTCAGAAAAGGGAAGAGACCTTTCGTCATGGCGTTCAATATGAATATAAGAAGAAACTTTTGCAGGATAGTTTGACGAATGCAGAGGAGAAAAAAAGATTGGACCTGGCAAAACAGAAAGAAGAAGAGATCGCGGCAGAGAAGGATAAAAGGAATTATATTCTTTTCGGAGCGCTCGGATTAGGATTGGTCTTAACAGGCGCTTTTGTTTTCGTCCTGGCGAAGCGAAACAAAGAAAAATTAGTCACGAACAAGATCATATCCGCCCAAAAAGATGAGTTGGAAACACGCCAGAAGGAGATCCAGGACAGTATCCGTTATGCAAGAAGGATACAAGATGCCCTTTTACCTTCGGAAAAAGAGATCACAGATACCTTTCCCGGATCGTTCATCTTTTATAAACCAAAAGATATCATCAGCGGGGATTTTTACTGGGCGGAGACCATTGAAGGCCGTACCTGGCTTGCTTTGGGTGATTGCACAGGCCATGGGGTTCCCGGCGCGATGATGAGCATGCTGGGCATTTCATTCCTCAATGAAGCCCTGCGGGAAAAAGGAAATATCGGTCCGGCCAGGATGCTTGATGAGTTGCATCGCAAAGTGGTTCATTCGCTCAATCGCGATGCCACGCAGCGTGAGATGCTGGATGGGATGGACATAGCGCTGCTGTGCATTGATAAATCAAGAAGGATGATCACCTTTGCGCTGGCTTCCCGGCCATTGATGATCATCAGCAATGGAGAGAAAAAGCTCATCAAAGGAGAACGACATGCTATTGGCGGGATCAAGGACACCGAGACGGAACCTTTTCGCCAGCTGATGATCTCTGTAAAACCTGGAGATACGATTTGTCTTTACTCCGATGGATTTGCAGATCAGTTTGGCGGGCCGGATGGGAAAAAATATAAATCGAAGATCCTGGAAGACACATTGCTGGCTGCCTGCGCTTTAAATGATAACGAGCGATTACGTTCGCTGGAGAACAAATTTTCAAAATGGCGAGGCAACCTGGAACAAGTGGATGACGTGACGGTTATCGGGATCAAAATCAATTAAGTCGCAAAAGGGCTTAGTTAGTACCCTGGAAATCAGTTAGCTGAATTAATAATCAAGTATTCCTTGACTTCGCCCTCCTGCTGATAGTATCTTCGCCGCCTATTCAGCAAATCCTGTAAGATTTATGAAACTTTCGAAGTTCAAATTTAACCTGCCAAAAGACCTTTTGGCGGAGTACCCGGCTAAAAACCGTGATGATTCCAAGATGATGGTCATCCATAAGAAAACCGGAAAATTTGAACATAAAAAATTCAGGGATATCATCGGCTATTTCAATGACGGAGACCTGATGATAGTCAACAACACAAAGGTTTTCCCGGCCCGGCTTTACGGTAATAAGGAAAAGACCGGCGCAAAGATCGAGGTGTTCCTCTTACGCGAACTGAACCGTGAAAGCCGGCTCTGGGATGTATTGGTTGACCCGGCCAGGAAGATCCGTATTGGAAATAAACTTTATTTCGGCGAGGACGATATGCTCGTCGCCGAAGTGATCGATAATACAACTTCCCGTGGAAGGACGCTTCGTTTCCTGTTCGATGGCCCTTACGAAGATTTCAAACGCACGATCGAATCCCTGGGGCAAACGCCACTCCCAAAATACATCAAGCGTAAGCCTGAGCCAATGGATGCGGAACGTTACCAGACCGTTTATGCTGAGATAGAAGGAGCAGTTGCGGCTCCGACAGCCGGTCTGCACTTCAGTAAGCAGTTACTTAAGAAACTTGAGATCAAAGGGATCAAATTTCCTGCAGTAACGCTGCACGTGGGTCTAGGCACGTTTCGCCCGGTTGAAGTGGAAGATCTTACCAAACATAAAATGGATTCTGAAGAAGCGGAGATTCCCCAGGCTACCGTTGACATCATTAACGACGCCATCGATAATAAGAAAAGAGTATGCTCAGTGGGAACGACTACCATGAGGGCTATTGAAACCTCCGTTTCTACTGATGGGCACCTGAAACCCTATAAAGGCTGGACCAATAAATTCATTTTCCCTCCTTACGAATTCAGCATTGCAAACTGCATGGTCACCAATTTTCATACCCCGGAAAGTACGCTGCTTATGCAGGTAGCGGCCTTCGGAGGATATGACCTGATCATGAAGGCTTATAAGGAAGCCATCAAAGAAAAATACCGTTTCTTCACTTACGGTGACGCGATGTTGATTATTGATTAGTTTTACGTCGTAATGACGGAAAAGCCCCTGAAAAAATACGCCATCATCGTTGGCGGAGGCTTAGGGAACCGAATGAACAGTCCGGTTCCGAAACAATTTATGAAACTCAACGGCAAGCCGGTTGCCATGCATACCATTGACCGCTTCGCCGATTCCGACATACATCCCGAGATCATTCTTGTACTTCAAAAGGACCAGCATGAGGCCTGGAAACAACTTTGCCTTGAAAATAATTTCACTACACCCCATAAACTTGCTGAAGCCGGTGAAACGCGCTTTCAAAGTGTGAAGAACGGACTTCTTCACGCAAGAGAGGAAGGGATCGTTGCCGTTCACGATGCTGTCAGGCCGCTAGTTCACAATAAAACGATCGTCACGGCTTACAAAGCAGCCGAAATGTATGGAAATGCAGTTCCTGCAATACCCATGAATGATTCAATCAGACAAATTGACTCCACAAAAACCATTGCAGTTGACAGGACAAAATATTGCATCGTACAGACGCCTCAGTGTTTCAGAACAGAGATCCTTGTAAAAGCATACTCTAAGGAATACAAGAACCATTTTACGGATGACGCAACAGTAGTGGAAAGTATCGGTGAGAAGATCCACCTTATCGACGGCACCCCTGATAACATCAAGATCACAACGCCAATGGATATGGCTTTGGCAGAATCCTTGCTGCAGTACAAACCGGTGATGGTCGTGAAATAAATTCAGAGTATTCTTCTTGCCCGAGAAGTTTTTGTCAGTCTTCTCATCTCCATGTCTACCCCTTCAATGTGAATGATGCCCGGCTTACGCGTTGACTCAAAAGATCCCAGGTCATGCGACATGCCGAGGTATTCGGCTCCGTTGATCGTCGCCCAGGTTAACAAAGCTTCAAGTTTCAGGTTGGGAAAGTTGCTGTGGATGGTTTTTAATTCATCTAGTATGGATAAAGACGAATTAGAAGCATAGCTGTCGGTGCCAACCGTAATTTTAAAACCCGAATCAACCCATGCTGAATAATCCGGAAGTTTGTTTTCGATGAAGAGATTAGCATTGGGGCAAGTACATAGAAAAATGCGGGATATCGGTCCTTTGGCAGGCTCGAGATTTTTAATGTAGTCGAATCCGGCTTCTGAGGTGTATGTATTGTGGACAAGTTGTACGCACGGAATATGCATTAAATAAGAAAGAAAATACTCAAGTGATGACTTCCTGCCAGGCGGTATCCATGAAAGATCCATATTCATTTTCATGAATGCTTCATAGATCGGTCCGCTTCGTGAAAAAAACTCCGACTCCGCCAGGCTTTCCTGGCTATGGATACATACCGGTGCTTTTTTCCCTATGTGCTCTTCTGCGATGAGATGCAATAAGGCCGGTGTTACCGTGTAAGGCGCATGCGGCACAAGGGAAGAATACCCCGGGGCTTTAGTCATGAGCGCTTGTCCTTGCCTGAATACCACTTCCGCTTTCGATGGGTGCAGATCGAAAAGCTCAATAAAATTTCTATAATATAGCCTCTTTTTCGCTTTTACTTCAAACGTATGATCGGTATTGCAGATGTCGCCAACAGCAACGATCCCGTTGTCCAGCATTTCCTGTTCTGCTTCCACTATTGCCTTGCTGATTTGCTCCTTAGGAAATTTGTTCCTTAATGGAATGATCTCTGAGATGAAGGATGTCATCCCTTTCCCCGGGGTAGCTTCCCCTTTAAGGTGGGATAACTCGAGATGACAATGCGTGTTGATGAAACCCGGACATAGAATACCATCGAAAGGGATAACAACTTCCTGTTCCTCTCCGCTTAAATGATCATAGTGGATCGTTGAGATAATTCTGCCATCGTCCTCGCATTCAATCACAAGATCCTGTAATCTTCCCTCGAAAAAGACATGCCTGGAATGAAGGTGCTTCATCAGTAAAGAAGTTTGTTATAGGGATACCTTTTGACATGCATGGCTTTTACCATGGAGTAAATTTTATTTCGCAGCTCGGCAACATTGTCTTTTTTAGTGGCGGATATGAAGATGCAATTCTCTCCAATGGTTCCCATCCAGCTCTTTTTAAGCTGCTCAAGGGAAATATTCTTTTGCAAGACCGGCCCAAGATCGATAGGATCCTTTTCTTCGTACGTGAAGGCATCGATCTTATTGAAAACAAGAATGACGGGTTTATCCCCCGCGCCAATCTCCTTCAACGTTTCATTCACCACGTTCATTTGCTCTTCAAACTTATGATGAGAAATGTCAACCACATGCAGTAGAAGGTCTGATTCACGTACCTCGTCCAATGTTGATTTGAATGATTCAACCAACTGGTGAGGAAGTTTCCGTATGAATCCTACTGTGTCCGACAATAGAAAGGGAAGATTTTCCAATACTACTTTTCTTGTCGTGGTGTCCAGCGTGGCGAACAACTTATTTTCTGCAAATACAGTCGATTTGCTGAGCATATTCATGATGGTCGACTTGCCGACATTCGTGTAACCAACAAGCGCAACACGTATCAGCTTTCCCCTGTTCTTTCGCTGGGTTGCCATTTGTTTATCGATATCCTTCAGCTTGTTTTTCAGCAGGGCGATCTTGTCACGAATGATGAAACGATCTGTTGAGATCTGCTTTTCTCCCGAGCCACCTCTTGCTCCCGTTCCTCCACGCTGTCGCTCAAGGTGCGTCCATAATCCAACCAGCCTTGGGAGCATGTATTCATACTGAGCCAGCTCCACCTGCGTTTTCGCATGAGCAGTTTGTGCGCGCTGCGCAAATATTTCAAGGATAAGCCAGGTACGGTCAATGACCTTCCTGCCCGACTCCTTCTCAATATTTCTTACCTGGGATGGCGAGAGCTCATCGTCGAATACGAAAAGCCTTATGTCATTCTCCTCCGCATAATTCTTTAGTTCCTGTAATTTCCCCTTGCCGACGAAACTCCGTACATCCGGTTTCTCGAGTTTTTGAATGAACCTTTTTACAGGTATGATCCCTGCTGTCTCAGCTAAAAATGAAAGCTCGTCAAGGTATTCTTTCAACACAACTTCGTCCTGCCTGCGATTCACCAGGCCGATCAACACGGCCCTCTCAGCCTCTCCCTTCTGTTCCTTCCGTTCTAACACTTGTCTGTTGATTTCACATCAATGTCATATACCAATGACCACTGATTAATGACTGCTTTTTAAACTCTGAACGTACTCCGCCACAGCCTTTACCTGCTCCGGCGTGAGGGTTTCTTTATACGGAACCATTGTTCCTTTACCCTCTTCAATGATCGTTGTCGTCTGGCTGAGATCAAGTATTGACTTCGAAAGATCCGTTGAACCCATCAATCCAGCAGTGCCATCATCACCATGACATTTTGCGCAGTTCGCAGTATACACTTCTTTTCCCACCGTGGATGAAGTGTTGCTCTGGTTGCGTTTTTTCTTACTGATCTCAGCAATTCCATAAGCTCCTATGATCATGAGTAAGGCCAGCACAGCAAGAATTTTTTTCCGTTTTTTGAATCCCACAACAGCAATGGGTATAGACAGGAGCACAACACCAATCTTGATCACCATCAGCATGTCGATCTCCGGCATTTGAACAAGCATATACCCTCCTGTTCCAAGAAATGCAAGACTAATGATCATTTCAGGGACCTTCGTAACCTTCGTGTATCCAACGAGGGACTTACTATTCATCAGCAACATCGATGTCTTGATGAGATAGTGAAGCATGAAAAGAATTACACTTACAAGATGCGTGTAATAGATATAGTTCATTGTGCTCATAAAGTAAGGTTTGGGAGACAAAAGTAAGAACAAAAGCCAGTTTCCAAGTATCTCAATATTGCAATATCATATCCTTTAATCCACTTATTACCAAGCGCTTACCCACCCATCCCAATGCCCTGAATTTCCCCTCAAAAAAAGCTACATTTGGTTTCCAAAAATCATTCTATGCAACCATCCTACCGATCCGGAAACTTTACCGCTGGCTATTGTTTGATATTAATTCTTTCTGTTTTCTGTAACCTGAAACCTGAAACCTGTTTTGCCCAATCCCCCACCACCCACCCGGTGAATGGAGTACAAAACCCGAATCATAATCACTACGCTTTTACTAACGTCCGTATATACATCGATTATCAAACGATCGTTGAGAACGGAACCTTGCTGATAAAAGACGGCTATGTAGTTCAGGCCGGAGATAAAGTGATCATTCCTGTCGGGACCGTTGTGTATGATCTGAAAGGGAAAACCATCTATCCATCCATGATCGACCCTTTCACTTCCTATGGTATGCCGGAAGCAAAACGCGAACCCTGGACACCCGGTCCACAATACGATACAAAGACAAAAGGCGCTTATAACTGGAACCAAGCCATTAAACCGGAAACTGAATCGCACAAGATCTTTGTCTTCGACAGCAAATTTGCAGAAGAGATGCGGAAACTTGGTTTTGGAGTTGTCCAAACCTTCATGCGCGACGGCATCGCGCGCGGCACAGGCTCGCTTGTCACGCTTGCGAACGGAAAAGAAAATGACCTGATCCTGCTTGACCGCTCCTCGAACAATTTTGCCTTCGAGAAAGGAAGTTCAGGACAGGATTATCCCGGCTCACTAATGGGTTCCATTGCGTTGCTGCGGCAAACATATCTTGATGCAAGCTGGTACAAAGAGAATAAAGGAAAAGTTGAACATAATATCTCGCTTGAGTCCTGGAATAACAATATGACGCTACCGCAGATATTCGAAACACGGGATAAATATTCCATCCTGCGCGCCGACAAGGTTGGAGACGAATTCAAGTTCCAGTACATTTTCAAGGCATCCGGTAATGAGTACCAGCGGATCGATAACGTGAAAGCAACGGGAGGAAAATTCATCGTACCTGTTAATTTCCCCGCCCCCTTCGATGTGGAAGATGCATACGATGCAATGCTTGTTTCCCTGGAAGATATGAAGCATTGGGAAATGGCCCCGCTCAATCCGGCCGCTTTTGAAAAAAAATTCATTCAATTCGCGCTTACCACGGCTGATCTCAAAGAGAAAAAAGATTTCTGGAAAAACCTCAGAAAAGCAATTGAATACGGTTTAACCGAGAAACAAGCGCTTAAATCCCTTACCTGGACCGCCGCTGAAATGCTGGGTGTGCAGGATAAGATCGGCTCGCTTAAACCCGGAATGATTGCAAACTTCATCATCACAAACGGAAATATATTTGATGAAAAGAACATCATTTACGAGAACTGGATCAAGGGCGTTTCTTACAAGATCAATGATTATAAGACCATAGATATACGCGGGAACTATGACCTGTCGGCTTCAAACAAAGCCTGGAAACTCAAAGTAACAGGTGATCTCGACAAACCCAAAGGCGCAATACAAGTCAATGACTCAACAAAGATCAACGTAACGATCACCCTCTCCGACCAATTGATCACTATTTCTTTTGAGGATAATGAACTATTTCGTTTAAGCGGGAACGTAGATCCTTCCGGCGCAACATGGAAAGGCAAAGGTCAGCGCGCTGCCGGTGAATGGGTGGACTGGACAGCCAAACGCACAGGAACAGAGGAAGAGAAAAAAGAGAAGAAAGATGCGAATGTTGTGAAGATGCATCCCACGCTTGATGATGTGATCTATCCTTTTACGGCTTACGGAATGAAAACCAAGGACAGTTCCATCTTCCAGCGTTACATGAATCGCTGGAGCGCCATTCTCATTAAAAATGTGACGGTTTGGACAAACGAACCCGAAGGTGTGCTGAAAGACAAAGACGTTCTGATCACAGATGGCAAGATCGTTCGTATTGCGGATAATATAGAAGTTCCGAAGACTGTTAAGTCGATCACGATCGATGGAAAAGGGAAACATCTTAGCCCGGGCATTATTGACGAACATTCGCATATTGCGATCTCAGGCGGTGTGAATGAAGGAACCCAGAACAGCAGCGCGGAGGTAAAAATTGGAGATGTTATTAATCCGGACGATATCAACATCTACCGGCAACTTTCAGGGGGTGTCGTCGCAAGCCAGCTCCTTCATGGTTCCGCAAATCCCGTTGGCGGACAAAGCGGCATCATCAAACTCAAGTGGGGCGCAGCTCCGGAGGAAATGAAGATCAGCTGGGCCGACGGGTACATCAAATTTGCATTGGGTGAAAATGTTAAACAAAGCAACTGGGGGGAATTCAACAGCATCCGCTTCCCGCAGACAAGAATGGGAGTGGAACAGGTTTACTATGATCTTTTCACGCGCGCGAAAACCTATCAGAAGCAAATGAGCGATTGGGCCGTGATGGATCCGAAACTGAAGAAGAATATGATCGGTCCCCGAAAAGACTTTGAACTGGAAACTATCGCTGAGATCCTTAATAAAAAACGTTTTATCACCTGTCACTCGTATGTCCAAAGTGAGATAAACATGCTGATGCACGTGGGAGATTCAATGGGCTTCCGCGTAAATACTTTCACGCACATCCTGGAAGGATATAAAGTAGCCGACCTGATGAAAAAACACGGAGCCGGCGGATCATCCTTCTCCGACTGGTGGGCGTATAAGATGGAAGTAAAGGATGCCATCCCGCATAATGGCGCCATTCTTTGGAGCAATGGAGTGGTCACTGCTTTCAATTCTGATGACGCTGAAATGGGCCGTCGACTTAACCAGGAAGCGGGCAAGGCCGTTAAATACGGGAATGTTCCTAAAGAGGATGCCTTGAAATTTGTTACGCTTAATCCCGCGATCCTCCTTCATCTGGATTCGAAGATGGGAAGCATCAAACCGGGAAAAGATGCCGACGTGGTGCTTTGGACAGATGAGCCGCTTTCCATCTATGCAAAGGTGGATAAGACCATCATTGAAGGAAAAATATATTATGATGTTGAAACAGACAAGCTTTTACGGGATGAGATACGAAAAGAACGTGCACGACTCATTGCGAAAATGATAGTGGAAAAGAGCGGTGGAGAAAAAACTCAGAAGCCGGTTAAAAAAGAACCCAAGCTTTATCACTGCGAAGACCTGGATGAATACGGAATTGACGATTACGAAGATTATCATAAACTTGAGTTACAGGAAATAAAAAACAAATAAGACTATGATACTGAGATATTGGATACTGAGATACTGCATGCTCGTAGTATTTGTAACCTGTAACCTGAAACCTGAAACCTCTTTTTCACAGACCCCTACCCCCGCCCCTCCTCAGAAGAAAAGTGTTCTTCTTATGAACGGTACCGCGCACATTGGCAACGGCGAAGTGATAGAGAACAGCCTGGTTGGATTCCGGAACGGCAAGATCGATCTCGTTGCGGATGCTACCACTGCAAAAATAGATCCATCGAAATACGATACCATCATCAAGATTCCCGGAAAACATGTTTATCCCGGATTCATTTCTGCCAACAGCTCTATCGGCCTGATCGAGATCGGGGCAGTACGCGCTACTAACGACTTGCAGGATGTTGGAGGGATGGTTCCTCATTTAAGAGCGATGATCGCATATAACACAGATTCGAAGATCATTCCCACCGTTCGCACTAACGGAGTTTTGCTTGCGCAGGTAACACCAAGGGGAAACACGCTTTCCGGCACCTCCGCTATCATGAAAATGGACGGCTGGAACTGGGAAGACGCAACCTACAAAGCCGATGACGGTGTTCACCTCAACTGGCCCTCTCTTTTCCGTCGCATGGGCTGGTGGGCAGAACCCGGAGGCGTTGAGAAAAGCAAGAATTACGATTCTCAGAAAGAAGAGATCATTAAATTTTTCAATGATGCCAAAGCCTATAATGAAGGGCCAAAAACTGAGAAGAATTTACGTTATGAAGCGATGGCAGGTGTTTTCACAGGCAAACAAACATTATACATTCATGCCAGCTACATCAAGGAACTTGTCGAAGCTATTAATTTCTCAAAGAAATACGGGGTGAAAAGAATGGTGCTAGTCGGCGCGATGGATTCCTGGATGATCACGGATATGCTGAAAGAGAATAATATTTCGGTGATGCTTGGTCGGATCCATGAATTACCCACCCGTCCTGAGGACGATGTGGATCTTCCTTATAAGACACCGTACCTTCTGCAAAAAGCAGGCGTTTCATTCTGCCTGCAAAATGAAGGCGATATGGAGCAGATCCATACCCGCAACCTGCCTTTTTATGCCGGCACTGCCGTTGCGCACGGGCTTACGAAAGAAGAAGGCCTGATGAGTATCACACTGAGTGTTGCAAAGATCCTCGGCATAGATAACGCCTGCGGTTCATTGGAAGAAAATAAAGATGCTACCCTTTTCATCTCAAAAGGCGATGCACTTGATATGCTTACAAACAACGTGGAATTGGCCTGGCTTCTGGGGAGGACCATTGATCTCAATAACGAACAGACTTTCCTGTATAAGCAGTATATGAAGAAATATGGGAAGGAAGTGAAATAAACAGTGGGCAGTGGGTTTATGTCATTCCGACCGAAGTGGAGGAATCTTTAATCGGCTTACCCAATATTAGAATCCTCTAATTCCTTATCAGGCGATGGCTTGTTTTATTATTGCCAAACCATAATTCCAGAAGGTAAACACCAGGCGATAGATCCGGCGCAAATTCCAGGTTTGATCCCGGTTTAATAAATCGTTTTTCAGAATACACCTGTTTCCCTGTCACATCAAATAATTCAACTCTGCATTCCCCCTCCGCCGATAGACCGAAACTGATCGTGAAGTAACTTGAAAAAGGATTAGGGCTGATCTGAACAGGCTGATCTGTTTGGTCCTCCATCCCTACTGTTGAAAACCATACTATAGCAGTGTCACAAGGAGCTGTACATCCGTTCGCGTCTGTCACGCAGAGAGTGTACGTGCCGGGGCAAAGCCCTGTAACCACAGCTGTTGTGAATCCACCGGGGGTCCAAAGGATAGAATAGGCCGGAGTTCCGCCTGAAATTGTTGCGGTAATTGTTCCGTCACAGCATCCCGGACATGTTTCCGGCGTGCCATTTGCTGAAACCGTCAATACCGGTGGTTGAGTAAGATTAATAGTCATGGTGGCTGTGCAATTACAAAAATCTGTAACGGTAACGGTATATGTTCCTGCACACAAATTGGAAATTGATTGGGTTGTTTGTCCACCCGGGGTCCACAGATAACCATAACCAAGAGTGAAGCACCCACTCGTAGGATTGGCTGTCAATGCCCCGGTACAAGCCCCATTGCACAATATCTGATTCGTGATCTGCGCATTAGGAACAACTGGAGCGTAGGAAGTGATCACTGTGCTGATACAAGCCGTGCATCCATTCGCATCCGTCACACAAACTGTATAAGGACCGGCACAAAGCCCTGAAGCTGTTTGTGTAGTTTGTGCACCTGGTGTCCAGAGGTATGTATAACCGCCCGTGCCTCCGATCGCAGTAGCAGTAAGAGCACCATTACAGTCACTTGCACAAAGCTGGGCAGAAGAAATGTTAACAAGCAACTGTGCCGGCTGTGTGATGGTAACAGCCGCCGTAGAAGTACACATGTTCGCATCCGTTACGGTGACGGTATACGTTCCTGCGCAAAGCCCGGTTATGGATTGAGTCATTTGAGCCGGAATAGTACTCCATGAGTAAGTGAATGGACTTGGACCGCTGCCGTTTGCAGTTGCAGTTGCATTACAATCTCCAAAACAAGCAAGGGGATTATTGGTAGTACTTATGGAAGTGCTGCAATTCAGCTGTATCTCTACCGCATCAATCTCGTTCCAGCTTGTCACAGCGGGTGAATTAATGGCAAGCCTGATGGCATCCACGTTATACCCTGTGGTAGGGATAGTGATCGTAAATGTCCTCGGGCAAGGAAGCGCAGGAGCTGCTGTTGCAGTGTAAACTGTATTCCAGAGTCCTGTGGATGCATTCCGAAGATAGATAGTATCCACAGCCCCGGGATTCCAGGTTTCCCAGATATTTATTAATCCTACCGGCTGAGGCGTTGCAAATCCCAACACCAGCCATTCTCTTACCCCATCCGCTGAGGCGCTGGCCCATGATGTAGTTATATCACCGCAACCAACAGTATTCGGCGCTCCAAGCGTCTGTGCCGCTGACCAATTGGTCGGCGACCACTCCGTGCTGAATGCGATAACGGTACTTGCGTATTGGCTTTGTGCTGAGCTATTGAGTGAAATGATGATGGAGAAGGATAAGAACAGGAGGTGTTTCATAGGAATAGGGTTAGATACCCAAATTTACCGTTTTCTTTGTTCTTTTCTTTAGAAGAAAAGAACCAAAAGAATCGGCCGCTCCAAGCGCCCTGCGATTGGCTAAAAACCCACAGGCCCACCTACCGGGTCTCGCCAATCTCAGCTTCCCACAACGCTGCCCCAACGGAGCGGCCAGAGCCAGCACACGCAAAACTCAGGAAAGAGATCGAACACGCCTCCTTAAGATGAACTTGTCATGGTGAGCGCAGCCGAACCATAATGAAAAAGGGCCCGTCTTAGGCCCTTAAATTCAAACTTGAAACTTTGCAACTTGTAACTGTAATCCCGAGTAGTGAGCGTAGCCGAACTACGGGGGATTAACTCCCGCACATCTCGCAATCATCCGGGTTCTGAAGCGCTTTTGCTTTTTGCGTTTCAACGAATTCCTGGAACTGCTCAGGGGTCATGGTGGCGGTTTCCTGGGCAGCGACTTCCGTCTTGCCGTCCTCTGCTTTCTTGCCCCCCTCCTCTTTGAGTGCGTTTTGATCCACGGTGAATTTGATGGCGCCGGTAGCTGCCTTGGTGCGGAGGTAGTACATTCCTGTCTTAAGTCCTTTCTCCCATGCGTAGAAATGCATGGAGGTAAGCCTGCTCACGCTGGGATCACTGATGAATATGTTCAGGCTCTGGCTCTGATCAATGAATGCCCCACGGTCTGCTGCCATATCAATGATGGAACGCTGGGAGATCTCCCATACCGTGCGGTACAGCATCTTGATATTATCCGGGATCCTGTCGATGGCCTGGATGGATCCGTTGGCGGCAATGATCTCATTCTTCATCTTATCATTCCAGATGCCGAGTTTCACAAGGTCGCGCAGCAAGTGCTTGTTAACGACGATGAACTCCCCGCTCAATACTTTGCGGGCGTAGATATTGCTGGTGTAAGGCTCAAAACATTCGTTATTCCCAAGTATCTGGCTGGTGGAAGCGGTTGGCATGGGTGCGAGTAACAGGGAATTCCGTACGCCATACTTAATGATCTCTTCTCTCAGCACATCCCACTCCCATCGATTGGAAGGCGTTACATTCCACATATCCTGCTGAAAGATGCCCTGCGATACCGGTGAGCCGGGATAGCTTTCATAAGGGCCGTCGATCTTTGCGAGATCCTTGGAAGATGTTAAGGCAGCATAATAGATCGTTTCAAAAATATCTTTGTTCAGTTGCTTTGCCTCGTCTGAGTCAAAAGGCATTCGGAGCAGGATGAATGCATCTGCCAGGCCCTGCACACCAAGTCCTATGGGGCGATGTCTGAAATTGCTACGTTTCGCCTCCGGGATGGGATAATAATTGCGGTCGATGATCTTGTTCAGGTTCTTGGTGACAGCGTATGTGACCTCAAAAAGTTTCTGGTGATCGAATTCAGGTTTACCGCCTGTTGTTTCATCATTCTTAATGTAACGCGGCAGAGCGATGGATGCTAAGTTGCACACGGCTACTTCATCCGCAGAAGTATATTCGATGATTTCAGTACAAAGATTGGAAGACTTGATCGTACCAAGGTTCTTCTGGTTGCTCTTTTCGTTACAGGCATCTTTATAGAGCATGTAAGGATTACCGGTTTCCACCTGCGACTCCAGCATTTTAAACCATAGTTCCTGGGCCTTGATCTGTTTGCGGTATTTCTTCTCCTCTTCGTATTTGGTATATTTTCTTTCGAACTCCTCGCCGTAACACTCATGCAGTCCCGGCGCTTCGTTCGGACAAAAGAGTGACCACATGCCATTCTCTTTCACACGCTTCATGAAAAGATCAGGTATCCACATGGCCAGGAAAAGGTCGCGTGCACGGATCTCTTCTTTTCCGTTATTCTTCCTGAGGTCCAGGAAATCGAATACATCCGCATGCCATGGCTCAAGGTAAACTGCAAAGGATCCTTTACGCTTTCCTCCTCCCTGGTCTACGTAACGCGCTGTATCATTGAACACACGCAGCATGGGGATGATGCCATTGGATGTGCCGTTGGTTCCCTTGATATAGGAACCCGTTGCGCGGATATTGTGAATGCTCAGGCCTATTCCTCCTGCGCTTTGTGAGATCTTGGCGCAATTCTTCAACGTATCGTAAATGCCGTCAATGCTGTCGTCCTTCACCTGCAGCAGGAAGCAGGACGACATCTGGGGCTTGGGTGTACCGGCGTTGAAAAGCGTTGGTGTTGCATGTGTGAACCAGCGCTCGCTCATGAGGTGGTAGGTCTCGATGGCGGAAACAAGATCTTCTTTATGGATGCCGACGGCGACACGCATCAGCATGTGCTGGGGGCGCTCCGCGATCTTGCCGTGTATCTTCAGCAGGTAACTTTTCTCAAGCGTTTTAAAGCCAAAATAATCATAGCCGAAGTCGCGGTCATAGATAATGGCGGAATCCAGTTCCTGGGCATTTTTGCTGATGATCTCAAATACATCGTCGGCTATAAGGGATGCCTTGGCGTTGGTTTTGGGATCGAGATAGGTATATAGCTTTTCAATGGTCTTTGAAAAAGACTTTTCTGTGTTCTTATGCAGGTTGGATACGGCGATCCTGGAAGCCAGCAGGGCATAATCAGGATGGGTAGCCGCAAGGCTTGCGGCTATTTCAGCTGCCAGGTTGTCCAGCTCGCTGGTGGTGACCCCCGGGTAGATACCGCTGATGACCTTCATGGCCACCTTCGTCGGGTCCACATGGGCCGGCTCAAGGCTATAACATAGTTTCTGGATACGAGCAGTGATCTTGTCGAATTTCACTGCTTCTCTGCTTCCGTCGCGCTTTATTACGTACATGGTAAAATGGGGTTAAGAACTGTTGGGGAACGGTTTATTTATGTGTTAAAATTCCTCATCTAATTTGAAAACATTCTCCCCTCTCTTCTCGCCCACGCCGGCTTTCTTGTATTCAGCTACGCGGTTCTCAAAGAAATTGGTCTTCCTTTCCATGGAGATGAGTTCCATGAAGTCGAAGGGATTCATAGCATTGTACGCTTTGCTGTAGCCCAGGGCGACGAGAAGGCGGTCAGCAACGAATTCAATGTATGTACGCATTAATTCAGCATTCATACCGATCAGCTTAACGGGCAGGGCATCGGTTACAAATTCTTTTTCAATTTCTACGGCATTCATGAGTAGATCTTTCACTTGCTTCTCAGAAAGTTTATTTTTAAGCTGGGAGTAAATAAGGCAGGCAAAATCGCAATGCAGTCCTTCGTCCCGCGAGATCAGTTCATTGGAGAAGCTGAGGCCCGGCATAAGTCCGCGCTTCTTCAGCCAGAAGATGGAGCAGAATGAGCCGGAGAAGAATATGCCTTCCACTGCTGCAAAGGCAATAAGCCTTTCTGCGAAAGAACCGTTGGAGATCCAGCGAAGAGCCCATTCGGCCTTCTTGGTTACTGCCGGAACTGTTTCCATGGCATGGAAAAGGTGGTCCTTCTCAACGGGGTCCTTAATATAGGTGTCAATAAGCAAAGAATATGTCTCAGAATGGATGTTCTCAATCATGACCTGGAAACCGTAGAAGCAACGCGCCTCCGGGTACTGAACCTCTTTCATGAAGTTCACTGCCAGGTTCTCGTTCACGATGCCGTCAGAGGCAGCGAAGAAAGCCAGAACATGCTTGATGAAGAACTTCTCGTCTTCGCTGAGCTTCTCGTTCCAGTCGACCAGGTCCGGGGAGAGGTCAATTTCTTCAGCAGTCCAGAAACTGGCTTCCGCTTTCTTATACATTTCCCACATTTCATTGTGGGTGATGGGGAAAAGAACAAATCTGTCCTTATTTTCTTCCAGGATGGGTTCTGTACTCATACTCGTGTCGCGTAGTTATTAAAATGATTAAATCTGTTAAACAACCCTGAATTCCTCTTTCCCATTTACTAAACACTAGAGGCGACAAATTCCCCGCGGAACTTTTAATGTTCCACTACGGGTAACAAAAACTAAGAGCGATGATTAGAAATTCAGGCACACAAAAATTGAAAAAAGGAACGGACCAGTCAAGCATATTAAATTAACATTGGCACTAAGTTCTTAACATGCCCTTTGGCAGGGTTCTTGTTAAGAACTCGCTGAATGCCTCGTGTTTGCTGGGTTTCGTGATGTGAAAAAAAATAATTCAAAATAATTCTGAAATAATTTGTTAGTCTCGATTTTTTTGTTGAGCTTTTTCCAGGCTCATTTTACCGATCGCCCTTTTTACTTCCCTTCGAAACCCTTGTCTTTCCTGCATTTCCCGAGCTCTGCCTCATTCTTTCCCCGGAGAACACAGTGAGTTCGTTGTACCAGGCCTGTCCGAACCTTCGCACAAGCGGCTTTTCAAGGAAACGAAATACCGGGACATCCAGCTTTTCACCGCAAGCGCATGCAGGGCTGCATATCTTCCATGTATGCATTTCAACTTTTGTAAAAGGGTTTCCGTCTTGCAGACGCACAGGATAAAGGTGACAGGAAACCGGTTTTCTGAATTCGGTTTTTCCGGCCAGGAAGGCCTTCTCAATCCCGCATGAAGCCGTCCCGTCTTTCTCAAAATAGGTATACGCGCAATGCTTGTCTTTTACTAAAGGAGTGACCTTGTCGCCATCGCTGTCTATTATATGTGTTCCCTGGGATTCGATAGCTGCCACGCCATCTGCCGGGATAAAAGGCTTAACACTATCCCAGATCTCAGCAAGGATCCCGGTTTCTTCAGCCTCCAGCGGAGCGCCGGACTCTCCTTGTACACAACAGGCTCCCTTGCACGCAGCAAGGTCGCAAACGAACTTCTTATCCAGCAGTTCCTCGGAGACCAGCGTATTTTGGATGGCGATCATACCCTGATCCCCGTTACAAGGATATCGTCTGTCTGCTCCGTAAGCCCCTTCCAGGAGGAGAGCTTCTCCCTCAATTCCCGTTCCTGTTCAGCAGGATCAAGGAAGCACAGACCAAGAAGCAGTTCCCTGAAGCGCTTGTAAGTGAATTTTTTATTATGCTCTCCTCCAAACTGGTCGGGAAAGCCGTCCGTGAACAGGTAGATCATATCTCCTTTTTCAAGTTCAAACGAATGGGAAGTGAAAGGGATGTCATTCTTCCCTGAAAGACCGATCGGCTGCTTATCCGCCGCCAAAGTGATCATCTCCTGCCTGCCTCTCCTTGCTATCCACAAAGGATTATTGGCGCCGGCATAACTCAACTTGCTCATATTACTGTCGAACACACAAATGCTGGCGTCCATCCCATCCCGTGATCCATCGCCGCTATCGGATTGTTTAAGGGCTGTCACTACCCGCTCTCTTAGCTTGTTAAGGATCGCATCCGGAGCGGTGATGCCGTTTTCAAGGATGATGTTGTTCAAAAAAGCATTTCCGATCATACTCATGAAGGCGCCGGGAACGCCGTGACCTGTACAATCCACTGCTGCCATGATCTTCCTCCCGTTCTTCTCCGCGAACCAGTAAAAATCTCCGCTTACTACATCACGGGGAATGAACATGACAAAGGATCCCGGGAAGATCTTGCTTTTCGACTCCTTAGATGATAGAATGGCGTCCTGGATCCGGCTTGCGTAACTTATACTGTCGGTAATGTCCTTGTTCTTTTCAGTAATGAGAAAATTCATCTCAGAAAGCTGCTTATTTGCTTGTTTCCGGATCCTGTTTCTCTGAAACATTACAAAGACAATGATCAGCAATGCCAGGAGGGCAACCGCGCCTATGATACGAATGGTGCCGGAGCGATATTCTTCAAATTCCTTCTCCTTTGTAATGAATTCAATCTCCCTGTCCTTCATTTCACGATCGTACTCCTTCTCTATTTCATTGACACCTTCCAGCTGTTGATTGACAAGTGAATCCTGCATCTTTTTATGTAACTTATAATACTCTAACGCTTTCTTATGATCATTGAGTCGTATATAATGTTCATGATAGGAGTCGTAGCAGGCGCTGATCAACGCTCCATGATCAATGTCGGTAGCAATATCCAGAGCTTGTGAAAGATACTCAAGCGCCTTTTCGGGTTTACCCATCTCCATCAAGACCGAGGATTTATTCAGGTAACAAATTGCCTGATCGCTACGGTTATTCCTGGAGGTGGTGATTGCAATGGCACTATCGAGCAGCTCGATCGCATCCTGGTATCGTTTCAGTTTGATAAGGGGTGAGGAAAGGTTATACATGCACATCGCCACCCCGTCAATATTGCCCATCTCTCCGTGCAGATACATGGCTTCTTTGAAAACTTCAACCGACTTCTCATGATCTTCAAGATAAGAATAGGTGCTTGCCAGGTTATTGAGGCAGGTCGAGAGTTTTCGTTTATCCCCTTGTTTCTCGATCAGCTTACGTGCAAGCAAAAAACTCTCAAGAGCATCATTATATTTCCCCAGCTTTGCATAGAGCGCACCGATCCCCATGATAGGAAGAACAAGCTGAATGGAGTCTTTAGCCTCTTCAAAAACCTTTTTGGAATCCACATAATATTGCATGGCCTCTGTAAGTTTCCCTTCTTCACTTTTCATCAGGCCTATATTGTACCAGGCTACAAAAGCAAACACCTTCTCTTTGTTAACTACGTGCAGTTCATACGCTTTCTTATAGTATTCATATCCTTTTAGCCTGCTGCCCATATTGCCGTATGCGGTCCCGAGGTTATTATAGATCTTCGCCAACTCCTTGTTACGTCCAAGCTTGATCGCAAGCGCCATTGCGAGTTTACCATGCTCAACAGCGGCAGAAGCATCGCTATTCCTTACTTTCCTGCACAGTTCCATATGCGCTTTCAGGAGGACGGTATCTTCCTTTGAGGTTTGTACAACATTTTGAAGTGAATCTATGATCTTATCGGGAATGCCGACAGCCTGAAATGTTGTGAGCGCAAAGAATACGAGAATGAAAAAGATCCGGTACATCGGGTTGTAAATTTAACGATTCCGCCCGAGACAGACCCCGCACCTGAACAAGCCAATTTATTACCTTTGGGACCATTATGTCCAACGGAGAAGATCTCTTTAAGAATATCATTTCCCATTGCAAGGAATACGGATTTATTTTTCAGTCGTCAGAGATCTATGACGGATTGAGTGCCGTGTATGATTATGGTCAGAACGGTGTTGAGCTGAAGAATAATATCCGTGATTACTGGTGGAAGTCAATGGTGCAGATGAACAGCAACATCGTTGGGATAGACGCGGCGATCTTCATGCATCCGACCACCTGGAAGGCATCTGGTCACGTGGACGCATTCAGTGACCCCCTCATCGATAACAAAGACTCCAAGAAAAGATACCGCGCGGATGTACTGATCGAGGAACATCTTGCGAAGACCGAAGGGAAGATCGACAAAGAAGTGGAGAAGGCTGCGAAACGATTCGGCGAGACCTTTGACGAGAAAATGTACCGAAGTACCAATCCGAGGGTGCTGGAATACAGAAAAAAAATTGATGAAATAACCGACCGTTTCAAAACGGCGCTGGAGAAGAATGATCTTGCTGATGTAAGACAGATCATCATCGACCTGGAGATCGTTTGCCCTGTTTCCGGTTCACGAAACTGGACGGAGGTGCGACAATTCAACCTCATGTTCTCTACCCAGATGGGAAGTGTGAGTGAAGATGCGAACACGATATACCTGAGACCTGAGACTGCTCAGGGCATCTTTGTGAATTTTCTTAACGTGCAAAAGACCGGCCGGATGAAGATCCCCTTCGGGATCGCGCAAACGGGAAAAGCTTTCCGCAACGAGATCGTCGCGAGGCAATTCATTTTCCGTATGCGGGAATTTGAGCAGATGGAGATGCAGTATTTTGTGAAACCGGGTACTGAAATGGAATGGTATGCGAAGTGGAAGGAGAAAAGGATGAAATGGCATAACTCGCTTGGGATCCCTTCCGACAAATACCGTTTCCACGATCACCTGAAGCTGGCGCATTATGCAAATGCAGCTTGTGATATTGAATTTGAATTCCCTTTCGGCTTCAAAGAGCTGGAAGGCATACACTCAAGAACCGACTTCGATCTCGTCAACCACGAAAAACATTCGGGAAAGAAACTTCAGTATTTTGATCCTGAACAAAACCAGGGTTATGTTCCCTATGTTGTGGAAACATCCATCGGCCTCGACCGCATGTTCCTTGCTATTCTGTCTGCTTCTTACAGATCAGAAAAGCTGGAAGACGGGTCCGACAGGGTTATTCTTTCGCTGCCACCTTTTCTCGCACCCGTGAAAGCAGCTGTTCTGCCATTGGTGAATAAAGACGGGCTTCCGGAAAAAGCTGAAACTGTTCTTGATCTCTTAAAAGCCGATCACCGTTGTTTTTACGAGGAAAAAGATACGATCGGGAAGCGTTACCGTCGCCAAGATGCGATCGGTACCCCTTATTGCATTACCGTGGATCATCAATCCCTCGCCGACAGCACCGTCACCATCCGCGACCGTGACACAATGAAACAAGAGCGGGTTTCTGTTGAGAAGCTGCCCGGGATCATTGAGGGGAAAGTGAGTTTGAAGGAAGTCTTGAAGAACCTCTAATAGGTGTAAACTTTCCCTTCCCAAAATGCATTGATCGTATTAATTCCCGTGGTGAACATGAGAACATCCTTATACAACTCAAGTTTATTTGCTTTTTCATAGGAGAGATTTTTTTTCTGCTCCCCGTTGGAAAATACCGCCAACTTTCCGTATTGATCGATGTACCCGAATGTTCCCAATGAAAAGCCGTACAGTTTGGGAATATAATTCTCAAGGATGTATTCTTTTCCTTTCCAGAAGACCTTCATCTGGTTGTTCAACTCGTAAATGATAAGGTCATCTCTTCCCAGGAATTTTTGCGGCTCAAAAGAAGAGATCTCTATGGTCTTCCCATCATAGAATATCTTGAACTTGCCGGCATAATCAATAAAGGCAAGCATGTTGTCAGCAATCACCATGTTCTTCGGCAGGTGGTCGTCCACATCGTAAATAAAACCCTTGTAAAATACCTTCAACAGGTTTTCAAATTTATCCGTCCATGCAACAATGTTAGCAGCGGAAAGATACTTCCCCGGGTCATTGGCCTGCATGTCCCAAACCTCGCCTTTGTACATCACCCGAAGATTATTTCCCACATCTGTGAAAGCAAAAACATTCTTTGACATGCGGAATGAGATCATGGTAGTCGTTTCCACATCACGGGTGACCTCCGTCGTTTTTCCGTTTATGGTTATCTCCTGGATACTTCCCGGATTGCGCACGATCCTCAGTAAACTATCGGTGGCTGTGGCATTGCACCAGTCGCAAAGCTCTGTAGTGATGCCATCGCTGTATTTGAACACATGCTGACGGTATTCATACACCACAAAATCTTCTCCTACGTAGAAATACTCAAAGTATTCCGCGATCACATTCTTCTTCCCGTCCTGGAATGCTTTGAGTTTCTCATCACTTGCCACGTACACAACAAATGATTTGGTGACCTTGAAATTATTCACCTTGAGATATTCTGCCTCGTAGAACATCCCTTTGTCGAACACCATGAAGTAATTGCGGTAATCATGAAATGCAGCAAGGCCCTGCGCGGGGGCGGCAGACGCAACAAGTAGAAATAGAATAAAAATACTGAGCCTTTGCATCTTCTTACCTCACCCCCTAGCCCCTCTCCCGCGGGAGAGGGGAATTTATTCCCGGGGTAATTGAGAATTCTACTTTACTTTAATTTCTTCCGCCTGTATCACCTGGCGGTACGTGAGGGATGCGACGTTATCGTCAACAATGAACGCGATGAGGTGACATTTATTGTCGTCGCAGGGGATGTTACCGTACGTGTTGGCGATGGTATAAGTAAAGTTGCTGATGATGCTGTCCCCGGTGTTTATGCTTGTAAAAAGTGAGTCTCCCCATGTACTTGTTACGCCGTCCCTTAATACATGGCGATGCATGTAATTTGGCTGATCGGGCGGTACTGCGCTATTATCAAGCTGCAACCCCATGATACTGTCCTGCATAAGTACGATGACAAGGCGATGCATACCGCTCAGCGACTTGTAAAATTTGCTTTTGATGGTTCCTGACACAAGACGTGTTACGGAGTTGTATGTATGGTTAAATGTGAGGTAAGCTGTGGGGTCCTGCGTCACCATGGTATCCACATAGCTGGACCAGGTCCCCCATGAGAGGTTGTGAGCGCTTGTCGGATAACCCCATCTGTTGACCATCCCTGAAGGTGTGGCAAAGAAGCCGAAGGCGCTGAACCAGGCTGTTCCAATGGTGGTTCGGAAATCATTTGTGTAAGTCCCGAAAGGATCCGCGAGGAACCCGGCATGAATGCTCAGCACGATCACCTGTTCATCATAAGTCGAGGCTATGGCGTTCGCTTCAACTGCTGCAGGCGGGCAGGTTCCACAACGATGACCGGTATAGTCCTCAAGAAGAACCTTGCGCTTTTCTCCCGGGCCACCGCTACCCGGAACATAATCCTGTACGGGAAATTTGACATAGTCGCAGGAGAATACCAATATAAGTGGAAGGAGAAGCAGAAGTAAACGTAAACAGATCTTTCTCATGACAATAAATATACAAAAAATTACTTAAAACCCCGTGCTCACCTGGATAATGAAACCATTACTGGCCGGCACGAAGCGACAAACGCCCCCGGCACAGAAGATACCGGACCTTTGTTTACCATAACCTAATGAGATACGTGTAGCATTCTTAACATAACCGGCAACGAAATTCACAAAGTTGAATCGCTTTTTCTCATCCGGGTTGCCGTAATTATACTGATCTGACGCAGTGAGGTAGAATCGCTCCCCGATGGTGAATTCAACGAGCGCCAGCGCCCAGCTTTTTGTTTCCTTCTCGGTATAAAGATGCTGTAGTTCAACACGAAGTGCGTGATCATCGGTTACCCTGTACGTCAGGTCGGCGACGGCGATGATGCTATGCACGTCAGGCTTAGCGGGAAATTTAGCCTGGATCTGGGTAATGTCGTAGAACTGGTCTGCTATGATGAAGGTCCCCTTGAATTTCTTTGAGAATTTTTTGGTGATCTCCAGATTGATGTCCTGCCAGTACATATTTCCGCTGTGCCCGAAATAATTTGTAGAATAGGGTATCTGGGTGATTGAATCTTCAAGTCCTGTGGTGTCTAGACCGTAGTTTGATGAATAGTTGATGTTAATATCCATCCCGTACTTTCCTCCCAGCCTGGAGTCCTTTTTGACTTTATAAAGGAATTCTCCCTGCCATCCCAATTCGCCTATGATCTGGCTGGCGTAAGGATAAAAAGCAAGAAGGCCGTATGTATGCTGTCGGACAAGCGCCGGGTTGAAATTGATGGTCAACGGTAGCAAGGGCATGTCGCGGTCGGATTTATAGCTCATATTATCTACACGCTTCATACCTAAAAGCAGCGCGATACCTTTCTTGGAATAACTCATTTGAAGAAGCACCGCATCACCATGATTGTAGATGTAAGTGTTGTCGTAACTCGGATCGTTGATCTTATAGGCGTATTCTCCTGATACGGTAAAATTTCCCCTGGAAATTTTCATCCTGCCCCCGTAATTACCTACATTTTCCGGAAGGATAAGACTGGGATTGGCATCTGCCTGGAATTTGCTTACAAAACTACCTGCCAGGATGATCCTGGTTTTCTTTTCCTCCCACTTTTTGATCAGTTCATTCATATTCATTTCTCCGTCAAAACCCCGAACGATGCCGGGACCGTAATTGAAAAAGAATCGCTGCCTGCCGATCAAAGCTTTAAGATAAATGCCCCTGAATGGTGTGTACTTAAGACGAATACCGTCCAGCGCATTATCAATTCCAAGTCCACGCTCTTCGTAGATCCGGAGGATCAAACCACTTCCGAACTGCTCATAATAACTACCCACTGTTACCTCCAGGTCATCTACTTTATAGCTGGCGTAACGAAAGGGAATTCCGATCCCCTTGTTCCGGGAATCATAACTGTACCTCGGATCATAACCCTGCAACGCATTCAAATAAGATTCATACCGCATCCCCGCGCTGAAATGCCCGCGTGTATAAGTAAGATTGCAGTAAGCATTTAGCAAAAACTTTTCGGGAACAGGAGGTGCTCCGATCGAAGTGTCGGGGTTATAGTATTGGCCTATGACCTCAAGGTTACCGCTTATCTGCCCATGATCTTCCTTAGGAGCAGGAGGCGTAACACTTGTTTTAGTGCTGTCCTGAGAAAAAAGAATTGAGAATACTGAGGTGAGAGTTATTAGTAGCGTTGTCCTTTTCACAAATCAAAATTAATGAAAGATTATTCCGGTTTTTCGCCTGCGGCAACTTTTTTGATCACTTCAAGCAGTTTTGCTTCGCCGCCCTCTGTATATGTGGTGGATTCCCAAACGATCTCTCCCTTGCCATTCACGACAAACAGGTGCGGTACATTTTGCACGTTCATTGCTCGTTTGAAATCAGAGTTCTCATCCAGGTAGTTCTCATATTCCCATCCTTTGCCGTCTACGTAAGGTTTTACTTTCGCCGAACTTTTAGAATCATCGATGGAAATGGTCACGATCTTAACGCCGGTCTCCTTCTGCCAGTCTGCGTACACTTCAGCAACTGCATTCAATTCCTTCTTACAAGGGGTGCACCAGGTAGCCCAAAAATCGATCACCATCGGCTTGCCATTGTTGCTGAGCTTTCCGGTACTGAATTTAGTACCGTCAAGTGTTTTGATATCAATCATCGGGATCTTCTTCACGTCTTTTTTCAAATAGGTGAACGAAGCAAACAGCACAATAGCCGTTCCTGCAAGCATACTGAAGATGACTTTTTTCATGGTCGGTTCTATATATAAAGGGTCCGGATTTGAGCCCGGGCCCCGTATAGCAAATTGAAAGCCAAATTACCTGTTGATCAGGACCTTCTTTGTAATAGTTTGGTGGTCAACCTGTAAAGTGACAAAATATACTCCTTCAGAAAGGCTGCTTCCATCGAGAGAGAATGAATGCTCTCCGGCTGTAAGCTGGCCTGTGCTGATTGCCTTAACTTTCTCTCCAACCACGTTGTACATTTCGATCTTCACATTTGCTGAAGAGGAAAGGTTCACGAAAAGACTGGTCATAGAAGAGAAAGGATTAGGATAAACGTCAATGGATGCGGCGTTGCCGATCTCAGCTACGCTTGTAGTTGAGGTCAGGTTGATATCATCCACATAGAGGTTATTACCACTGTTAGAAGTAGCAACAAACTTAATGGACACATCATTCTGTCCTGCAAAAGCGCTAAGGTCAACGATCTCATTCCTCCACTGAGAAGAAAGCGGGTTGAACACTCCAACTTGAGGGCCACTTGTTGTGCTCATAGCTGCCCCGAACTTATTGAAGACAGTTGTCCAGGTTGCTCCGCAATCTCCCGAAGCTCGAACCTCAAGGCGGTCAGCTGATGCGGTGTATTGCTGCGAATATGCCATGTTGAATGTGAGTGAAGCGGCTGTGTTGCTTGCGCTCAGGTCAACAAATGGCAGGTAAAGCTCATCCACCTGTGAAGCCGGACTGCTATAGAAATCCATTTTTGTGCAGGTAGTTGAATTACCAAAACCACCGGCATTGATCCAGCGTGTCCAGGTGAAGTTGTTATTGGCATTTCCTACAGCCCACTCATTCGGCGGGTAAAGCGCGCCAACGAAACCTTCCTGTATAGGAGAGGCAACGGGAGTAAGGCTGATGACGAAATTGTAAACCTGCTGGTTATTGGAAGGATACTGATCCATTGAACCATTTGGATTGGATGTCCAGATGGTAAGGGTGTGAGATCCGTCCGTTGCGCTGAGAGCAGGTAATGCAACTGTTGCAGACTGAGACATTGCAAGGCTTCCTGTCCATGGAAGGATCTGTGCAGGGTTTGCATCGATCTGGTAATTGATATCACATGAAGTAAGTGTGGTAGCTCCGTATCCGTTAGTAATGGTCACAGAAGGCGTGAAATTACCTGTGCAGTTCAACGAAGGTATTCCTGTAGCGCCTGTAACTCCTGCATCGTTCTGGAGCAGAATTGGCGCGCTGTAGGCAGCCTGGTGAACAACCCTGCTTGTGTTGGACTGAAGGAACGCTACAAAAGCAATCTCATTGAGATCATAAATGTAGGTTGGCACAGAAACCGCAAAATTCAATGTTTGCGTTTGCGCATTGGTCCAGGTAGTACCAAGTGTTGTTCCGCTTCCGTTTGGATACATTTTTCTCATGACCATGTAAAAGTCAACTTCTCCGTTGGAACCGGGAGGCGTTAAGAAATTGATCTCCTTTTCAACCATTGCCAGGCGAAGTGAAAACGTTCCACTTGAAGTGAAAGCCTGCGCTGCAGTGATCACCACGGTAACATAGGCCGAATCAAAATCGGTTGACATGACGTGAGAAAGATTCAGTGTGAACGGAGATGGCACATTGTAGGCAGCATCTATTTCCGCCTGGTTCAAACACATTGGAGCGCCTGTATAAGCGCTACAGTCGTTCACAATGGAGACTCCGTCTGTTTTACCATGAGGCACGCCTGTGATCGTGTAATACGAAACGCGGTTAGCCGCATCTGTAGGATTTTGAGCGTTCATCGGATCAACGCCCGGCCAGGAGGTTTGATATTTTACCGATACCACCTTATTGGTATTGGCAGCCAGGAGCGTATTGAATCCGGGATTCTGCGAAGCGCAAGGCCCGCAGGAAGCTTGTGTGTATTCTTCACAGAGAACAAGCCTTTGCACTTGTGCAAAGGATGCGCTCGCAAGGAAAACGGTTGCTAAGAGCGTAGAGAACTTTTTCATGTTGTGGTTTTTATTTGAGCTTTAAAAAATGCCCCGGCACAAAGACCGGGGCTGATCGTTTCAGGAATTATTTATTGACAGATATTTTTTGTGTGATCGTCTGGCTACCGGCAGAAACTGTAACGAAGTAGAAGCCTGAAGAAAGAACGGAACCATCAAAATTAACAAGGTTCGCTCCGGCATTCATCATACCTGCGTTATAGTTGCTTACAACGTTTCCTACCACATTGGTCACTTTGATCACCACGTTATCGGCTTTTGAAAGTCCGATGTTAAACGTTGCAATGCCGGAGAAAGGATTCGGGTAAACATTGAATGTTGCAATGTTTCCGATCTCCTGGATTCCTGCTCCTGCGTAAGTGATGTTGATATTATCAATGTAACAGTTGTTACCGTAACCGGATCTTCCTGCGAAACGCACGACCACATCGTTCTGTCCCATGAAGGCATTGAGACTTACGATCTCAGCTCTCCATTGTGCAGCAGTAGGTGTGAACGCAGCGGTAGTTGCAGGGGCTGTAGCAAGTACAGTGTACCATTTTTGGTAAACACTTGTCCAGGTTGCACCACAGTCAGTAGTAACTTCCACTTCCAGTGTGTCAATGTACGTTGCATCATACGGCGCGTATGCCACGTCGAATTTAAGTTCAGCAGGTGAAAGCGCTGCGCTCATATCAACAGGAGGGGCATAGAGGTAGTCGTTGTTCCCTGAGCCGCTGTTGTAAAAGTCAACTTTAGCAGCATTGGCTGAGTTTCCGAAACCACCGCAGTTTGTAACACGTGTCCAGGTTGGACCTGCATCCGGGTTATCGCGTATCCATCCCACAGGAGGGAAAGTTGCAGCAACATATCCTTCGATAAGCGGCGCGTTCACAGATGTGGATGAAAGTACAATGTAAGCTTGCGTAGTATTATCATTGATCGCGTTGTAGTCCGTACCTGAATTCGGGCTGGTAGTCCATGCAGAAAAAGTATGACCGCCCATTGTAGTGGTCTGCAAAGGAAGTGTTACGGTTGTTGTTGCGTTAGGCGCAAGTGACCCGGTCCAAGGTAAGGTTGTTGGAGCGGCAGCATCTATTCTGTAAAGGATGTTGCATGCAGTAAGGGTCATTGTGCCGTAATTCTTGATGGTAACTGTAGGTGTGAAAGTAGTATTGCAACTTCCTGCGGAAACACCGGCGATAACAGAAATGCCGGCATCATTTGGCATTGGAACAGGGGCGCTGCGCGCCGCTTGTTTCGTGTTTTTGTTAGCATCATCCTGGATCCAGGCATGGATCGCGATCTGCCCTTTGTTATAAACGTAAGTAGGAATCGCTACGTTGAAGTTAAGCGTTTGTGTTTGCGAAACGGTCCAGCCGTTAGCAATCACGGTTCCATTGCCGTCAGGATACATCCTTCTCATGACTCCGAAGAATTCTTTTTCTCCATTGGAGCCCGGAGGCGTTGCAAATTTGATCATGTCCTCGACCATGGCCACATAAAGTTTCCCGGTTGTCATGGTGACGTTCTGAGAACATGTGATCACGATGGTAATGAAAACGGAATCCATTGCCGTGTTGAACGTATGTGTTGCTGACATAGTGAAAGGCGAAGGCACAGCGTACTCGGCATCGATCTCAGACTGGCTGAGACATGCAGGAGCTCCTGTGTAGGCGCTACAGTCATTAACGATATCCGTTCCGTCCATTGTTCCGTGAGGAACTCCTGTTACGTTGTAATAAGTAACACGCGGAGCAACCCAGGTCTGCGTTTGCGCATTCATCGGATCAACACCCGGCCAGCTTGTCTGGTATTTAACAGAGATGGCTTTGGTTGGATTAGCCGCAAGGAGCGTATTAAACCCGGGATTCTGCGCAGCGCAGGGACCACAGGAAGCTTGCGTGAATTCTTCGACAAGAACAAGTCTTTGTGATTGCCCGAAGGCAAAACATCCGATAAGGAACGAAGCGAATAGAGTAGAGATTTTTTTCATCGTGGCGTTTTTTAAATTTAGACTGTTAAAGTTATGTCATTTAGCTGAAGCCTCCAAAAGGGGGGGATCTTGAAATGCGGCTCAAAAAATAACTACTGCAATTTCGCTCATGAATACAGATATTTGCAATCCGAATAATCGTGTTTCCGTAGACTTTCAAATTGACCAGGACATATAAAATAGTAATAAATGGTTATTTTTCAGTACTTTAGCTATCATAATGGCATCTGAACAGCTCTTCGTTCTGATCAACTCCTTATCGCCCGACGAAAAAAGGCAGTTTAAGCTCTTTTCGTCCAAGTACCAGCGTATCAAGGGCAACAACTATGTCAGGCTCTTTGATGCGATCGATAAGATGAAGTCATACGATGAAGAGGTGCTGAAGACAAAGTTCAAAAAAGAGAAGTTCGTGCGGCAGCTTCACGTTACCAAGAACTACCTCTATAACCTGATCTTGCAATCGCTTACACTTCCTCACATTGAGAATTCGGCTGATGCTCCTCTTGACGGTACCCTCATCCAGGCAGAGATACTCTTTAAAAAATCTCTTTATGATCCTTGTCTCAGGTTAGTTGAGAAAGGTAAAGTGCTGGCAAAGAAAATGGAGCGTCCCCTGCTCTTCCTCGAATTCTCATCCCTTGAGCAACGCATCGCAATAAAGAAATACGACACAGATTATTTCCGTAAGATGGCAGTGGCCGGATACTATGATATGGTGAAGACACTGAATGACCTGCGTGATTTTGTTGAATTGCGAAGGCTTCAAAACTCATTGATCGTGCTGATGGAAAAGCCTTTCGAGATGCTGAAGGATGAGGAGCGGGTGAAACTGTACGAAGAGAGCAATCATCCCCTTCTGCGCAACGAGAACCAATCGACCCTTACCGACTGCCGCATCCTGTTCTTCAATTACTGGCGTCAGTTTTACGATTATACCCACGACTACAAAAAGGCGTATGACATTGCAGGTCGGTATGTTGACTTTATCCTGGGCCCGGAGAACGCGCATAAAACCGAACTCTTTCCCAGCTCCATGTTTGCGCTAAGCAATCTCATTGCATCCCAGATCAAGATCGCGAAGTATAAGGAGGCGGAGGAAACACTGACGCGATTGCAAGAGGTGCCTGCCAGGACCAGCGATCAGCGACTGATGAAAGATGAAAGGGCGCATTTGTGGCGGTTAAACCTGCTACTCAATTCCGGAGATTTTGAGGAAGCCTTGCGTAGTGCAGGAGAAACGGAAGAATTCCTTAAACGCTTCGATGAAAAGATCTCCAGGCGTTTCCGCATGCAACTGGTCTCCTGGCTTGCCACACTTTATTTTTATTGTGGCCTCTATTCCAAATCACTTTTCTGGCGTAACAGGATCATCAATACATCAGAGAAAGAGGTCCAGGAGGATATTTATGAGCTTTCGCTTCTTTCTGATCTGATGATACACCTGGAGTTAAAGAACCACCAGTTGCTTCAATACAAATTGAAATCAGTAAAGCGTTATTTCCAGAAGAAAAAACAATATCACGCGCTTGAACTGGCCGTCATCAAAACGATCTCTCTTTCCCAATTCAAAGAGGGAGCCGGCCATCAAAAGGTATTTGCCGACGCAGAGGAACAGTTCCAGAAACTAGCCAAACAAAAGATCAATACTTCCTACTTCGACAAATTTGATTTCATGGCCTGGATACGCAGCAAACAGAAAAAGATCACCATACGTGAGGTGATCCAATCGTCCTGAAATATTTTTTTCGTAAATTGGTTCCATCATGCGTTTGCCATTAATCGTATTCTTCACGCTGGCCTTTCAAATCGGTTCTGCGCAACCTGTTTTTTTCGAGATAACGTATGGAAACGGAGGCGGTGATTTTTCGCGTTCCCTCAAACAACTTCCCGACGGGTCAATTTTTGTACTTGGCTATTCCGACAGCGGGGCCTGGGGACGAAACGATGTTGCTTTGACCCGGTTAACAAAACAAGGCGTTGTTGTGTGGACCAAGTATTACGGCGATACCCTTGACCAGTACGGTAATTATTTTGATATTACCTATGACGGAAAATTCATCGTTACCGGCGAAACATCAACACCCGCTAACGGGCTGGACTTTTTCATATACAAGATCGACACAGCAGGAAACCTGATGTGGGCCCAGACGTACGGTACGCTTGTGAATGAGTCCATGCGTCACATTGAAGAGACCTCTGATAAAGGATTTATCATTACAGGATTTCAAAGCGACACAAACAGTTTTAACGATACCTATATTGTAAAAACAGATTCGATTGGAAATATTGAATGGGAGCGATGGCAGGGGGGTGTGGATAATGATTATGGTTTTCTTGCGCACCAGTTGCCGGATAACGGCTATGTCATTTCGAGCGACACAAAAAGTTTCGGTAACGGAGGCTATGATGTGAATCTGACCAGGATAGGAACAAGCGGAAACACCCTTTGGAACTATTATTACGGCGATGCCTTTCAGAATGGCTGCCAGGGATTGTTCATCACAGCTGCGGGAAAGTTCCTGTCCTATGGAGAAACAGAGATATTTACTTTCTCACCTTTTGAGTTCTTCATTGAGCTGATCGACACAAGCGGAACTTCTCTCTGGCGCAGAACATTTGGGGGGATCAATACCGATGCCGCATTTTCGATCGTGGAGAATCCGGATCAGACCTTTGTGTTAACCGGTTATTCAAACAGTGTGATGCCTGGACCACTTAACCTGGCGGTAGTTAAAGTAGACACCAACGGCAATATGATCTGGAACAGAAGTTATGGCGGGAACGGAATAGACATTGGATATGAGATCATTCATTCACAGGATAACGGATATCTTATCTGCGGTCATCGCAGCGATAGTACGAACATACAAGTCTACTTGCTTCATGTTGATCAAACCGGTCTGTTGACGGGTCTAAATGAGCAGATCGTTTCCAACGATGACCTGGTCGCCTATCCGAATCCTTTTTCAGATAAATGCACCATCGATCTGAAGAATGTTCCTGATCCGGGAAAAGCAAGGTTGCTGATCCTGGATGAAACCGGTCGGGATGTGAGCTGGATATTCAGGTACTCGATCAGCTCTGAAGGCCTGATTATCAATGCTCAGGGGGCTGTTTCCGGCCTGTACTTCGGGCAGATTCTTACGGAAAAGCAGATTTACCGTTTCAAGCTGGTCATGGCCGGCTTGTAAGAATGGAAACGGTTTAGTATTTTTGTAATAACCGCTTAATCTACCTGATATGAATAAAGTTCTACTCACAGTTGCTCTTGTTGGCTCAGCGCTTCTTGCCGGTTTCGCACAAACAGGCACACTTACTCTGAAAGACAGGACCACGCAGGCAACCCTTAACAATACAACGATCGACATTTGGGGCGATTCCGCTGCCACAACGATCATGTCCTATATATATGATGCTTATAATTCAAGCGGCGCAGCAAAGACTTACTACAAGGAAAGACAGATGATCTCCGAGGTCACCGGCAGCGAAAATTATTTCTGCTGGGACGTATGTTATCCTCCGTTCGTAGCCACCTCACCGAACGGTGTGCTTATCAATGCTGCATCGACGTATCTTCTCGGTTCCTGTGATTACAAGCCGATGGGTTTCCTTGGAACTACTTCCATCCGATATGTTTTTTGGGATTATATCAATGTGAATGATTCATCCTGGTTCATCATCAACTGGCATGCAACGGCGCTCAGTATCCCGGAACATATTTCCGGAACGCTAAAACCTGCATTCCCTAATCCCGCGTCAACATCCACTCAGATCAATTATTCATTTGATGGCGCCTCAACCGGCGCATTGCGTGTATTTGACATGCTTGGTAACCTTGTGAAAGAGATCGCCATCAACAATAATAAAGGCCTCATCAACCTCCATGTTGGTGAACTTGAAAGCGGGATCTATTTCTATTCGCTTGTTGCGAACGATAAGGTTCTTTCTACAAAGAAACTTGTTGTTACACGCTAGGATGCAGAAACTCCTTTTACTGATCGTTCTTTCTCTGCCTGCATATCTCTTTTCAGGCAATCTTATTCTCAATGACAAGTACGGAAACCCAATGGATGGTCAGACGATCGATCTTTGGGGCGACGTAAACACAGGCCTTTTAAAGCTGGATTTTGATGCGCGAAATACGAGTTCTGCGACGCATGTTTCCAGGATGAAGAAGATCGAAATGTATGAAGTCCCGGGAACCTTCAATATTTTCTGCTGGGATGTTTGCTACCAGGCCGACAGCATTCTTGTTTCTACCGGAACCGTTTCTCTCAGCCCGAACGCAACCTGGCTTTTTGGATCAGTTGATTACTACCCGCAGGGTCAGGTTGGCACGACAACGGTAAGATATGTTATCTGGAATATTTCCAACCCGAATGATTCTTCCTGGTTCATTGTGAATTATCATATTACAGGAGTTGGATTTGCAGAGGGTCCTTCGTTCCTTAACTCCAAACCTTCTTATCCTAATCCTTCAACAGGATCCTTTTGTATACCTATCGAACAGCTCGTCGGGACCGTTGAGCTTGTGCTTTCATCCATCGACGGCAAAACAGTGCATAGCAGTACGTTTGCAGATCTGAGTGATCTGATTACAATTCCATGCAAAGAATTAGAGCCGGGATCGTATACCTATGCAGTCTATTTCAACGGCAACTTGATAGCTGCCGGCCGACAGGTCATAATCCGTTAACTATTCAAAGGCGGATATTCCAGTTACTTCGTAGCCTGTAATTAACAAATGAATGTCGTGCGTGCCTTCGTAGGTGATCACGCTTTCCAGGTTCATCATGTGACGCATGATAGGATATTCCCCGGTAATGCCCATTGCTCCGTGTATCTGTCTTGCTTCCCTCGCAATGTTCAAGGCCATGTGCACGTTGTTTCTTTTTGCCATGGATATTTGCTGCGGGGTTGCGCGGTTTTCATTTTTCAGAACACCTAGTCGCCATGTTAACATCTGCGCCTTCGTGATCTCCGTTATCATCTCTGCTAACTTTTTCTGGGTAAGTTGAAAGGAAGCGATCGGCTTCCCGAACTGAATACGTTGTTTTGAGTAGCGAAGCGCGGAATCATAGCAGTCGAGCGCAGCTCCGATTGCGCCCCAGGAAATTCCATATCGCGCTGAGTTCAGACATCCAAGAGGTCCTTTCAGTCCCTTCACTCCGGGAAAAACATTTTCCTTCGGGATCTTCACATTGTCAAATACCAGTTCCCCGGTTGCGCTTGCGCGGAGCGACCATTTGTTATGCGTTTCCGGTGTTGAAAATCCTTTCATTCCTCTTTCGGCGATCAGGCCACGGATATCACCCGCTTCATCTTTTACCCAAACAACGGCTATGTCAGCAAACGGTGAATTGGAGATCCACATCTTAGCGCCGTTCAGCAAATAATGATCGCCTTTATCCTTGATATTTGTGGTCATACCGTTCGGGTTTGAACCATGATCCGGCTCGGTCAGACCGAAACATCCCATTAATTCTCCAGATGCCAGCTTTGGAAGGAATTTTTTCTTTTGTTCCTCGGAGCCATAAGAAAAGATAGGATACATCACGAGTGAACTCTGAACAGATGCGGTGGAACGCAGGCCCGAATCCCCTCGTTCAAGTTCCTGCATAATGAGGCCATATGATATCTGATCCAATCCTGCGCCTCCGTATTCCTGTGGTATGTAAGGGCCAAATGCGCCGATGCCTGCCAAACCTTTGATCCATTGCTTAGGGAACTCCGCTTTCTGACAGTACTCTTCCACGATGGGAGAAACGTCCTTCTTCACCCATGCGCGGGTTGCATCCCTTACCAGTTTCTGCTCATCACTCAATAGTTCATCCATCTGAAAATGGTCGTGATGCTGATACATATCTTTGCTCATCGTGCTTATATTAACGCTATAAAAGTAGCAATTTTGAAAGGTGTTCCTTCGTCCATTTCTTTCAAAATTAATATGTAAGTTTGTTCAAAATAGCAGCTATGTTGCCTCGAATCCTGTTACCGATCAGTTTAGCATTATTTGCGTGGAGCGGATGTACAAAGGATATTGGTCCTCCTCCCCCTTTTGTTCCAACACCGCCTCCTCCGCCCTGCAGCGGTCCTCCGGTGAAGGTTATTATCCAGGTGCAAAATTTTATATTCAATTCCGATACAATCAATGCCTGCGTTGGCGACACCATCAGGTTCCAGTGGATCAGCGGAAACCATACCACCACATCTGTGAACATTCCTACAGGGGCGGTTTCCTGGGACCAACTCATAAACAGCGGTTCCCAGGTGTATGATTATTTTCCTGCGGTGGCCGGAACCTATATTTATGAATGCACCCCTCATGCGCCATCTATGTCCGGGGTGCTGATCATCGGAAATTAAGCTGAATTACGGAACAGTTTTTGCAAAAGAGCCTTAAAACCATTTAAACCGATAACCATGAAAAAACTCATTCCTACGTTCCTGATGATCGCAGCCTTTACGGTTGCAACACAGGCGCAGATCTACCAGTCGAAAGCCACCGAGGTGACCTTCTTTTCTACCGCTCCTCTTGAAAACATCACCGCAGTGAATAAGGTGGTAAAACCATTGCTCAATACCAAGACCGGAGATGTGAACATCAAGGTTCCGATCACCGGTTTTATCTTTGAAAAGGCACTGATGCAGGAGCACTTCAACGAGAATTACATGGAGAGCGAAAAGTATCCGGATGCAAAATTCGTTGGAAAGATCGAAGAGACCATTGATTTCTCAAAGGATGGTACGCATAAAGTGAACATCAAAGGAAAACTGACAATGCACGGTGTGGAAAAAGAACGTACGATCCAGGCTACGCTCGTGATAAAAGGCGGTGAGATCAGCATTGAAAGCAAATTCAAGGTCACGCTGAAGGATCACAACATCACCGTCCCGGAGCTTGTCTTCCAGAAGATCGCTGAGACCGTTGATGTTACGCTTAAATCGACCATGGTACCGTTCCAGAAAAAATAAATTTCATAACCCCATCGTATGAGAAAATTTGTTTACTGCATCGCTATATTGTTTTTTACGTTTCCGTCCTTCGCGCAGGATAACCTTGACAGCCTGATGAATTCAATGGGAAGCGATGAGCCGACCAAAGTATTCGCGACTTTCAAAGCGACGAAGATCATCGGAGCCCAGACGACCGAAACAGTAAAGAAAGGCACATTGGATTTTCGCATTACGCACAGGTTTGGCAACATTGGCGCAAAAAGCGGAGGCGGAGGTCATACGGCTTTCGGGTTTGATGACGCCCAGGACATTCGTTTCTCATTCGACTATGGTATTTGCGAAAAACTTGCCGTAGGCATAGCCAGGAACAAGCGATTTGAGAATATTGACGGTACGGTCAAATGGCGATTTCTTGACCAAAAGAGCAAGGGGACGCCGGTCAGCATCTGTCTTTATGGGAATGCCGCCGTAAGCCCCGTTATGGAAAGCCAGCTTTACAACGGGGTTGTCGATACCTTTGAGCATAAGTTTGCACACCGCATGAGCTACACAACCCAGCTTATCATTGCCCGAAAATTCAACAGCTGGCTATCACTTGAACTTCTTGCAGGTCTTACACACAGAAACTTCATTAAAGAAGTTTATAACTCTGAAGGGGTTAAGGATGTAAACGATGTGCCTTCGATAGGATTCGGAGGAAGGTTAAAAATGACCAAACGAACATCGTTTGTCTGGGATTATTTTTATGTGATCTCAGATTATCGTTCTACGCAACCCTTTGGCGAACACCCTATATCCGTTGGATTTGAGATCGAGACGGGAGGACACGTATTTCACCTGAATTACAGCAACTCATCCGGGATCATTGAAAGCGATTTCATACCAAATACTACGGATAACTGGTTTGACGGTGGTTTTAAATTCGGGTTCAACATTTCGCGGGTGTTCACCATCGTGAAGCCGAAGATGTAAGCCGGCACATATCATTTTCAATTAAGGGCTAATGCAGGAGTTCGTACCATTAGGACCCGTTTCCACTGATACTGCGCTGATCGGTTTTCTTGCTTCTGAACATTTCAGAAAGGATTCCTTATCGGCAATGAAAAAAACGGACTCTGCCCTTGCGCCGGTTAGCCGGCATGATATTTTCGTTTTTGCCAAAGAGAAAAAAGATGCAACGATATTCGTTCCTTCTTTTTTATCCGGACATTCCTTACAACCCGGACCGGGACCCGTACATGCGAAGAAAGATCATGTCCCCGGCTGGATCCATGGTACGCTGCTCCTTATCCTGATGCTTGCTGCATTTCTTAACTGGAGATATTTTTCCAGGCTTCGTACTTTATTCAGCGCTTTTCTTCTGAATCGCTTCATCGTTCAATTGACGCGAGAGGAAAATGTTTATTTCAACAGGGTAACCTTGCTTTTGTCTGTGATGTACCTGCTCATCACGGGGCTTTTCTCCACGCTTGCCATTTTCCACCTTGGGATCAAATTGCCATTTGAAATAAGTCCCGTTTTGCTCTTTCCGGCATTTTGCGGAGGGCTCTTCTTACTTTTTTTGTTCAAGATCATTGTCGTAAAAACCGCAGGCGCGATCTTCGCGCAGGAACGTTCAGCAAATGAGTATGCTTTCAGCATCATACTTTACAATCAGATGGCATCCCTCTTTCTCATTCCGATCCTGTTCTGTATCGTTTATTTTGAATCTGTTGATCCAACCTACCTGGCCTGGATTGGCTCGGGTATGCTGGTGTTATTTTACCTGTTCCGTCTTCTACGGGTGGTGACGGGAGGATTTGCCTCTCCCTCCGTTTCCTTATCCTATTTATTTTTATATCTTTGCACCCTTGAAATTTTACCGGTGGCCATTACTTTAAAGGTTATTATGGCCTAGAATTCAAACACTTACAGGAAGTTTAATGGCGAAAAAAGAGGAGCTGGTTAAGATAAAAAGCATCCTGGTAACCCAACCAAAGCCTGAAGGGGATAAGTCGCCTTATTTTGACCTTTCTAAGAAATTTGTGATCAAGGTTGATTTCCGCCCCTTTATCCACGTTGAAGGAGTCAGTTCAAAAGATTTCCGCACCCAGAAGGTCAATATTATGGATCATTCCGCGGTGATCATGACCAGCAGGAATGCTGTTGATCATTTCTTTCGGATGTGCGTTGAGTTGAGGCATTCTGTACCCGAGACCATGAAGTATTTCTGTTTATCCGAATCCACGGCATACTATTTACAGAAATATGTGATCTTCCGTAAAAGGAAGATATTTCACGGCAAGCAGACCTTCATGGATCTGATCGACATCATCAAGAAACATAAAGAAGAAAAATTCTTACTCCCGTGCTCTGATATTTACAAGGATGAGATCCCTGAGGTCCTGGATAACCAGGGAATAAAATATACGAAGGCCATCATTTACAGAACGGTTTGCAGCGATCTTTCAGATCTTGCCAATGTTAATTATGATTGCCTGGTATTCTTTTCTCCCTCCGGCATCACCTCACTCCTTAAGAATTTTCCGAAATTCAAACAGAACAAGACCCTTATCGCTGCCTTCGGTCAAACTACTTCCAAAGCTGTGGTAGAGGCAGGATTGCGCCTGGATATTCACGCTCCTCAGCCCCAAACACCTTCCATGACCATGGCGCTTGAACAATACATTCGCCAGGCAGGTAAGAGATAATCCATCTCATTTTTCAAGGCCTCACCCTCTCCCAATCATGCAGACTTTCAGCAAGAACGAACGTTTAACCGGTAAGAAGTCGTTCGAAGAGTTGGTCGAAAAGGGTAACTTTTTGAACTCTTTTCCGTTACATATCAAGTGGTTGGGAGTGGAACGAGCGGGTAAGACTCAGGTGGCTTTTGCAGTACCTAAGCGGATCTTCAAACGCGCAGTTGACAGGAACAAACTTAAGCGGCGTATGCGGGAATCCTATAGACTGAACAAGAAGATCCTGGAGCATGTCCTTGATAATGAGAAAACAAAGCTTGCGATCTTATTCGTTTATACATCAAAGACTGCTGAATCTTATGCAAAAATTGAAACCGCAGTTGTAAATTCGCTAAACAAGATCTTAAAGAAGCTTAATCCCGTATAAGAAAGGTACGATGAGCACGGTTTTTGTAGGAATGATACGGTTTTACCAGGGTGCCATCTCACCCTATCTCAGACCGTCATGCAGATATTCCCCCAGCTGTTCTGCATACGGAATTGAAGCGATCAAAAAATACGGAGCAATGAAAGGAGGATGGCTTACATTGAAAAGATTTCTCTCCTGTCATCCATGGGGAGGGCATGGACATGATCCGGTACCGTGATGAGCAAACGAATACATGAATACATGAATACATGAATACATGAATACATGAATGAATAAAGAGAGATAAGATGAAAAGAATTAAGAAAATTTTGGGAGGGACGAGGCGAAAGATCACGATACTGCTGGTGACAGCATTTGCGATCGGATCATTCAGTTTCGTCGACAGCTACTTTGAGATATCGAAGAACCTGGACATTTTCGCTACAGTGGTGAAGGAGTTGAATGCGTATTACGTGGATGAGATCAAACCGGGCGACCTGATGACGAAGGGAATTGACGGCATGCTGGAGTCGCTGGATCCGTACACCGAATTCTACCCTGAGTCAGAAGTTGAAGATTATAAAGTAATGCTTACGGGTCAATACGGGGGCGTAGGCGCACTTGTGCAACAGAAGGGTGATTTTGTGATGATCTCCGAACCCTATGAAGGATTCCCTGCGCATAAAGCCGGACTGATGGCCGGAGACATCATCCTTGAGGTAAACGGAATGAGTGTGAAAGGAAAGACCACGAATGATGTGAGCAAACTGCTGAAGGGGAATGCAAATACTTCTGTGAAATTATTGATCCAGCGAGACGGAGAAAAAAATCCATTTGAAAAAAACCTGGTGCGTGAAGAGATCAAGATCAAGAATGTTCCTTACTACGGCATGATCAACGATTCTGTCGGATACATCAAACTTACAGGTTTCACGGACGGTGCGGGCAAGGAAGTAGGCGATGCGTTCACAGAACTGAAGACCAAGAACAAAATGAAAGCCCTGGTCTTCGACCTGAGGGGAAATGGGGGCGGTCTCTTAAAAGAAGCCGTGGAGATCGTTAACCATTTTGTGGAGAAGGGATCCATGATCGTTACCCAGAAAGCGAAGATCAAAGAGATGAACAGGCAACATACGGCAGAGAAGACTCCGCTTGATGTAAAAATGCCAATGGTGGTGCTGGTCGACAAAGGTTCGGCTTCTGCATCCGAGATCGTATCCGGCGCGCTGCAGGACCTTGATCGCGCTGTGGTATTGGGACAGCGTTCCTTCGGAAAAGGGCTGGTACAACAAACCATTCAGCTTGTATACAACACCCAGATGAAGGTGACAACCGCCAAGTATTTTTGCCCAAGCGGTCGCTGTATACAGGCATTGGATTATTTTCATAAGAATCCCGATGGAAGCGTTGAGAAAGTACCGGATTCCCTGATCAAGGAGTTTCACACAAAAGCAGGTCGATTGGTATATGATGGCAACGGGATCTATCCTGACATGTTCTTTGAACCAAGAAAGAACGGGCAGATCACAAATAGTCTGCTCAGCAAGAATTTCATCTTTGACTATGCTACCATCTACAAACAGAAACACCAAGAGATCCCGGCGGCATCTTCCTTTAAGCTAAGTGATTCAGAATACCAGGATTTCGTATCATTCCTTAATGGGAAGGAATATGAATACACTACTAAAAGCGAAAAGCTCCTGGAGGATTGGAAAAAGACGGCAGAGGATGAAAAATATTTTGAAAGTGCAATTTCAGAATACCAGGCTCTGAAGATCAAAGTTGCACATGACAAAAATGCGGATCTTATTAAGTTCAAAGATGAGATCCGGTATTACCTCGAATCGGAGATCGCAGCAAGGTATTATTATCAGAAGGGACGTTTGCAATCCGGTCAGAAAAGCGACCCCGAACTGAAGGAATCGCTTACCATCCTTGCTGACCCGACTTTGCTTGCTTCCATCCTCAAAGGAGAGGGAAAATACAAGGTAATCGGAAAGCCGAAGGAGAATTCCGGTAAGAGTCTTGGGCAGGGAAGTACCGATACGAAGAAAGAGGATAAGGAGAAGAAGGATAAGAAGAATAAGAAGGGATAAAACAGAGGATATCGGATATTGAATGTCGGATATCGGAAAAGAGAATATCGCAATAATTGCCTGATTCTTACGTTCTTTGGGGAGTATCCCCATGCTAGAGGAGCGTCATGCCATCCATAAATGGCTCTTTTTCTTCGCCCTGCTGCTGATCGCAGTGGGTCTGCCCCTTTCAAAATTTCTCGTTTCTGTTGCACAATTCATCCTGATTGGAAACTGGTTGCTTCAAGGCAATTACGGGGGGCGAATAAAAACATTCTTTCAGAATAAAATTGCTTTTCTCCTCTTCTCTGTACTCTTGCTGCACATCTTCTCCGGTTTGTATAGTGAGAACACATCCGCCTGGTTTCACGACGCGAAGGTGAAAGTGCCGCTGGCACTGTTGCCGCTGATCTTCTGTACGACAGAAAAACTTAAAACAAACTGGTTCAGATGGCTTATCCTGTTCTTTGTTGCAGCCCTCATGATCAAGACATTTGTTGCTTTCGGTCATTATTGCAATTGGTGGGGAAGAACATTCCTGGATGTAAGAGAAATTACCACAAATATCTCCCCTATCCGCTTGTCGCTCATGCTTTGCCTTGCCATGCTGCTTCTGTTCCATTTCTATTTTGAAAAAGGAAGTCGGTTCCGGCAATTAGCAGTGATCATAATATGCGTTTGGTTCATCGGCTTCATGATCCTTATCAAAAGCATCACAGGACTCTTTTGTTTATCTGCTGTATTTTTTGTCACGTCCATTCTATATTTCCGAAAGAAAAACAAGAGCTGGCTTGCATGGACCTTCAGTGCCGCTTTCGTTGCTATAATCGGCTTTCTCACCGTCAGATCGATCACAATATATAACGAGTACTTCGTAAGAAAACCTGTTGAAACCATACGGCTCGACAGTCTGACTTCATCAGGGAATCCTTATCAGCATGATCCGGGCGATCAGTCGATGGAAAATGGAAACCCGATCATGCTTCACCATTGCCGAAAGGAGCTTGAAAGTGAATGGAACCGGAGAAGCCCGATTGCGTTGGGAGATAAGGATAAGAAAGGCAACGAGATCTATTACACTGTGATACGATACCTAAGTTCAAAAGGTCTTCGAAAGGATAGCGCAGCCATTCACTCACTTGCAGAGGAGGAAATAAGAGCTATAGAACGCGGCGTGGCAAATATTGTATACTTTGAAAAGGGCCCGCTCACTTCCCGGATCCACCAGGTGATATGGGAGATCACGGAATATTCGGCAAACAGGGGAAATCCCAGCGGGCATTCCGTAACGCAGCGACTAGAATTCTGGAAGGCCGGCTGGTACATCTGGAAGGAGCATTTATTATTTGGAACAGGAACCGGAGATCTTGGAGATGCCTATGAAAAGGAATATACGAGAATGGGTACTCCCCTTACGAAGGATTTCCGCATTCGCACGCATAACCAGTACCTGGCCATAGCGGCAGGACTCGGTTTAGTTGGTTTGATCTTATTCCTTGTCTCACTCTTTTACCCACTATTAAAAAATAATCGTATTAACGATCCGGTTTATTTATCCTTCTTCGTCATTGTTACATTATCCATGTTGACAGAGGACACTTTAGAAACGCAGGCCGGAGTAACCTTCTATGCTTTTTTTAATTGTCTTTTTTTGTTTCAACTACAAAAGGAGGAGTAACTCCTTCGTAATACTTTCGGAGGAAACCAGGCGCATGCAGGCGCAGTCGCCGCTCTTTCTGCAATCCGAACAGCTCTTATCCACAGAAAGCGCTAATGCCTTTTTTCCGATAGGTCCCCAACGCTCTTTATGAATTGGACGCATGGGAGGAAAGATCCCTATCGCTTTGATCCCAAGCGCCGCTGCTATGTGAAGCGGTCCTGTAGAAGCTGCAACCAGCGCATCACAGCGGGAAATGAAGGAAATGAATTGGGACAGATCATGCTTACCGGTGATATCCGTAACACCGGAATGAGCATGAATAAATGCCTTAAGATCTTCTCCTTCTTCTTTCGTCCCGCTGATGAAAATTTTGAATTTATCCGCGGGAAGGCTCCGTATAAGCGCTGAAAAATTATCCGGGTGCCACTCCCGGGCGCTCCCACGAGACGATGGATGAAGAATGATGTTCCTTCTGCTCTTATTGATCAACCCATCCTCCCCCAGAACCGGGATCTTATCCAGTAAATTCATCTCCTTCAACTCATCGATCGAAAAATCCTCCTTCAATCCCAATGCGACGCCTAATTTCAAATTAAGCTGTGCCTCGTGCAGATCAGAACTCTTCCTGCCAAGGTTGATGAGTTTGTTGCAGGTGAGAAAATGATAAAGCCTGTGGGAAGTGCCTATACGCAAAGGGGTCCCGGCTCTCCTTGCCATCGACGCGATATTACTTCTTGGAAAAACATGCAGGATGACGTCTGCGTTCAAGGATCTCATCTTTTCGACAGAATGCTGAATTTCATCCCAGTCGGCAAATTCATCCACGGCACTGCAACAACGTATCACCGGCTCCGTGTATGTACGTCCAAGAAAAATGATGTATGCTCCGGGAAATTTCTGCCTGAGGGCAACAGCCAGGGGAAGCGTCAGCATCACGTCTCCTATACTATCCGTACGGCTGATGATGATCCGCTTCATATTATTTGGAGGCTTTACGATGAATCTCTCTCAGCTTTTTGTATTTGAGGAAAGTGGCATACGCTGAGATACGACTTATGGCGTATCCCGCCTTCCCGTCGAGAAAACCTGTCTTTAGAAAAAAATCGCGAATGAATTTTACAACAGGGCTGAAGTACATCTGCAATGCATTTGCGTTCACTCCATTCTTATAACCAGCTTTCGCAGCGATATCGGTAAAATATTCAACTTGTTTGTAATGATCCTCCGGGGTATAATAACTGTAATGAAGGATATCTCCTTTGATATGCCTTGTAGAAACGCCCTTATTCATTTCATATTTGTCGTGAGGATTCACCCCTCCCCACTTTCCTTTCCTGGAATCCCACAGCCTCAGCTTCACATCCGGATACCAACCACAGTGCCTGATCCACGTACCGCAATAATTGGTGAGGCGGTTCATAGAATATCCAGCCGACTTCCAATCGCTCTTTGCTTCAAGAATTGACTTTCTGAGTGTCTCATCAAGGGCCTCGTCCGCATCAAGCGAGAGACAATGCGGGTATTTTGCATACGTGATAACACGATTCTTTTGTTCAATATGCCCGTCGAATATGTGTTGGAAAAAACGCGCTCCTTTTTCCTTACAGATCGCTTGTGTTTTATCGGTCGAGTATGAGTCCAGCACCACGATATCATCCGCTACTTCTTTAAGAGAATCCAGGCAGCGTCCGATGTTCCTTTCCTCGTTGAAGGTGATGATTACGGCTGATATCTTTGTCATTACGTTGGTACAAAAGTAGAAATTAAGCCTTTAAGAATTTTTATCTTTGTTCGATGGTCAAAAGTGATGATATCCTGAAGGGTTTGAAGTCGGGCGACCGACGCTTACTGGCCAAAGCCATTACGATGCTTGAAAATGAGCAGGAGGGCTATGAGTCGCTTCTTCATTCACTGGACTCTAACTCTAAAACCCCTGTTATCGGGATCACCGGCCCTCCCGGCGCCGGAAAGAGCACATTGATCAACGCATTGGTTTCAGCATACTCCAAAAACGGGAAAAGCACGGGCATTATTGCCATTGATCCGACTTCTCCTTTCAATTACGGATCCTTACTGGGCGACCGACTCAGGATGTCAGAACATTTCAATGATGATAAAGTTTTTATCCGCTCACTTGCCACGCGGGGTTCTCTCGGCGGCTTGTCAGCCAAGACGATTGAGATTGCAGATCTGATGAAGAACGCCGGTTTTGACCAGGTCATTATTGAGACGGTTGGAGTTGGCCAAAGCGAGGTGGAGATAGCCGGGCTTGCGGATACAACTGTTCTTGTCCTGGTACCGGAATCCGGTGATGAGATACAGACCATTAAATCAGGCATCATGGAGATCGCTGATATTTTTGTTGTGAACAAAGCTGATCGTGATGGAGCAGATATTTTCGCAAATAATTTACAGGCTCTTGTTCATGAAAGAGAAGAATCGGGTTGGGCAATTCCGGTATTAAAGTGTTCCGCGACAGAAAACTCCGGTATTAAAGAGCTTATTACGAAGATACACGAGCATGCGCCGCACGTTAATACTGAAAAACGAGCATGGCTGCTGACGGAAAAGGCATGGCAATTGATCGTGAAGAAAAGGATGAAGGATGTTTCAAAAGAGCAGCTACAGGAACGGATCAAGAATGCGATGATGCAGGATCATTTTAATCTCTATGCTGAAATAAAGATGCTTGCCAATTAATCGATGAGCTATTTTCCCATCTCATTTCTTATTACTATATTTGAAAGCTATACCTCATAAAAACAAATAATCATGAAACAAAGAAATGTTTATTTCCTGCTTTCTGGATTGGCTTTATCCTTTTTTGTCATTGCCCTTGCGTGCAATAAGCTGACGCAGACAGAACCATCATCCCTTACTGAAATTGAGGAAAGCTTTTCTTCCCAACGGCAAAATGTAGTTTTTACCTCCCTAACCGGAAACTGCTCTGCTCCTGATAAGGGAGAAATGGAAATTAAGTTCCATGGTAACAATGATGAAAAAGTCAGTATTCGCTCAATATTGGGTGTAAATATTCCTGCTAGTCAATATACTATTAAGCTCTTTAACGGATTAACTTTCAATCAATCCACTGGTAAAGTAATTATTCCGAATGATGGCTTTACTTATTGGTTCGTTTCAATAGATACCTCCGAAATACCTTTGAGGATAAAAGGTGGGGCATACAACGTGACTTGCGCTTGTCCCGGAGGATCGTGTGAGCCAGCTACTAATCCTGAAACCGAAGAAATTTTTTGTTTTATCGGCCCTAATTGTACGGGCTGCTGTGTTATGACCCTGCTTGAAGAACCCTCGAATATCATTGCCACCCCTGGTGGAGCTATATTGCGGGCACAAGAAATTGAAATCAATGGTAAAGTTTTTAAAGCCAGTGAAAAACAATATTTTTTTGGTTCTGCAACCGGACCCTGCACCAATCCATCGAACTTTACTATGCATATTCACGTTAAGGATGACCAAACCGTTATTAAGACGAAACCAAAGGGAAATACAACTGATCAACCCTTTAAGTTCATTACTCTAGAAATACCTTCATCCAATGGCATCGCCCACATTCCATTAGATGGAAATTTCTGGTTTATTCCTTTTGATACAACCGATGTACCAACCAGAATCACCGGAGGGGCTATTGTTGAGTTAATTTGTACTTGTGATAATGGCTCAGGAGATTGCAAAAGGAGACTACTATGAATCCCAGCGGTATTTTTGAGACAATTTGTGCGACCGATGGCTGTAACGTTTGCTGTACAGGACGTATTGTAAAAGGCGGCGTTGCATTTGGAGGCTCAGGAGTGATTTTGAACGCACAATCCGTATTATTGAACGGTACGTTGTTTCAATAATCTCAATTTTCTTAAAGGTTATTGACATTTCCATGATTGGTAAATGAGATCAACACTTTATCTATTACTATTATCTAATCTACTGGCTGTTCCTGGCATGAGTTCTCGATGCGTTTCACCTAAGGATGTACTTCTTAAAGCTTATAATAAACTTAAAAACAGCGAATGCGGTTCATACACTGTTGAATATTATCGGAAAAATTTGTTTTCTGTAGATACAGTACATTATAAAGGCTATGTCAATTTTTTTTTAAACGCCGATTCATCGTTCAACAATTATTTCTTCCGGCTTAATGGCCAACAATCAACATTAAAGTACGATTCACTTTATTACCAAAATAACGAAGTTTCTCGTCAATACACAGTATCCAATCGACTCGCTCGCAACGTTTCCAATTATCACTGTTTTATTGATATCATCAATTATAAAAACCTACTTAAATATTGCTCAGATACGTCTTATAAAATTAAGATCGCAGGTAATCAGCTGATTAACGGAAAAAAATGTTATAATGTACAACTATCCCTTAATACAGGTGATGAGTTTGCCGGCGATATTAACATTTTTATTGACAAGGAAAAATACAGCATTACCTCTCTACAATATGCTTTCTACTACCAAAAGGAAACGCAATTCGAAAGTATCACTATAAATAATTTAGTGCTAAATACGCATTATAAATGTACGCTTAATGAGATATACTATCGACAACTTGCAGATTCTATCGAAAAAAACTTTACTTGTTTTCAATTTTCCGGGGAGAAGAAGACCCTCCCAAGTTTTAATGTTTTCGATACCATTCCAGATTTTAACCTTACATCTGATTCGGGGGGCCAAACAAGGCTATATGATTTAAAAGACTCGTTAATTATTCTTGATTTCTGGTATATATCATGTTATCCCTGTATGAAAATTTCACCAAAACTCAACGAAATTCAAAGAAAGTATGGTGCAATAAAAGTCCTGAGTATAAATAACTACGACGATAAATCGAAGATTATTAGTCATCGTAATAAATACGATATAAAGTATGAAATTCTTATTGGATCCGGAGAAATTGCAAGCGCGTTTCGGATTCGTGGCTATCCAACTGTTATAATAGTTAATAATAAATTTCAAGTTCTCAAAATAATCGAAGGATATCATGACAAGATCCTCGAAGAAATTGAGAAAGTAATTAATGCCAATTAATACGGGCCATTGCCTATTCCTTACAACTTAATATCCATCGCGCTAATTGGCTATCTTCCACACCTCCTCCACATCCCAATCGGATCTTACATTATAATATCCCGGTGAATAGATTACTTTTTCTGGCTGAAGTTTTTTAAGATAATTTCCAGTGTCCCATCGCCCATTGCCGTTGCTATCTTCAATAAGTCGAACGCGGTATTTCCCGGGAGAAAGTAATGGATAACTGAATTGCTGATCTCCTTTCATAGTGGATGTTACAACGATGCCGCCTTTCTCATCCAATAACTGGTAAATGAAATTTCCCTTACCGGGCTTTACTTCAAGCTTCAGGGAGCCATAGTATTTCTGTTCAGGCGTTTTGAATTTAATTTTTATTGTGTCGCTAAGAAGGCCGGCCTTTCCCATGAACGATCCGGGCAGGATCGTTACGGAGTATTCCTGATCTTCTTTCCATTGATCGGAGACTGGCCGTTTTAGAAATAATTTCCTGGTGCCATTTGGAACACTAAACCAGGTTGAATCCAAGGGAATGGGGACACCATTTTTTCCTGAATAAAGTATTCCCTTAATATCCAGGTAATGAATTGGAAAATTGAATTCCAGTTTTATGCCTTTGTCTAAGTCCTGCGTGACGCCTGAGCCGGAAAAAGTGATCTTTGATCTTAACTGCATTTTCAGACCCTTCGGCAATCGGATCTGAACCGTATCCCTTCTCATGCCCTGCATCGAAAAGAATTCAAGATGAATGGAATCCTGTTCAGTATCATAATGAAAGATCCAGGTGGAATCCAGGCCGTAATTTCTATTGAAGTCCCTTACGGCCGGTCCCTCTTTTATGAACCTGATCGTATGCTGATTCAAAGGGCAGTTAAACACCACCAGCGCTATCCCCGGTTCTACAGAAACTGCTTTCTTAACAAACTGCTTGCGTTTCTCTTCTGAAAAAACTTTCATATTCAGTTTCCTGTTACGCGTAAGATCAACCATGGTATCGGAAAATCCAATCTTTTCTTCCTCGGTGTCGAAAAGAAAATTTCTGTTCGCATCAATCAGGGCGAAAACTTTGTATTTCCCGGGCTTGATATGCCTTATGCTATAACTTCCGTCGGACCCTGTCTTTGCAAAATAATCCGGCATGCGTTTGTAAGGCAGTGAATCCTCGTTCATGCTGTACAGCATGACTACAGCATTCTTCTCCTGTCCCTGTGTAAAGGCATCCTGTACCGTTCCGCTGAGCGCTATCGTGTCAATGTAATTACCCGTTGAGAATATATAGCTGAATCCCTCAGCGATCTTTCCCTCGTGAATATCCGCAATGGCATTCCCGAAATTCAGGGAATAGGTTGTATTTGCTTTCAGCTGTTCCTTAAATTCGATCTCAAGTATCCTGTTCTTAACCAGTTTTATTTCCGGCTGCTTTTCCAATGGGGGTGAAATAACAAGATTTCCCTGTACATCTTTCAGTATGACAAACTCATCAAAGGTGATACGAATTGTTTTGGATGTAAAGTTAGTTGCGGCGCTGTCGGGGAGGTACGCGATGGCCCGTGGAGGAGCAACATCCTTAGGTCCGCCGGTTGGGATCTGCATTTGGGCGCATTTAATAAAGAGGCAAGAGGCAAGAGGCAAGAGGCAAGAGGGAATAAAGTGGGAACGTGTTGGCATAAACATTACGCAGATAAAATAGAGGCGATCATTTCCAGATACCATTTGTCAGTGCTGTCGAAATCGTTAAGTTTTTCGCTATCGATATCCAGAAGCGCGAAGACTTCATTATTTTTGATCAGTGGCACTACGATCTCGGACTTTGATAAAGCGCTGCACGATATGTGGCCGGGAAAGGCATTCACATCCTTTACGATGAGTACTTGTTTCTTTTCCCAGGCAGTACCACACACCCCTTTGCCTTTTTGAATCCTTGTACATGCCATGGGACCCTGGTATGGGCCGACCACCAGTTCATTGCCGGTAACGATATAGAAGCCCACCCATAAAAATCCAAATGTATCTTTCAGTGCTGCGCAAGTATTGGACATATTCGCAATAAGTTCCTTTTCTCCTGCGAATAAGGCGCGTAATTGGGGAACAAGTGAAGTGTACTTCTCTTTCCTGTTCGAACCCGTTATTATTATTGATTCTGCCATGCGAACTTAACGACAAAGATGGTGAAAAATTGGGCTTTTTTCCGGTTCTAATTGAAGGTGCTTGCTATGGTGACAATGCTTACGCTTGCGCCTTCGATCTTAAGCAATTCCGTAGCGCATGCTTCCAGGGTTGCGCCGGTTGTTATCACATCATCTACCAGCAAAAAATGCTCCTTTTGAGAAAGAGAAAAGTTTTTCAATTGAAAATTCCCACCTACATTGGACCATCGGCTGTATCTGGATTTTTTAGTCTGCGTGCCTGTTTTACTGTTGCGCACCAGTAGATCGGTATCAACGGGGGCGCTCATTATTTCCGATAATCCCAATGCAAAACTTTCACTTTGGTTGTAACCTCTGCTTCGCATTCTCGCAGGATGTAAGGGAACAGGAATGATACGCGTGATGCCTGAAAATATCGGGGCTGTTTTCAATTCCGTACCATAGATCGAACCGATCTCTTTGCCGATCTCCTGTTCGCCCTTATATTTCAAACGGTGAATGATCTTCTGCACGTGGCTGCCTTTTTTATAATAGAAATAAGATGCAGCTGCCTGCACAGCTACGCGGCCCCAGAACATACGTATCACCGGATTGTCATACTTAAGATGAAACCCGGTACGCGGCAGATGATGCCGGCAATGCAGGCAAATAGAATGCTCGTGCTTAAACAAGGCGCGTTCGCATGCCGCACAGACCCTTGGAAAGATCATATGCAAAAGATCATCCAGCATTGTTGAATCGCATGTGTTGAAAACTTGAAACCGCCCGATTAACCACGCCCTAAATTTGAGTAACTTTGCAATGCAGTCTTGGTTTTAAATTATTCATGGAAGAGCAGGAAGAAAAGAAGGAAAAAAGTAGTCGTATCTACCTGGTAATCATAGGGATTGAGACGATCCTGGTAGGGCTATTGGCATGGCAGTTCTTCAGCCAGCGTACACGCGTTGAGACGATAGAAACGGAGAAATTAGTGTTCGTCGAGAAGGCCGAAAACCTCCAGACGGAACTTCAGGACCTTAAGTCGGAATATGAAAATTTGAGGATAAGCGATAAAAAACTTCAAAAAGACCTTGAAGATAAACTGGCGATGATCGATTCACTTTCGGTGCTTGCAAAAAAACATGAAGGAGACGCATATGAGATCTATAAGCTGAGAAAAGAGACCGAGACGCTGCGCAGGATCATGAAACATTTTGTGCAACAGATCGATTCGCTGGGCAGGCTGAATAAGGAGATCACTGTGCAGAAGGAAAAGGTGCAGGTCGCGCTGAACGAGGAAAAAGATAAGGTCAAGACCCTTAAGCAGGAAAAAGAAGAGCTCACGAACACAGTGAATCTTGGATCCGTACTCAAGGCAAATAATGTGAAGGTTTCCGGGGTGAGAACCAAATCGGGCGGCAAGAAAGAATCCGAAACAAAAAGCGCCAAGCGGGTTGAGAAGATCAAGATCACATTTACGCTAGGTGAGAATAAAATAGCAAAGAAGGGCGACCGGGCAGTTTATATCCGCATTGTAACACCTGACGGAAAAGAAATGGCAAAGTCGCTTGATGAAAGCAATACATTCTCATTTAATGGCTCGAAGGGCTATTTCGCAACCAAGACCACGGTGAATTACGTGAACAACGATATGCCGGTCACCGTTTATACTGCCAAATCCGATATTAAATTCCTTCCCGGGAAATACATCATTGAGATCGCGTCAGACAATGCCATCATCGGGCAGAGCGAATTGGTGTTGGAATAAAAAAGGATACTAGGATACTCAAGGGACTTTACCTGAAAATTATCTTCCCCGTTGCAATGAGCTTGTTGTCCTGGATGAGGCGGTAGAAATAGACGCCGGGAGGGAGTTGGTTTCGGGAAACTAACAATTCATTTACGTTGATGTCGTCCGCCTTCAAGACTTCCTTTCCCATAATATCGAACAACGAAAATCTTGCATTGTCTACCTGAAAAGGGTAACTGACATTGAGTATGAACCATTCGTTGGCAGGATTGGGATACACTTGGTGTGAAACCGTTGAGTACAGACCATTGTCCTCCACAGAATAATTCCAGCAATACCCCGGCCAGGCTGCATCAAGATATTGTGAGCGCTGCAGGAACCATCCCTTCATATAATCGATCTCCTCCTGCCATGTATTCCCAACAAAATAATTCCAGTTCACATAAACACCAAGGATGGGCCATTGCGTGAAATTGCGCTGTTGGGATTCATTCAGCTTCACCTTCATAGAATCTATCCTTGCATTGACAGAATCCGTATGAAGGACAGTGTTACGAAGATACATCCAGCGGCATTTTAACAAATGTGTAAACGAAGTATCCTGCAGAAATTTGTTCCACCAGAAAGGAACTGCGCTGGAAAAACTGCCGCAGATCGAATTGAAATTCATCTGGTACCCTGTTGTAAGGAAGGCATCGCAGTAATCCGCATTGCCATACGATAAATTGAAATCCCACATCGGACCGGCGTGCAGCAATCCGCCTTTGCTGTCTTTTTGCTTATATAAGAATGAACTTGATCGGTACCCGTCGATGGTCCTGCCAAGTTCCTGCATGATCATAAAATCAATGAATGAATTAACCTCGATCACTGAATTGTAGCCTGTGACTAGATTATTCCAGTTTGGACCATTCATGATGTTCTCAAAATTGGTGATGTAGTTGCGGATGTAATTGTATTGAACAGCGACTAATTCTGTATACTCCGGGTCATGACAGAGATACTTTACCTTGATGTTATAGGGCGAGGCAAAATACTGATTACTGCTTCCTGTAAGCTTATCGATCTTCATAATATAACCACCTGACATTGGATCACCGATGGTATCAAAGGGACTTATCTTAGGAATTGCCAGTCGTCCCGGATCCCGTTTGATCTTTTCCATGAATGAATAAACGCCCATATATTGTCCGTTGATAACGAGCTCAACGTAAGCGTAACGAGGATCATAATGATTCATCTTTCTGAAAATGTCATAGGTGATCTCGTTTCGCATGAGCGTCTTGTCAGGGTACGCTCCATAAAGTATCCAGTCGTTTTCGCTTGGCATTCCGAACAAGGAAGTGTCCAGCCCAAGTCCCAGTGAATCCTGTGTTTCGAGGCCGTAAGATTTCTTTGGATACTGCTGCGAAGTACTTCCCCGAATTTCAATGGATATCTTTCCGTCGTAATGGTTGAAAGGGTTCGTCATATAATTACGATTCCCTTGTCCGTTGTAAATGATCCCCATATCCGCAGAGATCCGCACTGTATCCTGGATGGTTTGTGAATTGGTATTTATTACAACGATCGGCAGGTCCGAATCCGTGAAGTTGACCTGGGAATACAGGAGTTGCGACAGAAGGAACAAGGACGATAACAGGAACTTCTTCATGCTACACAAATGTAAGAAAAAGCGGGAATCTTTAAAAGTCCGCAGGCTTCTGAAAGTCAAGGTTTTCTCTCGTGAAATTAGCTTTGTACCTTGATATCAGATCTTCTATGGAGCTTGCGTCTTTAAGATGACAATTCCCGATCCTGGTCCTGCAAAGTGAGTGAAGGTATGCTCCGGTTCCCAGTAGCTCACCAAGATCATGCGCAATGGAACGTATATATGTGCCCTTAGAACAGGAGATGCGGAAACGTATTAGCGGAAGCTCCGCTATAACTATTTCAAATTCATTGATCCTGATCTCAACGCTTTTCACAGCAACCTCTTTGCCCGCGCGGGCAAGTTTGTATGCTCTTTGCCCATCCACCCATTTTGCAGAATGATCAGGAGGTTTCTGCAAATAAGTGCCGGTAAGTTTCTTCACCGCCTCTCGGATCAAATCTTCATCAGGTAATACAATGCCTTCCCTTTTTTCAACGGCTCTTTCAAGATCGTAGCTTGCCGTTGTTGCTCCGAGGAAAAACTCTCCTGTGTATTCTTTTTCAGCAGCCTGGTATGAATCGATGTTCCTGGTTTCTGATCCGGAGCATAGGATCAGCAACCCGGTTGCAAGCGGATCAAGCGTTCCGGCATGGCCAACTTTTACTTTTTTTCCATAATGATACCTGAGAAGCCAGCGTAGTTTTCCGACAACATCGAAGGAGGTCCACTTGTAAGGTTTATCGACAAGAAACACTTCTCCGGGATATTCCATTTCAATCGATTATCTCTAAGTTGTAGCCCAAGGCAGCAAGGATAAGGATCAAACCACCAATTGCGATGCGATAGTATCCGAAAGGTTTGAACCCATTATTGTTCAGAATGGCGATAAATCCTTTGATCGCAGCCATCGCGACAAGAAAGGCGACCACATTTCCAACGGCAAAAAGCCGGATATGCTCACCTGTAAAAGCGCCGCCATCCAATATGTAATCGAGGAAAGATTTTCCTGAAGCAGCCGCCATGGTGGGAACAGCGAGGAAGAATGAGAATTCGGCCGCTTTTTTCCTGGATAAGCCTTGAGTGAGTCCCCCGATAATTGTTGATGCAGAACGTGAAACGCCCGGGATCATGGCTAAGGTTTGAAAACATCCGATAAAAAGCGCTTGCTTGTAAGTGAGCGGCTTTTCATCCTCTTTTTCATTTCCCGGGAACCATTTATCAATAAAAAGAAAAATGATACCACCTGCTACAAGAGCGATCGCAACCACGTTCACATTTTCCAATAGCACGTCGATATGGTCTTTGAATAACAGACCGGCAATCCCCGCAGGAATAAACCCGACAAAAAGTTTGTAATAGAAATCCAGCGAACGGAAGAAGCGTTTCCAATAAAGTACCACCACAGAGAGAATGGCGCCGAATTGTATAGCAACGGTGAACAACTTGACGAAATCATCCGATGCAATTCCCATTGCCGATGAGCCAATGATCATATGCCCTGTGGAAGAAACAGGCAGGAACTCAGTCAGGCCCTCAATGACAGCAAGAATGATTGCTTCGAAAATATTCATGAGGGGATCGTAAGAAAAAGGTGCTTAGCTCTTCGGCTTTTTCATGATGGCAAAGAGAACAACTGCGAATCCCATCAGGATCGCAATGGGAGCAATAGTGATCCGCCTGGTTGAGAAAATGTCTTCGCTGAATTGGGAAGGATCCGTTGAGCCTCCTCCCATCATCAGGAACATCCCGATGATAATGAGAACGATCCCAATCACGATATAGAGGTAATTATCCTTTCCAAAGGCAAAACCGGGTTTACGTTGTGTACTCATGCTTCAAATTTTAATTATAAAGGTCATCTGTTTTGATCCGAAGGTATTTTCTTACCGCAAAAAAAGTAGAGGCCAAAGATATGACAATTCCAGCCAGGAGCATGAGCGCAAAGAGCGATGCGAACAACACGCTGTCAAGCACTTTCAGCAGTTCAGGTATCTCCCGATTCACAAGATAAATGACCCCTACAAGCATCCCTATTCCCAGGATGGCGCCAAATATACCTTGTAAGATACCGCTCCAAAGGAAAGGTCTGCTGATGAAACCATGAGTAGCTCCAACGAGTTGCATGGTGCGAATAAGAAAACGTTTGGAATATATCGCAAGGCGGATAGTGTAATAGATAAGCGCCACAGCGATCAAAGCAAGAAGGGAAATTCCACAAAGAAAGATCAGCGATATCTTTCCCAGGTTGTCGTTCACTTTGCTTACCAGGTTCTCGACGTACCGAAATTCCTTCACAATACTTTCCTGCATGATCTCCTGCTGGATCCATTCAATGCTATCGGCATTGGCATACGCCGCATTCAAATGAATATCAATAGAAGCAGGAAGCACGTTCTCCTGGAGCAGCTGCATAAAAGGCTCTCCCACATCACGCTCATATATCTCCAGTGCTTGTTCTTTGGAAATGAATTCAGTTGATTTCACAAAAGCGCTGGTCTCGAGCGATTTCTGGAAACGGTGTATGTCGGCATCTTTCGCATCATCTTTCAGGTACACCTGGAACGGGATGTTCTCCTTAAAATATTCAGAAACTGTTTTTGCACAAAGCACCATGAAGCCCAGAAATCCCAACATAAAGATCAGGAGTGAAAGGCTGATCACCGTTGTGACGGAAGTGGATTGGGTACGACGTCTTGTGTATGGATCCGACATGAAATTTTAACGTAACAAAACTACGATTATTGCAGGCTTCCCCTGAAGGAAAGGTTGAGCGGAATTAATAATGTTTGAACGGGGCGGTGTGGAAAAAGCAGTGAGAACATTCCCCCTTTGTGGTTCGACAGGCTCACCATGACAGGGGCCAGGGGGATGTCTTCGACAGTGAAAATTGAGTAAATTCGTTGCCTGAGTATCATGGAATACCACTTCAGAGATATAGAGAGAAAATGGCAGGAAAAATGGAAAGCAGGGGCTTTCAGGACCGGCGTTGACCCTTCCAAGCTGAAGTATTATGTCCTTGACATGTTCCCCTACCCTTCCGGATCCGGATTACATGTCGGACATCCGTTGGGTTACATTGCATCGGATATTGTTGCAAGATATAAACGCCATAAAGGATTCAATGTTTTGCACCCGATGGGTTATGACGCCTTCGGTCTGCCTGCGGAACAATATGCTATTCAGACGGGACAGCACCCTGCCATAACAACAGAACAGAATATCAAAAGATTCCGGGAGCAGCTGGATAAGATCGGGCTTTCGTACGACTGGGACCGGGAAGTAAAAACATGTGATCCTTCCTACTATAAGTGGACGCAATGGATCTTTCTGAAACTTTTTGATTCCTGGTATAACAAAACTTCAAACAAAGCGGAGCCGCTTGGAACGCTGATCGCAGCATTTGAGAAGAACGGAAATGATAAACTCAACGCATGTTGTGATGATGACACTCCTGAATTCAAGGCTGAAGAGTGGAAGAAGTTTTCTGAAAAAGAGAAGCGTGAGATCCTGATGAAGTATCGTATTGCTTATTTATCGGACGCTTATGTATGGTGGTGTACAGCCCTTGGTTCTGTTTTGGCGAATGATGAAGTGAAGGATGGCGTTTCAGAGCGAGGCGGATACCCGGTGGAAAGAAAACTGATGAAGCAATGGAGCATGCGCATCACCGCCTATTCTGAGAGGTTGCTGCAGGACCTGGAAGGACTTGAATGGAGCGAAAGCATTAAGGAATCACAGCGGAATTGGATAGGGAAGAGTGAGGGGAGCACCGTCAGGTTCCAGGTGTCAGGTGGCAGGGGTGAGGCAATCGAAGTTTTCACGACCCGGCCGGATACCATCTTTGGAGTAACATTTTTAACACTTGCTCCTGAACATGAGTTAGTCAGCAGAATAACCACGGCCGCTCAAAAAGACAAAGTGGGAACCTATTTGAATTATGCAAAGGGAAGAAGTGAGCGCGAGCGGATGAGCGAGGTGAAGAAGATCACCGGGGAATTTACCGGCGCCTATGCGGAACATCCATTCTCGGGAGAAAAAATTCCTGTCTGGGTTGGAGACTACGTTCTGGCAGGATATGGCACAGGCGCAGTGATGGGAGTTCCTGCGCATGATTCAAGGGATCATGCATTTGCCAAACATTTCAAACTTGAGATCAGGCAAGTTATCAGCGCTCCGGATGGACTGGATATTCAGAAAGAAAGCTGGGATGAAAAATCTGGAACATGTATCAACTCTGATTTCATCAACGGTCTCGAAGTAAAAGAGGCAATTAATAAATGCATCGGGGAAATCGAAAAAAGAAAACTGGGTGTTGGGAAAGTAAATTACCGTTTACGCAATGCCGTTTTTGGAAGGCAGCGGTATTGGGGAGAACCGATTCCTGTCTATTATAAAGATGGAATTCCTTATGCCGTAGATGAAAAAGATCTGCCTGTCGTGTTGCCGGAAGTGGATAAATATCTTCCTACTGAAACCGGAGAACCTCCTCTTGCACGTGCCATTGGTTGGAAATACAAGGGGAAATACGATTATGAGCACACCACCATGCCCGGCTGGGCGGGAAGCTCATGGTATTACTTGAGATACATGGATGCGAAAAATGACAAAGAGTTCGTATCCAAAGAAGCCGTGAACTACTGGAAAGAAATTGATTTTTATTTGGGCGGAGCAGAACATGCCACGGGACATTTGCTTTACGTGCGGTTCTGGACGAAAGCGCTTTATGATCTGGGATTTATTCCGATCAATGAGCCGGCGCGAAAGCTTGTCAATCAAGGAATGATTCAGGGGAATAGTACAATTGTAAGAGTTCGGTCCGAAGAGGCAATTATGACTGAAACAGATGGTCAAAGTTTTTCGCCATTTAATAATTTTTACATCGTTAATTTCAAAGAAGTAGATTTAGGTGAAAATGTTTTCGATCGAATCTTTCCATCAGAATTTGTTAAAGTTGAGAATGGCTGTTTTTTCATTGATAAAAATTGTATTGAGAAAACCCATAAATCTTTCCCACAATTTCAGGCATACTGGTTAGACAAAGGAGAAGATTTTGTTGAAGTGAGATCAGGAATTGAAAAAATGTCCAAATCAAAGTTCAATGTCGTCAACCCCGACGATATGTGTGAGCAATACGGAGCGGATACGTACCGGATGTATGAAATGTTCCTGGGCCCTTTGGAGCAGAGCAAGCCCTGGAATACGAATGGGATAACGGGGGTGAGTGGATTTTTAAGGAAGTACTGGAAGTTGTTTCAACAGGGAACAGGGAACAGGGAACAGGGAACAGCAACAAAAGAAGAATTGAAGACACTTCATAAAACTATAAAGAAGATCACGGAAGAGATCGAGCGGGGTTCGTTCAATACCTGCGTCAGTCATTTCATGATATGCGTGAATGAGCTGACGGATCTGAAATGCAATAAGCGGGAAATACTGGAGCCGCTCACTATTCTCCTCTCCCCTTTTGCCCCGCACGTTGCTGAAGAGCTGTGGGAAAAGATGGGTCATACAGAAAGTATCATGTATGCGCCCTGGCCAATAGCGGATGAAAAAAACCTGGTGGATGATTCATTCGCTTACCCGATCCAGTTCAACGGCAAGACAAGATTCAATCTTGAATTATCCTTGTCTCTTACAAATGAGCAGATAGAAAAAGAAGTGCTTGCTGCAGAACAAACGCAGAAATACCTTGCGGGGAACCCTGTAAAGAAAGTGATCGTCGTGCCGAAGCGGATCGTTAACCTGGTGATCTAGGCTATTTCAGGATATACCCCAGCGTAATATTGCCCGAAAATGCAAAAGGCCCGAGCTCGCCGGATGTGATGTGATTGAAGAAATTTCGTGTGTAGTCTTTCGGGTCCTCAGGAAGCCCCCACCAACCCGGCTGATTGATCGGATTGGTGTATTTCGCAGTCGTCATAGCATATCCGAATCCGACATTACCGCCAATGGTAACCGAGTTAGCAGCAATGAACTGGTGACCGATCGTTAACATCAGTGCGACAGAATTAACATTCAGATCCGTATTCATCGTTACAGGCGGACTGGGATAAGGATTAGGCCAATATGTGTAAGTCAAGCCCCGAACAGCGAAGGACGAATACATGATCTCAGGCTTGAAATAAAATCCTTTCAGCGGGTGCATGTATTTCATCCCTTTATGATAATAACTTTTCCCCGGCATGAATTTTACTCCCAGGCTCATGACCATACCTTGCGTAAGATTAGGCTCAAACCAGGAATTTGAATTGGAGACGCTGAAAGGAAACATGGAGTTATTTATCAATCCAAGTGAAGCTTCAACATTTGTTCCCACCTTGATGCAACGCTCAAAAGAAAAGGTCAGCTGGTCCATGATCGGTGAGAAAAAATTGAATTTGACTGCGGTGCGTTTATCAACAATGGCTCGATCTTTATTTGCGTCCATCTCGTCGGGAACGATGAGCTCTTTGGTCCCGTCCGCAAAACGGATCTCGCGGACATTATCCTTATTGATCACATAGATCGGTGCTTCGGGATCATTCTTCTTTCTGTACTCTATTTCCGTTTCTGTGATCTTAACCACCTTACATGGGATGTTGCCTTGTTTGTAAGTCACCAATGTATCCTGTGAAAAAGCAGCGATGGCGCTTATTAGGATCATTGAGAAAGTTGCGAGGATTTTTTTCATTTGAAGGGACTAAGGAGTTATGGGTTATGGGTTATGGGTTATGGATAGATTCTTAAACCGAATATGGGCCGACTTATTGCCTTTTCGAAAAGATAGACGCTAAATTATCCATTTGGTTGGCAGATAGTTAGGAGTAAAGTGATAGATTTATTTAGTTTGTATTATAAACTAGTCTATATTTGTGACATATTTATAAACAAAATGGAAGCAACAGAAAAGCCTATCAATGAGAAAGAAAGCCTCGCGATCATCAGCCGGATGATCGAAAGTGCAAAGTCGGAAATACAGGAAAGCGGGTTCCTCTATATGCTTTGGGGATACCTCGTTCTTGTAGCCTGCGCCGCAAACTATATCATGCAATTCGTGATGGATCTTGAAAACCCCTGGCTACCCTGGGCCATCCTGATGCCTATTGGCGGGATCATTTCTTCCATTCATGGAAGCAAAAGAGGAAAGAGGCAAAGGGTAAGAACGATCGTTGATGAATACATGATCGTGACGCTGATCTCCTTCCTTGCTCCTCTCCTGATCACGCTTTTGATGATGTTTAAACTTGAGTTGAACACCTATCCCATGATCATGTTATTTTACGGCGTTTGGTTATTTAACTCAGGTGGCATACTTCGGGCAAAAGCCCTGATCATTGGTGGAATCATCAACTGGATATGCGCATGCATTGCATTTTTTCAGCCTTTTGAGATCCAGCTCATGATTCTCGCTGCTGCGGTATTGTTGGGTTACGTCATTCCGGGTCACATACTGTATAACCAATTCAGGAATCAAACGCATGTTCAAGGAGCTTGATCCCATATTGCATTCACAGCTCAGGCTGTCGCTGATCTCACTTTTGGTGGGAGTGAAGGACGCTGAGTTCACCTGGCTGAAGGATAAGACAGGCGCAACAGCGGGCAACCTGAGTGTTCAACTCAATAAGCTCGCCGAAGCAGAGTACATTAGCGTCAGCAAATCGTTCCGGGATAATTATCCTCTCACAACCTGCAAGATCACGCAAAAAGGAGTCAAAGCTTTTGAAACGTATGTAGAAGCACTAAAAGATTACATTCACAAATAACTTTAAACTTTAAACTGAAGAAATGGAACAACGCGATGAACGTTTATGGAGGATCGCCAAAAAAAGGGCAGGCTTCAAAAAACACCTGATCTCCTATGTAGGAGTGAATCTTTTCCTATGGGCCATGTGGTACTTCACAAAAGGCATGCACCAGGAGGCGATATTCGACCACGGCATGCCCTGGCCGGCATGGTGTTCGCTGGGATGGGGAATGGGATTGTTCTTCAATTTCGCAGATGCCTATCTCATCAATAAGGACGATGGCGTGGAGAAAGAATACGAACGCTTGAAGCGAAAAGGAGAGTGACATTCGTCATACTTTTTCTGGAAGAATAGTGCTGTTTTTTACGTACTTTTGGCTTCCAAAAAAACTAAAAAACATGAAAACCAAATTGTTCCTCTTAGGCATGTGCATTGTCGCCGCTAGCATGTTCGAAGGATGTAAAAAAGGCGAAGATGATCCGGGTATCTCCTTCAGATGCCGCAAGGGCCGCGTTGCGGGCGAGTGGAAAATGGTTGACTTTAAGTATACCGACACGGATGCAAGCGGAATCTCAACGCTTACTTCGAATGGCGCTACCTATACCTATACAGACCCCTCAGGAAGCAATACAGGTAGCTGGACATGGGATGCCACCTTTGAGAAGGATGGCACTTACAAAACCACTGAAATTCAGGATGGCGTTACCACTACAACTGAAGGTTTATGGAATTTTACCGGCGGTATCGGTGATTTGAAGAAAAAATCCCAGATCACCTTTTACGAAACCAAGTATACATCACCGGCAACGAGTAATACTTACTCCGGCAATTACGTTGACTATGCAATGGATCTTAAAGAATTGAGAAATAAAAAAATGGTCTGGTATTATAAAGTTACTTCAACTTCCCCATCAGGTACCAGCACCTTTGAACAACAGGTTACTTTTGAGGCGAAATAACCTTTAACTTGAATTTCACCTGAAGCCCGGAGAACACCGGGCTTTTTTTATTCCCCTCTTCCTGTTAAAAAGTGTTAAGTCCCAATGAAAGACCATCGCTTTGGGGTAAATTTGTGTGAATGAATAAGCGCAATCTTATCTGGTTCAGTTCCTTCGCCGGCATTGCCTTACTTGGCATCATCGCGATCCAGGTTTACTGGATGAAGAATGCTATTCGCATCAAGGAGCAGCGCTTTGATCAGCAGGTAAGCGATGCGCTGGACAGGGTGGCGTATAAGGTAGAAAAGTATGCCATGGCTTACCGCATGCAAAAAGTGATGCCGGGTTTTGTTACCCAACAAGTTGTGATCTCCGCGAACGATCTCAATCAGCGACATTCATTTCATCATTCACCGGACAAGAACCGCAAACCCGACAGGAACGACGTCTCTCTCAAAGTAATTTCTGACAGCGCAACGGGTTTTACCATTCTTCAAAGACAATATGCTGATTCTATCTGTGTTGATCCCCGCTGTGAAGTACTCTGCCCTCCCCCATCCAGTATCAACGATGCCATGGTTGGTAACAGTAACTCGGCGTTGAATGTCAACAATACCAGCTGGCTGCTCCGTCGCTCCAATATGATGAACAGCATCCTCAACGATTATAACTACAATACGAGTTCTCAGGTAGAGATCCCCGAAGAGAAAGAAGATGAATCAATCTTCATCGATTCGGTTCTGAAACAGGAATTCGTTAGCCGGGGAATCGATGCAGGTTACCGTTTCGCTATACTTGAGCCCGCTGTTAAATCACAGGATAAGGATGTGCTATATTCCAAGTACAAGGTTGCGCTGGCTCCTGAGAACATCCTTGCGCCTCCAAAATTCCTTTCCATCTACTTTCCGGATAAACAAAATTATCTTGTAAAAAGTTCCTGGATGATGCTGGGCGCATCGCTCTTGCTTGTCATGATGCTTATTTCCTCGTTTTACTATTTCGTCAACACCATCATCCAGCAGAAGAAACTCTCCGTGATGAAGAATGATTTCATCAACAACATGACGCATGAGTTCAAAACGCCGATCTCTACCATAAATCTTGCCTGCGAGGTGTTAAAAGACTCTACCATTGAAAAACCAAAAGAGAAAGTAGATAAATACGTTGGTGTGATAAACGATGAGAATAAACGGCTCGGAAAACTGGTTGAAAACATCTTACAAACCGCCATCCTTGACAAAGGCGAATTCAGGCTTAGTCTTGAAATAGTGGACCTTCACCAGCTTATCGCTCAAGCCACGGGCAATATCCAGTTGCAGATCGACGGTAAAGGCGGGAGGATCCTTCTTGAAACAAATGCAACAAACGCAGAGGTTACAGCAGACAGGATCCATATCACCAACGTGATCTACAACCTGCTCGATAATGCCGTTAAATATTCGAATAACGTCCCCGAACTAAAGATCAGCACACGTAATGTCAGCGATGGGATCGAATTATCCATCAGTGATAACGGCATCGGCATCAGCAGGGAGAACCTGTCGAAGATATTTGATAAACTGTACCGTGTTCCAACCGGCAATATTCACAATGTGAAAGGATTCGGCCTTGGACTAAGTTATGTGAAGGCCATTATTGAAAAGCACGGGGGAAAAGTAAATGTAGAAAGTGAACCCGGGAAAGGAAGTATCTTCACCTTATTCCTTCCCGATAAGATCGTATGAACATGGAAAAAACAAATATCCTCCTGGCGGAAGATGATCCCAACCTGGGATCCTTATTGAAAGATTATCTTGATGCGAAAGGATTCAACACCTCGCTTGCTACGAATGGGAAAGAAGGTTACCAGCACTTCAGCAAAGAAAAATACGACATGTGCATACTGGATGTGATGATGCCGGTGATGGATGGCTTTACGCTGGCAAAGGAGATCCGTAAATCGGATAAGGATATTCCAATTGTGTTCCTCACTGCCAAATCCATGAAGGAAGATACTATTGAGGGATTTCATGCCGGAGCTGATGATTACATCACCAAGCCTTTCAGCATGGAAGAGCTTCTTCTGCGCATGCAGGCAATCCTGAGAAGGACGAAGGATGGAGCCAACAGCAAACCCGAAAAGACCAACTTTGTGATCGGTAAATTCAAGTTCGATCATCTCAGGCAGATGCTTGAGATCAATGGAAAGGAAAATAAACTTACTACCCGTGAAGCAGATCTCCTCAAACTGCTTTGCATGCATGAAAACCAGGTGCTCGACAGGAACCTGGCCTTAAAAACGCTTTGGAATGACGACAGTTATTTCAACGCGCGCAGCATGGATGTGTACATCACCAAACTCCGCAAATACCTAAGGGAAGATCCCGGCGTTGAGATAATCAATATTCATGGAAAAGGTTTCCGGTTGCTTGTAAATAAGAGTATCTAGTTTTCTGTAAGGCTCTTTCCTTACATTTGTATAGATGGCAAAAGTGAAACTAAAAAAGAACGCCCCTGCGCCTGCGAGTTCTGTTTCTGACATCAAAAAACCACACTATCTTCTTATAACTCTGATACTAATTTCTACTCTGGTTATCTATTGGCCATCTCTTAAAAATGAGCTGACAAACTGGGACGATCAGGAATACATTACTTACAACAAGGATCTATCGGATGCTTCCATTAAAAAACATTTTACGGATAAGCCACATGTGATGGGAAACTATCATCCGCTTAGCATGCTGACATTAGCCTGGGACTACTCCTCAGCATACGATGAAAAAACAGGAACGATCGATCCTGTTCCTTTTCACCGCACGAATCTCATCCTGCATGTACTGAATGCATTATTGGTTTACCTGCTTGTTTTCCGCCTTACTCAAAATAATATTGTCGCGGCAATTACTTCTGCACTCTTTGCGTTTCATCCCATGCATGTGGAAAGCGTGGCATGGGCTTCGGAAAGGAAGGACGTCCTCTACTCTTTTTTCTATCTCGCCGCTCTCCTGAGCTGGACCTATTTTATCCGTGGAAGTCAAAAGATCATTTTTTATTTGCTGACGCTGCTGCTTTTCATACTGGGTCTTTTCTCCAAAGCTGTAATGGTTTCTCTTCCCATCGCATTGTTCCTCCTGGATTGGTTCATGAAAAGGAAATTTGACTGGAAAGTGATCGCTGAAAAAATTCCATTGCTTGCAATCTCCGTGTATTTCGGGTTACAAGCAATTGATGCACAAAGGGAATTTGAGGCGATCGACGGGAACAGTGTTTATTCCCTGCTCGACAGGATCTCGTTTGCCTTTTACGGAATCATGCAATACATCGTAAAATTCTTTGCCCCGCTTGATCTTTCCTGTTTTTATAGTTTCCCTACACCGGGGGTGGATAAACCATTGGGTTATCTTATCGCGCGGGTTTTTGTGATTGCGTTAGGCATTGCAGCATTTTTGCTCAGGAAAAAGAGGAATATGGTCTTTGGTTCAGTATTTTTTCTCATAACAGTTGGTTTAGTGCTGCAACTTTTGCCTGTTGGAGGCGCAGTGATGGCCGACAGGTATTCGTATCTTCCGCACATAGGAATTGCTTTTATCCTCGCAACATATATTGGAGATCTGCTTACCAAAAATGGTTCTTCTAAGGCGCTGATCCTTGCCTTACCGATTGCGCTCATTGGTATCATGGGATATCTGGCTTTTGAAAGAACAAAGGTCTGGAAGGACAGCATTACCCTATGGACCGACGCTGAAAGCAAGGATAAGGGCTCACCGAAGATCTACAACAATTTTGGAGATGCTTACACGCTCGCCAAACAATATGAACCCGGATTGAAATACCTTACTGAATCTATTCGTCTTAAGCCTGATTACCCTGATGCCTATTATAACCGCGGATTGACCTACTTTTACATGAACAAGTACCAGGAAGCGATTGATGATTATACCATGGCTATCAAATTCAAACCAACACTGAATAGGGCCTGGCATAACAGGGCAGGAACTTTATATACGGTCGGGAAATACAAGGAAGCCTTGTCTGATGCGTTGAAGTCCAAGGAACTTGGATACCCGGTTGATCCGGCTTTTATAACAGAATTGCAAAGTAAAGTGGGGACGAATAAATAATGAACAAATGCGTTAAGCAAATCGCCGCATGACAACACGCTTTCATACAGATCTTGGTGAATTGAAGGGGTTTCTGGCCGTTTCTGACTATAGTCGGCTGAGCAGGCGTGTACTCGACTTTGTGTACGAGTACGATCTGCCCGATGAGTTCTGGTCTGCGGCAAATTTCATACGCGCTTCCTATTATAAACAGTCAGAGCTTGAAACTGCATTTAAGACGGGGCATGAGTACGATGAACTAAGCAGTAATGCCGCACGTTTACTGGAACAGATCGCCACGATAGATTCATCAACCATTACCGCAATTCAATTCCCTGCATCAAATGATCCTGTGTATCTTTCTTCCGGTATTTCCAAAATATTCAGAACGGGATCGGAGCAGTTCTGGCTGCAGCCGGTAGATGTGAGGATGTATTATGGCCAGATCACCGGTGTAGTGGGAGAAAATGGTAATGGCAAGACCACGCTCCTGAGAATGGTTTCCGGGGAACTGATGCCTGATTCAGGCAATGCAACTTATTTTCTGCAAGGTCAGAACTTAAGTACGGAATGGTATCGTATCAAATCCATGACAGGCTTCATGCCTCAGCGCATTGATAGATGGTATGGAACGCTGTATGAGAACCTGGCATTCTTTGCCACCATCCGTAACATCCCGGTTAGCGAGAATACTAAGTATGTTGAGTACGTATTGCACCGATTAGGTCTCATGCAATTTCGCAATCATAAATGGACGGAGATCTCAAGCGGGTACCGATTGCGCTTTGAATTAGCAAAGATGCTCCTGCTTCGTCCGCGTCTTCTGATCCTGGATGAGCCCCTTGCCAACCTGGATATCAATGCCCAACAACTTTTACTTGAAGATCTAAGATATATCGCGAAATCACAGCGACATCCCATTTCCATTTTATTAAGCTCACAACAATTGCATGAAGTTGAACGCGTGGCGGACCGGCTGATCTTCCTCAGGAAAGGAAAGATCCTGTTCAACGATGAACGAAATATTTTTGGCGCAAGCAGGGAGAGGAATTCCTTTGAACTGGAAGGAGATTTCAGCAGGAATGATCTGGAACAGATCTTTACAAAGTTAGAGGGTGTTAGTGTTGAAGCTACGGGCACGATATTTATCCTGAGTGTTCCTGTAGAAATAAAAGGTGAACGCGTACTAGCCGATATTGTGAACGCCGGAAAAAAGATCAGCTATTACAGGGACATCAGTACCTCATCCAGGAAACTTTTTCAAAAAGAATTTTAACGCATGGTGCCGAAATTTCTTAAAAACCTTGATCGTTACCTGCTTCTGCGATATCCGGTGCTTTGGATCAGTCGCATACATTATATGATCCCGGCCATTGCCTTACTAACCATCTTCTTCTATCTCGTTTCGGCCGTTCTTCCATTCGACGTCAGGCACAGGATAGAGATCGAATTCTGGTGGCTGGTATTCGTGATCCTTGCGGTCTTGTTAATGTGTTTCTGGATCTATCATTCGGTGATCTTCAGCGTTGAGAAACTTTACGGAGCCCGGAGCATCCTGGATGAATACAAGCTTTTCTTTCTATACGCAGTGGTTTTTTGCGGGCTGATCGCATACGCCTGGCCATTCTTTCTGAATTATTATCACCGCATAGCGAAAATATGCCCGGACCAGGAACTCTTTGACGACGTCAACAAACTGAACCTGGCCCAGGAGTATTTCCTTGAAGACGCCTATCATTATCAGGAACAAATTGATACGGTAAGAGCAATATCTCCTTACACGAACACGGATACTTTCTATTATCACACCTATGTCCTGCCGGGACATTGGGAAGCCTCAAACCGTTATACTCCGGGTGAACTTTGGGACAGCGCGCGTTTCCCTTCGATCATACGGCCATGGAGCATGAACCGCCTGAATGTTGCAAGTGATGCCGAGATCTTGAAGCGACTCCGGGATTATTTCTCCGTATTCAAAAAGTATAAAGTAAAAGCTGAAATATCTCCCGAGTATGTTTTATCCAATTACAATGCGGTAAAGGATAGCATGATCCTGCGGGAATACTTCTGGGATCTGAAGATCGTAGGCGTTGATTATTACATGATGGATACGGTGATGGAAAACATTGCTGATGCAAAGTTCGATGAGCAGGGATTTCTTTCGGAAGAAGGTATTTGGGTTGAAGCCTATCTGGCATTCTATCTCACGCTGCTATTCCTGATGTTCCGCAATGTGAGCTGGAAACATTTCATCGTGAGTCTGGTTTCTATCTTTGTGCTGTTCATCATCCTGCTTGTGCTGATGGCATTGGTTTCCTACGCGATCGGCGGTGAAGAGTATGCCTTGTTGTATACCTGGATGCTTATTTACATTGCCGCTGTGATCATTGTCTTTTCTGTCAGAGCTTCTTCCCACAGATTTCATGCATCGGTTTCCGTTCTGCTGCAGTTCGTTTTCCTGGCTTCGCCACTCTTGTTCATGGGAATCAACGTTTGGCTCGACAGTATGTTCGACATATACGGAAGGCATTTTTATCAACACCATTCGTATGATTATTACAATGGTCTTGAACAGAGTTATTATTGGGAAGAATATGAAAGAAGGACCCGAATGTTCGTGGAGGTCATCCGCTACTGCGCCATCGGGGGAATGATCTTCCAGGCAATGCTCGTTATACCGCTTGTGAAAGAGGAATTTGTGCGGATGTATTCTACGCCGAAGAATAAATAGGGTTTACAGTGAAGAAGTCCTTCCCCCATCAACAGGAATATTGATCCCGGTTATATAGGAAGCGGCCGGCGAAGCGAGGAAAGCAACAGCGGCCGCAATTTCAGATGCTTCAGCAATTCTACCCATAGGGATCTCGGAGATCATTGCGTCCATCAATTCCTTAACGCTGTTCCCCGTTTTTTTTGATCTGGCTTCAAGTAATTGTGTGATTCGCGGAGTATTCGTCATACCGGGAAGAACATTATTTACAGTTATCCCGGAAGCAGCTAGTTCCATGGAAAGCGTCTTGCTCCAGTTTGCCACAGCTGCCCGGATCGTATTGGAAACTCCAAGTCCCTTCAACGGTTGTTTGACGGATGTGCTTATAATGTTGATGATCCTGCCATAATTTGCTTTTTTCATTCCCGGAACAAGTGCCTGGACGAGGATATGATTACAAAGTAAATGAGCTGAAAAAGCGGATTGGAATTCCTCCGTCTTTGCGTCAAGGATCGGGCCTCCTGCCGGACCGCCGGTATTGTTGACGAGGATATGAATGGTGTTTCCCTTAATGAATGCAGAAATTGCGGCGCGGAGATCTTCAGGTTTTGTAAAATCAGAGCAGAGATAGCCGTGTTTTTGCCCTGCAGAAACAGATAATTCCTTTATAGTTGCCTTCAACGTCTCTTCATTTCGCGCAACCAAAGTAACCGTCGCGCCCATCCCGGCTAAAGCGATCGCTGATGCTTTGCCAATTCCGGAGGTACTCCCGCAAACCAGGGCGTTTTTCCCCTTGAGATCCATATTCATGGCGCAAATTTAAGGATATTAGTCCATCTAATGATTAAGGCTAATAAGTCCTGAGACTGTCGAAGGGTACGTGAAATAATTAGTTTTTTCTTATCTTGGAAGTCCAAATTCAAACCCATGAGCATCCAGCGTCCTTTAAACTTCAAAAAATGGCTCGACGATAACCGCCACCTTTTGAAGCCACCTGTCAGCAACAAGATCGTTTACGAAGACACAGAGTTCATGATCATGGTAGTAGGTGGACCGAACTCAAGGAAGGATTATCACTATAATGAAGGCGAAGAATTTTATTACCAGGTAGAAGGAGATATTAACGTTGGCCTGCAGGAAGACGGGAAAGCCATCGTTGTACCGATCAAAGAAGGGGAAATGTTCCTCTTACCTCCAAAAGTGCCACATGCTCCTATGCGGGGACCGAATACCGTCGGATGGGTGATAGAGCGGAAAAGAAGACCGGGCGAAAAGGATGGCCTGATCTGGTTCTGCGAAAAGTGTAACCATAAACTATTTGAGAAATATTTTGTACTGACCAACATCATGACGCAATTCCAGGGGACATTTGCTGAATTTTATGGAAGTAAGGAGCTTCGCACCTGTAAAAAATGCGGCGCAGTCATGGAGCCACCGGCAAAGCCTGTGTAAAACCTTTTAAAGTAGTGTCATTTGAAGCTGGTACGCTACCCTGAATCCCTTTTTTTCTATTTCCTTTCTTGCGTCTGAAGAATCCCTTAAGGCAGGGTTCGTGTGATTCAGGTGAATGAATTTCACTTTTGCCTTCTGATCTTCCGGCAGGCTGTCAAGCATTTTCATGGTCTCTTCAATAAAAGGATGCGGGATCTCGCTCATGTTCCTTCCCGGAATTTCTCCGTTCTTATAAAAGGTTCCGTCAATGAAAAGAGCATCGTTTTCACGAACAAGTTTTGGCAGGGATCGTTCCCATTTTTCCCATTTATCAATATCAGGTATGAAAACAACGCTGAAATCAGGCCCGCTGATCCTTTAACCATACGTCTCCGTGAACTCGGCCCGGTGAGGAACAAGAAAAGCCTGAACGGAAATACGTTCATTGAGTTTTACGATTGAATCATACTTGATCGGTTGTAAGTCGATATTTTCCAAAGTGATGAGCTGAGTCCAGGGTTTATTGCTTTGCAAGAATTCACTCATGTCGGGGTTAACATACACAGGAACTTTCTTTGCATTCATCACTTCCCTGCCCAGGTGTAGCAAGCCCGTATAGTGGCCCATGTGGGCGTGCGTCAGAAAAATTCCGTCAAGCTCTCCGTAAGGGCACAAACTATCCAGCATGTGAAGCTGATCCGGGAAGTCGGGCGTAGCATCAAGGATCCAGCGCTGTTTTGAGATCGGATCAATGATAGCCAGGCATGAAACAAATCTTCGAATTGAGTGATCATCCCATGCCTCTTTGCAACATTCCTTTGTGCAACCGGCTTGGGGAAAACCGGCATCCTGGGCTATACCAAGAACCATTACAAACGGTGATTCGGGAATTGTAGGCGGAATGAAGAATCCCGGATCATTGTTTTCTCCGATGACCTCTTCATTTTCAAAACAGGAACAGAAAAACACAAGAAACAGAATTAGAAATATGGAATTGGATCGCATCTTAGGAATTTACGCCTCAAAGTTAGCTTTATGAGGGGGTTTTCCAACCACAGACCACGCAGGCAAGATGCCCTACTTTTTAGTATTTTTGAGCAATGTCTAAGAAGAACAAAAAGCAAGCTAAGCAGGAGCCCTCGAAACAGGCAGAGAAACCGGGTCTCAAATCAAAAAGCGCTTCTGTTCAAACGCCTAAAGGGCTTACACGGCTTTCCTGTATTATTCTGGCTGCGATCGCATTTCTCCTTTACTCAAATACCCTGAATCATCTTTATGTTCTGGATGATTTTTCGATCATCAAGGATAACCCGATGACGAAGAAAGGGACGGATGCGCTGGGCGACATTTTTTCACATTCATACAGATACGGTTTCGGAAGTGATGACGGAGGGATCTACCGTCCGCTTTCAAAGGCCATGTTTGCCATCGAGTGGGAAATTGCTCCTGATGATCCGGGGTTCTCCCATTTGGTGGGTGTGATCTGTTATGCTATCACAGCAGCCTTGCTTTTCATCACGCTCAATAAATTCCTTAAAGTAAATGTTGCCATTCCTTTTGTTATCACGCTTTTATATATAGCCCATCCCATACATACGGAAGTGGTGGCAAATATCAAGAGCCGGGATGAGATCCTGAGTTTGCTTTTTATTCTCTTATCGCTGTTGGGGATCCACAGGCATATTGAGAAGAAAGATACGCTTTCACTGATCCTGTCCTTTGTAGCTTTTTTCCTTGCGCTGTTATCCAAGGAATCTTCCATCACGTACCTGGCCGTTGTTCCTGTCACCATCTGGTTCTTCACAAATGCTCCAAGGAGGTTGAACATGATCATTTCCTTTGGTATGATTGGAACAACCATGATCTACCTGATCCTGCATTATAATATCATTGGAAACATCGGTATCACGAATATTCCGGTCGTGGATAATTCCCTTCTTGCTACGGAAGACCTGGGGAAACAGAAGGCTACTGCTATCCTTATCATGGGGCATTATATGAAACTGTTGCTTTTCCCGCATCCGCTTTCCTGTGATTATTCATTCAATACCATTCCGATCGTAGAGAGCCTTGGAGATCCGATGTTTCTCCTTGCTTTTCTTATTCATGCAGCGCTCGCCGTTTATGCTTTCATGAAATGGAAAACAAGATCCGTCCTCGTATGGTGCATCATTTTTTATTTCGTGACCATGTCGCTCGCCTCGAACCTGCTCTACCTTATTGGCACGAACATGGCGGAAAGGTTATTGTACATTCCTTCCCTTGCCTTTTCGGTTGCTACAGGATGGCTCCTTGCTAAGGTGATGAAAATAAATATGAACGCTTCATACGGGAGCTTTTCCGGCATGATCACTGCTAACGGAAGTCTGCTGGGAGTTGCGATGATCTTTTTCATTCCTTATGCATACAAAACATACGACAGGAACAATGACTGGGAGACCGTTAAAACCCTGTTCGACCAGGATGTACAGACAGTTCCAAACAGTTCGCACATGCTGTTTTATCATGCGAACATGCAAACGAATACGGATTCATTGAAGAAGCTTACTCCCGATGTAAGGTTGGAAACCCTGAAACGTGCTCTTGAAGAACTGAATGCCGCACTGAAGATATATGAGCAGTTTCCGGATGCACATAACCAGGTAGGTAAGATCTATTTTGAACTGAAGAACTATGAGCTGGCAACAAAAGCGTATGAGCGAGCCCTGGAACTGAATCCGAAAAATGCCACCTACCAGAATAACTATGGCACTTGTCTCTTTGCGAACGGAAAATATGCCGAGGCCGAGAAATTCTTTGTGAAAGCAATTGAGCTGGATAAGGAATACAATGATGCGCTTTGTAATCTTGGATCTGTTTACGGCACCCTCGGAGAGATCAATTTTAAACAAGGAAAGGCAGCGGAAGCCAATGCCCTTTTTGAAAAGGCGATCTATTATTTCAAGGAAACCGCCCGTGTGGATCCCGAATACGAGAACGCCTATATTTTTCTTGTCGCCACCTATAAAAATCTTGGCCGTGAGAAGGAAGGTCAGCCATACCAGACCTTGCTTAACCAGGTCCAGCAAAAGAAAAAGCAGAAGAAATAGTGCTGACGATCGACATCCATACGCATATTCTTCCCAAAGAACTTCCTAAATGGAAGGATACGTTTGGATATGGAGGATTCATTCACCTGGATCATCATAAACCCTGTTGTGCAAAAATGATGCGCGACGATGGAAAATTCTTCCGGGAGATCGAGGAGAATTGCTGGAGTCCGGAAGTTCGCATGAAAGAGTGCGATGAGCATCATGTGCATGTACAGGTATTGAGCACCGTTCCCATCATGTTCTCTTATTGGGCAAAACCAAATGATGCACTTGTCTTATCGCAATTTCTGAATGATCATATCCAGGCTATCGTTCAGCAATTTCCAAAACGATTCATTGGGCTGGCAACGGTTCCGTTACAGGATGTCAGCCTTTCTATCAAAGAACTTGAACGCTGTAAGAAAAACGGCATGGCAGGTGTACAGATCGGATCGAACGTGAACCAGGAAAATCTTGGTGATGCTAAATTCTTTGAATTTTTCAAGGCCTGCGAGGAATTATCCATGAGTGTTTTTGTTCATCCATGGGAGATGATGGGTGAGCAGCACATGCAAAAATACTGGCTTCCCTGGCTTGTCGGGATGCCGGCAGAAACTTCCCGCGCTATCTGTTCCATGATATTCAGTGGCCTGTTTGAAAAAACACCAAAACTACGCGTTGCTTTTGCCCATGGGGGCGGATCATTTCCCGCTACACTTGGCAGAATACAGCATGGATTCGATTGCCGGCCGGATCTTGTAGCAGTTGACAATAAAATTTCACCGAAAGAATACATCGGCAAATTCTGGCTCGACAGCCTGGTGCACGATAAGGATATACTCCTTCAACTCATAAAAATGTTCGGGACTGAAAAGATAGCTCTTGGAAGTGACTATCCATTTCCGTTAGGAGAAAACAAACCGGGTGAATTGATCAATTCATTGAACCTGGATCCTTCCGCTAAAGAGGAATTATTGTCCGGTTCCGCTTTGAAATGGCTTAACAGAAAGAACTTCCTATCCTGATTTTTACTATCTTTCCAAGCCATGAACAAGTGGCTTTTCGCCTTTCTTCTCATTTTTTCTCCCTTCCTGTTCTCACAGGACAAACACCTCGTTGACTCACTTCAGCAGATCATCCGGGGAAATTTTCACGATAGCTTAAAAGCCAATGCCCTGAATAAAATTGCGTATGAATACCGCCGCATGTCCTCGGATTCTACCAGAAAATACGCATCCCTGGCCTTTCATATCTATAGTAAGATCAACAACATGAAAGGCATCGCTATGTCGCTCAATCACCTGGGCATTGCGCATCATTTTGACGCAACGTACGACAGCGCCCTGTTCTATTACCAGAAGTCGCTTGATATCCGTGAGAAGATCGGGGAAAAAACAGGGATCGCTTCTTCCAACTCTAACATGGGTATCGTGCTTTACTTACAAGGGGAATATGATGCGGCGATAAAAAAATATGAAAAAGCATTCGCCATACAAGAATCCATAAAAGATACCAATGGGATGGCGAATACATCGAATAACCTTGCAAGTGTTTATCGTTACAGGGGACGCTATGATAAAGCGCTTGAATTATTCATAAGAGCGCTTGAACTGTATGAGAAGGCGGGAGACGAAGCGGGAAGACTTTATGCTTACAATAACATCGGTATTGTCTATGCAACCTTGAATAAATCGAAACTGGCTATCCGCACTTATCGGGAAGCGCTTGCTATCGCTGAAAAAACAAAAGACAATTACATTTTGGCGGTTTTAAATACGAATCTTGGTATACAGCTGCTCGAAGAAAAGAACATAGCGGATGCGATACTTCATTTTGAGAAAGGTTATAAGCTGGCCAAGGAGATCGGCACGCAGCAGGGAATGGCCACGGGAGCGGTAAATCTTGGTCGCGCGTATTTTGAATTGAAAGACCACGTGAAGGCATTGACGTATGTTAAGCAGGCGCAGGATTTTTACGAGAAGTCGGGAGAAAAGCAGGGCCTGGTCAGCGCGCTGAATCTCAAAGGTCAGATACAACTGGCTTCCCATGACCTGGCCGGAGCTGAATTATCTCTCACCCGTGCCCTGAAATTATCGAATGAGGCAGGAATGCTGGATCATGCGGAAACAAGCTACGCGCATCTGAGCGAGCTTTTCAAAAAAAGAAAGAATTTTCCCAAAGCCCTTGAATACTTCCGGGCATACAGCAAGCTGAAAGATTCCCTTCTTAACTCGGATAACAGCAGTACCATTGCCCGTCTGCAAACCGGCTTCGAAACTGAAAAGAAAGAAAAACAGATCGTACTGCTTCAAAAAGCACAATCGCTGATGGACCTCAAGATCGCCGGACAGGATTCCGATATTCAAAAAACAAATATCATCCTGCTCTCCTCTTCTTCCGTGACTGCATTATCCATATTATTTGCGGTGCTGGTCGTGCGAACGTACAGGCGTAAAAGAAAAACAAATAATGAGTTGCAGGAAAAAAACGTCTCTATCATATCCCAGAAAGAACTGATCGAGCAGAAGAATAACGAGATCCGGAATAACCTGCTTATTGCAGGGCAGATACAGCAGAGTATTCTGCCCAAGCCGATGGTTATCTCTAAAACGTTCAGAGAACATACGCTGCTCTATATGCCAAAAGATATAGTGAGCGGAGATTTTTATTGGGTGAAGAAAGCGGAAGGAAGGACCTTTGCGGCTGTGATCGACTGCACGGGACATGGAGTACCGGGAGCATATATGTCGGTACTCGCTTATGAATTACTTGAAGACATTGTACGTAAGGAACCGGATATTTCACCTGCAAATTTATTATCCGTGCTCAACAGGAAACTCCACCTCCAGACAAGCAGCGGGGAGTATGCAGACAAACCCGGACTGGATATTTCTTTTGTAATGATCCCTGATAAGGGAGATCATTTGATCTTTGCCGGTAGCCGTCAACCACTTTGGATGATCCATGAAAATGCAGGCAATGCTGATCCATTCAGCGAGATCAAGCCTGAGAAACATTTTATGGGCCTGGAAAAGGAGAAAACGTTCAAGGAAGTTAAAGTTGAGATGAGCAAAGGAGATCGATTTTACATGTTCTCCGACGGATATACGGATCAGATCGGTGATGCTTCTTCCGGCCAGACTGGAAAAAAGAAGATGCTTTCCCAGCGCTTTAAAGAATTCCTGCTGAAGGACCGGGAAAATGAAATGTCGGGCCAATCGAAGCGATTAGAACAATTCCTGCTTGACTGGAAAGGTAATTTTGAACAGATCGATGATATCACCGTTTTCGGATTCAAGCCAAATGAGTAAACGCTTAGTCATATTGTTTTTTTTGTTCCCCGCTTATATGTGGGCCGGACAGGAGCGCGTTGATTCGATCAATAAAGTGCTTCCTGCAGCAGAAGGAAGGAAGCTGGTGGACCTGCTTGCAAGTCTCACCTGGGAGCTGGAACACCTTGGGAAATACCAGGAAGCGCTTATCAGCGGCACCCGCGCATTGAAACTTGCGGATTCACTCGAATATGAATACGGACAAGCAGCATGTCTGAATCACCTGGGTGCTTTATATAAAGGGATGGGAAATTTTCCTGTGGCGATGGACCATCTTCAGCGTTCTGAAAAACTTTTTGTGAAAACCGACAGCAAACGTGGTGTTGCATCTGTTAAACTGAATCTTGGAAATCTATTTTCTTCCATGGGCTGGCCCGACAAAGCAATGGAAAAATACCGGGAATCCTTTAGTTACGGTGAAAAGGCAAAAGATACGGTCGTGATGGCGGTTTGTCTTGGTAATATCGGTACCATCCATCACACCCGGAATGAACTTAAAGAAGCTGAGGAATATTATAAGCGCTCTCTCAAACTCCGTGAATTGATCCGGGACCGGGCAGGAGCAGCAACCATCTATAATAACTTGGGCATCATCTGCTTTGATAAAGGAGATTTGGAAGGAGCGAAGAATTTCTATGAGCTTTACCTCACGATTGCAATAGAAGAAAATCTTGATGTCGACCGTATCACGGGCAGCCTCAACCTGGGTGAATTGTATTGCAAGACAGGCAGATTTGAGGATGGCCTTGGCTTACTTGAATCCGGTCTGCAACTTGCGTTAAAGATAAATTCAAAAGAACTGGAAAAAGCTGCGTACGACACATATTGCATTGTTTGGAATGAAAAGAACGATGCTGAAAAAACACTTTATTATTCTGAACTGTTACGCGCTGTAAAAGATACCATTCTCAATAAAGCAAACAGCAGGGCAATAGCTGAAATGGAAACCAGGTTTGAGACAGAGAAGAAAGAGCAAGAGATCGATCTGCTGCAAAAAGACAACAGCATCCGTGACATAAGCTCCAAAATGAAAGACGACGAATTATTAAGAAAAGATCTCTTCAAATTCTCTTCATACGGGGCGCTGGCATTGCTTGGGGGAATCCTGGTATTTACTGTTGTTGGCATACGTGAGAAGAAAAAGATCTTTGCGAAACTTTCAGTCCTGAACAAGGAGATCATACTGCAACATGATATCATTGAACAGAAAAATCAAATGATCAATGACAGCATTGAATATGCGGGAACGATACAGGAAGCGCTTTCACACGATGAAGAAGAGATTCGGAAGGTATTCGGCAGTTTCAGAATGAAGACCGGCCTTGCCGACGGGATCGCCAATTTTGTATATGCCCTTGAAGATATAGGCGGAATTCGCATTCTTTTCATGGTTCACAGTCATTTCCCCGGAGTTTCCGGATCCCTGCATTCGTTGCGGATATTTCACGAATTAAGGAACCTGTGTATGCTGTCGCCTAAATTTGAACCTGCCATAGTCACCGGCTTTCTGGCAAATCTCCCCAGGACGGATTTCAATTTGCTGGTAGCATTTACAACCTCCCATAACGGGCAATTGCATTTGATCGGCCACGATTGTATTTTTTCTCCTTCACAGCGCAAAATCCTGTCCTCCGGCAAAGGCATAGTTGCCTGGTCACCTGCACAGCAGGAAAAAGTATTCATCTTTTCTACACATCCCTCACCGGCAGCGGAGCGCTTTCCTTCCGATATAGCTGAATTGGAGCGAAGTAGGCCAGCCACTGGAGGTAAGTCGTACGTTGCGCTTCAGTTCACCTGAAACCTGCTTCCTTACCCTAAAGCGAACTTTGTTCTGCTTCAGGGTTTTCGTATCTTTGTACTCCTTCCGGGACCATGAGCGAAGAGATCAAACATGAGTGTGGGATTGCATTAGTAAGGTTGCTCAAACCTTTATCTTATTATCAGGAAAAGTACGGGTCAGCGCTTTACGGTTTGAAAAAACTGTACCTGCTGATGCAGAAACAGCATAACCGGGGCCAGGATGGAGCCGGAGTAGCTGCGATCAAGCTTGATGTTAAGCCCGGGACAAAGTACATCAGTCGTAACAGGGCCATTGGCTCCAATGCCATCCAGGAGATCTTCTCAAAGCTGAATCAGCGATTTGAGGAGATGAAAAAAAGCAAGCCTGAAAAATTCCAGAATACAGATTGGCTGAAGAAAAACGCGCCCTTCGCCGGGGAGTTGCTGCTCGGTCACTTACGTTACGGCACTTTCGGAAAGAATTCCATGGATCAGTGCCATCCTTTCCTGCGTCAGAATAACTGGATGACGAGAAACCTGGTGGTTGCCGGGAATTTCAACCTTACCAATGTAGACGAGCTTTTTGACAAGCTTGTAGAGATCGGACAGCATCCCAGAGAAAAGGCGGACACAGTAACTGTGATGGAAAAGATCGGACACTTCCTGGATGAGGAGAATGAGAACTTATTCAACAAATTCAAGAAAAAGGGACATAACAATGTTGAGATCACCGGGCTCATTGCCGACAATATCAACGTTGCGGAAGTGCTTCAGAATGCGTCAAGGAAGTTCGACGGAGGATACACCATTGCCGGGCTGCTTGGACATGGTGATGCTTTTGTGCTGCGCGACCCATCCGGTATTCGTCCTGCGTTCTGGTATGCAGATGAGGAAGTAGTAGTGATCACATCTGAGCGTCCTGCCATTCAAACCTGCTTCAATGTTCATTTCACAGATATAAAAGAGATAAGCCCGGGCCATGCGCTTATCATCCGGAAGAACGGGAAGGTCAGCGAGGAGCTCATCAACGAGCCTCTCGAAAAGAAATCCTGCTCCTTCGAACGCATTTATTTCTCGCGCGGAAGCGATAAAGATATTTACCAGGAGAGAAAAGCGTTGGGACGATTCTTAAGCCCTGCCGTATTGAAGGCTATTGATCATGATATTGAAAATACTGTTTTCTCTTTTATTCCCAATACAGCAGAGACGGCCTTCATCGGACTGATCGACGGTGTGAATGCGAACCTGGATATTATTAAGCGGCATGAGATCGTCAAGATGGGAGGAAAAGCGGATGAAAAACTCGGCAACCTGCTTTCCATGCGTCCCCGCGTTGAAAAGATCGCGATCAAAGATGCCAAGCTGCGTACTTTCATTACGGATGACTCCCATCGTGACGACCTTGTCGCGCATATTTACGACACAACGTATGGTATTGTAAGACGAGGTAAGGATACGCTGGTGGTAATCGATGACTCTATTGTCCGCGGAACCACGCTTAAACAAAGTATTCTGCGCATCCTCGACCGATTGGGTCCAAAGAAGATAATCATCGTTTCCTCTGCTCCGCAGATACGCTATCCGGATTGCTACGGAATTGATATGGCAAAGCTGGGTCATTTTGTTGCATTCCAGGCGGCCGTAGAGCTCATCCGCGAACGAAACATGGATGAGCTGCTGGATGAGGTCTATGAAAAAGCAAAGGCGCAGATGAGCATAGAGAGAGAAAAAGTAACGAATGAAGTGAAAGCGATCTATGATCCGTTCACACCTGAAGAGATCTCTGCAAAAATTGCTACCCTTTTAAAGCCCTCTGATCTCAATGCTGAAGTGGGCGTACTCTATCAATCCATCGAAGGTCTTCATCACTCCTGCCCTAACCATCTTGGCGACTGGTATTTTACCGGTAATTACCCGACGCCCGGAGGTAACCGTGTTGCGAACCGTTCCTTCGTTAATTTTATGGAAGGGAAAAATGTGCGTGCCTATTAAACAAGAGGGACCGGCTCTTTAAGGACAAAGCGCGATTTTACACGAAGACGCAAAGGCGCAGAGGAACACAAAGACTAGTTTTCAATATTACCGTTTATTTTCCTCCTGATTCCTTCTTTCAGGATTGGTACATTAAAATTAATGAGTAGTCCCAGCTTTTTTCCTGATAATTTCAGGTAGGTTAGTAGTTGATATTCATGAACAGGCAGGATCGTTTCTACCGATTTAAGTTCTACAATAAGTGCGTTTTCCACCAGGACATCAATAAAAAATGACTTTTCGAGATTTGAGCCCTTATAAATAATCGGGCAATGCACCTGTTTGGACACCATCAAACCACTTCTACTCATTTCATCACAAAAACAGGTTTCATATACCGTTTCTAATAAACCCGGCCCCAGGTTTCTATGCACCTCTAACGCACAAGAGATAACTTTATACGAAAGTTCATTGAGATTCATTTCGCAAAAATACGCTTGAAAGGCCAGAAAAATGAAAAAATAAAGGCTCTAATTTAAAACCAACCTGCTGTTGATTTATTTATTTTCTTTGTGAACCATTGTGGCTTAGTGCCTTTGTGTGAATAGCGCCAATACTTTATTAAAATAAAAAATCAAAAGTCTATCTTGTAATAGAAAAGCGGCAAAAATCCCAGCTGGTTCTCGATGATCACGGGTTGATTCGGATTGCCCGAGTAGGATAATCCCAGCGCATTCTCAATTCCCAGCAGGTTTACCAGATCCAGTCCGATCTCATGCGTTACTTTTTTCCTGTTCGCTTTCAATCCGATCTTCAGATCCAGTCTGAAATAATCGTCAAATTGCAGCGTGTTCCTTAAAGAATCGATCTCCATGAGTTCGCCGAATTCGACAGAAGCGAGTGTATCAACGGGAGAATATAATTTACCGCCTGCATAAGTGATCTTGGTGGCCGTGGTAAGAACCGTGTTCTTTTTCTTCCCCATCTTGAATTCCTTACCTATCAGTGCGTTGGTCGCGAAGCCCCCATTGAAATCTGATTTGCGTTCAATTCCATCGCTTCCCTTATATCTTGCATCGTATACCGCCCCGGTAAGGAGCATGTACCAGGATTTTGAAAATCCCTTTTCATAGGTAAGTTCGAAGCCATAGTTGTACGCTGTTCCATTATTCACCAGGGTTCCGGGGAAAAAACGGGAGAAGGTGCTACCTTGATTCACAAGAGAGAATGAAGAAAGAAACGTGTCAACAGGAACATCAAAAAGATATTGGAAGTAGGCTTCAGCCCGGAACTTAGAATATTTACCAATGAACCGGTCGTAACCAAGTACTAAATGATGGCTGTTTGTAAATGCCAGATCCTTGTTATGCAAGATCCAATTCCCACCGGTATCCTTTACCTGGTGGAATGAAATGTACGCAGGCAAAGCCTGGCTGTGCAACCCGTAACCGAAGTTGATCGAATTATTTTTGTTGAACGTCAATTTTACTCCTGCTCTCGGTTCAATTGAAAAATCACCGTTGAGAGAGTAATACGTTGAATGGATCCCGGCGCTGAAGGTGAGATTGTCGGTATGCTTGTATTTCCATTGTATGAATGGCTGGATCATCATCGTACTCGCTTTATAATCGTTTCTCACTACCCAAACTGTATCGTATTCAAGATAAACACTGTCGTACATATTATACATCCACATATCTCCGACGAGACCCGTCTTGATGCTATGTTTCGCGTTGAATTTCCTTGTCCAGCCGATATTGAGCGAACCCCTGTTAGAGAAATATTTATAATCCAGTTTTGGAAAGAGCGTATCCATTTTTCCCAATGAATCGCGTGTGAAGATATCGTGTGTGGCGCCCGAGTATGAGGTATACCCGGAAAGAACGATCTTCAGAAATGACTTCTCATTGAATGATTTCGACCAGGACATCCCGACCAGGCCCATGGAGGTAGTGAAATACTGATCGCGGTTGTTATCCCCATAAACTTCCACTTCGCTGGTATCTTTATCGCTTAATTTGATATCGATGGTACTGTATCCGCCTACTCCGAAGATCGAGAAATTTGAACTCTTTTTACCTGGGAAATTAAGCTTGAAAGAAAGGTCCTGGTAGCTGGGAACGGCAGAAGTTCCCAGCTGAATGCCGACAAATGAAAAAAGTTTAAGTGTTGAATAACGATACGCGAGGAGATAGGTTGCCCCGCTTTTCTTTGAGAGCGGTCCCTCCGCAAAAAATTCTGTTCCCAGGAATCCTAATTGCCCGGTGAGTTCATGTTTTTCATTGTTTCCATTTCGAAGCCGGATATCAAAGACTCCTGCGTTGGCATTCCCGTATTCAGCGGGGAAAGCTCCGGTGAAAAAATCAGAGGGGCCGAAAACTTTATTATTCAGGATAGATATCGCACCACCGGCGGTTCCGGCAACAGCAAAATGGTTAGGATTTGGAACATCAACTCCCTCAATACGCCACAATAACCCCATGGGCGAGTTTCCTCTTATTACAATATCATTCCTTGAATCATCCGCGCCACTAACGCCTGCAAAGTTGGAGGCCATTCGTCCAGGGTCTCCCCTGCTTCCTGCGTAACGGTTAGTTTCTTCAATATTGAAGGTTTTAACGCTGATAAATCCCATTTCATTATTAGCCTCATCTTTTTTCGTTCCCGTGATATCTACCGTTTCAAGTGTTTGCGTGCTTTCGTCCAGTTCAATACTGAGAATGGTCTCTTTCCCGGAATCCACAATGATATTGGAGCCTGAATATTCCTGGTATCCAACAAGCGAGACACGCAACGTATGTCTGCCAAGCGGAACATTCTCCAGCCTGAAATTACCGTTACCATCGGTAATTGCTTTGATCTTCCCTGTAGTATCGCTAACGAGAACGACTATCGCCCCCGGTATTCCGAACTGGGACTCCCTGTCCATTACTGAACCGCGAATAGTTTGTGTGATCTGGGCGAATGCGGCTGATCCGAGAAAGAAAAACAAGCCAAAGACGAACTTCATCATAGGGATAAGTTTGAGCAAATGTAGGTTCTTTCTCCTTAAGAGCAAAAATGGAAAATCAATAAAGTGCTGGGAATTAATGGCAAATAATAATAACAAAAGATGGCGGAAGTGGTGAGAGTGTTAACAACGCGATCACTACGTTGTGATCAAAAAATCACTACCCTCTTTGACATTGGCTGGCCGCTAACAACTGCCCTTACTCTATAAATACCCCTTGGTAAAGCCGAAAGGTTGATTTGTGCGTATTTTGCTGAAACGGTTTTTGCAGGGCAAACAATTTCTCCCAATACATTTAACACAGTAATCTCTTCAATAATAGAAGCATTGGTTTCAAGGTAAAAAACTCCCGTCGAAGGATTGGGATAAACGGTTAAATCCATAAAACTTTCGTACTCAGCGCCTCCTATTTCCTCTTGTCTCAACAATGTTGCGTTGCCGCCGTCCGTGGTCCTGAAAACTTCTTCTTTATAATTTTGTTCAACGGTTTTTGATTCCGAATTAATTGTCTCAAATTTTCCAACCAAAAATTGTTTTGCGCTATTAAGCAATGGCGTTTTAGCGTTTTGAGACAAAAGAGATGTCTACACCGCTACAAATATTAATATGGGCAATGCTCTGATTTTTCTGTTCATGACATTCCGAATTAATTAATGATCATTTTCCCGTTAGATACTACTTTACCATCAGAAATAATCTTATAAATGTAAACCCCCGCAGAAAGGTCGTTTCGCTGAATTTCGGTTTGACCTGAGGTCATTTTAAGTACTCGAAGCTTGTTCCCTAAAAGGTCGTAAATTTCAACATCTGCTTCCTTAATTGTACTGTTAAGAATCAAGTTAGCGCTGCTTGAAAATGGGTTTGGAAACAAGCCTACCGAACTGACGGTATTATCTTCAAACATCCCAGTTGGATACCCGTATTTAATAGTTACCATTTGCCTGTCAAACGGTAAGCCCTCCCAGCCCATGCCGGTTACATAAATGTTCCCCATAGAGTCAACCGCAATATCGTTGGCAATATCAGAACTATTCAAAAGTCCATTATATATAACAGTCCATTTTTGTACGCCGGTCGAATCGTATTTTATCGTTGTATAGTCCATGAAACCATTGCCGGCCACTGAAAATCCTGTTATGATGATGTTATTGCTGTCGTCGATCGCGATTTTATTTGCAACATCGCCACTCTGTCCAGGCCCATTAAAGATTCGTGACCAATTATAATTTCCGGAGGAGTCGTAGGAAATAGTCAAAAAATTGAGGGAATCAATATCAGGAATGGTTTGCATGAAGCCCGTGATATAAATAGTTTCGTTCTTGTCTATCGCTAAATCTGTTGGGGTATTGGTCCACCAAACGTCATATCGCCTTGTCCAGACAGAATCTCCATTCGCCTTATATTTAATAATGGCAATTCCAAACTTATCAGGAGACACATTAAAATTGCTCGTACCCGCGATGTAGATGTAGCCTGAAGGGCCACACTCAACTCCTACGATTTGGTCATAATCATTTCCTGGTCCCTGGTAATTTCGGGTCCATAGTAACAAACCTGCCGAATCATATTTTAACAAAGCGTAATTTCCGTCCTGCATTGTCAGAAACTCATATCCCCCGACATAGACATTCCCAGAATCATCTATATCTAATGAATAGGGCTCTGCGTCAATTCCAAGCGCTCCCTGGTATCTTCTTACCCAGCTTACACCACCCAACGAATTCAATTTGATCGTTGCGAAAGCCTTTCCCCCATTTGTATCAGTAGAGCCCCCGGTCACATAAACATTCCCGGCACTATCCACTTCAAGTCCTGAAGGAATATCTGAAGAATTGCCCGTTCCATCATATCGAGTAATCCAAAGTGGTACTCCGGACGAATTATATTTTATTATACAATAATCTTCTGCTGAGCCTACTCCCCTGCTTGATCCCACGATATAGATATTGCCCAGATCATCAAGTTTAATGAATTTTGCTATGTCATTACCATTGGCAGGACCATTATACGATGTGTCCCAAAGGAGTAGCCCGTTATTGGTATATTTTAAGAGACTAATATCATACCCGCCAGTTTTCGTTATTGTCCCTGCCACATAAACATTGCCTGTATCATCAAGCGTAAGCGCAAACGCTTCATCATAGTTATTAAGTGAACTGCCGTACTTTTGAATCCAAATTGATACCGGTGCCTGGGAATAAACCTGCAATGTCAAACAAAGGCCGACAAGTATGATGGCCCATTTTAGAACACTCCCATTGGTATACTTAAAGGTGTGGTTAGGTCTCTTCATTGAAAAATTCTAATATGATAGTTCAAAATATTGGGGTTAAAGTTTTCGATCTGACCTCTTATGTCTGCAACAGCGGTACCGATTTGTTGTGTTCCCTGAATAGTAATGGTTTGAAATCCGCTGATTATTTCACCGTTTTTAAAAGTAGCGTCAACCTGAATTTTTAGGATGGTGTTCGGAGCGATAAACGAAGAAAAATTACGGTTAATCATATACCCATTCCCATCTAACCGCAACTCCTGGAGAAGTGTGTCTGTCGCGGACGCAGAGGAAAAAGGCGCATTGAAAACCACAACATTGCCTGGATCGGCGAATTGTGAAGGTGATTGCGTAAATCCAACTGAAATTACATTATCAAGCCAAAAACCGGAAATAGCATTTAAATCTGTTGATGCCAGAAAATCTGTAGTGTTAAATCCTAACGAATTACTTAAATGCTGGTTGCTTGTTGAATAAAGATAGTCCTCTCGAATTTTCTGGATTCCCGCAAAACAGGTTCCCGATAATGGAATTGTTCCATAATAAAAGAGTGCGTCTAAACTGCCATTATACCAAAGCCCCCGTGTAAATGGTAACACGAAGTAAAGAGACTTCTGCCCTATTCTGCTAAGCTTAAAAACTCCCCCCAAAGCCAAGGCTCCGGTTACACCGAAATTATCTTGACTGGGATAACTATGAAATTCATTGCAATTATCACACAATGTCAGCATCGTACCCGATTTATGAAAGATTGAGCCCTGATAATAGTATTTCCTTATAGGAAGAGTTACTTTTCTTGCATATTCCGGATTGTTTCCTGAAAGAGTCCAGAAGTCGAATCCCTGTAAAGAAGAAAGTAGAGAATAGTTTTGGACAGGAAGAGTCGCATTCCATAGAAGCGCATCTATACAATTATCTGTATTTAACATTAATTTAAATTCATGATTCTGAAGATTACCACAAAGCTGTGGAAAATTAGCAGGTGTTGGTATGCCCCCGACCGGAAATGTAGAATTGCAGGCAGCACAAGCAAAATTAGCGACAAAACACTCTGTCAAGATTATTGGGCAGATATTTCCATTAATAAAACAGGCTGCTGGTATGATCGGGAAGACGAACCAAGAGGGATTACCAGTAACATCACTCTTGACCAGCAATTTCTCCACCGGGGCGTTGCCAATTAAACCTGAGAAGCCGTTCAATGGATAATCCTGCTCCATGAATCCGTAACCCAGGAAAGGATTCTGTGCCAGTTCCGTCAAGCCGAAAGAGTCAAAAAATGGAATGAAAATATGAGGGAAAAGCATATTGCCGTTGAATGTGATGCCGTTAAGAATTTTCGTTACATTATCCCTGTTAGGATTAGTATTATTTACCAGGTTAATTACTCTATTTATTGAATCTTTCAAATCAATTCCTGACATAGATGCTTGCTGAATGAGATTCGGAACGCTGATAAAATAATATTTCAGCGTGTCGCTTTCGATGTCAATTGTGCCAAGCGTGAGGTTTTGATATACCAGGTTTTTAATTACAGGATTGCCCGACACGCCAAGCAGTCCAATGGCGATTGTTCTCATATCATCCGTTACTTGTGCAAGCTTTGGCGGAAGTTTCTGATCGTATTTTATTGTTGTGATATCAAGACCTGTGCTACTGGTTTGGCTGAATCCGGTTACGTATATGTTTTCGTCAGAATCAAGCCCTATTCCTACAGGAATGTCAGGTCCGTCAGCTTCGCCATTATATCGAATGAGCCAATCCAAGTCTCCATTTGATTTATATTTGATCGTTGAATAATCATCCGAGGTGATGCCAGCACTTTGGCCTGATATATAAACTGCGCCTGTGTTATCAATTGCGATCGTGTTAGATATATCAGTACCGCTGCCCGGGCCATCATAGCGCTGAATCCACTTAACGGTTCCTGTTTTATCAAATCTGATCGTCGTAAAGTCAATCCCCGAAAGTCCTCCGTCGCTTCCACCGGTAACGAATACATTTTCTGAGTTTTCAGCAACTATCCCGAATGGTTTATCGAATCCGTTTCCGGGTCCATTAAAACGGGAAGTCCACTTGAGAGTTCCTCCTGAAGAATATTTGGCGATCAAATAATCAAACTCACTGCTGTTTGAAACTCCTCCTGCTGTTGTGGCAATGTATATGTTGCCTTTATCATCAGTTGCTACAGGATCCGTTCTGTCTGTACGTGCGAATATGGTTCCTAAAATACCCGGGTTTAACGAGTCGGAAATCGTTCTTTGCCAAAGTAAAGTTCCTGATGCGCTGTATTTAACCGTAACGATGTCATAATTAAAGGCTGTATTCTGACTCCGTCCATTTACAGCTACATCGCCATTTCTATCAACAACCATTCCTGTCGCAATATCAAGTCCATTACCTGTTCCGTTAACATGAACTACCCATTGCTGCACGCCATTGCTATTATATTTTATCGTAGTAAAATCTTCCAATGTGCCGGCTTCTGCCGAAAACCCGGACACATATACATTTTCATCATTATCTATTCCTATTTTTTTGGCAATGTCTGACGTTGTGTTGGCACTTCCATTATAGAAAGCCACCCATTGCTCTGTCCCTAACGAATCGTATTTAATCGTAACAAAATCACCTTCGTTAGTTCCTGTTACGTAAGCGTTACAGTCGCTGTCAACTACAATCGCCCGGGCAACGCCGATACCTGCGTTACTTCGACTGAAGGTTCTTGACCATAATAATTCGCCCTGAGGATTGTATTTTAGTGTGGTAAAATCGGGGCTATTGTCATTAACCGAAGACCCTGTGACATAAATACATCCCCGCACATCAATAGCAAATCCGCGATCAGATAAGGAGTCGGTCCCGTTGAATTTGGAGACCCAGGATTGCATAACCTTGTTCGCCTGGGGAAAAACGCTCCCGGATAAGAACAACAGAATCAGGTGAAAGAAAAGAAACTTTTTTCTCAAGAACATTTGATTCAATTTCTTAAAGCTATGAAAATGATCCCTCTTTTGCAAATATCTCAGCGCCCGCTAAGCTAAAGAGATGATTTCCAAGGGGTAGTTGCACTACTCCTTCAGGTCAAAACCTTCGAGGAACTTCGTTGTATAATTTCCGGCAATGAAATTCGGGTCCTTCATCAGTCGAAGATGAAATGGGATCGTAGTTTTAACGCCTTCCACAACAAATTCTAAAAGCGCGCGGTGCATTTTAGAGATCGCCTCTTCCCTCGTCTGAGCCATCGTAATAAGCTTCGCGATCATACTGTCGTAGTTTGACGGAATAGTATAGCCTGCGTAAATATGTGAATCTACGCGTACGCCATGTCCGCCGGGCGTATGCAGCACCGTGATCTTACCCGGGTTTGGACGAAAATTATTGAAGGGGTCTTCTGCATTGATGCGGCACTCGATGGCACACAACTGAGGATAGTAGTTCTTTCCGGAAATAGGCACACCCGCAGCGATCATGATCTGCTCCCGGATAAGATCGTAATCAATTACCTCTTCTGTTATAGGGTGTTCTACCTGTATACGCGTATTCATTTCCATGAAGTAGAAATTTCTGTGCTTGTCGACAAGAAATTCCACAGTTCCAACACCTTCATAATTTACCGCCATTCCTGCTTTGATCGCGGCTTCTCCCATTTTATCCCTTAGCTCGGGGGTCATGAAAGGAGAAGGCGTTTCTTCAACCAGTTTCTGGTGACGTCGCTGAATGGAACAATCCCGTTCACTTAAATGGCAAACTTTTCCATATTGGTCGCCTGCTATCTGTATCTCAATGTGACGGGGCTCTTCAATATACTTTTCCATGTACATGGCGCCGTTGCCAAATGCAGCTTCTGCTTCTTTGCTGGCTGATTCAAAATGCGCCTGTAATTCTTCCTCCTTCCAAACGATCCGCATTCCTCTTCCCCCTCCTCCTGCAGTTGCTTTGATGATCACGGGATACCCTATATCCGGCGCTAATAATTTTGCTTCCTCTACATCTTTCAATAATCCTTCTGACCCCGGCACGCAAGGCACGCCGGCTTTTTTCATGGTGTCCTTGGCATTGGACTTATCTCCCATGCCATCGATCTGTTCAGGCGTAGCGCCAATGAATTTTATCTTATGTTCCCCGCAAATACGGGAGAACTTCGAGTTTTCACTTAGAAAACCATACCCCGGGTGAATAGCGTCCGCATTGGTTATTTCAGCCGCTGAAATGATATTGGGAATATTCAGATAGGAGTCTTTGCTGGGTGGCGGACCTATGCAAACGGCCTCATCTGCAAATTTTACATGCAATGATTCCTTGTCCGCGGTGGAGTAAACCGCTACGGTGCGTATACCCATCTCACGACAAGTACGTATCACCCGCAGCGCGATCTCTCCACGATTTGCTATCAGTATTTTTTTAAACATACTCGGGGTTAGTTAGGATCGACAAGAAAAAGGGGCTGATCATACTCCACCGGAGTTGCATCATCCACTAACATCTTCACGATCTTACCGGAGATCTCTGATTCGATCTCATTGAAAAGCTTCATTGCCTCGATGATGCAAACCACTTTTCCGGGTTTGATCTCATCGCCAACGTTAACAAATATGGGTTTGTCAGGCCCCGCCTGCCGGTAGAATGTGCCGATCATAGGTGATTTGATCGTAATTAGTTTTGAATCTGCTTTTGTCGCCGCTTCCTTTTTAGCTTCAGTTGCTTTTGTCTCAGCCTGCGTTGCCTGAGCAACCTGCTGTACCTGTGTAACCGGAGTAGTGACGGGAGCCTGTACGATGATGGGAACATCATGTCCGTGTTTCTTACCGTTACCGGTCTTAATGATGATCTTGAAGTCCTTGTTATGCAGCTCCACTTCGCTTACGCCGGATTTGGCCACGAATTTGATCAGGTCCTGGATCTCGTTCAGTTTCATCGGATATTGGTCTTTTGGGTTTGACATGAATTTTCTTTTAATATGCCCATTTAAGAAAGACGGAGCCCCATGTGAATCCACCGCCAAAAGCGGAGAGGATGAGGTTGTCGCCTTTTTTTATTTGTTTTTCATAATCCCACAATAAAAGCGGGATGGTTCCTGCTGTTGTATTACCGTATTTCTCAATATTCATCATGATCTTCTCAGGTCCTATACCCATACGCTCAGCAGTTGCGTCAATGATGCGCTTATTGGCCTGGTGGGGTACGAGCCACGCAATGTCCTTTCCGCCGAGCTTATTTCGCTCCATTATCTCAACCGATACGTCTGCCATGCCTTTCACTGCATACTTGAAAACCGGCTGACCGTCCTGGTAAACAAAGTGCATTTTTTTATCTACTGTCTCGTGGGTTGCAGGATACATGGATCCACCGCCACGCATGTTCAGGTATTTGCTTCCGGAGCCATCTGATTTTAGAACCGAATCTATGATGCCATTCCCCTCTGTGTTCGGTTCAAGCAATACAGCTCCTCCCCCATCTCCGAAGATGATACAGGTTGAGCGATCCGTGTAATCAATGATGGACGACATCTTATCAGCGCCAACGACAATGATCTTTTTGTATTTACCGGTTTCAATGAACTGGGAAGCTGTTGTGAGGGCATAGATGAAGCCGGAACATGCCGCAGCGAGATCATAGCCCCAGGCATTCTTCATTCCCATTTTATCGCAGATCAGGTTAGAAGTGGATGGGAAATAATAATCAGGTGTGATGGTACCAACGATCACCATATCGATCTCTTCCGGGTTAATTTTCTTCTTGTCAAGGATCTGTTGAATTGCGGCCACTACCATGTCAGATGTTCCTGCAACCCCCTTCAGGATCCTGCGTTCCGCGATCCCTGTGCGCGATCGGATCCATTCATCGGCCGTCGCAACCATTGTTTCCAGTTCTTTATTGGTAAGAACGTAATCCGGAACAAATCCTCCTACTGCTGTTATGGCCGCGGTTATTTTTTTCATCCGTTTATTGGAACGCCTGCCGGATCAGTTCTGATAGTCGGACCTGCGCTACATTGTAAGCAAGCTTGATCATATTCATGATGGCTTTATCATTGGAGATACCGTGTCCTATCACAACGGTGGAATTGATCCCGAGGATAGGTGTGCCACCGTAATTCTCATAATTAAAGCGGGAAAAATAATCATCCAGGATCCCGCGCTTTGCCATGAGTGTATAAAATGCTTCTGCTTCCTTCAGTACAACATTGCCGGTAAATCCTTCGCATACGATCACATCCGCTTTCTCATTGAACAGATCCCTTCCCTCAACATTGCCGACAAAATTAAAGTCCCTTGAATCCTTCATCAGTTGATGCGCGGCCTGGGCAACAAGATTTCCCTTTTCAGGTTCCTCGCCTATGTTAAGCAGTGCTACCTTAGGTTCGTTGATATTGCAAACGTGTTTGGCGTAAAGATTTCCTAGTATAGCAAATTGGTAGAGTACGTCTGGTTTACAGTCTGCATTGGTACCGACATCCAGGATAAGACCAACGCCCCCGTTTTCCTTTGGGAGGACAGTTGTGATGCAGGGTCGGATCACACCGGGAATGGTCTTAACCGTAAACATGGAACCGACAAGCATGGCTCCGGTATTACCGGCGGATGCCAGAGCGTCGAGTTGATTTTCACGCAGAAGCCTGAAGCCGGTTGCGATGCTTGAATTAGGCTTTTGAGAAAAAACTTTTGTAGGATGTTCTCCCATCCCGATGATCTCAGGAGCATGAACGTAATCGAATTTACTTTCAGGAATTTTTTTCTTCTTGAGAATGGCCTTGGCCTGGCTTTCGTCACCGATAAGCACAAGTCGGACATCAGCAGGGAGGTCCTTAGAAGCAAGGATGGCTCCGCCTATTGTTGCGTCGGGAGCGAAATCGCCTCCGAGGATGTCTATTCCAATTCTCATAGAATGGATCGGGCCTGTGCAAACAGGAATGGAGAAGCCTAACTGGCTTTCTCCATCACGATCTTCCCTTTGTAGTAAAGTTTGCCCTCATGCCAGTGTGCCCTGTGATAAAGGTGCGTTTCTCCTGTGGCGGAACAAACAGCCAGCGTAGGAAGTTCGGCTTTGTAATGGGTCCGGCGCTTTCTGCTTCGGCTTGTGGATAATCGTCGTTTGGGATTTGGCATGTTATTTTATTTTATTCAGGTTAATTTGATATTCTTCAGTTTGTCCCACCTTTCATCTGATGGCTTGTCTTTTTTCGTTTTCAGGTTCTCCAGCTTCTCTATCATTTCCAGGTCGCACAAGGTTCCGTCTGAAAGGATCTCACATGGCACTTTCCTTGCGGGAAGTGAGAGTGTGATGTACTCATTGATATACGGAGCCAGGTCGATCTCACTTTCAGAGAAGGGAAGCGTGATCACTTCATCGTCCCCGGTCTGCTCCTCATCACCCAACTTCACGATCAATTGATGCCGGCCTTTAAGCGGGATCCCGTAAGGGATAGCGCAACGGTCGCAAAGGACATCAAAGGTTCCTCCAATCTGGAAGTCAAGGATCATCATGGTGCTTTGTTTGATGAGCGACAAATTCACCAGGACCTTTCCTGTTTCAACCTCAGCGTTTTTTAATTCTTTAAAGAACTTCTCATCCGCCTCAAATTCAAACTGGTGGGTGCCTGCTTTCAGTCCTGCAAAAGGAACCACATATCTCTTTCCTAATCCCACGGTTCAACGAATAAGGGTGGCAAAAATAGATTTTTTCCCGCTAAAAGCCCAAAAAAAAGCAATTATGCGATTTATTAAAAATCGGGTAAAAATGACTAAAAATGCTGAATTTTTGACTAAAAATGCATGAAAATGACCAAAAAGTACATAAAAATAGCGAAAGTCAAAATTGGGCTAAATCCACTTAAGCAGCAGGATCAGCGCGGTGCCCATGACGAGCAGGAGGAGATAAAATCCAACGTAACCGCTTTGCAGATAGCGCATTATGCTGGAAGACCATTTGACGAGGCTGCCAATTCCGTTTACTGCCCCGTCAATTAATTGATTCTCCAGGACAACATGCATCCCCCGGCTTATCCTATCCAAAGGCTTGGTGATCATGGAATTGTAGAGCTCGTCAACGTAGTACTTATTGTAAATCATCTTCTGCCAACCCTTGATATTTGAGTCATCAGCATGCGGCACAACCCTGCTCTTATTGAAGATGGTATACGCTGCGTAAATGGCCGCGACCGCTCCCAAAACAGCCAGAACGATTAGCATTATTTCCTGGCTATGCTGAAGTGGATTCGTTACAAGCCTTAGATTCGATGCCCTGAATACAGGATCAAGAAATCCATCAAGCAGGTGCGTAGCACCGGTGAGATGCGGCAAGCCAAGGAATCCTCCCGCAACAGAAAGTCCGGCAAGAATAATAAGCGGCCAGGTCATGCTTGAAGGCGATTCCCTGATGGGATGATGCGAATCCTCATGCCCCCGGAATTTTCCGAAGAAGGTCAGGTAAAGTAAGCGGAACATATAAAATGCGGTGAGAATACTTCCCAGCACAGCAAAGAGCCAGAGAATATTAGAATGCGCGTAAACATGCTCAAGGATCTCATCCTTGGAAAAGAACCCGGAGAAAGGCGGGATGCCGGCAATAGCAATGGTGCCGATAAGGAACGTGATAAAAGTAATTTTGATCTTGTTTTTCAGCCCTCCCATTTTCCTGATATCCTGCTCGTGATGAAGGGCATGAATCACAGAACCTGCAGCAAGGAACAGCAGCGCTTTAAAAAAGGCATGCGTCATAACATGAAACACCGCGCCGGTATACGCGCCGACTCCCAAACCTAAGAACATATATCCCAACTGACTGACAGTTGAATAAGCAAGGACTTTTTTGATGTCATTTTGAAATACGCCGATCGTTGCTGCAAATAATGCCGTCACTAATCCGACGATGGCAACAATTTCCATTGTCATGGGCGACATGGTATAAAGAATATTCGACCTTGCCACCATGTATATTCCGGCCGTAACCATTGTTGCTGCGTGGATCAATGCCGAAACCGGAGTTGGGCCTGCCATTGCATCCGGCAACCAGGTATACAATGGAATTTGCGCGCTCTTGCCGATAGCGCCAATGAATAATAAAAGTGTGATCGCATTCATGATGTCCTCATCCGGACGTATGCTGAGCGCGTTAGCGAACACGGTTGTGAAGACCACCGAATCCAGGTTGACCCAGATCATGAGTATCCCCAATATGAATCCAAGATCCCCGATACGATTCATGACGAAGGCTTTCTTCGCGGCATTATTGTACTCAGTATTTTTAAACCAGAATCCTATAAGCAAGTAGGAACACAATCCAACGCCTTCCCAGCCGACAAACATCAACAGGTAATTATCTCCCATAACAAGAAGGAGCATGAAAAAGATGAATAGATTCAGATAGGAGAAGAACCTTGCAAAACCATCATCCTTTTTCATGTATCCTAATGAATAAACATGGATAAGGAATCCTATCCCGGTAATGATGAGAAGGAACAGGCATGAAAGCGGGTCGATCAGGAATGAGATCGAGCTGCTGAAATCACCGGAAGATATCCAGTCGAAGAGATGGATCGTGTGTTGCTTAGTTCCTGAACTTGTCAGTTCAAAAAATACGCCTGCTGATAAACCGAAGGAAGCGAGGATGGCCAGGCAGGCAATTGCACCCGATAATCCATTGGACATTCTTTTTCCAAACAAGCCGGTGAGCAACCAACCTATCAGGGGAAAGACGGGAATAAGCCAGGACAGCTGTATCATATACAGGTTTCAGGTTTTAGGTCACAGGTTTCAGCTCGATTCGACCTTACCTCATATTTCGGGCTTACCATTTTAACTTATTTAGAAAGCTGATGTCTGTTGTTCCGGTGTTGCGATAGATCATCATTAGTATGGCGAGACCTACAGCAACTTCTGCAGCGGCCACGACCAGTATGAAAAAGACAAATACCTGGCCGGATGCATCCCCGAAATGGCTTGAGAAAGCAACCATCAATAAATTCACAGCGTTAAGCATAAGCTCGATGCACATAAAAACGATGATCGCATTCCTGCGGGTGAGAACACCCAGAACGCCAATGCAGAAAAGCACCGCGCTTAATGTGATGTACCAGTTGATGGGAATAAGTATGGCGAGTTGCATCATTTTACTTCACGTTTACCTAATAAGACAGCGCCGACCATTCCGGCAAGGAACAACACGGATGAGATCTCAAATGGAAGCAGAAAATCCTTGAACAGTACCTTCCCAAGATTTTCAACCAGGCCGATATTACTACCGATCGTCGCACTCATTTCCGAAGAAGCGCGAAGGGATCCCACCAATACCAGTAAAAGCAATCCGGCCGGAATGGCAAAGCCCAGCCTGGTGATAAGCGCGCGCCGCGGTTCGCTGTCCTTGTTAAGATTCAACATCATGATCACGTACAGAAAAAGAACCATGATGGCGCCTGCGTAAACAATGATGTGAACAGCAAAAAGAAACTGAGCGTTGAGTAAAAGATAATGCCCGCCTATCGCAAAGAAGGTCATGATGAGATAGAGCACGCTGTAAACAGGATTCTTTGACAGCACCACCATGATGGCGCAGGCGATGGCCAGGAACGACAAGCCGTAAAAAGAATATTCTGTTATTTCGTTCATTCCCATTTCTATTGGTTATGGGCGAATTTTTTGTTCAATTTAAACTCCGCTACCTGTTTTGTCTGACGCGGAGATATATCGATGCGTTTATCGCCCATTCCCTCAACAAGGATATCCTTCCCATATATGAATGTTCTTCTCTGGTAATCTGCCTGCACGATTCGATCTGTAAGAAAGATAGCTTCCTTCGGACAAGCATCTTCGCAATCGCCGCAAAAAATGCAACGCAACATGTTTATCTCGTATTCAATAGCATACTTCTCTTCCCTGTAAAGCTTTTCTTCCCCGGGTTTCCGCTCCGCGGAGATCATGGTGATGGCTTCGGCCGGACAGGCAACGGCGCAAAGTCCGCATGCCGTACAACGTTCACGACCTTCATCGTCGAGCTTCAGAACATGCTGTCCACGGTAAACTTCTGCGATCGGTCTTTTCTTTTCAGGATAATTAAACGTTGCCTTTTTCTTAAAAAGATGCTTGATCGTTATCCACATGCCATTTAATATGGCAGGAAGATAAATTTTCTCAAGAAAACTCATTTCCTTCCTGACGACAACTGTTGCGCGATTCGTCAGGTTCATAGCAGGTCGTTTTTAATGAGAACAACAATTCCGGTTGCAAGTATATTCAGTACTGCAAGCGGAATGAGTACCTTCCATCCAAGATTCATCAGCTGATCGTAGCGAAATCTTGGCAAGGTCCAGCGCACCCACATGAAAAAGAAAATGAAAAAAGTGACCTTGGCCATCATTACCGCGAAACTTACAAAAGTGACCCAGAACGGGTCTGTGATGTATTTATAAATGAATGGAAAATTATATCCTCCGAAATACATCGTAGAAATTACTGCCGCCGAAATGAACATGTTGATATACTCGGCGAAAAGGTAGAACCCGAGCTTCATGGAACTGTATTCGGTATGATATCCGCCAACAAGTTCCGTTTCGCATTCGGGAAGATCGAAAGGAGCGCGGTTTGTTTCAGCAAAGGCGCAAATGACGAAAATAAGGCAACCCAGCGGCTGGTAGAGAACATTCCAATGCCAGGAATTTTGTTGCGCGGAGATCTCCCCAACGCTCAATGTCCCGGTAACCATGACCAACGCGATTATTGAAAGGCCCATGGCCAGTTCATACGAGATCATTTGAGAAGAGGCACGCAAAGCACCAAGCAGTGAATATTTATTATTCGAGGCCCATCCCCCGATCATGATACCGTAAACTCCGATGGAGACAACACCAAGTAAATACAACACGCCGATATTTACATCGGCAGATTGAAGCGGGTAATGCGTACCGTCTGAGGTCACATAATCTTTTCCCCACGGGATCACAGCTCCCGTCATGCAAGCCGTGAACATGGCAATGCCCGGACCCAGTATGAATAACCAGCGGTTTGAGACATTGGGGATCATCTCTTCCTTCATGAACATCTTCACGCCGTCAGCGAGTGGTTGTAAAATTCCGAATATGCCTGCGCGGTTAGGTCCAAGTCTGTCCTGCAGGAAAGCTGCAACCTTGCGTTCCGCGTAGGTAGAATACATTGCGATAACGAGGGTCATAAGAAAAATTCCTACTACCAGGCAAACTTTGTATATGATAAATGATGTTTCCACCTATTGATTATTCGGATCCAGGGCTCCGATGCCAAGTTCCTGTTTCTTGTTTTCAACTTTCTTCAAATGCTTTTCCGTATCATGTTTCAATTTCGATAATTCATAGTGGTTTGCGGAAATTACAGAACTCTGATCAATGTGCGCAGGTCCGTCAATCACCCAGTCTTTCGTTTCCTTTTTGTGGTACCTGCACTCATTACAGATCCAGCCGGCTTTGCCATCGTATTTCTGCACTTCGCCAAACTCATCTTTTCTTCCAGTCGCCCTCAGCACTTCATCTCCTTTGTACCACAATCTTACTTTCCCGCAACAGGAATCACATTTCCTGTGCGCGTCAACGGGGTTTGTGAACCATACCCGGCTTTTGAAGCGGAAAGTCTTGTCTGTAAGCGCCCCAACCGGACAAACATCGATCATATTGCCGGACATCTCATTTTCGATGGCATTCTCTATGTAGGTTGAGATCTCTGCCACATCCCCTCTATTGATCACACCGTGAACACGGCCGGGGCAAAGCTGCTCGGCGACTTTCACACAGCGATAACAAAGAATACAACGATTCATGTGGAGTTTGATGTATTCACCGATATCCTTCATCGGGAATGTGCGGCGTTTGAATTCGTATCGCGTTCCTGCTTTGCCATGCCCGTATCCAAGATCCTGCAAGGAACATTCTCCAGCCTGATCGCATACGGGGCAATCCAGCGGATGATTTATCAGTAGAAATTCAACAACTCCTGCTCTTGCCTCCAACAGATCAGGGGAAGTGATATTCTGCACTTCCATTCCATCCATGACGGGCGTTCTGCAAGAAGCCACCGGTTTTGGCATAGGCCGGGGATCTTTTTCAGAGCCTTTGGTGACCTTAACAATGCAGGTGCGACAATATCCTCCGCTTGTTTCAAGGCTGGAATAATAACACATTGCCGGAGGAACGATCTCACCGCCGATCATACGCGCGGCATTGAGGATCGTTGTTCCCTCAGGTACATCAATTGTCTTGCCGTCTATTGTAACTCTGGCCATTAGCTCTTTTTACCGCAAAGGCGCTAAGTCGCCAAGAAATCCTTCCCGTCTTGGCGTCTTGGCGGTTATTTATTAAACCTGCTCTAAATTATTTACCCGATAATAATGCTTCACGTCTTTAATGCTTTTTCCATTCCTAACATACTCTTCAAACTCACTTCTGAAATGCCTGATCGCTGAAGCAACCGGCCATGCTGCAGCTTCGCCGAGCGGACAGATTGTTTTGCCCTCTATCTTTCCCTGCACATCCCAGAGCAGATCAATGTCCTCTAAGGTGGCATGCCCGTCCAGGAATTTATGTAATATCTTTTCCATCCATCCTGTTCCTTCCCTGCAGGGAGAACATTGTCCGCAAGATTCATGATGATAGAATCGCGTGAAGTTCCAGAGGTTCTTCAGTATGCTTGTATCCTCATCCATGACAATGAATCCGCCGGAACCAAGCATAGTGCCGCTGACAAACCCTCCGTCAGCAAGGGATTCATACGACATCAGCCTCGGTTCGCCTTTTGCCGTTTTTAGGATAAGATCTGCCGGTAATACAGGAACGGATGAGCCACCCGCAACAACAGCCTTGAGTTTTTTTCCATTCTTGATCCCACCGCAGTATTTTTCAGAATAAATAAATTCTTCCACGGGAATGCCCAGCTCGATCTCGTATACTCCCGGTTTATTGATATGTCCGCAGGCTGAAATAAGTTTTGTGCCCGTGGATCTGCCTATCCCGATCTTTGCATATTCTTCCCCTCCCATTTGTATAATAGGAACTACTGCAGCAATGGTTTCAACATTATTTACCACGGTAGGTCTTCCCCAGACTCCGGATACCGCCGGAAATGGAGGTTTGATGCGCGGATTACCGCGTTTGCCCTCTAAAGATTCTATCAGTCCTGTTTCTTCTCCGCATATATATGCGCCTGCCCCGCAATGAACATAAAGGTCAAGATCGTAACCGGACCCGAGAATATTTTTTCCCAATATTCCCGCATCATAACATTCCTGTATCGCTTTTTCAAGAATATGATACACATACATCATTTCTCCGCGGATATAGATATAGGAAATATTCGCGCCGAGAGCGAAGCTTGAGATGATCATTCCCTCAATGAGGATATGCGGTTTCCTCTCCATCAGATACCGATCCTTGAACGTTCCGGGCTCTGATTCATCTGCATTACAAACAAGGTGACGAGGAACACCGGGAGGCTTAGCGATGAAACTCCATTTCATGCCGGTCGGGAATCCTGCTCCGCCGCGACCGCGCAAGCCCGATCTTTTCACTTCTTCCACAATGGCCTCGGATTTCATCTTCAGCGCTTTTTCCAGCGCGCTAAAGCCGCCGCATGCTTTGTAGCCGGAAAGGGTGTTGATGCCTTCCTCGTCAAGGTCGTTTATGAGTAGTTGTCTGCTCACTGTTTGATCTCAGTATGCATTAAAATCTTTTCCTTTTTATAATGTGTTACCTGTTCATTCCTGCTTTGATAATCATCCAGGATCTTTCCGCACTTTTCCGTGGTGAGGTTCTCATGGTACGTTTCACCGATCTGCATCATGGGTGCGGTTCCGCATGAGGCGAGACACTCAACCGTTTTCAATGTGAACATTCCGTCCCTTGTCGTTTCTCCGTCTTTGATATTTAATTTTTTTTCAATATGCCGGACAAGATCTTCTGCTCCCATCAGCCAGCAAGGCCCGGTCCTGCAAACTTCGATCACACATTTACCAACCGGTTTGAGATTGAACATGGAATAGAATGAAGCCACTTCATACACTTCAATGGGTTGAATTTTCAAGACAGTAGCAACATAGTCCATTGCAGGAACGCTAAGCCAGCCTCCGAATTCGGTCTGCGCCAGGTGCAAAATGGGAAGAATAGCGGATTTGTGCTTCCCTTCCGGGTAGCGCTTCATAAGCTTATGGCAGAGCGCCAGGGCTTCGTCTGAAAATTTAATGTTATTTTGACTATTCATTAATAAAGATTCTTCGCTGCGCTCAGAATGACAACCCGTACGGGGTCAGGCATCCAGTTCGCCGGCGATCACGTTCATTGAACTCATTGTTAAAACCGCATCACTCAACATTCCGCCTTTGATGATCTCCGGGTACGCCTGGTAATAAATGAAGCAAGGCCTTCGGAAATGCAGTCGATAAGCTGCGCGACCGCCATCGCTTACCAGGTAAAATCCAAGTTCGCCGTTTCCTCCTTCCACTGCATGATATACTTCCCCGATCGGCACATCCGATTCCCCCATTACGATCTTGAAATGATAGATAAGCGCTTCCATGTTATTATACACTTCCTCTTTTGGCGGAAGATAGAATTCCGGCAGGTCGGCGTGAAAATTCCCATCCGGTAAATTCTTTATTGCCTGTTCAATGATGCTCATACTCTCCCACATCTCCTGTCCGCGCACCATGAAACGATCATATACATCCCCGTTCACCCCAATTGGGATCTTAAACTGAAAATCTTCATAGGAAGAATACGGATTCATGACGCGTACATCGTAATCTACTCCGCAGGCGCGAAGGTTTGGCCCGGTGAATCCGTAATTCAATGCACGCTCAGAAGAAATTCCTCCGCAACCAATTGTCCTGTCCATGAAGATCCTGTTCCTCACAACCAGCTTTTCAAATTCCTTCAGTTTTGCGGGAAACTCCTTCATGAAAAGGTCTATCTTAGACCATGCTGTTTTGGAAAAATCTTTTTCCATTCCGCCTATCCTTCCAATGTTGGTAGTAAGCCTTGCGCCGCAGATCTCTTCGAAGATCTCGTAAATAAGTTCCCTCCACTGAAAAAGGTATAGGAAACCCGTCATAGCGCCAGTATCCACGGCAACAACGGTATTGCAAATAATATGATCCGCTATACGTGAAAGCTCCATGATGATCACGCGCATATATTCCGCCCGTTTGGGAATTTTAGCGCCAATTAGCTTCTCAACCGTCATGTGCCAGCCCATATTATTGATAGGAGAGGAACAATAATTGAGGCGATCGGTTAGTACGGTAACCTGGTAGAATGGGCGCCGCTCCGCAATTTTTTCGAAAGCACGATGAATGTAACCGATGGTTGGCTCCGCATCCAATACGATCTCTCCGTCCATTTTCAAAACATTCTGAAAAATACCATGCGTTGCAGGATGCGTTGGGCCGAGATTAAGAATATTGTATTCCCTTTCCTCGCCCGATTTAGGATCGATGAATTTGTTATTCTGTGTATAGACAATTTCGTTCATCTCCTACCTTCCGAACATTGTATCATCTTTATCCGTACGCGTGCCATCCTCAAGCGCGTATTCCTTTCTCATGGGGTGATAATTCATTTCATCCATGTTAAGGATGCGTTTTAAATTAGGATGCCCAATAAATTTTATCCCGTAAAAATCAAATTCTTGTCGCTCCTGCCAGTTAGCAGAGGCAAAGATTCCTGTGAGCGAAGGCACAACGGGGTCACTGATGGGAAAAAATGTTTTCAACCTGATCCTGGTGTTCTTCGGTAAATTGTGAAGCTGATACATCATTCCAAGTTCTCTTCCCTTATTCTGAGGATAATGCAATCCGCAAAGTGTTGTGAGAAATTGAAATTCCATTTGCGGATCGGAATAAAGATATCCCACGATCTCTGCCAGTTTTTCCCTTTTGATCTCAAAAACGGGAAAATCAAATTCCATTTTTGCTGACAAAAACGCGTCAGGAAATCTCCCCTTCAATTTTCCCCCGATATCTTCCAGCACATTCATTTGCGTATCTCCTCGTAATTAGTATATCCGTAAATATTCGTATTTCGTAACTTATTCAATTCCGTACTTCGCCAACATCTCTTTATATTCATCAGAGTTTCGTCTTCTTAAAGATTCTTTCCCGACAAGGTCCTGGATCCTTAGTATTCCATCGATCACCTGCTCGGGTCTCGGAGGGCAGCCCGGGATATAAACATCTACAGGTATAATTCTATCGATACCCTGTAATACGCTGTATGTATCGAAGACGCCCCCGCTGGATGCGCATGCGCCCATGGAAAGCACCCATCTGGGTTCCGCCATTTGTTCGTATACCTGGCGTAAGATGGGTCCCATCTTTTTTGCGATAGTCCCCATCACCATGAGAAGGTCCGCTTGCCGCGGTGAAAAACTCAGTCGCTCGGAACCAAATCGTCCCAGGTCGTATGTAGAGGCCATGGTTGCCATGAACTCAATTCCGCAGCATGACGTGGCGAAAGGTAATGGCCAGAGGGAATTTTTTCTGGCAAGACCAACGGCTTTATCCAGCGATGTCGCAAAGAAACCTGCGCCTTCCATTCCCGATGGAGCGTTCACAACATTGTATTCCGGACGAGTGAGTATGCTCATTTCATTCCCATTTTAATGCGCCTTTGCGGATGATATAAAAGAATCCGATCATGAAAAATCCGATGAAACTTACCATCTCAATGAAACCATACATTCCAAGTTCCCTGAAATTAACCGCCCAGGGATACATGAAGATCACTTCCACATCGAACAGCACAAAGAGGATCGCAACCAGAAAATATTTTATTGAAAAGGGTATGCGGGCGTTTCCCTGAACGTCGATGCCGCACTCGAATGTGTCATTTTTGATCTTGCTGACACGTTTCGGACCCAATAAATGGGTGGCAAATAGGGTAGTGACAACGAACCCGGCAGCCACAATTGCGGTGATAATTATCGGGAAATAGGCGCTGATGGAGTCACCATCCATAAACCTGTGAAATTGAGGTACAAGTTTAACGAATCTAAGCCTTGATTTGACAAAAAACGGGCATTTTTAGATGAGCAAGCGGATGCAGGGGTTCAGTAGTAAAATCTCACAGTATCAAGGGGTTTGCGGACAAGGTCAGGGACCTTGCAATTGGCAGACGGGTAGCCGATCGGGATGAGTAAAAAAGGCTTCTCGTTCTCCGGTCTGTTAAGGATCTTACCCAGGAAATTCATAGGGCTGGGAGTATGTGTGAGGGCTACAAGTCCAGCATTGTGGATGGCAGCTAAAAGAAACCCGCATGCAAGTCCAACACTTTCAACCACATAATAATTTTGTCGCTTTTGAGCCTTGAGATTCTCGTATGGTTTTTTGAACACAACAATAAGCGCCGGCACGATCTCAAGGAAGGGCTTATGCCAGTCGGTTCCTAAAACTTCCAGGTCTTCAAGCCACTCATCGCTCATACGGCTATTATACGATTCAAACTCTTCCTTTTCAGCGCCTTCGCGAATCTGTCTTTTAATTTCGGGATCGGTGACCACGCAAAAAACCCAGGGCTGTTTATGCGCTCCGGAAGGAGCCGTGGAAGCTGAGCGTATGATATTGTCGATGACCTCTTTTGAGACAGGTTTATCAGAAAAATCACGGACCGTGCGACGTTCATCAAGCCATTTGTAGAATTCCGTGCTGCGTTGAAGCATCTCATTCTCCGCGTATAATTCCCTGGAATACGGAACAAATTTGAATTCTTTCCCTGCCATACTCCCAAACCTACAGAAATTCCTTGAAGGCTGAAATTAATTTCCAATCTTTGTTCTGTGAAACACATCGCCATTTTCGCTTCAGGCAAAGGAACCAATGCGGAGAACATCATCCGGCATTTTGAAGGGAAAGGCAAGGCAAAAGTGACCTTGCTGGTGGCCAATAAGGCATGTCCGGCTGTTGAGAAAGCCGTATTATTGAATGTGCCTGTGCTGATCCTTGACAGGCCTGCTTTCTACGGTGAAGAAGGATTCATCAGGAAGCTTCATGCAGGAAGGGTCGAACTAATTGTATTGGCCGGTTTCCTCCAGCTCATTCCGCCGGATCTTATTAAGGCATTTCCAAAACGCATCATTAATATTCACCCTGCCTTGCTTCCAAAATTCGGCGGAAAGGGGATGTACGGAAAACATGTACACGAGGCTGTCATTGCGGCTAAAGAGAAGGAAAGCGGCATCAGTATTCATCTTGTGAATGAAAAATTTGATGCCGGAACGATTATTTTCCAGGCAAAGTGTTCTGTCAATCCTGCTGATACGTCCGGATCACTTGCTGCGAGCGTTGGTGTGCTTGAGCGACTTCATTATCCTGTGCAGATCGAAAAATATCTTCTTTCCTTACCCTGATGTTCTTCTATAAAGACAGCCTTGTTGATGCATTCTCTGTTCGATGGTATAAAAATATTTCCGTTCCGTTCGAGTTGGTACGGCATCCTTCATCGGTTAAAAAACTCGCTTATTTCATTCCGGGAAGAGGATATACCGTAGAAATGCCGCTATTTTATTATCTCACCAGGGAAGCGTATGATGCCGGTTATGATCTGCTGTTGATGAAGCTGGATTATGCAACGAATACGGATCTTGCGAAAATCCCACAGGAATATTTGGATGAGTGCATCAGAAAAAATTCGGAAATCGTCCTTCACCGGGCTCAGGATGACAAAGGAAATTCAAGATACAAGGAGCTTTTGTTTGCAGGGAAATCATTGGGAACGCATGCCTTGAGTTTAATGAGGTATGAAGATGATCTCAAAAAAAAGTTTTATTTCCTCACACCCTTGATCAAAAAGGAAAATGTTCTTGCTTTCATATCCGCGCTTAATGACCCATGGATGATCTGTATGGGAGATAATGATCCGCATTTCAACCCTGAAGTTTGCGAAGCAATACTTCGGGGTAAACCAAACGGGACCATCCAGGTTATTGAGGACGCGGATCATGGGATGGAGATGCCGGATCATGCCGGTTCGCTGGAGACGCTTGAGAAAGTAAGGCAAGCCTTTAGCGTTTGGCTTCATAAATAATCTTAGCGTTCTTTGCGTCTCCTCAGCAAATAATAGAATTAACCCGGCGAATACTCAACGCTTCCGGCCAAATACACCTTTTTAGTAAAAACACTTCCACCCTGACATTACTTTTCAATATTCAAAACGTATTACTTGTTCCAAACAGGCACCATGAAGCGAATCATTGCATTTTTCTTGATTTCCGGGACCGTATGCCTTTCCTTTATTTTCCTCTCTCCGAATGAGAAGACGGCTGCTGAACACGTTCAAACTGTATACGACAGCATTCAAAAAAGATCATCTCCGCTCACAGCTGAGATGCTGATGGATACCACACTAGCTGATGGTTTCGATTTCCCTATTGGTGATAAGAATGCGCAGGGATCGTATGTCGATAAGAAAACGGGTAAAAAATATTCAGGCTGGTACATTGCGACACAGGCCGCGGAAACATATTTCCTGGGCATTCATACAGGCGAAGACTGGAACGGGAACGGAGGAGGCGATTCCGATCTTGGGCAGCCTGTATATAGTCCTGCGAAAGGGAAAGTTATTTTCTCCGATGAATGCCCCTCACCATGGGGGAACTGCATGCTGATCGAGCACCGGTATGTTGAGAATGGCGTTATCAAAACAGTTTTCACTCAATTCTCCCACTTGAAGGAATTAAAAGTAAAGAAAGGAGAATATGTTGATCGGAGACAGGAAGTGGGAAGTATTGGCAAGGGCAACATGAAAGAATATCCTGCCCACCTTCATTTTGAGATCCGAAAGGAAAATATGCGAGAGTACGATATTGATTACTGGCCTACTACACACGAGAAGGATGTAGCCTGGGTAAAGAAACATTACGAAATGCCTTCCGATTTTGTGAAAACACACAGGAAGCTCAGCCTCCCTTCAGATGAAAAAAAATACCTGGTCCTGGTAAAGCGGGAATACAAGGCATATTATTATGAGAAGGGACAGTTGATCAAAAAATTTGAAATTGCCCTCGGACAGGAGCCCGTTGGCCCTAAAGAAAAACAAGGCGACCTGAAGGTTCCGGTTGGAGAATACAGGATCGTGGAAAAAACAGTTGGTCCCTTCGATAGCAAAACAACCTGGGCAAATGCGTATCTCGGAACGCGTTGGATGCGCTTGAGCTATCCGAACGCTTTTGATGCGAAGAGAGGTCTTGAGCAAAAGCTGATCAATAAAACAGAACATGATGCCATCGTGTTTGCTGACAAGAATAAAAAATTCGCGCCGAAGACCACAGCATTAGGCGGTGGCATTGGAATTCACGGCTGGATAGAACCCGACTGGGGCCTTGATGGTGACAGGGATCTTACCTGGGGATGTATTAGTATGCGGAAGGCGGAGTTGCAGGATTTGTATGTCAGACTGGAGATCGGGACTAAGGTCGGTATTATTGAGTAGGCAGTGTGCAGTTCAGGCTTTCACAGCATTCTCCTTAACCTTCCTCAACTTCCGCTCATACCACCATTTGGTCGCATTCTTCTTCATGAAAGTGTCGATGCTTCGCATTGCGAAAAGATTCCACAAACCTCTGAGTTTACCGCCAAGGGATGGTTGCATGGAGCGCAGGCTCATTGCAAAGCCCGCCTCAAGGTATTCCATATGATGGAACATTCCGCCGGGCATGAAGAGCGTGTCGCCATGCTCCAGGATGAAATCATAGCCTTTCGCATTTTTCAAGGCCGGAAATTTTTCATAGTCAGGGGGCTTTTCATAATACCTGGAAAAATCAACTATGCTAAGTACCTCCCAGGGCTTTCGGTAAATTTTGTACTGTTCTTCGTATGGAAAAAGCAGGACCCGCTTCTTGCCTGAAAACTGGGTATGAAATACATGGGACAGATCAATGTCGAAATGCATGTGTGTGATGGATCCCTGCCCACCTGTGAATAGCATTGGATATTTCTTTACAAATCCGTTTGAGAGTTCCAATGGCCAGGAAAAATCCTTAGTCAACTCCGGGGCATGCTCAAAAATGTTAAAAAGAAAAATACGGAGTTCCATCGGGCCGGCTTTCAGCTTATCGATGTATTCACCAAAGGTCATATACTCGTCTGCAGAATTGATGGCGGTGTATGCGTCACTCTTTATATTATTATAAACTCCTACCTCCTTGTCGCCTACTACTTTTTTGAAAAGATCCCAGTTCCATTTATTTCGCGCCGGCCAATTGCGTGATAAACTTTTGATGATAAGCGGTTTCCCGGGAGCCAGGTAGTTCCTGCGAAATTCGTCCGGAGAGATGGACTCAACAATATCTACGGGTTTTAGTTGCATATGCGCATAACCATCAAAATTAAAGCCAATTAAGGAGTAAACAACTGATGCAGGTCAGTTATTTTATAATAGAGCCGTTCTTCACGGCATCCGCCGGGCTTGCGAAGACCAATCGCCCGTCAGGCTCTTCAGCCATCAGGATCATTCCGCGTGATTCTATTCCCATTATTTTTCTTGGCGCGAGGTTCGCAAGAATGCTCACCTGCTTCCCAATGATATCTTCCGGTTTGTAGTACAATGCGATGCCGGAGACAACTGTTCTCACGTCAAGCCCTGTATCAATTTTTAGTTTAAGCAGTTTATCTGCTTTCGCAACTTTTTCAGCCTCGAGGATGGTGCCTGATCGAATATCTATTTTGGAGAAATCCTCAAACGTTATCTCGCCTTTCAGCATTGCCAATCCTCCTGTACTCTCGGCGCTGTTCATTTTTTTTGTTTCGTGCAATTTACTGACCTGGGCAGCAATAACATCATCTTCTATCTTGTCAAAAAGCAAAGATACTTCTCCTATGCCGTGTCCGGCCAATAAAAGATCCGTTCGCACAGCGTCTTTCCAGCTGTATCCCTTCAGGCTGATCATTTTCCTGAGCGCTTCAGCAGAAAAGGGAAGGAACGGTTCCATCAAGAGAGAAAGGTTCGCCGTGATCTGCAAAGCAATGTTCATCACGGTCCTGACCCGTTTCTCGTCGGTAGACGCAAGTTTCCATGGTTCATTATCGGCCAGGAATTTATTGCCGGTCCTGGCAAGGTTCATCAGTTCCGCAAGCGCCTCGCGAAATTTGAAGTTCTCCAGCGACTCCCCTATCCTCGACGGGAATTTAGCCAGCTCTTCAAGCAAGTGAAGATCGGATTTGTTGTATTCTTCTGCCTTCGGGACGATTCCCTTATAATATTTTTGTGTGAGAACAAGCGTACGATTCACAAAATTTCCCAGGATCGCCACTAGTTCATTATTGTTCCGGGCCTGCAGATCCTTCCATGTGAAATCATTGTCTTTTGTTTCCGGAGCATTTGCACAAAGCACATAACGCAGAACATCCTGCTTCCCTTTGAAGTCCTTCACGTAATCATGTAACCATACCGCCCAGTTACGGGAAGTGGATATTTTTTCGCCTTCCAGGTTAAGAAACTCGTTCGCAGGAACATTATCCGCCCAGGCATATTCTCCGTGCGCCATGAGCATTGCCGGAAAAATGATACAGTGAAAAACGATATTGTCCTTACCGATAAAGTGAATGATCCTGCTGTCCTTGCTTTTCCAGTATTTTTCCCAGTCCGGGGTCAGCTCTTTGGTAGCGGAGATATAACCGATCGGCGCATCGAACCAAACATAAAGAACTTTCCCCTCCGCGCCCGGCAAAGGCACCTTCACACCCCAATCCAGGTCCCGTGTCATTGCACGGGGTTGAAGTCCTGCAGTAAGCCAGGATTTACATTGCCCGAATACGTTTGACTTCCATTCCTTGTGCGAATCAACATACTTGTTGAGCTGATCCTGCATTTTGTCAAGCGGCAGGAACCAGTTCTTCGTTTTCCTCATCACGGGTTTTTCCCCGCTCAAAGTAGAATGCGGGTCGATCAGCTCCGTTGGGCTCAGCGAACTCCCGCATTTCTCGCACTGATCTCCATAGGCATTTGTATTCCCGCACTTCGGACATGTCCCTACGATATACCGATCCGCGAGAAATTGATTGGCCTTCTCATCAAAATACTGCTCAGTTGTTTCTTCAAGAAAAACTTTTTTGTCGTAGAGTGTTTTAAAAAAATCCGAGGCGGTCTCGTGATGAATTTTATTGGATGTTCTTGAATAGATGTCGAACGATATGCCGAATTCCCGGAAGGAGCTCTTCATCATCTCATGGTATTGATCCACGACTTGCTTTGGACTGATGTTCTCCTTGCGTGCCTTCAGGGTGATGGGTACGCCATGTTCATCTGAGCCGCAAATAAATTTCACGTCCTCGCCTTTCAGCCTGAGATACCGCACATAGATATCCGATGGAAGATAGCACCCGGCCAGGTGACCGATATGAATGCCCCCATTGGCATAGGGAAGCGCAGCAGTGACGAGATGTCGTTTGAATTTCACTCTGCTAAATTAAGAGGATAATATGATACTTGGATATTAGGATACTAGGATACTGGATATTCCTTATCAAATCCGTATTCACGCTCGATCTTAGCGATACGGACCCGGAAATGAGAGTACCATTTATCATATCCCTTCTTTTGGGCGTCCAGGTGTTCAGAATCAGCCTTCCAGTTTTTTATGGAGTCAAGATCTTTCCAATAGGATATAAAGATGCCGATATCCTTTCTGGCGGCTTCAAAACCGATGAATCCCGGGTAGGTTGAAGCAAGCTCTTCCATTCTTTGGGACATCTCCTCATATCCATCATCAACTTCTGTGCGTACGGAAGTAAAGATCACGGCATAATATGGAGCCCCGGGAGTTTTTGCGATCATAGATTTTTTCTTTTAGTGTGCGCTTCGCAGTCAATTCGGAGATCTTTTTGCGTAAGCGCTTTTTGAAAATGTTTGCACCAGGAAACGACGTTGTTTCCTTCAAATGATGAGCAGTCCTCGCAATGCCTGAGCGTGCTAATAAGTTTTTTAGCGGCCATATCGGTAAGCAGTTTGTATATCCCGGAAAACACCTCCTCTTTCTCACGTTCTTCCAGGTCCTTCATGCTGATCTCCATTGGCTTTGCGAAAGAAGCCAGCTTCTCCGCCTTCAACTTACCTTCCGGGCTTAATGTGATCGCAAAGGTCCTGGAATCGCTGAGGTCCCTTGTCTTCTCAACAAGTTTTTTATCCTCCAGCGCCTGTATCACCTCGCTCATGGTAGGTTTGGTCATGTTGAACTCATCCGCGAGAAGGGTAACCCTCGCTTTCGAAGGGTCATGATAAAGGAGGAAAACAAGCACCTGGACCTGGATGGGACTCAAGTTATCCTTCTTCCCCGCTTCCCATAACATTACACGAAATACCTCTGAGATCTTCTCTAAAGCAGCTATGATCTTCGCGTCAAGGCTCTGTTCCTGTTGTACCGGATCGAAGGGGGAGGTCATGGGGGATTAAAAGTATGAAATCCGCATGATTTGTTCCATTCAATCTCTTATTTTTGAACGAATGAAAAGACCTCCGTTTCTTAAGAAAGGTTCCCGTATTGGGCTGGTTGCGCCGGCGCGTAAGATCACATTGAATGAGTTGAAACCGGCAATCTCGATCATGGAGGGATGGGGACTTGAAGTGGTAGAAGGAAAGAATCTTTATAACGATCAGGATCAGTACTCGGGATCAGACGGAGAACGCATCTCCGACATGCAGGAAATGCTGAATGATCCATCTATTCACGCTGTGATCGCAGCGCGTGGCGGTTATGGCATGCTTCGAATCCTTGACAAACTGGATCTTATAAAGTTCCGGAGAAAGCCAAAGTGGATATTAGGATACTCTGATATTACGATACTTCATTCCCACCTGCATAAAGTTGGATTTGAAACCATTCATTGTACCATGCCGGTAAATTTTGTGCGCGATCCTGAGTCAGTAGAAAGTCTTCGTAAAGCGCTTTTCGGTATTAAATCATCATTTGAAATTCCGCATCATGCCCTCAACAGGAAGGGAAAATGTGAAGGCCAGGTGATCGGTGGTAACCTCTCCTTATTATATGCGCTCCAGGGAAGCGTTTCAGATATCACAACAAAAGGGAAGATCCTTTTCCTGGAAGACCTGGATGAATACCTGTATCATATCGACAGAATGATGATTTCTTTGAAGCGTTCAGGCAAACTGGGAAAACTTGCAGGACTGGTTGTTGGCGGAATGACGGAGATGAAGGACAATCAAATTCCCTTCGGAAAAAATGCGGAGGAGATCATTGCAGATGCTGTGAAAGAATACGACTATCCGGTTTGTTTCGGATTTCCTGCAGGGCATGAAATAAAAAACCTCGCTCTTCATTTTGGAAGAAAAGCGAGGCTTTCCGTTGGTGAGAGCGGTAGCTCTCTGAAGTACTAATGTCAGTCCGAGAGCAGCGAGGACTATTTGTCGAATTTGGTATACCCCGCCGGTATCATGAAATTCTTTGCGTCAACTTTCTTTGGTTCTACCTTTGTTGTTTCAAGTCTTTCTGATTCTTTTCCATCCATTGGGCTCATGACTGCGAGCAACGGGAATGATCCGTCAGGGGCTTTGAGCTGAGCATAGTAAACGGAGAATTTATCTTTCCTGTTGAGTACATTCAGCATTTTACCGAAGAAATTGAATTTACCGGATGTGACCCAGTAAGAAACGATCGTATTCTCTGTAGCATTGGTTACTTTCCACTCTACGCACTTGTAACCAAGGATCTGTTTTGAATTCTTTGTTTTCTCAATTTTACACTCTCCGCCCGGTTTTGTAGGTGCAGGTGATTTCTGTTCCAGGTACATTTTTCTGTCGTGGCTAAGAGAAAGCATGGTCCCTGCTTTCAGATCGATGATGAATGAACCTTCAACCTTAGCTGATTTGGCTCCCACTTCATCTATGCGCACTTTATCGCCTTTGACAAAATAGGTGTAAGAAACTGTATCGAAAGCCGTTTTCTTTTTGAATTCCATCATGCCTTCGAAGCCCTGGGAAAACAGGATTCCTGCTCCAAGGAGACAGGTTAATGAGAGTGCAAATAATTTTTTCATATTGATTGTTTTGGGGTTACTAAAGTACTATTTTTTTCCTAATGGCAAGAATCAGGCCATTGGGTAATTTCAAAACCATTGAAGCTTACAAAACCTTCGTTTTCAGGTCATTCATGGTGTCCTGCACCTATCTCTAAAACCATGCATCCGGGCTGGCGATCTGGTGCTTAATTATGCAGTATGGCAGAACATATAGAACTTGGAAAACGCGGAGAAAATCTGGCATGCGCCCTACTGGAAAAGAAAGGGCTCAAAATACTTGCCCGGAACTGGCAACTGCGCAAACTAGAATGCGATATCATCGCAACAAATGATGATTTCGTTGTTTTTGTTGAAGTGAAAACAAGGAGCAACATATCCTACGGAACTCCGGATGTGTTCGTGACCCGCGACAAACAACGAAACCTCATCCGGCTGGCCGATGGTTATATGCGGATCCACAATATTCAGAAAGAGGTTCGCTTCGATATTTTTTCAGTGGTGATCCGGGGCAAATATGAAGAAGCCGTGCACCTGGAGGATGCGTGGACGGTAGCGAGGTACGGATAGGACTAATTAGCTAATTAATTGAGTACCTTTGCCGCGCTATGGAAAAAAGGCCATTCAGGAGGGATAATAAGAGGGGGAAACCCTTTGCAAAGAAGAAGAATTTTCGTCGTGAGAGGGAGGGCGACGACAAGGAGAGAAGAAGTTCTGATAGCGATAGAAAACCATCCCGAGAATTCGGAACCGAAAGCCGTGGGCCGTATAAAAAGAAATCGTACGGGGATCGGGATGATAAGAGACCGTATAACAGTCGGCAGTCGGTAGTCGGCAGTAAAAAAAAGTTTGACAAGGACAGGAAGCCGTACGATAGGGATCGGAAACCGTTTGACAGAGACCGTAAGCCATTTAGCAGAGATCGGAAACCATATTCAGGAGAACGCGGACCGTACAAAAAGAAACCGTACGGGGACAGGGATGAGAAACGGCCGTTCAAAAGAGACGGAGATCGAAAACCTTTCGATAGAGATAAGAAACCATTTGACAGAGACCGTAAGCCATTTAGCAGAGATCGGAAACCATATTCAGGAGAACGCGGGCCGTACAAAAAGAAACCATATGGGGACAGGGATGAGAAACGGCCGTTCAAAAGAGACGGAGATCGAAAACCTTTCGATAGAGATAAGAAACCATTTGATCGCGATAAAAAGCCTTTCGACAAAGATCGGAAACCATATGACCGCGATCGGAAGCCATTTGACAGAGATAAAAAACCATTTGACCGCGATCGGAAGCCGTTTGGTGAGCGTCGTGGACCGTACAAAAAGAAACCGTATGGGGATCGGGATGAGAAACGACCGTTCAAAAGAGACGGAGATAGAAAACCTTTCGATAGAGATAAGAAACCATTTGATCGCGATAAAAAGCCTTTCGACAAAGACAGGAAGCCGTACGATAGAGATCGAAAACCATTTATAAACAAAAGACCCGGTGAAGAAAAACCTTACGAGGAAAGAGAGGATCGGTTTAAAAAATTTGAGCGAAGCGCAGACGAACCGGTAAAGAAAGCCGTAACAATCCCGGAGGAATCCAGCCCGACGGAAGATCAGGGATTGATCCGTTTGAACAAGTACATTGCAAATGCAGGCGTATGTTCAAGAAGAGAAGCAGATGAGCTCATTGCTGCGGGCGCAGTCAAAGTGAATGGAATTGTCATTACACAGATGGGCTTCAAGGTCAAGGCAGGTGATGTGGTGAACTTTGGAGGAGAGACGCTCAATACGGAGAGAAAGCGATACGTGCTTCTCAATAAACCAAAGGATTATATCACCACAACGGATGATCCCGAAGGAAGGAAGAATGTAATGATGCTGGTTGAGCATGCATGCAGGGAGCGCATTTATCCTGTCGGCAGACTTGACAGGGGCACTACGGGTGTCCTGCTTTTCACGAATGATGGGGACCTGGCTAAGAAACTTACGCATCCGAAATACGAAGTTGCTAAAATGTATTTTGTTGAGTTGGATAAATCTCTGGCGCCCGTAGACCTGGAGGCTATTCAGAATGGAATTCAGCTTGACGACGGAGCCATCCGTCCGGATGTCATTGAGTTTGTCGGCGACGGAACAAACAAAAGGGAGATCGGTATCGAGATCCATTCCGGCCGCAACAGGATCGTTCGGCGCATGTTTGAATCCCTGGGCTACCGTGTGGTCCGCCTGGATCGCGTGATGTTTGCCGGATTGACTAAAAAAGATGTCTCCCGGGGCAGCTGGCGCCACCTGACGGACCAGGAAGTTGGTTTCCTGAAGATGAAGGTTGGTAAAGTGGAGTTATAGCTGTAACTTTTTGTTCATAATTACGTTAAGTACTCCCTAAACACACCCCTGATCTGAGCCCTGATTACCCCGAATTTTGTGTAAGCAATGGAGCCACAGGGCATACCTCAGGAACCTGAAAAAAAATTCAGTTGGTGGAGATTTCTCCGCAGAACAATTTTTTGGAGTTTTCTTTCGTTTTTCTTCCTGATCATCCTTGGTGTTATCCTGCTCAAGATCTACGAGGATGAAATAAAAGGCTATGCGGTCGGAATCCTTAATGAGAATCTCACCAGCCCGGTGTATGTTGAGCCGGAGAATATTGATGTTTCATTCATCTCGAGTTTTCCTTACGCATCAGTTGATTTTAACAACATGAGCGCTCTTGACGCCTGGGACAAGAAAAAGAAGGACACACTTTTCAAAGCTGAGAAGGTCTCCCTGCTTTTTAATATCATGAATGTGCTGGGCGGAAGCTACAATTTCAAGCGGTTGGACATAACCGGTATGAATCTTACGCTTCGCATCGATAAACAAGGCCGCAACAATTATTCGATCTTCAGAACAAAAGCGGATTCCGGTAGTGCAGATACTTCCGGCTTTTCATTGAATCTTGAACATATCCGTCTTTCAGATTCCTACATTAGTTATGAAGATCAGAAAACAAAAACAATTTTCGCTGCGGGGATCCCGGAAACAAATATCACAGGCGTTTTTGCGAACGAAAAATATGAACTCGGTATCAATTCGAGCATGCAGATAAAAGAGTACAGTGTTGATTCCGCAAAGTGGATCACGGATAAACAATTACTTTCCGAACTTGTACTGGATGTGAACAAAAAGGAATACCTGATCCGAGACGGTAAGATCCATTTGGCAGAACTCACATTGCTCATTAGCGGTAAATACATAGATGGTGTCGGGGAAGATCATGTAAGTTTTAAGATCGCAGGAGATAACATCGATATCGCTTCAACGCTTTCCTTGCTTCCTGCCGAATATGCGGAGGATGCAAAGCGATATGAAAGCGACGGAGAATTGAAATTTGAAGCGGACGTAACCGGGTGGGTTTCTGATCCTTTTATCACTTCAACTTTCAGTATTACAAGCGGGACCCTGAAAGAAACCACCACTTCCACTTCGATAGAGGAGATCGAACTCAATGGAAAATTCCAGAGCTCAGACCTTGTGGACGAAAACCGCCTTGTGAAGATCAAAAGCAATCTTACGATTGAAAATTTCAATGCAGAAATTGAAGGCGGGAAAGTCACCGGTAAGATAAAGATTGTCAATCTTGACAAGCCCCTGCTGGATCTTGAACTCCGCGGATCGATCGGATTAAGTGACCTGAATGGTTTTTTAAAGATCGATACGATCTCGTCACTTGATGGAAATATAAACATGAACATTAGTTATAAGGGTCCCTTAAAATCAGGCAAGGAGATCTCCATCATAGATCTTGATAATATAAGTACCTCCGGAACAGTTGAGATCCTGGAAGGGAATATCAAACTGAAGAACAGCCTTATGGAATTCTCCGATATAAACGGAAATTTTGAATTACAAAATGCAGATGTGGAAGTGAAAAGTTTTTCGGGCAAAGCGCTCGGAACGGATCTTCTGCTCAAAGGTTATTTTCGCGATGTGGCAAAATACCTGCTTGACGAGAAATATGACATGCGCGTAGAAGCAAGTTTTGTTTCAGAAATGGTTGACCTGAACGAATTACTCGCTAATAATAACACCGAAACAAAAAACGATACGGCATACAATCTCTCTTTCCCGGACCGGATCGATCTTAAACTGCAGACGAAAATTGAAAAAACGGTCTTCAGGGACTTCGAGGCGACAAAGATCAGGGGCGAACTACTGATGCGCGACCAAAAGCTTATCATGGATCCCGTCACTTTCAACACGATGGATGGCTCAGTGAGTACCATGCTGATGGTGGATGCGGACCGTGAAGAGGATCTTCTCATAACATGTGATGCTAACTTGAAAAATATCAATGTGAACAAATTATTTTTCCAGATGGAAAATTTCGGACAGGACTACCTTGTCGATAAACATCTGAAAGGAATTATGAACGCTGAGTTACAGTTTGCAAGTGTGTGGGGCAAGGACCTGAGTGTAGACATGGATAAGATCTATGCGCGCAGTAATATCACCATCGAAAAAGGTGAGTTGATCGCCTTCCAGCCTTTCATAGATATAGCAAACGATCTGAAGAAAGATGTGGTGATGCGTGAATTGATTGACGTGGATGAGTTCAGGAATAAAATGGAGCATATCCGGTTCACGAATATGCAGAATGAGATCGAGATAAGAAAACAAGTGATCCATGTCCCGCAAATGGAAGTGAAATCGAGCGCCATGAATATTATTTTCTTCGGAACACACACATTCAAAAATGAGATCGATTACCATTTCAGTTTCCTCCTGGCAGAGATCCTGACCAAGCAGAAGAAAAAACGCATTGAACAGAATAAAGAATTTGGCGTAGAAGAGGATGACGGAACAGGCAGGATATTATATTATACCATGACCGGAACTACGGACGACTTCAAGTTCAAAAAAGACTATAAAACGAAGAAGGAAAAACGAAATGAGGATATAAAAAAAGAAAAACAAAACTTACGTGACATCCTCCGTGAAGAATTCGGCTGGTTCAAGAAAGATACTGCGAACAAGAAGAAGGATGACCCTAAAAAACCTGATAAATTCATCCTGAAATGGGAGGATGATGCGAAGAAGGAGGAAACTCCCGAGGATGAAGACTTTTAGGGGTACGAAATACGAAAGGGGTTTCTTCTGCTTTTAATGATCTATCAGGCTCATTATCACTATATATTTTCGTATTTTCGTGGTGATTCGTATTTCGTAAACAGTGAACATCTATTCCAAAAAACAACTCTGGAAACTGCTGCTATTCATCGCGGCCCTGGTGATCGTCATCATATCGCTTTGGTATACGAATATCCTGGTCAAGAAGATCGCGGATGAGGAAAGGGACAAGGTCTCGCTTTGGGCAGAAGCTATAACACGTAAGGCGAAACTGGTCCGGTTCACCAATGAGCTTTTTGATAAGATCTCTACCGAAGAGCGTAAAAAGGTAGAACTCTGGGCCCTGGCCAATAAGGAATTAAGCAAGGATATCCAGGATTACACTTTTGTATTTGAAGTGATCCGGAACAATGTGACCATTCCGGTGATCATCACAGATGAGGCAGGTAGCATTACTCTCGATAAAAATCTTGATTCTATCCTTCGAACAGACAAAAAATACCTGTCAGAGCAGATCGCTCTTATGCGCGCACAGCATGAGCCTATCGAGATCGATATATACAAGGGGAAGAAACACGTCCTGTATTACATGGATTCGAAGATCTTCTCTGAGCTGAAGGTTGTTTTTGATGAGTTGATAAAAACATTCATCAGCGAGGTTGCTGTCAACTCCGCCTCGGTCCCCGTTATTTATACGGATTCAACCAAGCGCCATGTCATCGATTTTGGAAAACTTGACAGCCTCAGGATGCGTGACAGTGTGTTTGTAAGAAATACCATTTCTGAAATGAGTTCCCAGAATGCTCCTATTGAAATAGACCTGGGTGGAGTGGGAAGACAATATATTTTCTACAGCGAGTCTTTTTTACTGACTCAACTGAAATATTATCCGATCGTTCAGTTCGGTGTCATTGGGTTGTTCCTGCTCGTCGCATATACCTTGTTCAGCACCGCAAGAAAAGCAGAACAGAACCAGGTCTGGGTGGGAATGGCAAAAGAAACAGCCCATCAGCTCGGAACTCCGCTCTCATCCCTGATCGCCTGGATCGAAGTGCTGAAGATGAAAGGAGCAGACGATACAACACTTTCTGAATTGAAAAATGATGTGAAACGACTTGAAACCATCACAGAACGTTTTTCGAAGATCGGCTCTATGCCTGTGCTTGAACATCATGACATGTACCCTGTCATGGAACGTTGTGTTGATTATATGAGGAACAGGACCTCAAAACGTGTAACATTCACTGTGAACAGGATCGGGAATGGTCCGTACACGGCTTCCGTAAATGTTCCATTGTTTGACTGGGTTGTGGAGAACATCTGCAAAAATGCAGTGGATGCTATGGACGGAGCAGGAAGCATCAATATAGAACTTACGGACCAGGTGCAGTACATTTATATTGATATAAGCGATACAGGAAAGGGAATTGCAAAATCCAAATACAAGACTGTATTCGAACCGGGATATACCACGAAACAAAGAGGATGGGGCCTGGGCCTTTCCCTGGTGAAACGTATCATTGAAAATTATCACAGCGGGAAGGTCTTTGTAAAGAACTCGGAATTGAACAAAGGGACCACTTTCAGGATCGTGCTGAATAAATAATCTTGCCCGGCATCTACATTCATATTCCTTTCTGCAAACAAGCCTGCCATTATTGCGATTTTCATTTCTCCACTTCGCTTATTAAGAAACAAGAACTCCTTTCTTCAATAAAAAAAGAAATAAGACAAAGAAATAGTTACCTCAGCGATAAGAATATTGATACCATTTATTTTGGCGGGGGAACTCCTTCCCTGCTCTCTTCTGAAGAAATAAATGAGCTGCTGGATGAGATCACAAAGATCTATACTATACGCGACGCCGCTGAGATCACACTTGAAGCCAACCCGGATGATCTTTCCCAAAGCAAGATCAAGGACCTTCGAAAAACCGGGATCAACAGACTAAGCATAGGGATACAGAGCTTTTACAACGAAGATCTCCGATATATGAACCGGGCTCATGTTGCGGAACAAGGGGAAGAATGCGTTAAACGTGCACAGGATGCCGGAATTGATAACCTCACGGTCGATCTTATTTACGGATTTCCGCTCTTAGCGGAGGAGAAATGGAAAACGAACATGGAAAAAGCCATTCAGCTCGATGTTCCGCACCTCTCCTGTTACAGCATGACCGTTGAACCCAGAACAGTGCTTGCTCATTTTGTGAGAAAAGGCAAAGAAAGGCCGGTTGGTGAAGAACACTCCGCTGCGCATTTCCTGTTACTCATGAAACGAATGAAGGATGCCGGATTCATTCAATATGAAATTTCCAATTTCGGAAAAGAAGGCGCCTTCTCCCGGCATAACACTTCCTATTGGAAAGGAATTCATTACATAGGCTTTGGACCCTCCGCTCATTCGTATGACGGTGAATCAAGACAGTGGAATATTTCAAACAATGAACAATACATAATGAAAATTGAATCGGGAAAATTATTCTTTGAAAGAGAGATTCTCACCGAGCAGAACAAGTTCAACGAATATGTAATGACGGGATTGAGAACGATGTGGGGAGTCGATATGAACAGTCTGCAGTGGGCAGTGGGCAGTGAGCAGTCTCATATGCTTTTACACAAGATTGATGATTACTCCTCAGCGGGGCTTTTAAGTAAGAATGGAAATATTGTAACTTTAACGAATAAGGGAAAAATGATCGCGGACAAAATTAGTTCTGAGCTTTTCATCTGATGTTTGCCACCATAAACCATAAGGGGAAGACCTACAAAGCAGATCTCGATAAACCGATGGATATTTCCATTCCCTTACGCGCCACAAAGGAGAATGTGAGTGCATGGTACGTTCAGCCACCAAGGTTTGAACCCGTCAGGATGGGTGATTGGATCGGTGATGTGAGCCAGGGAGGACCGGTGAACTTCCGGGATATTTTTTTTAACCCACACGGGCATGGGACGCATACAGAATGTGTTGGGCACATCAGCAAGGAGTTCTACACCATCAACCAATGCCTGAAGAATTTTATATTCATTTGTGAGGTGATCTCTGTCATTCCAACAGAACTCCCAAATAGTGATCTGATCATTACGAAGGCATCGCTTGAAATAATGCTGAAGGGTAAGAACGTTGAAGCAGTTGCCATCCGCACACTTTCTAACCCTGTTTCTAAACTCAGCATGCAATATTCAAATACAAATCCTCCTTTCATGCAACCGGAAGCCATGCATTACCTGACCTCCTGCGGAATAGACCATTTGCTTTTTGATATGCCTTCGGTCGACAAAGAAAAGGATGATGGTAAATTACCTGCACATCATACTTTCTGGGAATATCCTCATAACACACAGCAACATCGCAGTATAACCGAATTGATCTACGTTCCGAATAACATACTGGACGGCACCTACCTGCTCAATATCCAGATCGCTAGTTTTGAGAATGATGCCAGCCCCAGCAAACCGGTGCTCTATAGGCTCATATAAAAAATTACCCCCAAAGCTGAGCAGAACTCGCTTCGGGGGTCTTGTCCCCGGAATCCCGACTAACCGGTAGACGTATTTTAAATGCGACTTATTAAACTTCCCTTGTTGAAACCAATTACATATATATGACCCTGTAACCTGCCTTAGGTTTAATTTAGGGGTATGAAAAAAATACTTGGGTTCTTCTTCAATGGTCTGCTTATTATTGTTCCGGTTGGGATCACCGTACTTATTGTAGCCAGGATCATCTCATGGATTGAGCAGGGAGTCAGCAAGTTAGGAGGCATTGTTAACCCGCTTATCGACCCGTGGATCACCATTGCGGTTGCCTTGGGAATTATTATCATCGTTGGAGTCCTTGGTTCCACCTTCCTCTTTAAAACAGTTTTCAAATTCTTTGACCACTTGATGGAAAAGACCCCGGTAATAAAAACCGTCTATGGGTCGATCAAGGATATCCTGGGCGCCTTCGTTGGAAGCAAACGTAAATTCAACAAACCTGTGCTTGTATATGTTTCTCCCGACCGCTCCCTGCAACAAGTAGGATTCATCACAAATGAAGACCTGAAAGACCTGGGTTTAGGATCAGATAAAGTCGCAGTGTATTTTCCCACCTCCTACTCTTTTGCAGGTAAGGTTCTTATCGTACCCAGGGAAAATATCACCCCGTTGAAAGCCCCTCCCGGCGAAGTGATGAAGTTCGTGCTGACGGGCGGGATCACGGATGTAGATTGAAACGGTACGGAATTTGTATCTTAGGGCAGCAAAACCCTGAGCTATGAGAAAGCTTTATACCACAGCCCTTACTGCCCTGATGTTCCTGTTCTCCTCCGCCCAAAAGTCGACGGTGGATGAAAGGAATGAAAAGATCGGAGGAGGAAACAACAACGCCCTCGTTGTTACGATCTATGAGAATTCCGAGGAGAGCATCCTGAAAGGATGGAAATCTATCATGAGGGATAATGATGCTAAAGTAAATACAAAGGACGGAGAGCAGTTCTCAGATAATGCAGTGATCAAACGCATCAATGGGAACAATACCATGGATGTTTATGCACGTACAGAGAAAGGGAAAGAAGGAGAGGTCAAGCTCATCGTTGCTTTCGACCTTGGAGGTGCTTTCATGAGTTCCTCACAACATGCCCAGGCTTTTAACGAAGCGAAAAAAATGTTACAGGAATTTGCGGACAACCTGACGAAGGATGCCATAGCGGATCAGCTTAAGGCTGCTGAGAAAGTGCTTGCAACCATGAACGATGACCAGGAAGACCTGGTGAAGAAGAATAAGGATCTGAAAGAAGATATTACGGAGTACAAAGAAAAGATCACGAAAGCAGAATCAGCGATCAAGACAAACGATGAGGAACAGAAAAAGAAACTTGTTGAGATCGAAGGTCAGAAAAAGGTTGTTGAAGATATCAAAAAGAAAAAAGCTGCTGTCGATTGATCAATTCCCTTTTCTAAGGTGAGTGATAGCTGCTGAGAGAGCCTTTGTCAGGCCTTCTGCTTCCTCCTCGAGTGTATCTTTCCCAAGTGAGATCCGTATGGTTGAATACGCATCCGTTTCATTTATTCCCATAGCGCTTAAGACATGTGATGGTTTGGGGATGGCGCTGGTGCAAGCTGAACCGGTTGCAATGGCATATCCTTTCAGCCTTGTGATAAGTTCATCTGCCTTAATGCTTTTGATCGTGATGCAGCTGGTGTTGTAAAGCCGTTCCGCCGAACTGCAATTCACACGGATTCCGTCTAAGGTGCATATTTTTTTTTCAAGTTTGTCTCTCAGTTTTTTTACCCGTCCTGATTCGTTGATGCTTTCAAATCCTGAGATCCTGCATGCTTCGCCCAATCCCACTATTCCCGGAACATTCAGGGAGCCGCTTCTTAGGCCTTTTTCATGTCCGCCACCTTGTATCAATGGCGATAGTGTAACACGTGGGTCTTTTCTGCGGATGAATAAAGCTCCTGCGCCTTTTGGTCCGTATATTTTGTGAGAAGAGACACAACAAAGATCTATTCCCAGGTCATTGACTTTCACGGGTATCTTACCGATTGCCTGGGTGGTATCACTTAAAAGTATACTCCCCTTTCTGTGAACTATATCTGCAATGGTCCGCATATCGGTAATAAGACCGGTTTCGTTATTCGCGAGCATGACACAAACCAGGATGGTTTTGTCATCAACTGCAGCAGCAAGCGCTTCAATATCCGGAATTCCATTTGCATCCACACCGAGACTGACCACTTCCGCTCCACGTTTTTCAAGACTGTGGCATGTATCCAATACTGCCTTGTGTTCGGTACTGATCGTAACGATCCGCTTCCCTTTTGATGAATAATTTTCCCAAACCCCTTTGATTGCGATATTCAATGCCTCGGTAGAGCCCGATGTAAAGACTATTTCCTGTTCCAGGCATCCCAGGAGGTCAGCAACTTTCTTTCTGGATTCCTGAACCGCCTCAGCAGCAAACCACCCGAATGCATGCGTGGAACTGGATGCATTTCCAAAATGTGTTGTGAAATAAGGAAGCATAGCTGCCAGCACTCTTTCGTCAACCGGTGTTGTGGAATTAAAATCGAGAAAGACAGGATTCATCGTTGAACAACGATCTTTCTCACAGCGTTACCCTCAGTAGAAGAACACTCAAGCAAGTAAACCCCGGCGGCGAGATCAGACAATAATATCGTCTGCGTGACGCCGGCCTGAAGTGTGAGCTGCTTCAGTCTTGAGCCGGTAAGATCAAAAATTGACACTTTTGCTTCTGATCTTCCGGGAGGATTCCAGTTGACGAAGATGCGGTTATCTGATGGATTCGGAAATACCTGCAGATACTTTTCATGAAGAAATTCATGGATGCCGCTTCCGCAGATCTCGTATTCAATGTTGATCGTATCCTGAGAGGTACAGTTCAAAATATCGGTTGTTGTGCAATTGTACAGACCGGGCTGAGTGATGGTAATGAATTGCGTCGTATCACCGGTCGACCAGGCGTAGGAGGAGCCCGGCATTAGGATCCCAAGCGTTACGGTATCACCCCAGCAAACTGTATCGTTAGGAAATGCAGTTATAGAATTTAAAAATGCAGATTGCAAAACGTAAAGCATGTTAGGGCTTTGATTACTTGTGTCAACAGGACTGGTTGAAATGATGCGTACACGATATAGGATTCCGAATGGCGCATTGAGCGGAAAACTTGCAAAAATGATCCCGCTTGTGAACCAGGTTATTTGCCCGATCTGGGACGGATTGGCCCAACTACCGAATTCATCGGAAAGTTCTGCTTTAAAAACATTCCCAAAATTGAATGTACTGCTCACGGTGAACGGAACGATGATCTGGCTGCCTGCGCAGACTCCCAACTGGAATACGCTATCGCAGGTAACCGTAGGTTGTGTGAATGACTTTGAAGCCAATCCGAAGACGGTTAAGAGTATCAAAATGGTTCTTTTCATCCTAATAATTTTTGTAAATGTACGAATTTCAATTCCGATTTTTGGTATACCAATATTACATTCTTTATAATGGTTGCCAGCCTATTATGTCTATTTATGGGATATTATTAAATCATTCCCCCGCTGTATAGCTAAGAAAATGATGTTTCTACTGAGGGTTTTCGCGTATTCTCATTCACTTTTCATGTGAATCCGCGTATAAGAAGGTCCTTTATGAAATATACTTCGTTCCTCATTTTATTTCTCTTCTTCTCCCCCGTCTTCGGTTTGAATGATGTGATGAAAGTAAAACTTTCCGGGAATAATTATTCGGATGAGACTGTGGTCCGTTTTCTGCCGGGCGCAACACAGGGGTTCGACAGTCAGTGGGATGCGCACAAATTTTTCAGTCTCAATCCAAATGTTCCGCAGATCTTCACCAGAAGCAACATAACGGATCTGGCCATCAATGCGCTGCCATCGCTTTTAAGGGATACAGTCGTTGAGCTTCATATGCTCATTCCTTCAGCAGGAACGTATACGATCCAGGGAATAGAAGCCGGGGCATTTCAGCAGGGAGTATCCGTTTTATTGGAAGAAATTTCCAGTGGAAATCTATACGATCTCCGAACCGGAAGTATTTTCTCATTCACTATGGATACCGCAGCGCTTAACTCACCTGTAAAGTTCATTGTCCGGTTCATCGCGCCTCCGGTCATTACTTCAGCCGGCGCTACGTGCCTTCCCGGTCTTAATTTTATTTATGCGGAAGGTTCTTTGCTTCATATCAACAGCGATCTGGCCTTAGGACAGATCATTGACATTTTTGATAGTAACGGGAGGCTTGTATTCAGGCAAATGCATGCCACGGCTTTCCCCGAAGTGGATATTACGGATTACAAACCCGGAGTTTATCTTGTACGGATCATGACAGCGACAGGGTCCTTCTCCCGGCGGATCCTTCTTCAGTAAAATAATTCCGATCAAAATTCAGGCTGCAGTTTGCATCAAAAGCCAGGTCTCTGCTTTCTTCTGATTGGAGAAGAAGCGCGTTGGCACCTTAGGCTTCTTCACTTTGAGATAAAAATTTGCAAGGATGCGTTGGAAAAATGATTGAATGACGAATGCCTCAGCTGTAGATGTTTCTGCGGATTCCTCTGAAGCCATGAACGTCATCGCGTCATCCGAGATCTGAGTTTTCTTTCCGCCGATCATCATGAGTGGTCTTTTTTTGCCGGCGGTCAGGCCCAGAAGAGCATTGTGGATCTCCATGATATGTTTCCTTTCATACATGAAGTCATCGGAAGTGATGACTTCGATGATGCCATCGCCGCGCTCTATGATGAGCGTGTGGTCCAGAAAAATCTCAGAAACTGTATTCAGTTTATTCACGTTGAAAGGCAAGGTGTCTCTCCCGTAAATTTACAAAATTCTTCGGATAAGAGAAAACCCGCTTCCGGGGTGAAATCTTCAGAGGATTGCTTCTTCCCCCGTCAATGGAAAGCTCTCGTTCGTGCCATCATCGTACCGAATGCTGACACTGATGGCTGACCTTCTTGAGGCAACCGGCGGCTGCTCAAGGAAGAAGACGGAGATCGGACGATTGAAGACCAGGGCGAAACGTTGCAAAACGGACCAGGTTGGTTTTCCGCTGCCTTTCTCAAATGAAGCTAGAGTGTCGGCGGTGAGCTCAGGGATCTTATTGAGTACTGCTGCGCAAGTGAGTCCTGCGGTAAGTCGCGCCCAGGCGATCATATCAGGGTTAACATCTGCTTCTTTTCGCAGGCTGAGATCCTCATCGTTAAAGGAACCATTCGATGACGAATCCGATCTTGAATTGTTTTGATTAAGCATGTTGGGGATCTTAGATGAACAAAAAGAACAAATTAACTCCGCAATATTAGTCTAAAATCAAGTAAAGTAATAGTAATAACTTCAATCTTTTCTTCCTGGCTCTTGGGCGTATATAATATTTATATATCTATTATTCAGGGATTTATCTATAACTTTATGATATATTTTCTTCTTAGTGTCTAAACCCCTGCACCGTCTTATTGATACCTTGTCCCCGGAGGAACGTAATGAAGTACGTCTACACCTTGGCATTGAGAGCGGGGCCGGGTCAAATTTTTTAACGCTGTTCTCTGCGCTTTGTAAAGGAGAAGATGTACCCGGGAGCATCGACACAGAAACCAGTTATCGTTCCTCACTTGAAACAAAGTTATATCATAAGATACTTAATTACCTCATCATTGCTTCAAAAGACAAGGATCCGAATTGGAATAATGTCAGAAAACTTGCATGGGCAAAGCTTCATTTCAATCGTGGATTATATGAGGGCGGGAAGAAGATCCTCAAGCAATCACCTGGCCGGCGTGAACGGGCGCACGGTTTGCTTTTCGATCTGTTAAGGATCCATGAGATGCAGCGTGCTGCGTTCTACTTCAATGATATTGAAGAAATGAGCCGGAACAACACGTTCAACCTGAAAGTAGAATCCAAGCTCCTTGAAAAATATCTTAACCTCAAAAAATATGAGCGTCTCTGGCAAGATATCTTCCTTATCATTGCAAATTATCATCTTTATTCTAAACGCCCGGAAACAAAACAGGTCTTGCAATCAATTCGAAAGGACCCGTCGCTGAAATCAGAACGATCTGCCCTTACCCCTGAAGCAAAGATCTTCTTTCATCGGATCAACGGATATTTTGCTTTCACCTCGCGTAACATGCGACTCGCGCTTAGGCACGGCGAGAAAGCGTACATTATTTTTTTACTTAACGGATGGTTGATCGAAGAGCAGCCCCTTGATTATCTCAAAAGTGTGCGAAATCTTATTCTTAGCCTGCATGAATTGGGAAGATTCAAAAAAGCGATCGGTCTGAGTAAAGAATCTCTTTCCCTTTTTATGAAAAAAAATGTTCATTTGTCACCGGAGGTTACCAGGGAAGCTTTTTTTCTTGAATTCGGTATGCTGCTGGATTTCTATACACAAGCCCGTGACCAGGAAAAGGCATTCGAGATAGCGCAACGCTGTCATGATGCATTCAGTCAAAAGAAATTTACTGTATATACACCTGACTTTGTGACCATTCGTTTCAATACTGCCTACTCCTATTTCTGCAGAGGCAGGTTGCTTGAAGCTTCCCAACATGTTAACTTCCTGATGTCACGGAGGCAGAGCAATGTTCGGCAGGATATTCATACCATGAATGAGATCCTGTTCATCATGATCCAGATCGATCGTGAAAACTACAGCCTTGCTTCGCGATCGATCCAGAAGTTCTTACGAAGCTCCAAACAGCGCATCACACATTATCCGTTTGAGATGGAATTCCTTGCCCTGGCTGAATTAGTATTGCGTATTTGCAAGATCAAAGCGCACGATCCTGATATTTACATGCAAGCCATGGATATTTGTAAAACATTTTCAAACAGGAAGAAAGCGCATCTTCGCAACCTGGAAATTGCAGCCTGGGTCATGCATAAGGCGAATGGATCGCCTATGAATCTGGCCTTAAAAGCACTGCCTAAGGTTGTTTCCCGACCTTAACCCTGATACCCACAGAATGACTTGTGAACTCCGGGGCATACATGCACTGAACGGTAGTGATTCCGTTGGAGAAGTCGCCTTCATGTGAAACGTAGAGTGGATATTCAAACACATAATTTCCCTTTGGTAATCGGTTAAAAAAGAAATTAGTTGCCGCATCCCGGGTGCTTTCGTAATAACCTAAGCCATCCTGCCAGCGATATCCTGAAAATACATTCTTGGGTTCAAAACCTGAAGCGCGCATGTCCTTCATGTGGACATATTCCATGTCCCGGTCAACGCGCAATTCAATGCGTACTTTTATTTTGTCTCCCACTTTAATATTGCTTTTGTCGGTAACAGGTTCGATAACGGGGCCGGCCGCGGTGTTGCGTTCAACAAATAACTTCTTCACAAGTTTCAACGGCGTTTCATGCGGAGTGATCTTATCCAATTGTTCAAAGTACTGCCAGTACACTGCGCCCCAGCTAACGCCCTCGTCATTTTTTGTCACTTTAACATTTCCCATGTCGGGTTTGATGTCGCTACCGGTCCAGGATGTCTTGAAATACCCGGTTCCTTCCTCCTGTTTTGAGTCGGGAAGATTCTTAGGATCTATTTTCAGATCTCCCATGACAATTTCTACCATCGTCTCAGTGCTTAGCCAGTCTGTTCCGCGAAGCAATAATGCATAAACAGCTTCAGTAGTGGCTTTGGTTGTTTGCCAGTTTTGTGTTTGTTTGCTTTTCAGTAACCATACTTTCAGATCATCCACGGCTTTCTTATCCTTTGCCACCTCATCGAAGGCTTCTATAAGCAAGGCTTGTGATTCGATCGGAGCTTCATACCAGTAGTACCCTGAATAATTTTCTTTCCAGTACATTCCCATTTCTTCACTCACCAAAGCAGTTTCCTTCAGCGATTTCATGATGTCCGTCGGCGTTTTCTTATCGTCATACCTGTTCAGCGCCAGCGCGATCATCCCCTGCATGTATCGGCCTTTGCTCAACCAGTATTTTTGCGCCTGTCCTTTGAAGTAATCGAAAGCCTTTTTGTTCTTGTCGGCCATCGGTACATCCTTGAAATAACTCCTGGCATAGAGATACTGAATGTGGTAATAACTTACGTGATCCAGGTGCATGCGCGCCTTATCATGCTTAAGGATCCAGTCGTAATCTTCATCGATCCTGTTATCCAGGTATCGAACGCCGTCTTTCACCATGCCCCATGTGCTGTACTCCTCTCGGATCTTCTTAACGCCGAGCTTGTCCAGGTGTCCCATACCCGTTACAATATGCTGGGTGATGTAACGATCATCCGGCATGCCTTCAAACCAGGGCCAGCCTCCGTTGCTCATTTGCATTTTCTTCAGCTTCGTGAGCGCTTTGGAAAGTTCGTACGACATTTTATTCAAATCAAAAAGCAGTCCTACGCGCTTCTTCCTTTCACTCTCATCCTTTGCATCCAATACCCATGGGGTTTCTTCCAGCATCAGGGATTTCAATTCCTGGTTCTTTTGAAGATTAGAAAGGAATGCATCGGGTGACTTCGACTTCCATGCATCAAATACTGCTTTGATCTTTGGCGATGAATTTGCGATGTGTGACGCAATGCTATTGGAATAAAAGCGCGAAAACGTCTGTTCTGAGCATTCATAAGGATACTCCATCAGGTAAGGCAGCGATTGCACCGCATACCATGCAGGATTTGCAGTGAATTCAAGCGTAAGTTTATGATTCTTTAATGTGCTGCTTCCTCCGTTCTGAGAAATGAACTTTTCAAATTTGAAGACCTTCATCTGCTTACTGCGGATCGGCAAGGGCATGGATTCGGTAACAAGCATTCTGTTGGTCAATACAGGGACAGGCATTTCTTCACCGTCAGTGAATTTTCCGGACTTCGCAATTACCTTGCATGTCAGGGCTCCCATTCCTTCAGGGATGACAAGATCCCAGGTGATAGAAGTGCTTTTACCTTTTGGAGCGCTGAATGGACGTTCCCCGATCGTTGAAAATGTTCCATGAACTGCCATCATGATCTTGTGCGTAACTTCCTTCATGCTCAAGGCGTCATAGATGACCAGATCCGCATTCCCATTAAGATCATTCGCAGAAAGATTAGTGATCTTGGCAGTGAAAGAGATATGATCGTTCTCCCTGAAAAAGCGGGGAGGATTTGAAACCACCATTAATTCTTTTTGTGTAACAAGTTCCTTTGTAACCGAGCCGAATTTAAGATCCTTCGTATGCGCAAATCCCATCACTTTCCACTTGGTCAAGGACTCGGGGACGGTGAACTTAATGACAAGATCACCGTTTTCGTCTGTATGCAGATCCGGGAAGAAGAATGCTGTCTCCGCAAAGTTAGAGCGGGCCTTGACAGGTTGCTGCTTGCCGTTTTCCCCGCTGCCTCCAAGAGTAAGTTTAGTATGAAAGGTGGTCACGGTCGTCACGTCGCCATTCTTTCCGGAAGCGTCCTTTGTTTCTTCGGGCGCGCCACCGGAAGGAGCGTTCCCGTCCGTCATTTCTGTCTCCGCCAATTTCATTTTTTTCATAGAGGCCTTATCATTGCTTCTCATTTCATCATCTCCGTCATAGTAATATTTCTGTTTGCCGTAATAGCCGCTGTAATAACTATTACTCCTGTATCCGAACATATTGAGTCTTTCGTAGGTTCTTGTTGACCAACTGTAACTACTATTCCAGTAATAAGAATAATTAGTAGCATCATTGTATCCGAAACCATAACTGCTTTGCCAGGATCTATAACCGTACATGGATCTGTATATGGAGAATGACCAGCTGTTCGCACGGAATGCGTCCAGCGAAGCATCGTACATTGCTGCAACCATCTCCGACATGGCTTTTTCTCCTTTCGGACCTTTGATCTTCAGCTTCCACTCTTCGCTTTCTCCGGGAAGAAGCTTATTTCTGAAAGTTTCATATTCAATGGATAGTTCTTTATTTGTCCATGGAACATTCACCGTAGACGACTGCGCATAAACGCGGCCGTTACGTACGGATACAAAATGGACAGAAAAATTTCCCCTGTGTTTCTCTTCAACTGGGATCGTGATCTTCTTCTGGTATGCAGAGATCTTGATCCACGATTGTTTTACGACCATATTCTCATGTTCAATTTCATATCGGATGATCATGTCCTTCTCACTCGTCCCGATAAGAAAAGAAGCGGTATCTCCCGGCTCACATGTTGGAGTAAGGTTGTTGAACCAGAAGACAGAATTATCGGGGATTGAGTTCGACTTAGGATTGAACGCTGTGATGATCATTTCCTCCTTAACTTCTTCATTGAATTTGTCCTTTGAAGTAACGATCACCTGGTAAATGCCCGGTTGCATGCTTGCATTCGAAAAGATATTGGTAACCTTACCCTGAATGGATCCGGTATCCTTCCCGTCTTTTTTGCCCATGTAGGCATAACTATCGAAAGCCTGCGAATAAACCAGTGACTTATTCCACTGTGATATATCATTTTCTTTTGAGAACTCATCATACGGAAAATTCTTTTCATGTTCCTCCCAACCCATCTGGAATTTGTCCGGAACCGGCCATGGCCTTACGCGATACGTTCTTCCCGGAACCGTGAGCTTAAAGACCTGGTACGTTCCCTTTGCAGGAACAGGTTTGCCGGCAAGGTTTTTTGTGTAGATCAAAAACTGCTTGAGTCCTTTCCCGATCTCAATTTCGGCAGGAATATTAGTGCTGAGTGACAGACTGGTGTAGGAGGCATAGACGTTTCCAAGTGCGGTTCTTGTCTCACCATTGATGTCCGTTATATCCGCATGGACTTTGTATGTATACGTTGGTGAATATTTTTTCATTACAGATGCGTCAGGAAGTAATTTAAATGTCACAAAAAATCCTCCTGTATCATTGGTTGTTGTGAATCCATTCGTTATCTCCATTTCAGGAGAGGTAGGATCCCACCCGCGCCAGTAACACCAGTACGGAAATTGCGCAGTGCGTACCACCCGATATTTCACCACCGCTCCGTCGATAGCATTTCCTGCAAATGCCTTTGCAAATCCTTCAGCTTTCACTTCATCATTCAGCCTGAACTCACCGTCAAGAGGCTTCATGGTCACTTCAAACTTCGGGCGCTTATACTCTTCAACGGAAATGTATTTTGTTCCATGCCCGTCGCTGATGTGCATGTTCCCATTCAGTACACCCATAGGAGCGTTGAATGTTCCTGAATAACTGCCGAACTCATTTGTTGTAAGATCAAGGGAGGCAACCGACTGATAATTCACATCGTATAACGTAACATGAACAGGAGTGTTTGGAAGGATCTTATGTTCGTCCCCATCGGTTTCAAGTACGATCCCCTTAAAATAAATTGTTTGTCCTGGTCGGTAAATTGCCCGATCAGTAAAATAAAACGTTCGTTTATTCTTGTATTTCGTGTAGGGTGTCCGCTTGTATTGATAGTATGAATGATCTGAATGAAGAACATCGGATCCATTCTTGAATTCCACATAGAAACTTCTTCCGTGCTCGCCTTTGGGAAGGATGCTGAAATATCCGTTTGAATCACAGTTATATTTTTCCCCTTTTATCCACTCGTATTTACGCGTTACGTTATTGTATTTTTCAGAGAAGACCTGCCCTGTTGCGCCAGCCAATGGCATGCCGGTTGTCCGGTCAAGCAAGGTAAACTCCACCTCGTCCACATCGGTTTTACGGGAGATATAGGAAATATTTGAACTCCAGAAGGGGGCGTATGCAAACCCTTCGTGTTTATAATTAAATGATTTATCTGAGCCACTTAACAAAAGATAATGCCCGTTTCCGAGGGCAGGAAGAGTGAGTTCTAAATTGTGTAGCTGAAAGTCTCCATCATCGGGCAGTTGCGCTGACCATTCTTTCAGAGGAAGCATTGCCCGGTACTTCTCCATCAGCTCTTCACCATAATAACGATCAATGGACTTATTGAATTTATCAACATCCATTGCGATGATGCGGAAATACACTGTTTTTAAGTTGCGGAAGTCGAAGGAGATCTTTATGGGCTTCTCCGGGAAATTTACCTTTTCAACTTTAAGATCCATGGTATGATCCAGGATACGACTTTTGAGCGCTTTGCACTGATCGATCCCGTATGCGTACTTGTGCCGTGAAATGGTTTGCTCACAAAGTTCAAGCGCTTTTTTCTTGTCCCATTTAAAGTCGTCCGATTTGCGCGCATTGTATTTATTTCCTCTTTCATAATACTCCATCGCGATCTTAAAGGATACTTCAGTTGAAGAAGGGTGTTTATAGAATCTTTTTTCCAACTCAAGCAGCGCCTCCATGTATAAGGAATCGCGGTAAGGAGAGGTATGCTTTGAGCGTACGAATGCCAGGCGTTTCAGATCTGCGTCAATAATGGTTGCCGGATTGGAATCATTGGCATGAAAGGCGAGAAGATCCTGGAAGATCCTCATCGCATAATACTTCTGTGATAAAGAGTCCTTATTCTCCAGAACAAACTTTGGAAAATTAGTGTAGGGTTGAAAATAATCCTCTGATTGCAATTCAAATGTATAAGCAGGTTTTGTGATATCTGCTTCTTCGCCAGTGAAAAAATCCACCGCCCGATGAGCGAGGAAATCGTAAAGCGTTGGCCTGATCTTTCTCGCATCGGAAGTGCCGCTTTCGAGTATCTCCCCGAATGGTTTAAGCGGTGTTCGTTTCAGGCTATCCTCGTTGGAGAGAGAGAGGAGATAATGTTTGAATGCCTGGTCGGTAATGTGATTCAGGTCCCAGGTTTCGATCGAACCGGCGTCAAAATTCACCGTAACGGACCGACCGAGTATCTTCCAGCGGTTGGAGTGGTAGTAATTCCAGTAGGTTTCGGCGGTTATGGAGTAAAGGATGTTTTTAAGCGGAAATTTTGTGCTCGCGATCTCCTTGGTGAGCTTATCGATCGCCTTCTCCTGATCATATTCCTCTATATTTTGCTCATACTTTAACCGGTGAAGAAGGGCTTTTACAGCCTGGGGAGTATTCTCATCTTTTTTTGCCTTATCATAGATCGACTGAACGAGCTCCATTGCGGACCTATACAATCCTTTGTCCTGCAGCGAGTCTACCCTCTTCCACTCCTTATCATACGTGCTCCCCGGAGGGAAAACCAGTGTAGTTTGAATGGATGGGGGTGAAAGTAGTCCGACTGAAGCAAATACCGATGTAACCAGTAATGCATAGAGGTAGAAGATCCTTGGGAATTTCATAGAGGAGGTTTAATGTTTCCTATATGATGCAAGTTACCGGTAAAATCCATATTCAGAAGCCGCGCTTTGATCGGTTTAGGCTTCATTTTTAGAGGTTTAGGCTCTTAAATAAGGTTAAAATCTGATCAATTTCCAGAAAGCGGATATGACTCCTATTATGAAACAGAAAACTCCAATGATTAATATGCTGTTTCCGTGGCCTCTGTCGGCCTTGATGTACGCATAAACCCTTTCCCCGTTTGGGAGGGTCCGCTTGTGATAACAGAGATGCCATCCGATAAATATCCCCAGAAGTCCGCCCAGGAAAGCAAGAATATATCCAAAAATGATCCAGCCTGTTTGACCTTCGTATGGTTTTGAAAGTTCACTAAGTCTTTTCTTTTTTAGATTGTCAGCATCTTTGGGATCGATCGTAATGCCGCGTTCTTTCAACAACTTCTTCGCGAGTACATAATCAACCCTGTTCCACTCATCGGGTTTGGAAACGACCTCGATCAATTCCTCATCCGTAAAACCGAAAAGATAATGACCCTTATCAAGATTCTCCACTTCTTTCTCGGAAAGTTGAAGGAGAAGCGATTCGGCCTTTTCAAAATCTTCCCGCCTGAGTTTGATCCTGTACTCCTTGACAATTTCGCTGAAGGCGAAGGAAGGATCGAAAGCAGCAGAGGCATCTTCAAGGACAGGGTCCAGTTTATGGCTCTTTAAAAGCTCAGCTAATTCGATAGCTGCGCCGCGGTCTGAAAATTTTTGAAAGGTTACGTACATATGGATTAGAACGAATATAACGAGTAATCGAATACCTGATATTAGATGCTGAGTGCTGAAATCAGATTTATGAACTTAGAAAACTACCTCAGGTGACTGAGAAATAGGATTGAAGGTACCTTTTCACTTCTTTCTCATCGAAAGTATCCAGTATCAAGGCAATATAGTTGTCCGGCCTGACCAGGACATAAAGCGATCCCCTTACGCCGAGTCTTTGCCATGCCGCAGATAATTCAGCTTCAACTACCTTAACAGGGAAAGGGAAGGCTGTTTTTACTTTTTCTAAGGTTTGTGAATCTAAAGGCGCATTGCTAAGATGCAATAAATGGAAGGAGGCCGCCTTAAATAATTCATAAAATTTATCAGTTGTACCAAAAGCATCAATATATGGAAGCCTGTCGCCGGCTTTGAACTTCAGCTTTTGCCGACTGGCAGATACCGAAAGTGATCTTCCGTTATAAGAATACCAAAGCTGGGAAATGGTTTTGAAAATTCTCGGCTGCATTCGGGTCAGGCCCGTTACCATTCCGATGAAATTCAGAGCAATGACTTTTCTGAATCTTTTTATGAACCAATTATCACTTGTCATAAAGTTGAACGCCCTGTCCGTGAATCTCAACAACCATCTTGCAAAAGGCAAACGTTCCTCATTATAAGTATCCAGAATGCTTTTGTTCGCATAATTCCTCAGTACAAACGCTAGTTTCCAGGTGAGGTTATAGGCATCCTGCAGTCCCGTATTCATGCCTTGTCCTCCCGCCGGACTGTGCACATGTGCGCTATCACCTGCAAGGAAAACACGTCCGGAACTGAAATGGTCCACTCCGCGGTGATGCAGCTTATAAACGGAAAACCAGTTTACTTCTTCAAAACGGAGATCAACCCCAAGTGTCTGAATGATCACTTTTTCAATTTCTTGAAAAGTAATGTCCTCTTTTTGAGAAAATTCCCGGGGTAATGTTCCAACCACCCTATAACACTTTTCGCCTTTCATGGGGAGGAATGCGCAGAAATTCTTGTCGCCCGGACTGATGATCAATTTGTCATACTCAAGTTTCCAATCAAGCCTGGTATCCGCAACAAAAAACTTACTGGCGTATGTCCCTCCTTTGAAGGAAAAGTTCAGTTGATGTCTTACGGGGCTTCGCGCGCCGTCACACGCAATAAGATATTGAGCGGTGATATTAAATGATTCGTTTCCGTTCTTTACGACCGCATTAATATTATTTTCATATTCTAAAAGTTCAATGTATTCTGTCTGCCAATGAACTTCCCTTCCGTTATCCTTCAGGTTTTTGTAGAGCAGCTCTTCATTCTTGCTTTGCTCAAAAACGAGCATGTAATGAAATTCAGAAAGTCCCTTGCCTATCTCTCCGATTTTTACATCAGCCTTCTTTTTTCCATCGGAATAAACATTGAGGGAATTAACCCGCGCGCCATTTTCTAAAGCTTGTTCCGCAAGTCCAAGCTGCTGGTAGATCTCAAGGCTCCGCGCCGAAACTGCGAGGGCCCTTGATTCTTTTGTAGGGCCGCTTTTCGAATCAATGATGATAAAATCAATTCCAAAACGCATGAGTTGATTCGCAGCCATGAGCCCCGTGGGTCCGGCGCCAACGATCAGTACTTCGGTATTCAGCGTTTTTGACATAATTGATATTAGCTGATCTTGCGTATTTTTCTATAGAGAACAATGTTCATCAATACGCTTGTCACAAATAATAAATATTTTGCTATTCTTAATAGCATCTCAAATTTATCGGGGTCCTCTGTAACAGTTGCTTTGTTTAATATCTCGTTTATTGATCTTCCGTGTATGTCAAGCGCCATTAACACAGGCGAATATCTTCGCAAAAAATCTCCCCTACCAAGCTGCCCTGCCGGATTGTCTCCAAAGGTAAATATCCTGCCCGCGGAATCAACGGCAATGGATTGAAAGCAGCCACAACCAATATCTGCGATGTTTTTTAACGAGCTCAGCAAAACGGGTTCTGAGTGACTGAGCGAGTCTCCCGTTCCCAACATTCCATAATTATTTTTACCCCAGCTCCAGACATTTCCGTCTTCATCGATAGCAAGAGAGTGCCAGCTTCCGCAGGCAATTTTCATGAATTTGGGCAGACCCTCTAAAAGTGTCGGGCGCTCGAAACACTTTTTCGTCTCTTCTTTGAACTGAAATGCCGGATCAGAGCCCCATACCCAGATATTCCCGTCATGATCCAAAGCAACAGAATGATGCCATCCGGCGGCTATTTCCTTAATTACGGGAATACCCTCAATTCTTATTGCGTGTTGCTGAAACTCATCTCCTTTCTTCCCAAGTTCATTATAAGTGTTTCCTCCCCATCCCCAGACGGTACCGTCCTTTTTCAGAGCTAATGTGTGATATCCAACAGAGGCAATACTGATCACATTGTTCAACCCGGAAAACCCGGAATTGGAAACTTGTATGACCGAAACGGGCCATGGGCTATGTTCTCTGGTTCCGTTTCCCAGTTCAGCAAAATAATTATGCCCCCAACTCCAAACGGTACTATCCTTTTTTAGTCCAACAGTATGCCAATGCCCGCCTTCCACGGCAATGAAGTTTTCGTGACCGATCAGTTTTTGAGGTGTTGATTGGTCGTTTACAGATTGACATCCCAGTTGTCCATAATTATTCCTGCCCCACGAAAACAGGCATCCATTTGCATCGATGGCAATACTATGGTCATATCCCCGTGAGACGGCTACGATATTTTTTAAACTTTTCACTTTATGGGGAATTGCAGAATTTTCAAGGGTGCTGTCGCCCAATTGTCCATAATTATTTCTTCCAACCGTCCATACATTTCCTGCTTTGTCTAATATCAGGGCGTGACCGTTCCCGCCATCAACCATCTGTCCCGGAACAAGTATTGAAGAAAAAGTCAGGATCAATATTGCAGTTCTTTGTTTCATCCTTCTAGCGCCGGGTGTTAGCTCTTTTAATAGAAACGAACATTGAATACAAAATAGCCGGAGGAAGCAATATCATTGAAGCCAATGAATATACTGTACCGAAGGAAAGAAAAGCAAAAAATGACAGAAATGCCGCCGCCGTATTTACTTCATGAACACTTTCATCAAGGAACCCGCACTCCAGTTTCAGGTCAAGTATTGTCCGGTCCCTCAATTCGTGGTTCCTATATTTTTCATGATACAGGTTCTTGGTTCGTTTCCCTTTTAACCATGCTTTCCACAATCCTCGCAAATTCCATATCGCTCCGGTCATCATCCCATAGATGTTGATGCTAAAAACAAGCCAGTTATTGGCACAACCGGTGGATAGTTCCCAGGTACTGATCTCTGTTTCTCCTTTTAATGTTCCGGAATAACCTGTGATCAGGTGATGGATATCATGTTTCAATACCGCTTTTTTCCTGGCGACGGGATTTGGGATGTACAGGTATATTCCCTTAAGTAATTCCAACCTGACGGCAGGGTCATTCACTCCTCCATCCGGCGACAGGTTGTATCTCTTATAAAAATCCGGTAATGCGTCCCTTACGGTCATCATTTCAATCGCAAACTATCATTTTCCCTGTTGCCACAATTTTATCATTTTCATTTACTTGCAAAAAGTAAATTCCGGCAGGCAGGTTATCTCGTTCTACATTGATAATATTATTAGCGAGCGAGGTGATCTCCCGTACTTTTTGCCCGTATACATTGAGTATCTCGAGTGTGCCGTTATTTACAGGGGCGCTTAACTGAACGGTGGTTGAAGCGCTGAATGGATTCGGAAATACCCTGATGTCTGCTTTCTTTTCGAGTTCCGCAAATCCGGGCATGATCAACGAATCAAAGCTAAGGTTATCTATATACAGAACCGAGTTTCCGTAAGGAATATATTGCGGAGGTCCGCCGCTCATGTTATACGCTGCCATATAGATCTTACCGCCGTTAGCGGTTATATAGGCTGAGATAGGGATGTTAAATGAGGTCCAGTTTGCAGCGGATGCGGTTGAATTCAGCTCACCGGTTGCTACGAGCGTTGAATTATTGAACAGCGCTATCAAAATATGCATGGTATCATTATTCAAAGGGGCATATTTGAAGTATCCATGTAAACTTGTCGGGTGGCCGGTGACAGGGAAATCGGGTGTCATATTGAATCCTGATCCGGTTACAGAACCGCCTAATGCCTCAATACCGGGCAGAGCTGAAGGTTTGCTTTCCATCCGTATTGAATAATTTCCTACGTTGGATGGGAAGTGATCGCTGTCACGCGTCACCGGATAATACCCGGAGGCCGAGGAAGAGTTCGGTGTTGCCCAGCTATTCGGATCCATGTAATTTCCAAAATTTGTCCAGTTTTCAAATCCGTTGTTGGGGATCTGGGCAAAACATGTCGTCATTGCATAGAGGCAGCCAAATGCAATTCCCATTCTTAGTTTCTTTTTCATTAGGGTCGTTTTTTAAGTTCTTATTTAATACGCGTTAAAATATATTTTTCATTATCGTCTGTGTAAATGAGCGAATCCGCAGTTAGCTTCACCAGCTCATTCCATGTTTCAAATCCGTTCAGTATATGTACGAGGTATTTCTTCTTCATTTTCGTTGCCAGGAAGTACCTGGCCGGTGAAAGTTCGATCGTGCTCGTCTTTGCCTGCTCCTTTGAGAGTTCAACTTTCACAACACTGTCTGTCTTGTATTCGTAGATGAGGCCGGAGAACAACTTATAAAAAGCTGCCTCAACAGGACTGCGTACCGTATCAAGCCGTACGATATCTCTCAGTTCCCACCTGCCAAGAATTTGTTTCTTCGGGTTTGAAAAAATTAAAAAAGAAGACAAGATCAATCCGCATGGGATCAGCATTGTCAATAACGGGTGTTTTCTAATCATGGTTTGGTTTTTACAGATGTTCATTAAACTATTTACAAATATTCGGAATCAGAAATGGTGTTCTCTGTTTATATGATCTGTACTCATGCCCGAATCGCGCAAGGAGTTCTTCTTCTTCCACCAGTTTGATATAGAGTAAGTACATTCCGGGTACGACCATTCCGCTGAAGAAAACGATCCAGGCGTTGGATAATATGGATAAACCTATTAAGATCAGGATCGCCCCGGTTACCATTGGGTTCCTGGTTACGGCATAAGGGCCTTTGGTTACGAGTTTAAGGGTTGGAACCAGTGGTACCTGTGTTCCAAGTGCTTTCGCAAAGAGCATGATCGTCCACAAGTACAGTAACAAGCCTGCAACAAGAAAAACGCAGGCAGAAGCGATCTGGATAGGATCAACAAAGGCCGGCTTAACGCCCAGGTTCCTGCTAATGATATAGCCGGGCGCAGCAGTAATAAGAATAAGACCTATGAATAGAACGGGCGTGATCATGATCGCCAGTACCCTGCCCCATTTATTGTACTTCCTGTCCTGCCAGCGGATATACTGCCTGATGGTAGAACCTTCATTCTGAACTTGTGTTCCCATAATTTGCGTGTTTTATCCAGAATCGACCTATGGTCTGGTTCCGGGTTAGTTTCATTTATTCATACGCAAACGTAACACCTTGGGTACCAGGAAGTCAAATTAATGTGGCGAACTGAAAAATAGAGGGGCTAATTGCAGGAAGCCGAAATGATAGAGGGACCAGGGTAAGGGGTGTCAGCTTTTTACTAACCTAATGATCAGGCGTTGTCCCGTTACATTTTCAAGGATAAGAAGATATACTCCGGGCTTTTCAGTTATTTCAACATGTAAAGTGCCTGCGTTTGTAAAGCTTGTCGCAAAGATCTCTTCTCCAATGATCGTGGTGATCCTCAGATTTCCGCTTCTGTAACCATCATTCAGTGTAACACTGAATCGTCCCCCGGAAGGGTTCGGGTAAACAAACGGAGTGTTCGTTGGCGGCGTTTCTGCCACTTCTGTGATAATAATGTTATAACAGGATGAAGTATCTGAACAGCCGTTTTGTGTTACGACAACAGCGTAACTGCCGGTGACTATCGGACTAAAGATCTGATTAATCTCTCCCGGAATAAGCGCAAAGCCATTGTTACAATCAAGCCACTGGTAGCTTGCACCTCCTGCATTCGCCATAATGGAAGCGCTAACAATGAAGGCGAAAGTATCCACCATCGTGACCGTTAAATTCGTCACCACTGTGCTGTCACATCCATTCTGAACAAAAGGAAACACATCGGTGTAGGTACCACTCACTGTATAGTTGTTGGAACCCACCGTTACGCTATCGCCTTCGCATATAGTTGGCGACCATGTATAGGTTACGGGTGTACAATACGGATTGAACCTGAACACCGTTCCGAGGTTGAATGCGCCGTCATCACTTGTCATGCCGTAGACGAAGGTGCCGTCATAATAAAGAGAGCCAAAAGGATAACCTCCGGTGGCATTGCCATTGAAGTCCCACAGGTTGACAAAGCCTGTGCCATCGGGCATGATCTTAAAGATATTTCCCTTCCAGTCCTGTCCTCCCTCGGTGGTCATTCCATAAAGGAACGTTCCATCAGAGATCAGCGTGCACCCCATATGAGCGCCGGCTCCATTTGCGCCGATGAAATTCAACAAAGTAGTATAGCCGGTCCCGTCAGGCAACATTTTAAAGATCGTTCCATAACCGTTTGTTCCTCCATCATGCGTCATCCCATAAAGAAAAGTACCATCGAAATAAAGGGAACCATAAGGGGTATCTCCCTCCCCGAATAAAGAAAAACTATGCAGTAGCGTATATCCGGTACCGTCTGGCATCATTCTGAAAACGGTTCCTAAAGTATTTGTTCCGCCTTCCGAGGTCATCCCATAAAGAAATGTGCCGTCGGAAACAAGAGAGCCATAAGGAAGACTTCCGTTAGGAGGACCAAAAAAATCAAGCAACCTGACATACCCTGTTCCGTCGGGCATAATTTTAAATACGGTTCCCAGATCGCTTACTCCGCCACCGTATGTCATTCCATAGAGAAAAGTACCGTCGGACATGAGTGAGCCATAAGGAAGACGTCCGTTTGAACTGCCGGCGAAATGGAGGAGATTGACAAATCCTGTTCCGTTGGGCATTATTTTAAAGATCGTTCCCAGGTTGTTTGTACCGCCAAGAGTTGTCATTCCATAAAGAAATGTTCCGTCATAAATAAGTGAGCCCCGGGGATTACTTCCATTCGGACCCGTAAAATTGAAGATGGTGCTAAACCCTGTTCCGTCGGGCATGATCTTAAATAGGGTCCCCATATTGCTTGTTCCTCCGAAGGCCGTCATGCCGTACAGGAATGTTCCGTCTGTAACGGGAGTCCCGTAAGGAACCACCCCATTCGTACCGTCGAAATTATGCAGGTTGGTGTATTGAGCGGAGGAAAAAACAGGATACAGGATACAGGATACAGGAAACAAAAAGGATGCTAGTGTTAGAGAAAAAGCCGGCAGGAAGTTATTTGTTTTCATATTTATCCGTTTTATTTCAGGTACAAATATATTATCGTAAGATACTGTAAGTCAAATTAATGGGGCGAAATGAAAAATAGGGGGACGAATTGCAGACCTGTTTATGGATTCAGGCTGCAGACTTCTCCGACGAGAGCAATTCATAAAGTCTTTCCCTGTTCTGCCGGGAAACCGGGACCTCTTCAACGATTCCCTCGATCGCCAGCTTGCAACCAACAGAATTTCCGGTAATTGTTTTTATGGCCGAAAGGTTTACAATGCTGGTCCTGTGGCACCGGAAAAAATAATGGTGATTCAGCAACCGCTCCTCCGCATGCTTCATGGTTTGTCGTAACAATGTATGTTTTACGCTCTCAGATCCATCCCTCCAGAAGATCTCGATGTAATTGTCGGCTGAACGGACCAGCAATAGTGTCTTCGGTTGCAGGCTGATGAGTTCCTTGCCCAGTACATCCGACAAAACGACCTTGCCATCAGGGGAAAGGTCCGTCCATTTTTTGCTTCCCATCTCCAGGGCGAGTTGCAATTTCAGCGCTTCTTTCAGATTCTTTTGAAGCTCTAGGTTATACACGAGCACGGCGCTTATCGCCGCCGGGATGGCTCCCACCGCTATATTGCGGCTTAGCATTCTAAAAAAACTGTTCAGATCAAATTTCAATATCCCCACAAAGTGGTTATATAACACTACACCGGTTGTCACGGTAACGAGTGTATACATTGTAAAAAAGATCTGTTTATAGATTTTCCATCGTCCGTCCCGGAAATGCGGAGCGAATACAGCCGGCACATAAAGTGTATCAAGTAAAAAAATAATGAAGCAAACAACACCGTAACCAATGATGACCAGTGTGCGATCCGCTTTGGGGATCCTATGAATCCCGAACGGTTCGTAAAAGTAAAGGAATGCGATTATGAAAAGACTGAAGCCCCCAACGAATTTGAATCGATTATTCAGAATGTAATTAGCCGGGAAAGGCTGATTCAATAACCAAAGGAGTTTCATGGAGAGCAAAGTTCGGTAAAAAGTAACTATCTTAGTTTCTTATTCTCCTTTGTAAAACCATGTTATACCGTAAATCCATACTTCCACTTCTCCTTCTCCTTACTACTATTGCGTACGCGCAATCCTGGACGCAAATGGCAAGTATCCCTACTGCAGGAAGAGCGGTGTCCTCCGGCTTTGTCATTGGCAATAAAGGATATCTCGGTCTTGGCGGAAATGTGAACGGGCCGTATGGAGTTGATTTCTGGGAATGGGACCAGGCGACGAATATATGGACTCAAAAAGCAAATTTCCCCGGAGCAGGACGCGCAACGGCGGTTGGTTGGGGAATCGGCAACTTTGGATATTTTGCAACGGGAACGGATCTCAGTAACTACTTCGGCGACCTCCATGAATATGATCCGATCTTAAATACCTGGACGCCAAAGGCAAGTATGCCATCAGCGCGCGGATATGCTACAGGATTTTCACTTGGCACGCAAGGATATGTTGTTACCGGCTACGATGCGCTCGGTAATATGCTCAATGATCTTTGGGAATGGGACCAGGCCACGAATGCATGGACGCAAAAAGCAAGTATGCCCGGAGCTATTCGATGCCTTTCTGCTGCAACAGGCCTCAACGGAAAAGGATATGTCTCCTGCGGACTCGACATTGGCTATAATATGCTTGGGGATTTCTGGGAATGGGATCAAGCAACAAATACTTGGACACAAAAACCAAATTATCCCGGCGCGGCGCGTCATGAACCGACGGCATTTGCTATCAACAATAAAGTTGTATTCGGTACAGGCGATGCAAATTATACCATCTGTTACCAGGACCTCTTTGAATTTGATCCGACTACGAATGCGTGGGCTCCGTTTCCTACACTCACCGGCGCTGCGCGTGAGCTGGCCGTTTCCTGGGTGATCGGTTGCGCTGCTTACATTTCCTGCGGATGGCATGAACAGAACGGAACGCATTATAATGATCTGTGGGAGATACAGTATGGATTCAACATCACGCTGAATGCGAGCGCTACAAATATCTGTTCAGGAACTTCTGTCACGCTTACCGCAGCCGGCGGACCTAGCTACATTTGGAACACAGGCGCCACCACCTCGGCTATCACGGTGACTCCTACTTCTACAACAACTTATTTTGTTGCTTCAACAAATGGCGTTTGTACAAGCACACAGCAAGTTACGATCAATGTGTCCGATCCTCCCAACGCGCAAATTACAGGGAGTGATTCCATTTGTCCCGGCACTCCTGTCACCCTCACATGCACAGGGGGAACAATGTTCAACTGGAGCAACGGCAGCACTTCTTCAAGCATTACTGTGTCACCGGCAACGACAACAACGTATACGGTTGTTGTGAATAGTCTCCCCTGCCCTGCTGATACGGCATTTCATACTGTGTTTGTTCATCCGCCCGGACCGGTCATCCTTACTTCTTCCGGTGATGTAAGCATATGTGAGGGGACTACTGTTCAGTTCGTAGTTACAACAACCGGCGGAGCCATGCCCTATTCTTACCAGTGGTCAACGTTAAGCGGACCAGATCAGCTTCCGAATATTAACGCGCCTGCCCAAAGCTTTATCCCTACTGATACAGGAACATTCCAGGTGATTGTTACCGATCTCTGCGGAAACAGGGATACCATTCCTTTCCTGGTGGAAATAAAACCATGCTCCCTCTATATCCCGAATGTGATCACGCCGAATGGTGATCCGGATAACCAGTTCTTCGCTATCAAAAACCTTCACCAGTTCCCTAACAGCCGGCTTGTGATCTACAGCCGATGGGGAAACCTCATCTACGAATCTGCAAATTACCTGAACGATTGGGAAGCGAAAGATGTTTCGAACGGAACGTACTACTTCATTCTTTACGTGAGTGATGGAAGAATAATTCCGGGGTGGGTAATGGTTCTCGACAAGAAGTAGTTATCTTCAAATTAATTCTGTCATGGTGAGCGCAGCCGAACCACGGGGTGGGTAATGGTTCTCGACAAGAAGTAGTTATCTACAAATTAATCCTGTCATGGTGAGCGCAGCCGAACCACCGGGTGGGTGATGGTGCTTGACAAGAAGTAATGTGATAATTAAGGTAGAGCGAGTATCACATTCTTTTATTTTTAAAAAATTTCTTTAGTATTTCCCCGCATTCTTTTTCAAGCACCCCGCGTTTTATCTTTGTTTTGGGATGAAGGATGTTCTTTCCGACGGCAAGATATCCTCGCTTTGGATCCGATGCTCCATAAACAATATCTTTCACCTGCGACCAGAATAAGGCGCCGGCACACATCACGCAAGGTTCTAATGTTACATAGAGCGTGCATTCATTCAAATATTTTCCACCAAGGTGATTGGTGGCGGAGGTGATCGCCTGCATCTCGGCATGCGCCGTAACATCGTTCAGTCGCTCACAAAGATTATGCGCGCGTGCAATGATCTGTCCTTCACATACAACCACCGCTCCAACGGGAACTTCATCAGCAGCGAAAGCCTTCTGCGCCTCCTTAAGTGCCTCCTTCATAAAATCTTCGTGATTCTTCTGTAACAGCGCTTTCAATTTCCCACCCGTTTTGCGATGATATTCAACAATGCTTTTTCTGAGAGAAACCGAGGTAGCAGGGAAATGAGTTTCCCCCTGTTCCCGGGTATGTAAACCGGGCGGGGATCCTTTACACTGATAATATCATGGATGCTTTTAGCAACCAGCTCCGGCGGATCGGCATTGTTTGCGCCTTTCTTCCTGGATTCAATGTATTTGTTGAAGCGTTCTTTATAATGTGAATTCTCCCTCGTATTGACAGGTCTGTTCAGCAGATCCTCTGTTCTTACATTGAAAAGTTCTGCCAGCGACACTTTTATTCCGAAGGGTCTCAATTCATTCCAGATACAAAGGGTATAGCTACGCAGCGCAAATTTAGTCGCGGAATAACTTGATTGGAAAGGAACCGGTAAACGGTCCGCAAGGGATCCGATATTGACGATCCTGCCGGCTCCTTTCGCGCGCATACCCGGAATGAATTTATTGGTAAGTTCGATAGTCCCGAAAAAATTTACCTGGAAGATTTCTTTCCACTTTTCAGAAGGGGTTTCTTCTGCAGGACCCAATTGACTGATGGCCGCATTGTTGATCAGGATATCGATCTCCCCCGCTTCTTTTGCGCAGTCCACAATACTTTCGGGATCCCTCAGTTCAAGCTTTATCATCCTGAACTTCACTTTTTGCTTTTGATCCTCCTCTTTCTGATAGGTTCCCGTTACATCAAATCCCTTTTCGCTAAGAAGAGTTGCAATAGCCTTTCCTAAACCTTTTGTTGCTCCTGTAACAAGTACTTTATTCATAGATTACATTTCGTATCCAAACACAGGAACCGCTCTGTCATGTTGTCCCATTTTTCTTAAAAAACTCATATGAGAGGTGAAGGCTTCCCAAAAACCTTTGCTGCGATAATTCACCTTATATTCTGCTGCAGTCTCGCGGATGATCCTTGTTACATCATAATAGTGAACATGACAAACGTCCGGAAAGAGATGATGCGCAACATGCTGGTTCAATCCGCCGCAAAACCAGGCAAGGGTTTTATTCTCCGGAGCAAAGTCGGAGGTCACTTCGACCTGGTGGACAATCCAATGCTTTTCAATTCTTCCTTCTGCATTCTCTTCAGGGAAAGGAGAGTCCTCAAGAAGGTGTACGAAGAAAAAGATACTTGCCAATAAGACCCCTGTACATGCATGCATAACAAATATTCCGGTAAGGATCCGGTACCATGGCATATCCATTACCAGGAAAGGAAGAATGATGGCAAAGAAAACAAAGAACATCTTACTCAGGATAAGAATGGCCCATTCCCTTACAGGATGTTTCACGTATTTATTATTTCCCATTCTCTTCATGGAGAAAAGCTGAAAATCCTTCACCAGAGTAAGGTAGAGGCTGAAAAAAAGCCACATGAAAGGGAGATAGATGTGCTGGTAGCGGAAAAGGGATTTTTTTTTATGATGCCGTGTCAATCGCGCCATCGCAATATTTTCGTTATCCATGTCCGCCCATGGGATATTTGTAAAATTGTGATGCGATAAATTATGTTTGATGTTCCAGATGTAACGATTCACCCCGATCAGGTTAAGGGAATACGCAAGCCTATTGTTCACTTTCGGGTTATATGAATACGCTCCATGCGCGGCATCGTGTCCTATGTTAAAAGCGATCATGGCCATGGAGGTCCCGAAAAGTATAGCGCATAGCAACGTAAGAGCCGGATGGAGGTTCCCGAAAACAGCAAGGAGATAGGAAGAGATGAAAAGTCCGAAAACTAAAACGGTTTTCAGATACATGCGCCAATCGCCGCGCTGAGAGATCCCGCGTTCCTCAAAATAGTTGCTCACCCGTTTATTAACCTCGGCGGCAAATCCGGAATGGTCCTTTCCGAATTTTATTGGAATTGCAAGTTGCGACTTTGAATTGAGGGCTTTTGCCTCGGTTTTGGCATACTCCGGGGGGCTCATATCACCTGTAAATAAATAAATTACAGCTTTCCCATTGTTTTATCGGGGACATGTTATACATTAGTACAAAGCTACCACTTTTATAAAACTTTCGACCCCATGAAAGCAACCGAAGAAAGCCCGATCCTTACTGTTCCGAAAGAAGATGTGCTGGGTTTTGAGTTTCCCACTGACGAGGTGCTGAACTCAGAGGAACAGATCGCACAAAGGCGCCGCGACCTGGAGCGTTCCCTTTCACTTGGAAATCTCGATCACGTGAAGGTGCGTATCGTCTTTTCTGACAAAGAGTGTATGAAACAGGTTGAAACTACTGTTTGGGGACTGACAGACAAAAGAGTGATCCTGAAAGGCGGAGCCGTGATCCCGATAAACCGGGTGCATAGGGTTATTTGATCCGCAAAAGGTGTAAAAACCCGGCTTCTTCAAACGCATTCCCAGACTCTCCTTCAGCAAAGAGTACATAATAGTATACGCCTTCCGTACAGGGCATGCCCGAAGTAGAATATCCGTCCCAGAAATCCCCGGTATCCTTCAGCTCATAGATCTTTGTACCCCAGCGATTATAGATCGCGCAGCGCAGGCGTGAATATCCCGAGCACGTGATCTTCCATACATCGTTGACCCCATCGCCATCAGGAGTGAAAACGTTTGGAATAATTATACCGACAATATCTACACACTGCATTACAGAATCACTGCATTGATTTGTATTCGAAAAAGCGGTAAGCACAACACAGTATCGACCAGTATCATTAAATGTTATGCAAGCATCCTGTTGGGAAGAGGCGCCGTAGCCTGTTCCGAAATTCCATGTCCAGGCATTGGAAGAAGTTGATGTGTTGGTAAAGCAGAATTGTGAAGGGGCCGCAGTAGAATAAAGCGGTGTTGAAATAAAGGCAGCTTGTGGACCTGGTATAACGTACACTATAACAGTACGAGGAGTTGGTGCACATCCATTCGCATCTACACAGGCAACCGTGTAAGTGGTAGTGGCGGTTGGGCTAGCAACGATAGAAGAACCTATGATATTTCCTGGATTCCAGGTATATGTGTAAGGCGCGGTGCCACCACCGTTATTTGTCTGGCTGAGTGTAACGGATTGACCAAGGCAGATTGTAACATTCGCAAGAGAAGGTGTATTCAGAAAAGGAGGTTGTGTGATTGTAACCGTCATTTGTATACTACATCCTGCGGAATCCGAAACAGTTACTGTATAACTGATCCCGTTCAATCCGGTGGCTGTTTGGTTTGTTCCACCTGTTGGCATCCAGAAATAAGTATAAGGAGGAACGCCGCCTGAAGGAAAGACTGTCGCACTGCCATTATTAAAAAAATAACAAGTGATATTTGTCTGGGTGGTTGTAACAGTCAGCGGCGTTGACGGCTGCGTCATAACGAAAGCCGCTGTAGCTGAACAACCATTTGTATCTGTGACGACCAGCGAATACGTTCCTGCGCAAAGACTGTCGATCCATCCATTGGTTTCGCCGGTTGACCACAAATAACTAAAGGGCGGAGTTCCTCCGCTCTGCTGGGCAGAAATCAGTCCGTTGCATGCCCCGCTGCAATTGATGGGATTCTGCGAGAGGCTTACGGATAAAATGGCAGGTTGCGTGACAATGACGATTGTATTGATCGTACAATTTCCCGCATCAGTGATCGTAATCGTATACGATCCTGCGGCAAGCCCTGTTGCCGTTTGAGAGCTCTGCGCCGGAATGATGTTCCAAACGTAATTATATGGTGCTGTCCCTCCGATTGGATTAGCTGTCGCGCTTCCATTATTCATGCCGTTGCAAGATGGCTCAACGATCGTTGGTGTAAGGGCAGTAAGTAAAGTAGGCGATGTAATGATCGCGGAATCGGTCACGCCCAATGTACAACCTGACACATCAGTAACCGTCACAGAATAGATCCCTGCGCAAAGACCTGTAACGGTTTGCGTTGTCTGAACTGGAATGGTGTTCCAGGCATAGGAATACGGCGGAACTCCGCCGGAAGGGTTTGCGGTTGCGTTTCCATTACAATTGCCAAGGCAGTCAACTGTTACTGTCCCGAAGTTCATTGTTAAAGGGGTATAATTGCATCCCGTGCAGCAGGTAGTTCGAACATAAGCTGCGGCGGCAAGAACATTACAGCACTCATTATTATTGAAATTCGTTGATATTTGATTAAACCAGTTGCCCTGAGGTACGAAGCCTGTGTCCGACTGAAAAAAATTCCACATTTGTGGATTCTGTACGATGGTTGAGTTAAGTGACCAGAAAACGATGTTGCTTACAAACGTTTGATCGGCAACGATAACAAATGAATTTGCAAAATTTGAATTGCATTCTACATAACCAAAATTAGTTCCCCACCCGCCCCCATAGTTCTGCACCCATGCCCCGTCCTTTATTTTTATTTCCCCTTTCCAGGTTGTAACAAGCGGATCAGAATAAATGATCAGTAACGTGGCTCCATCCACATCGTTCAGAGGATCTGTAAGGTCAGTCGGCAATCCGCTCAGAATATAATTTCCATTTCCTGTTACGATGGATGTAACATCTGCTCTGTAGCTATACGTTCCCGCATATCCCCAGCACTTGTCTGTATCCTGCCCAATGATCAGCATTGGGAACAGTGCATTGACTAAACTAGGATTGGTGACAGATGCTGTGATGGCAACCCCGTTTCCGGAAGTTCCTGTATACAAAAATGCTTTTTCAATCACCGCATTTGCGGGAATACTGGAAATATTCAGTGTTACCGGTTGAACAGGACCGGGATTCAATGTCACCCGTTGACACAATTTGATGGATGCCTGGGTATAATCCAGTCCACATTTTTTGAAAGAATAGCTTTGACCTAGGTATCCGTTCCCGTCCTGGGGTGACGGGGGAGGCGTTTGCTTATTAGACGTAGTATTCTGAGCGAAAGCGCTGATCGCCAGAATGCAAATTAACAATGATGTGAATACGAGCTTCATTGTTCATGCTAATATACGGAATTTCTGAAAAGAAAAAAATGATTTACTTATGATAAATGATCGGAGAGCGCTTGAAAGGCTTACTCTCATCGAATAATTTTCTGTAGGTAGCGAGGATCTTCACCTTTTTAACGCCAAAAGATTCCACAAGACTGACCATTACGGGATTGAAATCTCCTACCCAGGCAAAATCAAACAGGTCGTATTTTTTTCTTTCCATTTCCTGTAAAGCTGCTTTCACCACCATGTAACTTTCCACCCCTTTTCTTTGAAATTCCGGGATAACACCGAAAACAAAACCATAAATTTTCCTGCAAGCTCCTGTTTTGAGATACCAGAGGAAACGCATTTTATCATACAAACTCAGTTTCCCATGTTGCATCTTCCTGAAAATGGTGTTCAATTCAGGCATCATCAGCAAAATTCCACAGGGTTCGCCCTTTGCATACGTAAAGGTCATGATCTTTTCATCCATGACCGGCTCCAGTTTATGCATGATGGCCATGGCGCGCTCAAAGGTCATGGCTTTGAAATTATGGTGAGTGATCCAACCCTTATTATACACTGTGCAAAAATCTCTTGAATATTTTTCTTTCTGCTTCAGATCAATGCATTCATAATGAAGATCGTAACGCTTTTCCGCGCGTTCTGCAAGAGGTTTATACCTTGAAAGAAAATCGTTCTGCAGATCAAGCCTGTAATAATATTGGTTGAAATATGTTTTGAACCCGTAATTCTCAAAAAAGTTCTTATAGTAAAGCGGGTTGTAATTATGACAATACAATGGAGATTCATCAAACCCTTCGGTCACGAGTCCCCACCACCTGTCGTTCTCACCGAAGTTAACCGGTCCATCCATTGCTTCCATTCCATTCTCAGACAACCACCTTTTGCAGGCATCAAACAACATGAAGGCCGCTTTGGGATCATTTGCACATTCAAAGAAACCCATGGCGCCTGTTGGCTGCTCAAATGTTCCCGCGGTACGATCGTTGATGAATGCGGCGACCCGCCCTATCGTTTCATCGCTCGTATTCTTAAGTATCCAGCGAATGAGTTTCCCGTGAGCAAAAAAAGAATTCAACTCCGGGTCAAATACAGACTCAATATCATTGTCTAAAGGACGAACCCACTGAGGAATATTCTTGTAAATCTTAAGAGGAATGCTGAGAAATTCCTTTTTATCGTTTTCACTTATAACTTCAACAAGACGCATAGGGACAGGAGGTTATGCAAAACTACTAATTATAAACGGGAATTCCCTTCAATTAGGGAATAGGTTTTGTTGTAATTTGGAAGTACAAGCGTCTCGCTTATGAGAAACATCGTCAGGGTCATTCTTATTGCTCTTCTGCTTCAATCCTGCGTATTCGGCGATTCATTTCATAAGAGGAAGTATATGCCGGGACGATTCATAGAGAAGACTCATTCTCTCCATAAAACAGAGTCAACGCCGAAAATAAACAAGGTCGGTCTCTTACGGCCTGATCCGGAGTTGTCAGTTGCGAAGAAGGAGCCGGTAAAAGAGCCAATATCACAGAACTTGAACGAGCCGAACGTTCAATATTTCGGAAATGAGAAGATAGAACATCTTCTTCTTTCTGATCAGATGGGGAAAAGAGATACGCTTATTGTCGTAAAAGACAAACACGGAAATCCTTTACCCGAACCGGACAAGATCGATAAACTGATGCTGGGTGTTTCCTTTTTCTCGTTGCTGATCTTTGTCGCACTGAATGTTTTCCTGCTCTATTTTCTTGCTGCCTACCTGAGTATCGCCATCGCCTGGCCCTTCTGGCTTGGCTATGCTCTTTCCTATCTGCTGACCTGGTTGCCTGTTCTCCGCTATAAGGATCATTGGGAACCCATTGCATTTTACATCGCAGGCTCAGTGTTGGGTTTTGTCTGGTTGATCGTCGCCGTAGCGCTGATTCTTATTGAATGGGGGCTTATTGGCCTTCTCACTGTGATCGCCGCTGTGATAATCATCGGCTTACTTCTCGAATTGATCTGGTTGTTCGTTAATTATCTCAGACGCGTACTGGCCGGAGAAAACTAGGAGCTTTCTTCATCGTTTTTCTGTATATGTTTACAAGATGAAAAAAACACACTGCCTCTTCCCGGTTTTATTGGTCTCAGGTATATGTTTAGCCACTACCTATATCTCTAATCCCTCCAACTATACGTCTTTCATTTCCGGGCTGGTAGCTGGTGATACATTGTATTTTACAAACGGAACGTATACTAACCGGCTCAACCTGAACGGTAAGAACGGTACCTCCCCTGATCCGATCGTTTTTATCGGCGCTTCACAAAACAATGTGATCTTCACGGGAAATGCCTGTTGCAATACGGTCAGTATTACTCAATGTTCTTACCTGGTACTTAAAAATTTTACGATCGACGGATTGAACATCATTGGAATTGATGCAGTGAAAGCAGAAGGTACTCCGGGAAACTGGGCCCACCACATAACGCTGGAACACCTGAAGATCATAGGTCATGGCGGTGATCAGCAAAATGTAGGTATCAGCACCAAATGCACGGTTTGGGACTGGACGATCCGCCGTTGCATCATTGACGGGGCAGGTACCGGCATGTATCTTGGTAATTCAACGGGTGATTCGCCGTTTATTAATGGGCTGTTGGAAGGCAATGTCGTAAAGAACACCGTTGGATACAATGTTCAGATCAAACATGAGATCGATGGATTGAGAACGATCCCGAACATGACATTGAACGGGAGTACCGTTATTCGATACAATGTATTCACCAAAGAATTCAATGCTTCAACCGGCGGGAACGCCCGGCCATGTCTCCTTGTCGGCGCATATCCGTCCACCGGAAATGGTTCGAATGATTTTTATGAGATCTATAACAATTTCTTTTATGAAAATCCTGTTGAGGCTCTTTTCCAGGGAACGGGTAACATCTCATTATATAATAATGTGTTCGTGAATCATCAAAGCGGAGGCTGGGGCGTTGAGATCAGAGAACATACTGCTTTCCAGCCAAGAGAAATTAAAGTATTTCATAATACCGTCATCACAAATAATGGTACAGGGATCAACTTTTATAATTGCAATGCCTCTTACCAGCAATATGCGGTGGCAAATGCCGTTTTTGCGAACATCCCGATTCAAACAAACACGACACTGAACAACACGGATAATATCACCGGCCCCTATCTTTCGGCTAGTTCATACGTAAATGCCCCTTTTACTTCCGTTCCTGCGTTTGATGCTTATCCTCAGATCGGGCAGATGAGCGGAACAAATACGCCGAACACACTCTTCAATACTTACCAAAACTATTCCGACGATTTCAATGATTGTCCTTATAACTGGATCTACCGCGGCGCCTATTCCGGTGAAGGAGTGAATCCCGGATGGACGCTGCAGATCGATACGATGCCGATTGGAAATGCGTGCAGCACATTAGGTCTGTTCTCAAATGAAATTAATAAATGTTACATGTATATCCTAATCCTTCCACGGGTATATTCAGGTGTCAGGGGGCAGGTATCAGGTGTCAGATTGCAGAGATAAGGAATTTGTTGGGAGAAAAGATCGATCAGGTTTGTTTGACATGCATTGATGATCTGATCTGCGTTAACCTCAGTGATCACCCTCCGGGTGTTTATTTTCTAACCGCTAAAACAAGGAACACGATCCTCAGTGCAAGACTGATACTTGTCCGATAATGCGAGCATCACTGAAAGTGATGTTAATCGGCTGAAAAGTGCCATCGCTATCCGGATCATCCTTCCTACTTTTGTTTAAGTTCTTAAACCAAAAAACATGAAACGTTCATCGCTCTTCTTCCTCCTTTCCATCCTGCTTCCCTTCGGTATGTGCGCTCAATGGTCTGCCCAGAATTCAGGAACAACCAATGCGCTTAATGAGATCACTTTTCCGGCAGCTGATACAGGTTTTGTTGCAGGCGAGAATGGCACATTATTAAGAACATATAACGGAGGGCAATCCTGGACCACATTGAGTTCAGGTACTTCCAAACATTTAACCGATGTGTTTTTTCTCAACACGCAAACAGGTTTCGTCGTAGGCGATTCCGGTTATTTTGGAAAAACTACCGACGGCGGTACTACCTGGACGGTAAGTTATCTTACCAGTGTTGGGCAGGTGAGCCTCGGCGCTGTTTGTTTCACCAGTTCACAGATCGGTTACGCAGCGGGAAACGATGGCTTCATGTTCGGGATCATCTTTAAAACGATCAATGCCGGCGCAAGCTGGACAGTTTGTAATAGTCCCACTTCCTTCATGAGCATCAGTTATTCGCGACTGGTATTTCCTAATGCGACGGTTGGATATGCGCTGACCCGCGGAATGTGTATGAAAACGATCGATGCAGGCAACAACTGGTTCATAACGGATACAGCTTATGTTAATTCCGGCGCGATGTTCAGTATACTGGAAGACGCTCACTTCTTTTCACAGGATACGGGATACATCGTTGGCTGGTATAACGGGTTCACCGGATACACTACAAATGGAGGAACGAACTGGACAGATCATTTTGTTCTGGGCACACAGTGGTATGCCGTGGATTTTCCTTCAAGGCAGGTAGGATATCTTGTTGGATGGGGACAATTGGGAAAAACCGCAGACGGAGGACTTACCTGGCAGGATATCACTACTCCGCTGATTCAAAGTTCCGGCATCTATTCTATGAAATTCACAGACAATAATACCGGCTATGCCTGTGGCATAAACGGGCTTATCCTCAAAACAACGAATGGGGGAACAACGGGGATCATAGCTGAAATGTCAAATGCCGTTTTATCCGTTTATCCGAATCCTTCATCGGGAATCCTAAGGTGTCAGGTCTCGGGTATCAGGTGTCAGAAAGTCGAAATAACAAACGTATTAGGCGAGTGTGTAACTGCGGACAATCTCATTATTGATAACGATGCGGTACACATTGATCTAACCGGCTCTCCTTCCGGGATCTATTTTATCCGTATCCTATTAGAAGATCAAACTATGCAAACCGTGAAAGTGATCATTGAGTAAAGGGTTTTGCGCCTGCTTCGGGAATCTTCTTACCTTCAGGTCATGCGATCTTTCTTCCGTAATGCCTGTTATCTGTTACCCGTTATCTGTTGCCTTAGTATTCCTTCATGCGATAACAAACAAAACAAGATCCATTCCTCTTTCTATTACTGGAAAACTAATTACCATGTCAGCACTGCTCTCGCTTCTCAACTCAATGAAGCAGGAATAAGAAAGATCTATCTCCGCTTTTTTGACGTGATCTGGGATGATGAAACACAGGGACCTGCGCCGGTAGCGCTTGTCGGTTTCGCAAATTCTCCTTCAGATTCATTTGAGTATGTCCCGGTTGCTTTTGTCACCAACGAAGTGCTGGAATTGATCCCGGTTGAAAAAATCAACAGCTTGTCAGAAAATATTTTGCTCCAGATAAAACGACATGCCGGAAATAACGGTATGTCGTATACTGAGCTGCAGCTCGATTGCGACTGGACGGAAGGCACAAAAGGTAAATACCTTGCTCTTGTAGAACAGGTAAAAACTGCGCTGCATGCTGAGAATAAAACGCTTTCTGTTACCATACGACTGCACCAGGTAAAATATGCTTCCAGGACAGGCGTACCTGATTGCGACCGTGGCATGCTGATGTTCTATAACATGGGTGAGATCGGCGACAAGGAGAAGAATTCCATTTTCAATGAAGAAGATGCATCAAAATACACTGCCTTCATCAAGGATTATCCTTTGCCCCTTGATGTTGCGCTCCCTTTCTTCTCCTGGACCATCCAGGAAAGGAATGGAAAACCGGTCGACCTGATCAGCGGAACCGGCGAAGAAGAAATGCTTGCAACCGGTTTTGTGTACACCAGTCCGGCAGGCCTCAAAGCGAAGAAAGGATTTTTCATTAACGGTCATTACATCAGAGAGAATGATGTATTGCGATTTGAAAACGCAGATCTTTATCTTTGCAAAAGCGCCGGGGAGTTGCTTTCGAAGAATTTAAACCCGGTTGAACGCAGCGTGGTGCTGTTCGATCTTGATAAAGGAATATTTCATGAAAACAGGAAAGAAGATATTCAGGAAGTATTTGATCTTTTTCGTTAGTATTCCGACGCTGGCTATCGCACTGGCCTGCGGATGGGGAGGAGACTACTACGATGAGAACCCTGTTTCCTTTTTTGCTCCGGAAGTCAGTAAGGCCGACGGCTTTTCCCCGTTCTATCTCAGCAGCCATTACCTCTACACAGGTGTAAACGATCCTTTCAATGAATTTCGCGGGAACAATGTGGCTGAGTGGAGCGGGTACTTCAATAATAACGTTCCCGACTCAAGCATACGTTATTTACTTTATGAAGCGAAGAACACTTCCCTCGATTCGCTGATCCACTTTATGAAAGGCAAGAATGCTATGTTGCCGAAATCACTCTCTACCAACAGCATACTTCTATACAGCGACAAGCAGGCGGTAACTGATTTTCTCTTCTTTCTCGGATTTGCGAATCGTTGTGCTGAATACATGCAGCCGGATCCGAATCGCTGGATCTGGGGCTTAAGTATGGAGAAGTCGCCCGACTCTCTTGCCGGGATCAAATTATTTGAAGGCGGGCTAAAACAATATAAGCGACAAAAAAGTGATTTTGTGAAACAGCGTTACATGTTTCAGCTGATCCGCCTGTTGTATAATACAGGCAAATACAGTTCCTGTATATCCTTGTTCAACGAATATGCTGCATCGCTCACTCAGGAAAGCATGAAGTATCGCTCCATGGGATATGCCGCAGGAGCGCATTATAAGATAAAGGAGTATGCAAGCGCGAATTATATGTATTCGATCCTCTATGACAGGTATGATCAAATGAAAGTAACGGCCTGGCAAAGTTTTCACCCACAGGAAGAAAAAGACTGGAATGAATGCCTGGTAAAAGCCAAATCGCCAAGGGAAAAATGTGTGCTATGGCATTTGCTGGGATGTTACGGAGATCCGAAACGCGGAATGGAGGAGATCATAAAGATCGATCCGAAATCAGAGCTTGTCGACCTGTTGGTTACGCGACTGGTTAATGAGTTGGAAAGAAATCTTCCCCTCATCAACGATGAATCCTATGGCTATAATAAGAGTGCGTTAAAAATAGGCGGATGCCTGAAGGATAAAACGATCGTAACGTTTTTTGAATCCATCGCATCAAAGGATAATACACACGATCCGGCATTGTGGCGACTTTCTGCGGGCTACATCAATCAACTTTCAGGTGAGTATCAGGCTGCAGAGTCATGGTTCAAAAAAGCTGCTGCGATGAGCAGCGTTGATTCAATCATTCACAAACAGATCTCGCTTCTTCGATTCATATCAAAAGTAGATACTGCAACGCTGCTGAATCCGGCATTCGAAAATTCAATCGTGAATGATCTGAATCGTATGAAGAGCCAGGGAGATAACTATCTTAATTTGCGTGTTCGTCCCGCGCTAGACTGGGCGAAAGCCAAACTGGCAGCAGCGTATAAGAAAAACGGCGATGTGGTTAAATCTCACCTGATCAACCATCAATACCGCGATACCTTTTACAGTTCCCCCGAGAAAAGAAAGCTGATGCTGGCTTACATGAATAAGAAGAATATGACTGCATTTGACGATCATCTGCTCCATCAGTATATGTACAGGCAATGTGATATTTTTGAACTGGAAGCCGTTTGGATGCTATATAATTACAATTTCATTGGCGCATTAAAAAAATTCAAAGAATGCCCCGGCTCAGGAGATACAAAACTATACGGCGATCCCTTTCTGATCCACATCAATGACTGTCACGACTGCGACCACGCAGATCCGAAAAAGAAAATATATACAAAACTGCAATTCACTGAGCGCATGGTTGAGCTGGAGAAACTTGCAACAAAAACCGATGTGAAGAATGCCGCGAAGCATTATTTTGAATATGCAAACGGGTTGTACAACATGACGTATTACGGCAACGGAAGAAAGATCCGGGAAACAACAATCTATTGTCCTGACGACTACGGCGATGATACGGACCGGGAGCGGGAGCCCTATACGAATTGTTCCATTGCTGAAAAGTACTACCTGAAAGCGGCAGCGCTCTCAAACGACAAAGAGTTTAAGGCGAAATGTGTCTTTATGGCGGCTAAATGCGAGCAGAATGAGCAATACAGCGCCGGTAATTTTGATGGTGGTTCAGAGACTCATTTTCTAACACTGAAAGACTCGTTTGCTGACACAAAATACTACCTCGAGATCATCAAGGAGTGTGGCTACTTCCGCGCGTACCTGAAATAATAAGAAAATTTAACTTTTTCGGTCAGTAAAAAAGTTTGCTTCAGAATGCAAATTAGCGGACATTTGAGTGAAACAAAAAACACTTCACATGAAACGCGCTTCTCTCCTCTTCCTGGCTCTTTTATCAGTCACCTTTCCCTGTTTTTCCCAATGGAATGCCCGCGCAACGATGACCAATCCGCGGGGACAGCATGGTGCGATTGCTCATCCCAATGGAAACATTTACGTATGGGGTGGATTTGTGAACGCGAATGTGTTTACAGACATGGAGATCTACAATGAAGCAACAAACACCTGGTCGACCGGCGCGCCTATCCCCGTTGGTACAAGAGGACAGGCTTTTGCCCTGGGGAACGATAATAACATCTACAGTTTTGGCGGCTTTGATGCGGGACACCTGAACATCAGTCACCGTTACAATGTTTCGTTAAACACCTGGACTAGTCTTGCCCCTGTTCCGATCGCTGTTTGGGAAGGGACGGCTGCCAAAGCTCCCAATGGGAACATGATCATTTTCGGGGGGGAGAATGCGATGAACCTTGTTCAGATCTATAATCCCGTAACGGATACCTGGAGCTCCGGGGCTAATTTGCCTATAGCATCCAGGATGCACTCGGCGATCACCGACTCCAATGGCCTCATCTATATCATTGGCGGATGGACCGGCTCCGTCGCCCTGAGCGATGTGCAGATCTATGACCCGGTAATGAATTCCTGGAGTACAGGAACTCCAATGCCTACCCCAAGGAACCAATTTGGCTCAACACTTGGTGTCGATGGAAACATTTACATCATTGGAGGAAAGGTTAGCGGAGGGAACAATTCAGGACCGTTTTTCACGACGGCAGAAGTCTATCATGTTGCTACCGATTCTTGGACTGTTTATACCGCCTTACCAATTGGAACCGGTGAGGCTGAATCCGTAACGATCAATAACGGAATTCATCTCATTGGAGGGACAACCACCGCGTATGTCAATTCCAACCTGAGGATCGATACCCCTCTTGGTCTTGAGGAGCCTTTGTTTTCAGGCATCAATATCTACCCTAACCCGGTCTCTGATGTTCTGAATCTTGAGATAACGCTTGCTGAAGCCTCTGCCTTTACCTTGCAGATAACGGACCTGGCCGGCAAGGTAGTTCTGAAAGAAACCCATAATTCCGGCGCTGTTTTTAAGGCTTCTCTCAACGTTAAGGCGCTTCCGTCCGGGGCGTATCTTCTGTCGCTTTCTACACCGAGTGAGAAGATTGTGAAGAGGTTTGTGGTGGAATGATTCGCTTTTACTTCAAAACTCACGAATCGTTCTTCGCTATTCATAACTCCCGTTTCGCCCTGCAGAAAGTGTTGAGTTCAGAGTCGGAATGTTGGGTTTTGAGGTACAAAAAACTCATCTTTATTAATTTTTCTGTATCCCGCAAGCTCTAAATTAGAGCCAAAATTATTTGCAACTGTGCGCCCCGCCATCCTAGTTTTGCCGGATGGAAAAAAACTCAGCAACAAGACTCGAGGACAGGCTAATTGACTTCAGTCTATCTGTAATTACAGTCGCGCAAACGTTACCATCCACGAAATTTGGGTTGTGGCTGGAAGATCAGCTTTGCAGGTCGTCCACCTCCTCGGCTCTCAACTATGGCGAAGCGAGAGGAGCCGAATCCAGACGGGATTTTATCCATAAAATGAAGGTTTGTCAAAAAGAACTTAGGGAAACCTATAATGCCCTTAGGATCATGCGAAAGTTCCATGAGCTGCACCAAAAACCGATCAAAGATATCGACCCGGTTTTGGGCGAAAACAATGAGCTAATAGCCATATTTGTAACAAGTATAAAAACTGCAGAAAAGGCGAATACCTAAGGTCCATCCGACTGGCTCAAAACTCAGAAATCGTTCTTCGCTATTCATAACCCCCTTTTCGCCCTGCAGAAAGTGCTGAGTTCAGAGTCGGAATGTTGGGTTTTGAAGTACAAGCAACAATTGCCTTTCAACTTTTACCATTGAGTGAATAATAACTTTGTTTGGCGATGAGCTGAAAATGGAGTAAAAAAATTGTTATTAGCAAAATATATAGTTTTAAATGATGTTTATATCTATATATTATATTGATTATTAGTATATTATATATATTTAATATTTATTTCTTATTTTAGCCATGTTTTGCATAAGTCGCCAATCAAGACAGATAAATTATTTGAGCTCATCCAATCACTTGGAAAAAGCGAGAAAAAGTCTGTTAAGCTATTTATATCCAGACACTTACACAAGAAGGATACGAGACTAAAAAAACTGTTTTCAGCTTATTCCTCAATGAAAATAATTGAACTTCCCAATGGAAAAATTCCTAAAGTATTACCGGGAAAACATCTCGCCTCCGAGCGTTTTTCATTGTATGAATTGATACTTCACGCCTTGAATGAATCGAAGAAAAAACGCACCATCACCTCCCGGATCGCGGAGGTAAACAGGAACGCTGAACTTCTCCACGAACGCGGTATGGGAACGCATGCCCTTCACATGTTAAAACGGGGTAAAAAGATGGGTATTCAGCACCAGGAACTGGGCTCTGTTTTAAGGACCCTTGACCTGGAACAGGAGATATTCCGGACCCATCCTTCCAGCACCTGGCTGCTCGGGGCGGCCCGTGAGAGCCTGAAAGTTCTGGAGGAGATGAAGCTCTCCATTACATGGAAAGAGTTTTATCTAAGGGTTCACGTCCTGGCACTGGAGTACGCAAAAAGTCAGAATTCCGAGGTGATGGAGGTGCTCCAAAGTATGATCCGAATTCAGCCGGAACGAGCGCTTTTTACCTGGCCTTTTTACGCCAAACTGTACCATGCTTTTGCCTTTGCCGACTACTTCCAGCTGGTTCAGGATACATGGAATTCATCCATTCATCTGCGTGCTGCGCTGGAACAACTGCTTTCCTATCCTTCCGTAGCCGGCCGGCAACCAGGATTGCTCCTGAGCACTTCTTCCGGACTTATGGGTACACTTTTGTCGCTTGGAGAATATGAGCAGGTCCTTGATCTGTCCTCCCGCCTCAGAGCGTTAGCAGGGGACATCTTCAACGTAAAGGAACGCCCGCTCAAGGTGCAATTGTTTGCAGATACCGAGCCTTATGAGCTGGAAGCCCTGACTCGACTCAAACGCTTAGAAGAAGCCGGAAAAGTGGCCGGCCGAATCGAGGTCTCGCTAAAAAGCTATGCCACAGAGATCGGGGGAATGGAAATGCTTGTCATACTACGGGCGCTTGCAAAGGCTTACTATGCTTCACAGGATCCTGAAGGGGCCTTCCGCTGTTTGAGCCGTGTTTTCATGGATGAAAGAGGGAAGCATTCACAGGAGAACATCTTCTACCTTGTGCTGTTCTATGAATTGAAGAAATTTGAAGAGCTCGCGGACATGGTTGCAAAAATGCGCCGTCAGCTGATCAGTCAAAAACGACTACATAAGACTGAATTCATCATGATGGAGTTATTCATGAAGCTTTCCCGTACCGCTGTCACGCGCGACCATCTCTTTTTCTTTGAGGAAGCCATGCATGAGCTCATGAATATGGAGCTGGATCATAATTACCGGAAGTCCATTGCTGTCTTTGATTTCAGGGAGTGGATATCAGAGAAGATCAAATCGCGTTAAGCGTAAAAAAACTCCTTTCAGTCACGCAGATCAACAGACTTTTTTCCTCCAAATTTCATTGTGACCCACTCAGAGATCTTCAAAGCTTTGATCCTGCATCGCATCCGAAATTCAATGAGAACAGCGGAAAAGAATGTTAGTCCGGCAATGACCAGTATCGCAGCACCCAGGTTGAGCAGATCTGCGATCAACCCTGTAAGCAAGGCACCGATGGCATAACCCATATCCCGCCAAAACCGAAAGACGCCCAGGCTTGCAGCTCTGTCGAGTGGATGCGTATTTTCCGCCACCGTTGCCAGAAAGGTCGGATACACCATCGCTGTTCCCCAGCCAAGCAAGACAGAAAGCGAAAGATACTCCCACATACTTGACGCGAAAAATATTCCCAATAACGCAAGCGCTTGCAGAAACATACCCCAGCTCAGCAGGCTTTTTTTGCAAAAAAAATCTGACATTTTCCCTGTGAAAAGTTGCCCGATGCCCCAAACGGCCGGATAGGTTGCGGTGATGATCCCTATTTCCGCAAGGCTGAACGTTTTCTCTGCAAGCAGAATTGGAAATATTCCCCACATCATACCGTCATTCAGGTTATTGATGATCCCTGCTTGAGTAACGGAGCCCAGGTTACGGTCCAGGAGACTTGTATCCCAGAATAAGCGTTTCAGGCGCGGGACATTGTTCTCTTTTGCTTCCGTCTCAACATGCCCGCGTGTGTCTTTAATGAAAAATATACTGAGTAATAATCCTGCCGCGACAAGAACGATCCCTATGTAAAAAGGATACGGGCGGATGTCGTAATGCATCGCAATCCATCCTGTGAGAAATGCAACCAGCGCAACGGCAATATACCCGGCGGATTCGTTTATACCCATAGCGAAGCCACGGTCTTTTTCGCCAACGAGATCGATCTTCATCACAACCGTGCTTGACCATGCCAGACCCTGGTTGATCCCAAGAAGAACGTTCGCGAACAGGATCCAGTTCCAGTCTTCAGCATACATCAGGATCGGCGGAACCGGAATGGCAAAGATCCATCCTGCGATCAAAAGATTCTTTCTTCCTGTTCGATTTGCAAACGCGCCACCGAGGTAATTTGTGATGGCTTTGCTTATTCCGAAGACAACAATGAATGATAGAAGAGCAGTATGCGCAGCTTTTTCAAAATCTGCTTCGGCGATCTTCGGAAGGATCGAGCGTTCAAGACCAACCATTCCCCCCACAAATGCGTTGACGATGACCAGGAGGATGAACTGCGGCATATTCTCCCTCAGACCCGTTTTCGCAATAGCTGACATTGAGCCGAAGATACCTGATTCTCAAGGAACATGCTCCTTCTGCAAAGCCCTCTTTTTTCTATCTTTGACCTCCTAAAAAGGTCCTGTGGCCGAGCGGTTAGGCAGAGCTCTGCAAAAGCTCCTACAGCGGTTCAAATCCGCTCGGGACCTCGAAAATTCGGAAGGCCTCCTTACAGGGAGGTCTTTTCGCTTTATACAGTACTGACCGGGTATAATCCTATTTCTCAGTACCTTTGTTCTTCGAAAACTTAAACCAAACCTCACATGAAAAATCTCTTTACTCCTATTCTTGTTCTTGCCGCTTCCGCTTCTTTTGCCCAGACCACATTCTGGACCGAAAACTTTGGAACGGGATGTAACCGCGGTCAACTTGCCACGGCATACACGGGATCAAACGGCACCTGGACTGAAACCGTAACCGGTGTAAACGCTACGTACTACAATCCATGGTTTGTGAGCGCAACAGCCGCAGGTACCGCTGTAAATACGTGTGCAGCCAATTGCCAGGTAGTACCGAGTAATACGAATCAAACCTTGCACGTAGGTAATCCGTTCATCACCATTTTTACAACAACGATTTTAGCGGATACGACTTCAACCTACCTCACCGGCATTTTCTGTGGAGCGGGATATTGTTCTGCTACAGACCGCAGAGTTGAGTCGCCAACGATCAATTGTACTAACAGGAATACCATCACAGCCAGTTTTCTTTATTATGAGAACGGAGAAACCACAAATGACGATGCTTCCATGTGGTATTTCAACGGGGTAACCTGGTCCAACATCAACGCACTTGCAAAAACTCCGCTTGGATCCTGCAGCCCGATGGGACAATGGATCGCTCTGACCGTGAATCTTCCTGCCAGTGCAGATAATAATGCGAATGTTAAGCTGGGTTTCAAATGGATCAACAATGACGACGGCGTGGGCAGCGATCCGTCCTTCGCGGTTGATGATATCACGATTTCAGGATTTCTTTCTATTGGTTATGGCAATTATCCGTACCCTGAACTGAATGTATGGAGTGATCAGAATAATGTTTTTGTCGCCGGTGTGTCCACATATAAGATCTCCGGGATCTATAATATTGTCGGACAAGCCGTTTCCTTCACAAGCGAAGGGGATCACTACGCCGTGAACACGACCTCAGGCATTTATTTTGTTGAGGTGGAGATTGAGGGTGTGAGAGTGGTAAAGAAAATTTTGATCAGATAAAAGATAACAGGGTCCAGGGAACACAAATACTAAATGCTGTTCCCTGGATCCTGATCCCTATTAGTAATACATCATCCACCTGCTCTTCGTCTCCTTTCCAGGATAAGAATCTTTTTTGAAATTCTTCCTGCTGCGTTTCTATAGGAAGAGCGCTAAGTTCAAGGACCAGTTCCTTGAAGCGGGAGTAATTCATTTTTTTACCCTTTGGTCCGCCGAACTGATCTGCATATCCGTCAGAAAAAAGATAGAGCTGGTCCCCGGGCTGAACTTTGATCACCTGGCTGTTAAACTCAAACTTTGTGTCCGTTCCGCCTATCGCCATTCTATCGGCCTTGATCTCGATCAGTTTGCTCTTTGATACCATTAGCGCCGGGTTATTGGCGCCCGCAAACATGATGGCTCCGCGCTGCAGATGCAAGCTGATAAAACTCATATCCATTCCGTCCCGAACAGATCCCGTTTGTCCATGTGACCGCAACATCACAGGTAACTGCCGGTGCAGGTAAGTTAATGCGTCGCCGGGACCATTTATTTTTTCCTTCAGCGTTTGGTTCAACAGCGTATTGCCCATCATACTCATCAGCGCGCCGGGAACGCCATGTCCTGTACAGTCAACGGCTGCAACGCCTATCACTCTTTCTCCTTTCTGTTGTCCGTCCTGAATATCAATGCCGGTTATCCAGTAAAAATCTCCGCTCACTACATCCTTGGGCAGGAATAACACAAATGATTCCGGGAGGAGCTCCCGGATCTGTTCCACAGGCGCCAGCATAGCATCCTGGATCTTTTTTGCATACTGAATGCTGTCTGAAATATTCTTATTCTTTTCATGAATAAGACCATATGCATCAGATAAAGCCACGTTGGCTGCTTTGCTCTTTTGATTACTCTTGTAGATCAACACGAGCATGATCAGAAAAATAACAGACGCTGCAATGGCCACAGCGACAATGATCCGTTGATCCCTGATCTTTTCCTCCCGCATTTTATTTTCCTGGTTCAGCATAGCGATCTGCGATTCCTTTTCTTTCATATCAAATGCAGTTTCCAGTTCTTCGATCTTTACTTCTTTATCAGCTTTACTCAGGCTATCGCTCAGCTCAACCATTTTTTTGTGAAAGTATAATGCCTTCTGAAATTCTCCGCGCTCATCATAGGTCTTATAAAGTTGCTCATACGTTTCTTGCGTGATGAGCAAGTTGTTGATCGCCCTGGATATACGGAGTGACTGTTCAAGCTTTTCTTCCCCGAGCTTCGTATTTCCCAACTCAATGTATACAACGGCAAGTGCTGAAAGCACGGTTGCTTCGCCACCTTTATCCTTCGCATCCCTGTATTGTTCAAGTGCCTTTTCATAATAGGGGAGTGACTCCTTCGCCTGATGCTTTTTCAGATAAAGCGCGCCAATGTTCATTCCGGAGCGCGCCTTGGCCCGGGTGTCATTGGTTTCTTCGGCAATATCAATTGCCTGCCGATAATATTTTTCCGCCAAAGTAAAATCTTCAAGATAATAATGACAGTTCCCTATATTATTCAGCACCACACTCTTCCCCCTGAGATCGTTTGATTCATCAAATATTTTAAGGGCCATGAGATAGTTTTCAAGTGCCTTGACATAGCTGCCTTCGTCGGTGTATATGTTCGCGATCCCGTTGAGTGAAGTAGCCAGGTCGTTCCGTTCATTTGTTTTGCGCTGGATCCTTATGGCGATCATGAAATTTTCTTTGGCTTCGGTGGTCTTTCCCAATTTACTCAGAACATTGCTCATGTTCGCCAGGCTAAGGGCATAGGCAACAGAGTCCTTCAGCTGTGAACGAATCGCAAGCGCTTTGCGATGATAGTCGAGCGATATATAAAGGTTCGACAAAGAATTATATATGTTTCCCAGCGCATTATACACCTGCCCCTGCACCTTCAGGTTTCCGATCTCCTTTGATCTGTTCAGAGCAAGCTGATAAAAATGGACAGCCTTCGACGGTTCATTCATGTTCCTCCAGGCGAATCCCTTGTGAAGAAGCGCAACGGCTTCACCGCGTCCGTGCAACGTCTTTTGAGCGAGTAGAAAAGCTTCGTCGGATAGTTCAAGACACTCTCCCGGGTCGGATGAGCGTATCTCAAACGCCAGCTTGTTCAGCGTATTCACACGCTCGGTATCCGCAGGCATGGATCTCAGAAGATTCCGTAGCGAATCCTCAACGGATCCGATCAATCCTGAATACAGGAATAGTGCCAGCGAGAAAAGAAATAAATCATTCCGCGATCTCATCCAGGAAGGATTGTATCTCGTTTGCGGTTTTATGATCATTTTGCTTAAGCGCAAGCGCTTTGCCATTCAACAGGTGAGACTTCGCCGCAGCAAGATCTCCGGCTTTATATTGCCAGGTTGCGACCATATAGTAAACAGGAAGGTACGAAGGATCCTGCTTCATTATCTTTTCGGCTTGGCCGATGGCTTTCTGTATTTCGCCGGAACGCTCATATTCAAGCGCCAGGGCGTAATTCAGAAAAGGATCGGAAGGATCTTCGGCGAGCATTTGTTTCAACGCTTCGAGGCGGGACATTCGATCAGCAGGATTTGAACTGATCCAGGAAGCGGATATCGTTCTCAGAGAAAAGCCGCAAGTCATTCACCTGGTACTTGATACAGGTAATTCGTTCGATCCCCATCCCAAAAGCGAAACCATTGTATGTTTTGCTGTTGATCTTGCAATTATCCAGGACAGCGGGATCTACCATTCCGCATCCCAGGATCTCGACCCAGCCACTGTGTTTGCATATCGCACATCCTTTCTGTTCGCAGAACGGACAGGAGACATCCATTTCTGCGCTGGGTTCAGTGAAAGGAAAATAGCTTGGTCGCAAGCGTATCTTTGTTGCTTCACCGAACATTTCCTTCGCAAAGAACATCAGCGTTTGCTTCAGGTCTGCGAACGATACATTCTTATCTACATATAATCCTTCCACCTGGTGAAAGAAACAATGCGCGCGCGCAGAGACCGCTTCATTCCGATAAACCCTTCCGGGAGAAATGGTACGGATAGGCGGCTCCTGGTTTTCCATCACACGGACCTGTACAGAGGAAGTATGCGTTCTCAATGCAATGTTCTTCCCAAGAAAAAAAGTATCCTGCATATCGCGCGCCGGATGTTCCTCCGGGAAATTCAATGCGCTGAAATTATGCCAATCGTCCTCGATCTCGGGTCCTTCTGATACCGTAAACCCTATCCTGGAAAAAATATCGATGATCTCCGCTCTGACAATGGAGATGGGATGGCGTGTTCCGGTTTCAATCGGTGCCGGCGGCAAGGTAAGGTCGGTGTCAGGAGAAGAAGAAGTGGAAGCGGAATGCTCAAATTTTTCTTTGAATGCCTGTAATTTTACCTGCGTTTTGATCTTTAGTTCATTCAGTTTCGCCCCGACCTCTTTTTTTAATTCCGGCGATACCGTTTTAAATTCCTCAAAAAGCGCAGAAACCTTCCCCTTCTTGCTCAGGATGCGGATGCGAAATGCCTCAAGCTGTTCTTTTGTGTCAGCCTTGAATTCCTCCACTTCTTTGATCATTTCTTTTATTCTGTCGATCATCCCGCTAATTTACATTTTCCTGATGACCTTTATGGTAATGATCCTGATGTCTGTGAGAGGTCTGTCGTACATATTTGTAGGAACGGTGGTCATGGCGTCTACTACATCCATTCCCTCTGTTACTTCCCCGAAAACCGTATAGCCTCCATCGAGATGCGGTGTTCCTCCCACATTCATATACGTGAATTTCTGGATCTCGGGAAAAACATGCGGCGCTCCGTTCTTCAATTCTTCCGCAATAAGTTTATCGAGTTCGGTATTGACAGATTTCATACTGTCAGGTATTTTATCAATGAATTTTTTATACCGGTCGATCAGCGCCTTGTTTGCCGGATCTTTGATGATCCTGTTCGTTGCTTTTGATTTGTCGATACGTTTAGACTGAACATTTAATAAGCTATCGCTCCATTTTTTTCCAACCACAATGTAGAACTGGCAACCGGAAGATTCCCGGTCCGGGCTGATAAAATCTGATTCCCTTGCCGCTCCAAGCGCGCCTCGTTTATGAAAGATATGGTTGTGAAGCTCGGCAGGTACGGTATAACCTACATCTCCGTCGCCAAGTTGTTTATCATGTTTGGCGGTCTTAGAATCAGGGTCTCCACCCTGGGCAACGAAGTTTTTTATAACCCTGTGAAAGAGCAAACTATCATAAAAGCGTTTCTCAATCAGCTTGATAAAATTGTCCCTGTGTTTGGGCGTTTCCGCATAAAGTTTGATCGAAATATTGCCCTTAGTGGTTTCTATAAGTATCAGAGCCTCACCTGTTTGCAGTATTACCGGGGGTTTAGGCGGGTCCGTTTTAGCGGTATCGCCATAGATTGGGGTAATTGTTTTATGGCTGCGGCAACCGGAGCAGATCAAGATCGTCATACCAATGAATAGGGAGAGGGCGATTTTCATCTTTGAGGAAAAATTGTTAAATTTGTTCTTTGCAAAAGTAACGAAAACAGCCTTCTGCAAACCTTTGTAAACAAACTGATTACCATGAAAAAGTTCATCTCTACCCCCTTCATTCTTTTGGCAATGGCCATGTTCCTGATTGCTTCAACGAATGTAAGCTGCCTGAAAGAAACAGATTGTACGGCGATCATCACCGTGATCAACCAATCTTCCGGTCAACCGGTTGTTGGCGCTGTCGTTAAGCTGGATTGCGGAACATGTGTTCCTCCCGGAAACTTGCAGTCTGACATTCAGAACACGGATGCTTCCGGAAAAACGAATCACGTTTTCAAATATCCTGCTGTGCTTGATATCACGGTCACTAGCGGACAAGGAACAGCAACGGGAGTGATCAAACTGGAAGAGGGAGAATCAACGGATAAAACGATCTATCTCTAATCGATATTTTCGGTCAGCTCGAAATATTCGAGAATGGCCTGTTTCATAAAATGTTTCTGCTGCCCCGGTGAGAGCCGGGGCACTTGCATTTTAGGAGTGTAGTGAGGCCATCCTTCTGCGTCCATCCCCTCGTATTCATAATAACCGTATGGCACAAGAAGCTTGCATGTCGCGATGTGCATGACATCCAGCTTCTGATCCTTACCCAGTTCCACTTTCCCTTTACCAAGTTCCTGTATGCCTATGAGGAAGATGACCCCGTCAATATCCAGGTCGGCCTCAAATTGTTTATTGAGACGTTCTAATAATACTTTCCACCTTGATTCAAGCTCCAGATCCAATATGTCGACGAAATACGAAAGAAAATTCGAATGTACGAAATACAAACCTTTACGAATAGCATCCTTAGTAGATATAATATTTTCGTATTTCGTACTTTCGTATCAATTCGTAGTTCGTCGTCAATATGAATTATTTAGACATCATCTTCGCCATCCCTCTCCTCTGGGGATTATACAAAGGCATTACGAAAGGCCTTATCGTAGAGGCGGCAACACTCGCTGCATTTTTCCTTGCCATCTGGATCTCTGTGCATTTTTGCGACTGGCTGACGGGAATATTCCGGGACCATTTCGGGTCGACAACAGAATACCTGCCTATCATTTGTTTTTCGGTAATGTTTCTGGGTGTTCTGATCCTCGTTTTTTTTGTGGCTAAAATGGCTGATAAGGCTGTGAAGGCGGGCGGCGTTGGGTGGCTGAACAAGATCGGAGGCGCGGTATTCGGCACATTGAAATTTGCGCTCATCCTGAGCCTGCTGATCTTCATCTTCGAAGCTATCGGGAGGAGTTACCCCATGATACAACAGGACACCAAGACCGGTTCCCTGCTGTATGGACCGATCTCAAAGGTTGCGCCCGCGATCATCCCGGGGCTGGAAGGATCCGAGATCACAAAGTTCATTCCTGATACGATACGTGTAAGTGTTCCTCCGGGCCAACGTTAGTTCTCAACCGCTTCTATTCCCGGCAATGTGCCGCTTTCAATGTACTCAAGCATGGCGCCTCCTCCTGTTGATACGTAACTCACTTTTGAACCCAGGTTGTACTTGTTTATTGCCGCAACCGAGTCGCCACCGCCAATAAGTGAAAAAGCGCCTTTGGATGTCGCGCTGGCTATGGAATGCGCGATCGTTTTCGTTCCATGCTCAAAGTTAATCATCTCAAAAACGCCCATGGGGCCATTCCACAATATGGTCTTCGACGACATGATGATCTCTGAGAATAACTTTTCCGATTCGGGTCCAATATCCAGTCCCATCCAGTCTTCTTGTATCTCTCCAGCCTTACGGTTCACGCGTTTTGCATCATTTGAAAACTTGTCAGCGCAAACTGCATCAACAGGCAGGCAAAGTCTTACGTTTTTTTTCTTAGCCGACTCAATGATCTTCATGGCCGTTTCTACCCGATCAGCTTCCACAAGGGACTTTCCAACGTTTCCGCCCTGTGCCTTAATAAATGTGAATGCCATGCCGCCCCCAATGATAATGTTGTTTGCTTTCTCAATCAATTGTTCAAGGATAAGGATCTTATCCGAAACCTTTGCTCCGCCTAATACGGCAGTAAAAGGTTTATCAGCAGCATGCAAAAGTTTGTTTATGTTTTCCATTTCTCCGCTCATCACATAGCCAAAACATTTCCTGTTGGGAAAGAATTTCGCGATGATGGCGGTACTCGCATGCGCCCTGTGAGCAGTACCGAATGCGTCATTCACATAAATATCTCCAAGGCTTGAAAGTTTCCCGGCAAATTCCTCGTCTCCCTGCTCTTCCTCTTTATGAAATCGAAGGTTTTCCAATAGGAGGATCTCCCCGGATCGCATGGCGTTAACGGCATCACGGGCTACTTCACCAATGCAGTTGCCCGCAAAACTGACATTGGCCCCTAACAACTTTGTTGCAACCGGAACGATATGCTTCAATGAAAACCGCTCTTCCGGACCATTCTTCGGTCTTCCCAAATGCGACATCAGGACAACGGACCCTCCGTCGGCCAGAATTTTTTTGATCGTTGCTGTCGTTGCCTTTATACGCGTATCATCCGTGATCTTATAATGTTCATCAAGCGGGACGTTGTAATCCACGCGAATAAGTGCTTTTTTTCCCCCAAAGTTGAAATTATCGATGGTTGTCATTGGTGGTGCAAAAATATCATCATTTCTCAAATACCTTACGATGGGGTTGGTTATCTTTGGAAAATGTTATTCAGGGAGATCGTCGGACAGAAAGAGACCAAAGCCGGTTTGTTGCAGTCATTCAACTCTTCCCGCATTGCACACGCCCTGCTTTTCAGCGGACCGGAAGGCAGCGGTAGTCTTGCTCTGGCCATTGCTTATGCGCAATACTTGCTTTGTCAAAACAAGGGTACCGACGATGCTTGTGGCACATGCAGCTCGTGCCTGATGGCTCAAAAGCTTGGTCATCCTGATCTCCATCTTGCATTCCCTATCACCCTTAATAAGGAGAGTCAAAATGCCGACGACCAGGTGATCGGGTTCAGGGAATTATTTCTGGCAGATCCTTATGTTTCGTATTCCGGATGGATGAGTTCTCTTGACGGTGAGAATAAACAGGGCATAATCGGTGTAAAGGAGTCAGAGAATATTCTGAAAAAATTAAGTCTTACAAGTTACGCCGGCGGCTTTAAGATCATGATCGTATGGTTGCCTGAAAAAATGAACGCACAGGCTGCGAACAAGCTTCTCAAGATCATAGAAGAACCTCCCGACAAAACCGTGTTCCTGCTGGTAACAGAAAATGAGGATCGCTTACTGCCGACCATCGTTTCAAGAACACAGCTTGTCAGGATCAGGCGTCTTACAGATGACGAGATCTTTGAATCGCTTATCAGGAACAAGCAACTGAGTGAGTCCGCTGCAAAAAGCATCAGCTGGATGGCGGAAGGTAATTATCGGCTGGCGCTGGATCTTGCCGGGAAGGACGGCAACGCGGAAGAATCCGATTTTGATCGTTTTAGAAACTGGATGCGGTTATGTTATAAGGGAGATATTATTCCGATCCAATCCTGGGTTAATTCAAGCGCAGAACTATCAAGAGAGGCGTTGAAGGGATTCATTCTGCATTCATTGCAAATGGTCCGTGAATCCTTGTTACTCAATTACGGGGATGCGGCGCTGGTTCGGTTGAGCGGTGAGGAGTTGGAGTTCCTGAAAAAGTTCTCTGTCTATATTCATAAAGGCAATTGCAGAAGAATGATCCAGGATCTGGAGGATGCCGGCTCGGCTATTGACTGGAATGCGAACATCAGGATCCTGCTTACCGATCTTTCATTAAGGTTGCGGAATCACCTCCGTGTGCCTAACGCAGAAGTAAAAGCCCAGTTAGCATAGGCTCATCTAATTTCCGTACCTTCGAATCTCAAAGTTTATTTATTATTTATGGGTTGCGCAGGCTGTAGTTCAGGAAGAGGTTGTGCCACCGTAACGAACGGTACGCCAAAGGGTTGTGGCAGCAGCGGAAGCTGTGGCAGCGGGGGATGCAACAAACTCAATATTTTCGACTGGCTTGCCAATATGGAACTTCCCACCGGGCAGAAGCCTTTTGATGTGATTGAGGTCCGATTCAAGAACAGCCGGAAAGAATTCTTCAGGAACGTGAATAGCCTTCCCGTACTACCTGGAGAAGTTGTAGCAGTTGAAGGCAGTCCCGGACATGACATCGGCATCATTTCAATGACCGGTGAACTTGTTAAGGTTCAAATGAAAAAGAAAGGTGTTCAACTTACATCTGAAGAGATCAAAAAACTTTATCGTAAGGCAAAACAACCCGACATTGATAAATGGAAAGAAGCACAGTCGCTTGAAGTAACAACCATGTACAAAGCCCGGACCATTGCGGTGGCGCTGGGTCTGCAAATGAAGATCAGCGATGTGGAGTACCAGGGTGATAAGAATAAAGCCACTTTTTATTATACGGCCGAGGATCGGGTGGATTTCAGGGAGCTGATCAAAAAGCTTGCAGAAGAATTCAGGGTCAGGATCGAAATGCGGCAAATAGGAGCCAGGCAGGAAGCAGCGCGACTTGGCGGAATAGGCTCCTGCGGAAGGGAATTATGTTGCTCAACATGGCTGACCGATTTCCGAACTGTAAACACCAGCGCAGCGCGTTATCAGCAGCTATCATTGAATCCGCTGAAACTTGCAGGCCAATGCGGCAAGTTGAAGTGCTGTCTTAACTATGAACTGGATTCATACCTGGATGCTTTGAAAAGCATTCCTGAATCGAATGTTAAACTTTTAACGGGCAAAGGCCCGGCATTTCACCAGAAGACCGACATCTTTCGCGGAGTAATGTGGTATTCCTATGAATCCGATCCATCAAAATTCATTTTGCTCACAGCAAGCAAAGTGAAGGAAATACTCGCACTGAATAAAGAGGGCAAGCAACCTGAAGAACTCATCGACGAATACCAGGTGAAGGTGGCAAAGGAAAAACAAAGCCTGCCTGATTATCAGAACGTGGTTGGACAGGATGAGGTCACAAGATTTGATAAGAGTAAGCAACAACATAAACACAAACATCGCCAGCCGAAAAAGAAGGGCGGAGGTCAGCAACATCCGAACCAGAAGCAGGCCCAGAATAAAAACCCGAATCCAAATCCTAATCAAAACAGGGGCAATAACCGGCGCGGTAATAACCGCCGGAACAATAATCCTAACAAATGAGTTTGAAAGAACTCCTCCCGTTATTTCTTTTTCTTTCACTAATTGTCGCCTGCGACAGCACGCTGGTCTTCGAAGAAAACAAAATGATCGATGGCGAGAGCTGGAACGCAAATAACAAATTAACCTTTGATCTTGATATTACAGACACGCTTTCGCCTTGTAATATTTACATCAACCTAAGACACAGGGCCGACTATGCATATAGCAATCTTTTCATGTTCATAACCACGAAACGACCCGATGGCAAAATGTCTGTGGACACTGTTGATTGTGTGCTGCAAGACAATGAAGGGAAATGGCTGGGGAACGGATCGGGTGGATTAAAAGATAATCGCTTGTTCTTCCGGAGCGGGGTTCGGTTTCCTGTGATTGGAAAATATCAATTCGTTTTTGAACAGGCTATGCGTGAAACTACACTTGCCAATATTGCCGACGTGGGGATAAGAGTGGAGAGGATGGAGTAGGAAGTAGGGGAAAAAACTATTCTTTGCGATAAAATCTGTTTACATCAACAAACTTGTCGATCGGTTTGTTTTGCACGAGATGATCGATCAGCATTTTTGCATAATACGGCCCTAACATTACACCTCTTGTTCCAAGTCCGTTGAATACTGCCATACGCGGATCATCCGGATGTGTTCCAATTACCGGTCTGCGATCGATCACCGCCGGTCGGATCCCCGCATCCTGGTCGAGAACCTCAAACGGCAAGTCTAGTATTTCACCAAGCTGTTTTTCTAACTTCTGTCTTGCTTCCTGAGTCGGCTTTTCACTCAGATCTTCCCATTCGTACGTTGAACCGACCTTATACAGATCGCTTCCAAGAGGTACAATATAAACCCCTTTGTTGATGATCTCAAAAAGATTCAACCCGGGGATCTTCACCTGGAGTATCTCACCTTTTACAGGTTTCATTTCTACAAAGCTGAATCGGGGATTTTTTCTTATCAGATGGCCTTCGCAAAAAACTACTTTGTCAAATTGAATTCCTCTCCACTTGATCTTTTGTTCAACTTGCAACGTTCGATGGTCAAAAACGCCTCCCAACAGTCTCTCTTGCTTTTGTAACCGTTGATTCGTTGCTGCAAGAAATGCCAACACATTCAGATACCCTGCGCGTACTATCTTTGCATACCCATGCTGATGCTTGAATCCCGGCCCATAAGCATTTGTCAGGATCTCATCGGAAATATATCCTTTCAGCAGGCTATGTGCCTTCTCAAGCCAATGCTTTTTTTCCTGTTCCTCACCAAAAAACTTCACCATAGGAACCTCATGAAACATCGTCATTCCGGAGAGAAGTTCCTGTTTCCTGTAAAATTCCTCTGCAACAGGCAAAGCTAACTCGGCTTTTTCCGTGAAGATCATACGTTTTAATGAAATAGGGTTGTAAACGCCTGCAGCAACAAGTGAGCATTTTGAAAAACCAGGCATATCCGCGCACATAAAATCAATTCCTGCCTCTTCAAACATGCAAGACAGGATGGAGCCCGCAAGCCCCTGTCCAATGATCAGATATTTATTATTTGAAGCGATAAGGCAAGTTAGCAACACTTCTCCAGACATTGTACCTTTGCCTTCTATGGCATACAAAAAACCCAAGCAGTTCCTGGGTAAACGGGAATACATAGATTTCCCTGACCTGGGATTGATCAATGTGGATGCGAAGATCGATACCGGCGCTTATACCACCGCCTTACATTGTCACAACATTCTTATCCGTAAGAGCGGAGGAAAAGAAGTCCTTTGTTTTGTTCCCTTAGGCAAAGATGATCCGGGTCCGAAAGCAGAGGTGTGCATAACAGAATTCTGGACCAAAAACGTGAAAAATTCATTTGGAGATTCTGAAGAGAGGTATATGATCCGTACCCGTATTAAAATTGGGCGAAGAACCATAAATTCGGTAATTTCGCTGTCCGATCGCAGGAGCATGCGGTACCCGGTTCTTATTGGCAGAAAGCTTCTTAAAAAACGCTTCCTTGTTGACGTAGAACACGAACACCTCGGCCGAAGCGTGAAGCCAAAGAAAAAGTAAGAACAATGAAGATCGCAATTCTGTCGCGTAATCCGAACCTTTACAGCACAAAGCGACTCACGGATGCCGGTCGCGCACGCGGGCACGAGATGATGGTGCTTGATCATACTAAGTGCGTACTCGTCCTGGAAAAGAATAATCCACACGTGTATTATAAAGGAGTCGAGGTTAAGAAGATCCAGGCAATCATTCCCCGTATCGGCGCATCCGTAACATTTTACGGATCAGCAGTTGTGAGGCAATTCGAACAGATGAGAGTTTTTTCATCCGTTGAATCCCAGGCGCTTGTCCGCTCAAGGGATAAGCTACGTTCCTTGCAGCTGCTCGCAAAGGCCGGAGTGGATATGCCCAAGACCGCATTTGCTTCCAGTCCGAAAAATATTGACAACGTTATCCAGCTCGTTGGGGGTTCTCCCTGCGTGATAAAACTGCTTGAGGGAACACAGGGCATTGGCGTGATCCTTGCTGAGACACATAATTCAGCAAAATCCGTCATTGAAGCCTTCCTCGATGTTAAAGTGAATATTCTTGTCCAGGAATTCATTGCTGAAGCGAAGGGTGCGGACATACGCGCGTTTGTTGTGGACGGACAGGTTGTAGGAGCAATGAAACGACAAGGCGCTCCGGGTGATTTCAGGAGCAATCTTCACAGGGGCGGGATCGCAGAAGTGATAGAACTTTCTGCTGAAGAAAAAGCCACAGCGATCAAGGCAGTCAAAAAACTGGGACTCGCCATCGCAGGTGTGGATCTGCTTCAGTCGAAAAGAGGTCCGCTTGTAATGGAAGTAAATTCATCCCCGGGACTTGAGGGAATTGAAAAAGCCACCAACGCTGATATAGCCGGAAAGATCATCCAGTACGTGGAGCGCAATGAGTTCCACGCTCACCTCTGATCGATGCCGAAAGACATTATCATCAATAAACAGGTCATTACTCCCGGCGAAGAGCAGGAAGTGACCCTGAACGTTTACCGCCTGCCAACGCGGACGGTGATGGAGGTTCCCGTTCATGTTTTTCGTTCGAAAAATGACGGCCCTGTTGTACTGATATGCGCCGGTCTGCATGGAGATGAAATTAACGGGATCGAAATTCTTCGCGCTTTGTTGAGGGAAAAACATTTCACCCGCCTGCTTCGCGGGACCATCCTTGCGATGCCTATTATCAACATCATATCGTTTCTGAGTAAATCGCGCGATCTCCCAGACGGGAAAGATCTTAACCGTTGTTTCCCCGGATCGCCTTCCGGTTCTCTCGGAAGCCGGATCGCATTTGATCTGATGCAACAGGTGATCCCGCAGATCGATCTTGGAATTGATTTTCATACAGGCGGAGCGAAGATCAATAACTTTCCGCAGTTGCGATGCAATTTTGAAGATGAGAGGAGCGTTGAGCTCGGTAAATTATTCGGCTCTCCATTCATTATCAATTCAGGCCTGAGAGAGAAGTCGCTACGCGCCGAGGCAGCGAAATTGGGGAAACCCATTCTTGTGTATGAAGCAGGAGAATCCATGCGTTTCAACTCCCTTGCGATCAATGAAGGGATCAATGGTTGTCTTCGATTGCTGAAAGGCCTGGAGATGCTGGACGTAACCGTAGAACATTCTGATACGCGGGTTTTGAAGGATAGCAAATGGATACGCGCCGGGATGTCGGGACTGTTCAGGACCAGAAAAAAATACGGAGCCTTTGCGAAGAAAGATGAAGTGGTGGGTTATATCTCTGATCCATTCGGTGAAATGGATGTTGAATTACGTTCTCCTTCCAATGGGTTCCTAATCGGGATCAATAATCAGCCGGTTGTAAATGAAGGGGATGCTCTTATTCATGTAGGGGTTGAATGATATGTTTGAAAATAAAGAAAACCGTACGGAGTTAAGTCAATTGGGGGAGTTCGGACTGATCGAACATCTTGCTGCTTCCATTCACAATAAAAATACCAGCACAATAAAAGGAATAGGCGATGATTGCGCAGTGGTAGATCACGGCGGTAAAAAGATCCTGCTCACAACGGACATGTTGCTTGAAAATGTACATTTTGATCTCTCGTATGTACCCTTGAAACATCTCGGGTATAAGGCAATTGCCGTCAACCTGTCTGATATCTATGCCATGAACGGAGAACCCGAACAAGTCCTCGTTTCTCTGGGAATGTCGAACCGCTTCTCGCTTGATGCCATTGAAGAATTATATTCGGGTATGCTGCTTTGTTGTGAAAAGCATGGAGTAGACCTGGTTGGGGGCGACACGAACTCATCCGTAACGGGCCTGACCATTTCTGTGACCGCGATCGGCACAGCGGAAGATGGAAAGGTCGTTTATCGCAAAGGTGCGAAAGAAAATGATCTTGTCTGTGTTTCCGGAGATCTTGGGGCGGCGTACATCGGCCTCCAGGTTCTTGAAAGGGAAAAAGTTGTTTTCAAGGATAATCCGAATGCAAGCATTGATCTGGAGGGAAACGATTACATTCTGGAGAGGCAATTGAAACCTGAAGCCAGAAAAGATATTATTTCTCAGTTGAAAAAACTGGACATTGTGCCCACCGCGATGATCGATATTTCCGATGGTCTCGCCTCGGAGCTGCTGCACATCTGCCAACAATCCGAAAAGGGTTGCGCCTTATTCGAGGAAAAGATACCGATGGATCCGATGACCATTGACAGAGCAAAGGAATTTGGGCTGGATCCTACCATTTGCGCGTTGAGCGGGGGAGAAGATTATGAGCTTTTGTTCACTGTTGATATTAAGGATCATGAAAAACTTCGCAATGATCCGAACATTACCATTATAGGTCATATCACGGATAAGAATGCCGGCTGTAATATGATCTCCCGCTCAGGTTCATCCGTTGCGCTGACAGCACAGGGATGGGATGCGTTTCTGAAACGCCCTTAACTTTTCACCAATATCTTTTCCTTCACGATCTCACGGAACGAACGACGGGTGGCTTTGTGATGCGCCCAGGAGAGAAAATCAAAATATTCAAATGCTGTACGCTCGAACGGATCCTTGCTGAGTCTTTCAAGTTCTTCTGCAAGTTCCGCGTAGACGCCTGAGGGATTTTGTGTGTTTCCATGCTTCATGAGTTTGGTAATGAAATCCATGAAGATATTCTCAAATTTGTAAACGCGCTTTCTCGTCTGCAGATATCGAAGCGTTGACTTATATGTATAAGGGATGAGATCTTCATTCCCCAGCTCAAGATGAACGATCAGATCAACTATTCTAGCGAAACAGTGAATGTCCTGGTTCTCTGCAATACCTGTATCGTTCAAAACTTCGTTCACGCGTTTCAACGCCTTGTTGTATTCTTCCAGTCCGAAATGTGCTACGGCCAGGTTGAGAAGGAAATATCCTTTGCGTAAGGGGTTGATCCTTCCCTCATATTTTTTTAGTCCGTCTTCGATCAATGGAAACAAGCTGCTGGATCTTTCAAATTCTCCCATACTGTTATAAAGCGTGATCTCTATGCTTAAGGCGCTGGAGAAAAGCTTGATCTCCATATCTTCATTATTGCCGATCTCGAATGTCTGTGGGACCTTGCGCAGTTTTTCGAGTAGCTCAAACGCTTCACCGAATTTATTCAACTGGCTGCTGATGTAGATCGCATTTGTAAGGATCGAAAAATAGATGTTCGGTTCCTCCCGGAAAAGGTCCGTGTTCTCCTCAATGAGTCGGATGTTCTCTGCAAGATGTTGGTGAGAATTTTCGTATTCATCTATACCGAAATAATAGGCTGAATAAATGTGATGATAGAGGTAACGCGTTTCATGCGTAAGGGCCTGCTCATCGCTTTTCAGCAAGGGGTGCGAGATGATGGCTTTGAACTTTTTCATCTCCTCCGCGTTACGTACTTTCCCGGTTTTATTGAGCAGCATAAAGAATCTGCTTTTGATGTTCCAGAAATCATTCAGGTTCTTGATCTTTCTTGCGATCTCCTCGTCAACAGCAAGAAGATTATTGATATCATCATCGGACTTCCCTGAATAATTGTCTTTTTCGGTCAGTTTCTTTTCCCACTGACATATTTCAAGTAATGTGCTGTAGCGTTCGTAACGAATGGCCAGTTTCCTCGCAGAGGATAATAGTCGTGCGCACTGATCGTAGAGCGTTTTCTTATAAAGGATCTCGGCGCAATGCAGTTCTTTTTTAAGACGGGCGTCTATGGAACTTTGTGCGTGAAAAATATCAAGGCTTCTTAAAATGGAATCATACAACCTGTTCTTCGCTATTGAAAAATTATTTACGATGGGGTCGCCCTTGAATATTTTCTGTAACTCTTCTTCACTGAATTCCTTCTGGGCCTCGATCGCATCAAAAAGCGCTACATACTTATTATCATCCGCTGAAGTATGCCTGGAGGAGAACACCTTGAAATACCTCTTTTCAGGCTTTGTCATGGCCTTTATGAGTTTATGAAGCTGATCCGAGGCTTTGTTAGACATGTTAAATAATGAGATATTTGATGGCGGATATCGGATATTGGAAGGTCGTCAAGCTATATTCTCCTCTCGGCTTATTAAGCCCCTTCACCTGCGGTAACTCCAAATGAAATTCGCTCCTTCTCATATATAAATTTAGAACCATTTCCCGTAAATTACAAGGCTATTCGCTAATCCTGGATCTTCTGACTCTGTTTTTGGAGATGTTAATATAATGTGCTTATTGTATTAGCCCGATTCCGGCTGTTATCGCCTCATTAAAGTGTTCTAATATCATAATATCCAGTTGTTTATCTCATTTTCTGGTTCTCTGACATGTTAAGGAATCCCATAAAGCGAGTTGCAAAGGCTGCGATCCGGGAATAGTTTTGTTTCAGCAGCCGTCTTATAGTAGCCTTACCGGAAAACAATATGGGGATGTTGTGAAACCGGTGGGCTACGAGACGGTAATTAAAAATAGTTAGCTGATTAGCTAATTGGTCAATAAGGGGATGAGAGAAATTTTTGTAACGAATTATTTAAGTTCTCGTACAACAAAGCGCATCCCTCCTCCTTAACATCCCCTTACTTTACTAAAAGACCGGTCATGAGAAAAGTTCTACTCATTCTCCTCGCTTGCCCTTTTCTTTCATTTTCACAAAATCCATCCTGCGTAACACATTTAATGCCGACCGGATACAGCCAGGTTCAAACACGGAGTAAAAATGATCTCGGAATCGACAACAACCAATACAAGTGGATCTGTTTTCAAACCATTGGGCTTGGAAAGTATGATGGAGTAAACTGGATCATGTACGATATAGCCAATTCCGGCATGCCCAGTAATAAAGCCCTCTGCATTGATTTTGATAATACAAATGCTGCCTGGATCGGAACGGATTCAGGTCTTGTGAAATTTGATGGCACCGCTTGGACGATCTACAATACATCCAATTCTTCCATTCCCGGAAATAATGTAAATACGGTTGAATGGGATGGCAACAAACTCTGGATAGGAACAAATAGTGGACTTGCAAATTTCAACGGGAGTGTTTGGAATGCGTTCACAACTTCCAACAGCAGCCTTCCCAATGACACAGTACAGTCGATAGCTTTTGAGAGCGCCGGCATCACGTGGGTGGGAACAAAAAACAGGCTTGGAAAGCTGAACGGATCGACCTGGACTTCTTTCGGCACCTCCAATTCAGGATTGCTTTCAAATAATGTCTTATCGCTTTATTGGGCCGGCAACGATCTGTGGATCGGCACACGGGGAGGAGGAATACATAAAATGTTCTCAAATACGATCAGCAACCTCAGCGTCTTTCATCAAAGTCCTGCATTCACATACCTGAATGATATTTATAGTATTACACGCGGTCCTTTAGGCGGTGTGCTTTTCTCTGTAACGGGTTTGTCTTCAAATTGGAACAATATTTCCGGCAGCAGCATCGCACTCGCTGAGTATTTACCATGGCAGGAACGTATTGCAATGTATTATCCCGGTACGCTTGTCAACAATGCTTTAATGGAATTCAATCCACAAACAGGGAACGTCTGGTTTGTGAGTAAATTATCTATGCAATACATAAATCTTTATGATTTCAACCGCGCCTCTTATGTTAGATTAGGGTTGGGCTTGACCGCTGATAACACAAAGAATCTCGACATCAATGAAGTAAGTGCAATATTCCTTAACCAGGGTGATTTTCACTGGAACCTCAGCGGCAGCGGCGGATACGAAGTCCCAAAAGGAAGCGGTAAGACCGTAGGGTTCGCTTCAAGTTTATGGATGGGAGGATTGGATTTTTCCGGAACCCTTCATTTGGCTGCGATGACCTACCGTCAAACCGGTTCGGATTACTGGCCTGGTCCTCTTGATACTATTGCAGGAGCAACATTTCCACAAGCAGCGAATGCCTACGATAAGATTTGGAAGATCAATAAACAAGAGGTGGATGAATTCATTTACCAGTTCGCACAGGGAAACGTGCAAAGTGGAGCTTATGTACCTGACTTTGACATTATCAATTGGCCTGCTCACGGAACGTTCGGCTGTGCTGCGAACCTTGCTCCATTTGTGGATGTGAACAGTAACGGTGTTTATGAGCCGCTAACTGCAGGGGATTATCCTAAAATAAAAGGCGATCAGATGCTATATTGGATCTTCAACGATAATTTGCTCAGTCATTCTGAGACAGGCGGTGTGCCACTGAAAGTGGAAGTACGTGCTTCCGCGTATGCGTTTGCATGTCCAACTGTTTCAACAAGCGATAAGGTGATCAATTCTACAACCTATTACAATTTTCAGATCATTAATCGCAGCAACCTTGCGTACGACAGTATGTATGTTGGTTATTGGCAGGATGTTGATATTGGAACTTATAGTGATGATTATGTAAGCTGCATCCCGCAAGAGAATTTTGCAATGGCTTACAACGGTTCTTCGTTCGATCAAGTGTATGGAAACAATCCACCATTATTCACCAATACTCTCCTAAAAGCGCCTCTTGCGGTTCTGAATGATGGAGTAGATAATGACAATGATGGGTCCATTGATGAACCCGGAGAACGGGGGGGAATGGCTTCTTTTGCAACGTACAATAATGACTGGACGGCGTGTTGCGGGAACCCTTCAACAGCTCTGGAATTTTATCATTACCTGAAAGGAGAGTGGAAAGATGGAAGTCCTTATCTCTGCAATAGCAATCCCACAACCTATGCTTTTTCAGGATGGCCTTATGATATTAATGCCTGTACTGAAAATAATATCCCTAACACACCTGCTGACCGCCGCTACCTCCATGGATCAGGGCCTTATGATCTTGCTCCCGGCGACACGCTTGAATTTGACTATGCGCTTATCTTTTCCTGGGACTCAACGTTAGCGTACGGAACCATCCCTTATTATATGCAGATCCAGACGGACGTTGATAAAGTACAGAATTGGTTCAGCGCCTATACAGAACCTTCTTGTCTGCCATATAATGTAAGTGTGAGTGAAAACAAACCTGAAGAGAGTTTCATCACATTGTTTCCAAATCCTACTTCAGGAGATCTGTATGTTGCTCTGGACGGCCAGGTTGATGTTGATCGTATTTTCATTACTGATATAGCAGGAAAAATATTGTTCTGTGAAAAAAGTAAACTGAGTAGCTCGGTTCATCTCCTTCATACCAGTGAACTCGCGTCAGGTGTTTACTTTGTGACGGTCAGCGCGGATTCAGGAACAGTGGTAAAGAAATTCATCAAAAACTAACCCCTCCGATATCCATTATCCGATATCCACTATCTATTCTTACCTTTAAGGAAAGAATATTATATGGCCCTGCGCAAGCGGCTTGTTATTCTTACTTCCCTCCTGCCCTTTCTCGTCTTCTCCCAGGTACGGAATTTCCGTAACTATTCGGTAGACGATGGATTGCCATTTGTTCAGGTCTCAACCCTCCACCAGGACATAAACGGTTATCTCTGGAGCGGGGCGTATGGCGGGCTATCGAAATTTGACGGGAAAGCCTTTGTGAATTACAGTCCCAGGCACGGACTGTCGGATCATACCGTAAACGCCATCGCTTCCGGCAAGGATGGAATTGTTTGGATAGGAACAGTTGGGGGGATCAGTCGATTTGACGGAAATAAATTTACGACATATAAAATGGTCAACGGCTTGCCTGACGACCGGATCCATGCGCTTGTGGTAGATGAGAACAACCGTGTTTGGGCCGGCACAGCCGGTGGCCTGGGAGTCAGCAGCGGTAGCGGTTTTGCCGAATTCAGCGGAAATGTTGCGCTAAAAAATTCCCGTGTGCTTTCACTTCACCTTCCATTCCCGGGAACCCTTCTGGTTGGTACGGACAGGGGCTTGTTTGTTATTTCAACTTCTTCCGCTGAAGTAATGAAGCATTACAGTGTCAAAGAGGGATTGGTTGATTCGATCGTTACAGCGATCTCTTCACGCAAGGATAATTCTTTCGTAATAGGAACTCAAAACGGGATCAGTCTTCTAAAAGGGGATGTATTTACAAATATCTATGCTGCCGAAGGATTAGTGGATAATGAGATCACCTCTCTTGTAGCTGAAGAAAATGGCGCCGTCTGGATCGGAACGTTATCAGGACTTTCGCGCTTTGCAGATAATACTTTTGTGCAATATAAAACAGATAACACATTCAACGGCAACAAAGTTTATTCGCTCTACATTGACAGAGAAAAAAATCTTTGGGTGGGAACATCGAACGGGATGTACAAACACAGTGGTAGTTTGTTCACCTCCTACTCTACCTCAAGCGGATTGTCAAGCGAGTTCATCTTCCCGATCCAGCGCGGTCCGGATGGAACGCTTTGGATCGGTTCAGACAATGGATTGAATTATCTTAAAAATGGTAAGGTCGGGTACCTGAAAAAGGAAGACGGCCTTGCAGGAAATACCATCAATGATCTTGAGATCGACAACAATGGAGTCTTGTATATTGGCACAAACCAGGGATTGAGCATAGGCAAGCCCGGTTCCTTTATGAATTTCTACGGTAAAAAGGCCGGTCTTATTTCCGATTCCGTTACGGCTGTGTTGCTTGAGGAGAATGGGAAACTCTGGATGGGAGGACATAACGGAGTAACGACGTACGAGAACGGTATCATACGAAAACAACCTCTTGCCGGGGTATCATCATCCTTCGATGTCTGGATATTTTTCAAGGATTCAAAAGGAAGGATCTGGATGGGAGCATACCAGGGAGGAGTTTTCATGTACGATGGAACAACTTATCACGATATGACCGTTGAATTGAATATTCCCGCTAAATCCTTCCTGGCAATCAATGAAGATGAGGCGGGAAATATTTTCCTGGGAAGTTTGAGCGGTGTTTTTATCTGGACAGGAAAAGAGCTCTTACATCTGAATGAGACGAAAGGACTTTCCTCTGATCTGATCTATGTGCTGGGTCCGGACCAGGATCCGAACTATTTATGGATCGGCAGCAACCAGGGAATGGACAGGCTTGACCTCAAAAGCTATTTTAGTAAGAACGTCATTGCGATCGATCATTTTGGCAGAGAGGATGGTTTCATTTTCGGTGAAACGAATTCAAACGGTTACTGGAAGGATCCGGATGGAGTGATCTGGTATGGCACGGTTGGCGGGGTTATTCGATACGACCCTTCAGCGCTTCGGGAAAAAACCCTTGAGTCAATGACGCATCTTACCTCGATCCGTCTCTTCTACAACGATACTTTGCTTGCAGAAGGTTCGGAGCTTCCGCATGACGTGAACCATATTGCATTTTCATTCATTGGAATTCACTTTGCAAATCCTACGAAAGTTCAGTATCAATACAAACTTTCCGGGTTTGAGAGCGAGTGGTCGCCGGTGACAAGCATCACCACCGCAAATTTTCCAAATCTGCCCTCGGGCACGTATACGTTCATGGTTAAAAGTTCGAACGGCTACGGCGTTTGGAACAAGGAGCCTGTTTCCTTTACATTCACCATCCTCACCCCCTGGTATAAGACCTGGTGGTTTCGGGTAGCTTTGGTCGCGGCCACATTACTCTCGGTATTTTTTGTTCTGCGCTTGCGCGTTGCCCAGGTCAGGACAAGGGAACAGAATCGTACGCGGCTTGCAGCGATGGAGCTAAAAGCGCTCAGAGCCCAAATGAATCCGCATTTTATTTTCAATGCTCTGAACTCCATTCAGCATTTCATCATGCGCAGTGATGAGGGCGGCGCAGCAAAATATCTCAATAAATTTGCAAGACTTATCCGTACGATCCTTAATAATTCCGAGCGTTCACAGGTCTCGCTGGAGGAAGAGGTTGAATCGTTGAAACTATACCTCGAGCTTGAAGTATTGAGATTTGAAAACAAGTTCACCTACGAGATCAATATCAGTCCCGAGTTGAATCTCGATTTTCACGAGATCCCGACCATGCTGATACAACCCTATGTTGAGAATGCGATCCTCCACGGACTTGTCCCCGGAAAAATAAAAGGACATCTTACCATTGAGTTGAAGTCGGATGAGAACCATATTATATGTGTCATAACAGATGACGGGATCGGTCGTTCCGCATCCCGGATCATGAAGGAAAGATCCATGAAACAGCAACATCTGAGTTTCGGTATGAAGATCACACATGACAGACTTGAGTTGCTGAACAGCGTGCAAAAATCAAACCTGAGTGTGAATATCGCCGATCTTGAAAACGTTTACGGAGAATCAAAAGGAACCCAGGTAGAAATATTCATACCAATTACCTAATTTTGAAGAGCATGATAAGAACGGTTATTATTGAAGATGAAAAGAAATCGCGCGAAGTACTGATCTCGCTGGTCGAAAAGAATTGCCCTGAGCTTCAGCTTGTCGGATCGGCTGAGTCGGTGGAACAGGCGGTGGAACTGATCCGGAAGGAAAAGCCCGAACTGGTTTTCATAGATATACAACTTGCCGACGGAACAGGGTTTGATATTCTTCAGCAGGTCCAGGGCATCAATTTTGACCTGGTTTTTGCTACAGCTTTCGATCAGTATGCGATCAAGGCCATAAAATATTCAGCTATTGATTATCTTCTTAAACCGATCGACGGGGAAGAGCTGAAGCTAGCCGTTAAAAAGATCTTTGAGAAGCGCAATAATTCTTCCAATGTTGAAAATTTGAAATTCCTGATCAACAACCTAAAAAGGAGCGACGATGATTTCTCAAGGATCACCCTTCCTACAGGCAATGCGTATGAGATCGTGAATATTAAGGACATCATCCGCTGTGAAGCTTCAGAGTCTTATACTTACTTTTTTCTGACAGGCAACAGAAAGTTTCTCGTTACCTCAGGATTGAAACATTACGAAGACATTCTTCCTTCAGAAGTTTTCATCCGTGTACACCATCACCACCTTGTTAATATGGATCACGTGATCCGCTATCTGAAAGTAGACGGCGGATATGCTGTAATGAGTGATGACTCCAAAATAGAGATCTCACGGCGCAAGCGGGATGCCTTTCTGCAAAGGCTTAATAGATCCTGATTATCAGATAGTTATCTACTTTCTCTTTACCCAGGTATGAAGTGTTCGCCGAAGGCGATCTACTTCATACCAGTTATAAGATTATCCCTGCCAGTTATAAGAAACCACTTCCCAAGGCAGTAAACCCACCGTATAATTGTGTAAGGTTAATTTGTTTGTAATACAAAAAGGATATGTTTCAGAGAGCAACCATAAAAAAGATGACGGGAAGGGCAGCCTTTCATCTGGGGTTTTGGAAGCTTTCAGGAACCCGGGCTGAAAAGCCCGCGGAATTGGCCGGCCACACATGGGGATGTGGTTAACGGGCCGGCCAACCCGATCCTTTTATTTTGAATCGCCCCTATAACTTAATATAAGATACAATGAGAAAAGAATTCAGAAATGCAGGCGAAGACTCAAGGAGCCGTCGCATTGCGCTTCACGAGAGACATGCATTAAGGATCAAAGCTTTGAAAAGAGGATATGACCCTAACAAACGTTACACACACGATGGTGTTGACACCATTATCGCGTTCCTGGGATTCCTGGTAGGTGGACTTGTGTTGTACAGCGTGTTGAACGTGATCTTCTAAAGATAATGTTGCAAAGGAGCACCGGCAAAGCAGGTTCATGGGGATGTTGCTTGCTGAACCGGTTCTCCCTAGCACTATTTAAAACTCTCTCGTAAAAAACGTTTCAGTTCCTTCAGAACAGTTTCAGGCGCCTCGTAAAATCCCATGTGGCCCGAGTTCTCCAGCAGTACGCTTCTTCCTTTTTTAGCCAACATCGCCTGCTTCTTCAAAACTTCCCATGGCAGCACCTTGTCCTTTTTTCCAATAATATAAAGCACCGGGTAAGCGGCATCACTGATCACGTCAGTTGATTCCTTACGGTTCTTCATTCCCTCTAATGCGGCAATGATCGATTGGGCGCTGGCGGATGCTGCGATCTCTTTTAGGCCTGCCAGTCTCTCCTTCATTAGCGGCAGTGTTTCTTCCGCAAATAGTTTTTCCAATAACTGGAACACAAACGCCTTCTTATCCTTTTTCACTGCTTCAATCGCCCGGTCGCGATCCGCTTTTTTTTCTTCTGAATCCGCAGAAGCTGAAGAATGGAAAAGACAAAGTCCGCATATATTCCCTGCGTACTTCCTTGCCAGCGCCAGCGCAACATATCCTCCCATGCTATGCCCCACAACCGCATACCTTCTTAAACCGAGAGTGTCCATTACGCTTTTTACGAGGTCTGCCATTATTTCCATGCTATGCACATAACCAAGGCAATGAGTTTCCCCAAAACCAGGGAGGTCCATGGCGATGACGCGATAACTTTTAGAAAGCTTTTTAGATACTTCTTCCCAGATCTTCAGCGATTCCGGGAAACCATGAATGAATACCACTGCTCTTCCCTCCCCTTCATCGGAAAAACGGACAGGTGTTCCCCGGAAGTCCGCAAACTTCAGCATCTTTATTTTACCTGTTCATCAATTCCTCTATTTCCTCTGCTTCTATTGGTATCCGTTTCATCAGATCATCAGGTCCTTTTTTCGTGACAACAATATCGTTCTCAAGCCTGATTCCCAATTTTTCCTTCGGGATATAAATGCCGGGTTCACATGTGAATACCATTCCCTCTTCAAATTTTCGGTACCGACTTGCCACATCGTGTACATCCAGGCCCAGGTGATGAGAAGTTCCGTGCATGAAATATTTTCGGTAAGCCGGATTAGCCGGATCTTGCTTTTTGACGTCCGAACTTTTCAAGAGGTTCAGATCCACCAGTTGTTCGGTCATTAGTTCACCGACGGCTTTGTGATAATCTTCAATATTATTTCCGACCCTGAGCAGTTTTGTTGCTCCACGCATGACCTTCAGTACAGCATTGTAAACGGATCTCTGGCGCTTCGTAAATTTTCCGCTCACAGGAACACATCTTGTAAGGTCGGAAGCATAGTTAGCATATTCCGCCGCAACATCCAACAAGATCACTTCTCCGGCCTTACATTGCCTGTTGTTATCGGTGTAATGTAAGACACAAGCGCTTGCTCCGGAGGCGATGATCGGTCCATAAGCAAATCCTTTCGAACGGTTCCTGATAAATTCGTGGGAAAGCTCAGCTTCGATCTCATATTCATGGACTCCCGGTTTAATAAAACCCAGTAATCTTCTGAACCCTTTTTCGGTGATGTTACATGCCTTTTGAATGAGGTCGATCTCCGTTTTGGATTTTACCGCCCTCAGGTGATGCATCAATGGAGCAGAACGAATGTAAGAATGCAGCGGGTATCTTTCAAGGCACTGTTTAATGAATCTTGCATCGCGGGTTTGAACTTCTGTGTTTGCGCGACTGTGCTCATTCGTATTAAGATAAACATGATCGCATTCTCCCATCAGCGTATTGAAGATGATATTGAATTGCGAAAGCCACATGATCGTTTTGATGCCCGAGGCTTTTGCAGCTTCAGCCTTCGAATACTTATGTCCTTCCCAGATCGCTATAAGTTCACTCGTCTCCTTGAGGAAAAGAATCTCCCTGTGCGCAGGATTTTTTGAGCCGGGATAAATGAGCAGGATGCTTTCTTCCTGGTCGATCCCGCACAGGTAAAAAAGATCCGTATTCTGTGAGAATCCCATATGCCCGTCGGCATTCGTAGGCATAATATCGTTCGAATTAAAGACGGCAAGCGCATTGGATTTCATGACCTTTGCAAAACATTTGCGGTTATCTGAGAAAAGCGAGGAAGAGATAGGGGCGTATTTCATGATGCTTTATTTCTTCTTGTAAAAGTACGGAAAGGGAAGAAAGGACCGATATGAAACGAGGGCAGACTGTAATAATTCGAATTCGTCTATTTTTTACTTTTATCCAGCGCCTGCCCGATATCAGCAATGATATCATCTGCATGCTCAAGTCCGACTGAAATACGGACAAGGCCGGGTGTGATCCCGACAGCTTGCCTTTCCTCTTCCGTGAGTTTTGCATGCGTTGTGCTGGCCGGATGAGTAGCGATGGTCCGTGTATCGCCCAAATTGGCAGTTAGTGATGCCATTTTGAGGCTATCAAGAAATCTTTTACCGGCTTTCAAGCCCCCTTTCAATGTAAAGCTAACGATCCCTCCGCCTGCGCTCATTTGTTTTTTTGCGATCTTAAATTGCGGATGTCCTTTCAGATAAGGATACTTTACAAGCTCAACGTCTTCCCTGAACTCAAGCCATTCTGCCAATTTTAGCGCATTTTTCGAATGCCGCTCCATTCTGACATCAAGTGTTTCGAGGCTCTTTGATAATACCCAGGCATTGAAAGGAGACAGGGCCGGACCGGTGGCGCGGCAAAACAAACGGATCTCTTTGATAAGTTCCTTCCTTCCAACAACCACTCCACCCATTACCCTTCCTTGTCCGTCAATGAATTTGGTTGCGCTATGGGTAACAAGATCGGCTCCGTATCCTGCAGGCTGCTGCAATACGGGTGTCGCAAAACAATTATCCACATTCAACAGCACTTTATGTTTCTTTGCAACCTTCCCGATAAGTTCAAGATCAATGATATCCAGCCCGGGGTTTGTCGGAGTTTCAACGAAGATCATTTTAGTGTTCTTCTTTATCAGTTTCTCAATGGTCTCGGGCTTATTGATGTCGAAATAAGAATGTTCAATTCCCCACTTGGGAAAATATTTTGTGATGATCGTATGGGTCGCGCCAAATACGGAACTTGCGGAAAGCAGGTGATCGCCTTTGCCTAAAAAAGTAATGATGCTTGCAAAGATGGCTGCCATTCCTGAAGCGGTTGCGAAACCGTCCTCCGCTCCTTCGAGAGCGCACATTTTTTCTTCGAATTCCCTGACGTTAGGATTGGAAAAACGGGAATAAATATTAGCCTCCGTTTCGTCAGCAAAAGCAGCGCGCATTTCCTCCTGCGTATCAAACGTAAAGCTGGAGGTAATGAACAAGGGAGTGGAGTGCTCCTTTTGCTTCGTCTTAGTGACTTGTATCCTGACAGCTTTCGTTTCTTTCTTGCTCATTTGGTAAAAATATACAATTCCTATTCATTCACTTTTACTTCCCAGGTGATCTTTGCCCCTGCTTTTTCCAGGGTAGCAGACACAGAGCAATACTTGGTCATGGACAGATCAACAGCCCTAACCGCTTTCTCTTTTTCAATTTTTCCTTTCAGTTTGAAAACGACATGAACCTGTTCCCACAGGGCCGGCTCTACGCCTTTTTGTCTCTCACCGTCCACTTCAATTGAAAAAGAATCTACCTCCTGCTTTTGTTTCTTCAGAATGAGTCCGATATCGATCGCGCTGCAACCTCCGATCCCGGCCAGGAGAAGCTGCATGGGACGGAGTCCTTTGTTCTCTCCACCAATATCCTTCGTCCCGTCGAGCTGAAGCGTGGCGCCATCTTCATTCCTCGCCTCAAAATGAAAAGCTTTGTTTAGTCTGTTAAGCGTGATCTTCATTTTAATAATTTTCGGTAAAGATACCTACATTTGACATCTCGCAATGCAAGCTGAACGATTTCACTCTAATGATCCTTTTCTACTTGAATCCGGCAGGTCCTTGCCGGGTATTGATATTGCTTATCACACCTGCGGAACGTTGAACGGCAAGGCTGACAATGTCGCCTGGATCTGCCATGCGTTGACAGCAAACAGTGATGCTGCGGATTGGTGGAGCGGGATCGTAGGAAAAGGAAAAGCTTTTGACCCGGAAAAATATTTTATTGTCTGCGCGAATATCATCGGATCCTGTTATGGAAGCAGCGGTCCGCATTCTTTGGATCCGTCAAACGGTCAAAAATATTATGGCTCATTCCCGTTGATCACGATCCGGGATATGGTAAACGCTCATATTCTCCTGAGAAAGCATCTTGGAATAAAAAAGATCGCTGTTGCTGCGGGCGGATCCATGGGAGCTTACCAGGCGCTTGAGTGGAGTTTGATGGAACCGGGGGTCATTGAAAAGATGGTCCTTACAACAACCTGTGCGAAAGAAACTGCCTGGGGAATTGCCATTCATACAGCGCAGCGTTTGGCGATCGAGGCGGACCCAACCTGGAAAGACAAGACCGACAATGCCGGAGCTAAGGGTTTAAAAGCCGCTCGTGCCATCGGGATGCTGACTTACAGGAATTATACTGCCTTTCAAAAGACACAGACCGACGAGGACCAGAATAAAACAGATAACTTCAAAGCAACTTCCTATATCAGCTATCAGGGAGACAAACTGGTGAAACGATTTAACGCGCAATCCTATTGGCTGCTCACGAAGGCCATGGACAGTCATAACCTTTCCCGTGGAAGAGGTAAAATGGAAGAGGTTCTTTCTTCAATAAAAACACCTGCGATTGTTGTAGGAATATCGTCTGACCTTTTATGCCCGCTGCCTGAGCAAAGATACCTTGCAACTCATCTTGGAAAAGCTTCTTTTGAAGCGATCGAATCTCCATATGGTCATGATGGGTTTTTGGTTGAAAGCGAGAAGTTGAATGAGCTCCTTATCAAATTCCTGTAAAGGAATACTATTTTCGCTTCGGATAATTGAATGCCAGCGATGTCAATACCGGCACAAAGAAAATTCCTACTGTTATCACTGAAAACCATATATCCGCATCGTGGCTTTCGATCGCAAGCGAAAAGGAATCTTTGGGATAATAATGCGAATAAAGTGACACCAATAATTTTAGCCCGAGCAGTCCCACCACAGCAAAAGCCGCAACGCCCAGGAAAGGAAATTTTTCCATCAGGTTCACAAATGACTGCGCAACAAATCGCATGGCCAGTATCCCGATGAAAACTCCTGTGCAGATCAGCCAGATGTTGTCCGTATAAGCAACTGCTGCGAGAACATTGTCAATAGAGAAAGCAAGGTCCATTACTTCAACGAGAAATACGGTTGCCCAGAACTGCCCGAACATTCCAAGCGTGTATTTATAAAGGAAGTTCTCCTTCTTATTCAGCGTATCGTCCTCGGTTTTTGGTGTGGCGCGACTTTTGAAAAAATCGAAACAGAGGTACAATAAGTATAGCCCGCCGACAGGTTTCAGCCACCAGATCTCCACCAGCCAGGCGGCAAACAACAAGCAAATTCCCCGGAAAACATAGGCCCCTATGATCCCGTATTTGAGCGCTTTCCCACGTTTTTCTTTGGGAAGGTCCATGACCATTGTTGCAAGAACAGCTGCATTATCAACAGAAAGCAGGCTCTCGATCAGGATCAGGTTCAGAATGATGAAAATGCCGGCTGTCGGGTCCTCGCCGAGGAAAGTGTGAATGAAATCTGCAAATACCATTGGTTTGCAAAGCTACATAAATCGGGCTTTGGCAACTGAATGGATTATCATATCTTAGTGTGCTTATAACCTACCTATGAAAACATTTACCACTTTTATTTTCATTCTGACTTCCGGTTTCTGGTCGCTGACCTCTGCTCAGTTCACAAACATCCAGATCGATCCTTCTAACACTTATGGAGAAACCTCTATCCTTGTCAATCCGAAAAACACAAATCAACTTGTTGCCGGTTGCAATATTTCCAATGTGTACTATTCCAGTAATGGAGGACTTAACTGGACTACTATAAACCTTACCTCAACCTGGGGAAACCAGGGAGATCCGTGTGCTGCTGTGGATACAAATGGTAACTGGTATTTTTCTCACCTTAATCCTTCACAAGACAGGATCGTAGTTGCAAAATCAACCAATGGAGGAGCAACGTGGCCTACAGAAAGTTTCACCGGTCTCACAACAAAAGACACGGATAAAGAATGGATCCTTGTGGATTGGTCGCCAAACTCACCTTATAAAAATGACCTTTATTGTACCTGGGCGGAAATGGATGCGTATTCAAGTAATTCTCCACTGGACAGTTCCAGGATATTTCTTTCAAAATCCATGGATGATGGCGCAACCTGGACATCTCCGTCAATAGTAAGTGTAACACAGGCTAATTGCGGTACCAATGCCATCAAAGGTTCTGTTCCGGCTATCGGCCCAAACGGAGAAGTATATGTTACCTGGTGCGGACTCGGCGTTTCATTTCAGAAATCAGTTGATGGAGGACAAACGTGGATGATGAGTGATCTCATCGTGGACTCGCAGGTTCCGTTCTGGTATTTTACAGTTCCGGGATTCACCTATGGAACCGGCTTCCCCGGGATCGCGTGTGATGTAAGCGGTGGACCAAATAATGGGAATATCTATATTACCTGGTGCGACCAAAGGAACGGAGTTAACAATACGGATATCTTCCTGGCGCGATCAACGAATGGAGGAAACACCTGGAGTACCATTCGTGTGAACAACGATGTTACCGTAACCCACCAATCGCATCCCTGGGTAACAGTAGATCAGACCAATGGAAATGTTTATCTCTCATTTTATGACCGTCGCGATTTTCCTTCCGGAAACAATACCCATGTTTATCTTGCTTATTCAACCGACGGTGGTCAGTCTTTTTATAACCAACGTGTGACACAGAATTTCTTTACTCCAAACAGCGTTTGGTGCGACTATAATAACATCACCGCACATGCAGATAAGATCTGGCCTATCTGGACCGGCGCCTCAGCGAGTGTCTGGACCTCGATCATTACCTTTAATTTGCTTGGCGAAAATGAGATCGTACAGGAAACTCCAAAGCTCTTCCAGAACTACCCGAATCCCTTCAACACCCATACTTTCTTTGATTTCAGCCTGCCCGCCCCGGGAAAAGCGAGCATGATCATTTCAGATGTTTTAGGTCGGGAAATTGCTGTAATTTTTAAGGATGTTGCCTTTGATACTGGTATACAACATGCTGAAATTCAATCTGATAAACTCGGATTGAAGCCAGGTATCTATTTCTGTGAACTTAGCACTCCGTACGGATCAGATACGCGTAAGATCCAGGTGATCGATTAAAATAATCACATATTATTTGGTCAGATGACCTAAAGGGCTTTACATTTGCCCCCACGAAAAAGAAATGAATAGCAAACTTATCTATACCCGGGTTACTGCAGTCAACATGATGTGTTGCTGTATGTGTACTGCCTGACGGTATGGAAAAGTATTGCTGAGAACATAGCATTCTAAAAAGCAAAAGGCTTTTCCATCACGGGGAAGCCTTTTTTTATTCCCCCTGCTGAAACAATAAAACACAAAACATTAAACAATAAATAAAAAGTATGTTAAGTTTTCAGACAGAATTAGAGAATTCACTGGTGGAAAAGGACATTATTGATCTTGAAAAAAAGATCCGGCAGTTTCATGAAGGAACGATCGATCCTGAAAAATTCCGTTCGCTTCGGTTAGCACGAGGCGTGTATGGTCAGCGACAACAGGGCGTTCAAATGGTGCGGATCAAATTGCCCTTTGGTAAGATGACAACACAACAACTTAAGCGGATCGCAGATATTTCCGACGAATACTCGAACGGTAATCTCCATTTAACAACCCGACAGGATATTCAGATCCATTACGTAATCCTGGATCGCACCCCGGAACTTTGGGCAAAGCTTGAACAGGACGATATCACTTTACGCGAAGCCTGCGGGAATACGGTAAGAAATGTAACAGCCTCCGCAGAGGCGGGAATAGACCCGAAAGAACCATTCGATGTCTCGCCGTACGCCAAAGCAGTTTTTGAATTCTTTTTGCGCAAGCCGTTTGGACAGGAGTTAGGAAGAAAGTTCAAGATCTCCTTTTCATCGAACGATGAAGATAACGCGTTCAGTTACATACATGATATCGGATTCATCCCCAAGGTGAAGATCATTAACGGATCCCTGAAGCGTGGTTTCAAAGTTTTGATAGGAGGAGGGCTAGGCGCGCAACCTTACCTTGCCCAAACAGCTTTCGAATTTCTCGAAGAAGACAGGATCATTCCCTTCATTGAATCAACGATCCGTGTGTTTGACAGGCATGGTGAACGAAACAACCGCCATAAGGCAAGATTCAAATACCTGCTTGGGCAAATAGGCATCGTAAAATTCATGGAGCTGATCGATGAAGAGAGAGCCACCCTCGAATTCACAGAAATCTCAATTAAAAAAGATCCTTACACTTCCGCAGGATTTCCTGTTCAGAAAAACGCTAACTCTTTTAAAACTGCGGGTGACCCTGTTTACGGAGAATGGCTTCAGACAAACGTGTTTGAACAAAAACAGAAAGGATATTTCGGCGTTTACGTGAAAGTACAGCTTGGAAATATTCATAGCTCCGTTTCGAGAAAACTTGCTGATGTTGCGGAGCGCTATGCGGCAAACGACGTCCGTATCACCGTTAACCAGGGGCTGTTGCTGAAATTTGTAAGAAAAGATTCCTTAACGGTATTGTATGAGGAATTAAAGACGCTAGGATTATCCGCATCAGGTTTCAACAGTACGCTCGACATCACTGCATGCCCCGGCACCGATACTTGTAACCTGGGTATCACAAGTTCCACAGGGATCACAAAAGTGCTGGAGAAAGTCCTTGCGGAAGAATATCCCGAACTTGCCTATGAACGAAATCTCAGCATTAAGATCAGCGGTTGCATGAATTCCTGCGGGCAACATGGTCTTGCACAGATCGGATTCCATGGCAGTTCCATCAAAAATGGCAATTCCGTTGTTCCGGCCTTACAACTATCACTTGGCGGCGGGACGCTTGGAGACGGGAAAGGCCGGATCGGTGAAAAGATAATTAAGTTTCCGGCTAAAAGAGGTCCGGCAGTAGTTCGGGCCCTGCTGGATGATTTTCATACAAACGCCTCTGAAGACGAATACTTCAATAGCTATTACGACCGGGTTGGAAAGGATCACTTTTATCGCCTTCTCAAACCCTATGCTGATACCAACATTAGCATAGATGAATTGATCGACTGGGGACAGGAAGAAAAGTTCAAGCCACTGATCGGTGTGGGAGAATGCGCGGGTGTGCAGATCGATCTTGTTCAGACCTTGTTCTTTGAAGCGGATGAAAAACTCTTGTTTGCCAGGGAGTCATTCGATGCCGGCGCGTACGCAGATGGTATCTATCACGCGTACTCTGCTTTCGTGCACGCTTCCAAAGGATCGCTGCTTACCAAAGGTTTTCACGCGAACGCCCAGTCGCAGGTCATTCATGAATTTGAGAAGCAATTCATCTTAAGCGGCGAGGTATCCTTTGCGGGTTCGTTCAGTGAGATCGTATTAGGAATAAACAAGAATAAGCCAACACATGAATTTGCGAGCGCGTACATCAACGCCTCGGAACAGTTTTTAAGTGAGATAAAAAACTATCATTCAACAATAAACGAAATTCAAAAAGTATTATCATGACAACAAATAAGAACATCAAACCCAAATTATCCGTAATTGGTGCCGGTCCCGGAGATCCGGATTTGATAACGGTCAAGGCCATCAAAGCGCTTTCTTCCGCGGATATCGTACTATACGATGCCCTCGTCAACGCGGAGCTTCTCAACTATGTTTCGCGCGATGTGAAACGGATCTACGTCGGGAAGAGGGATCATAGGCATACATACACGCAGGAACAGATCAATTCGCTGATTGTGGATCTTGCTTTCGGCTACGGTCATGTCGTGCGGCTCAAAGGCGGGGATCCTTTTGTATTCGGTCGCGGACAGGAAGAGATCCTGCATGCAGAAAGTTTCAATATTGAAACAGCCTATATCCCCGGTATATCCAGTTCAATAGGAGTGGCCGGGCTGGCGGGTATTCCTGTGACGCAGCGCGGAGTAAGTGAAAGTTTCTGGGTGATCACCGGCACGACCCGGAAAAATGAACTTTCTGCAGATGTGTGGAAAGCGGCCCAAACGAATGCGACCGTTGTGATCCTGATGGGGCTGAATAAGCTTGATGAGATCGTGAACGTTTTCAAGGGGTTCGGAAAGAAGGACACTCCTGTGGCAGTGATACAAAACGGCACGCTTTTAACTGAAAATATCGCAATTGGGAACATTGATACTATTTCGGAGGAGGTTAATAAATCCGGTGTCGGCTCTCCTGCCATTATTGTGGTAGGCGAGGTTGTCTGGAACCATCCAAAACTCAGGGATTTACAGACGAATCTCAGCTTAAATGGCTCAGCCTTACCTGTTGTTTCTGCGTCAAATAAGGTACTTTTGCAACCCATTCTATATAGCTGAATAATTGGAATCGCCCGGTACAAATAAATTATTTCCTGTCTTTCTCAAATTTGAGAATTTCCATCTGCTTATTGTTGGAGGTGGAAATGTTGCGTTTGAAAAATTGCAGGCGGTTTTGAACAACAGTCCCGGAACTGCGATCACCCTTGTTGCGAGAATGATATCAGAAGATGTGCGCGGCCTGGCAGCAATTCATCCGAAGATCACGCTTTTTGAGAAAGAATACTCCGTTGCCGATCTGGATCAGAAAGATTTTTTGATCGTTGCAATTGGAGACATCGCAACAGCCGAAAAGATCAGAAAGGATGCCGTGGAGCGAAAGATCCTTACTAACGTTGCTGACAAACCGGAGCTCTGTGATTTTTACCTCGGATCCATTGTTCGTAAGGGTGATCTTAAGATTGCGATAAGCACCAATGGAAAATCGCCTACGATGGCGAAGAGAGTAAGAGAAGTGCTGGAAGATTCATTTCCTGATGAAACTCAAAATGTGCTTGATAATCTTTCTACCATCCGGGAAAAGCTGAACGGAAGTTTTTCAGAAAAGGTTAAGACGCTTAATGAGATCACTTCAACGCTGGTTGCCGAGAACAACCTGGCATCTATTCGACCTCACCACGTTGTAGAAAAAGAGCTGAAGCCTAAATATAAACAGTTAAAGTACTGGCTTGTCTATTCCTTCTCTGCTCTGGCCCTGATGATCGTAGGTCATATCCTGTTCTCATTTCTTCCCATTTCAGAGCTTGGAACATACATTGGAGATGCCGCTTCAAAGCTTGATAAGACGATCCTGATATTTGTGGCGGGCGGATTTCTTGCCCAAATGGTTGACGGCGCCCTGGGAATGGCGTATGGCGTTACCGCAACAACCTTCCTGCTTTCATTTGGGATCCCTCCCGCAGCCGCAAGTGCCAGTGTGCATGCCTCTGAGATCTTTACAACCGGCGCTTCAGGGTTGATGCATCTTCGATTCAAAAATGTAAACACCAAATTATTCCGGAGTCTGCTTATACCGGGTATACTCGGAGCCATCCTAGGTGCATATATCTTATCCTCTCTTGGAGATTACAATGACTATATAAAGCCATTCATTGCAATTTATACTTTGATCCTCGGGTTGATCATCATTGTGAAAGCAATAAGAAAATTAAAAAAGAAAAAAAAAATCAAACACGTTGGCCGTCTTGCCTTCGCGGGAGCGTTTCTTGATTCAATCGGAGGGGGAGGCTGGGGTCCCATCGTTTCCTCAACACTTATCGCACGAGGAAGATCCTGGCGTTACACGATCGGCTCTGTTAACCTGGCAGAGTTTTTCGTTACACTTGCCAGCACCGCAACTTTCTTTGCGGTAATAGGAATTCATTATTGGTACATTATAGCCGGCCTTGTAATTGGAGGGATGATCGCGGCTCCTTTTGCAGCATTCCTCGTGTCGCGGATACCTGTTCGTGCAGGATTGATATTGGTTGGCGTGGTTGTTATTGTCGTTAGCATCCGAATACTTGTTATGAGCATATGGTAAAAGATATCAATATATTGAACAAGCGTTATGGTGGACTTGCTCCTACAGAAAGATTTAAGGAGTTATTTCGGGATTTTAAGGATGTGCTGTTTACTTCGTCCTTCGGAACTACTGCGGCCGTTTCTCTACACATGCTCCATAAAGCAAAACCGGGAACGGAGATTTTTTTCCTTGACACTACCTATCACTTCACTGAAACGCTTGTTTACAAGGATATTCTTACGCGACTTTTAAACCTTAACGTTACCGCATTGAAGGGGGAGGAACTCAGAAATAAATTTACGCTGGCTGATGAGACCTGGAAAAAAGATCCGGACCTCTGCTGTTCCATCAACAAAGTTGAACCCCTTGGACTTATCAAACCAGCCTACGAGGTTTGGGTAAGCGGACTGATGGGAACACAAAATCAAAACAGGAAGGAATTGAATATATTCGAAGAGAAGAATGGAATGCTAAAATTTTATCCGTTGATCGATCTTTCAGAAGATAAAGCGTATCAGTACATGAAGTTGCATTTTTTACCACGACATCCTTTACATGATAAAGGCTATAATTCCGTAGGCTGCATACATTGTACGGTTGCGGGGAAAGCAAGAGAAGGACGATGGGTTGATAAGTCAAAGACGGAATGCGGGTTACACAACTAATATGATAATGTGATAATGTGATAATTAAAAATGTCGATTATGAGTAAGGATAAAATTTCAATTGGACTATTCGGATTTGGGTGCGTAGGGCAAGGACTGTATGATGTGTTGAATCATTCGCAGGGTCTGAAAGCTACAATCGACAAGATCTGTGTTAAGCATAAAGATAAAAAGCGTAAGATCGATATGTCGTATTTTACTTATGACCAGGATGATATCCTGAAGCAAAACAAATATGATGTTATCGTTGAACTTATTGATAATTCTGACGAGGCTTTTCGAATTGTGAAAGAGGCCATGGAAAACGGTGTAAGCGTGGTGACTGCCAATAAAAAGATGCTCGCGGAGAATTTCGAGGAGTTGTATAAACTACAGGAGAAACACAAAGTCGCCCTCATTTACGAAGGCAGCGCCGGAGGTTCCATTCCGATCATCCGGAATCTTGAAGAGTATTACGACAACGAGCTGCTCACCAGCATCAGCGGAATTCTCAACGGTACATGTAATTACATCCTCACACGCATGGAGTTGGAGAACAAAGAGTATGAGGTGATCCTGAAAGATGCGCAGTCGAATGGATTTGCAGAAAGTGATCCCTGGCTTGATGTAGCCGGTTTTGACACGAAATACAAACTCACCCTGCTCGCGGTACATTCTTTCGGGCTTGTCCTTAGGCCGGAGCAAGTGCTGAATCTCGGGATTCAAAACGTATCATTTGACGATATCATTTACGCGCGTGAGAAAGGGTTACGGATCAAACTACTGGCGAGGGCGCACAAGGAAGGGAATAAATTCCGCGTTTATGCTCTTCCTCATTTTATTGGCAAAGACAGTGAATTATATAATGTTCTGTATGAATACAACGGAGTTGAAGTGGAGGGCGCTTTCTCATGTAAACAAACATTCGTTGGAAAAGGCGCCGGCTCACATCCTACAGGCAGCGCAGTGCTTTCTGATATCTCAGCGCTTACGTATGATTATAGATACGCCTATAAAAAACTGAAAAGTATTCGAAAAAAGCTGAACGGGAATTATAATGCGGAGGATCTGCTTGATACGGATTTCACGATCAAATTATATATCCGTTTCAGTGATAAAGCGCAATTAAACGATCTTGACATCGTCTCAATCGAAGAAGAATATAAATCCTCCCGCACAAACTTTATCATTGCGAATGTGAAGTTCCGGTCCTTGTTCAACATCTACAACAAGAAAGACAACAAGCTTTTTGTGTGCGCAGTTTAAGATGGTTTTAAGAAAGCTGTTTTGCCTTATAGTTTAGGGCATATATATGGCTGAAAATTAGCATTCTCCGTTATTTAAGATGGGTTGGAATGGTTTTAATATACTTTGACTGCTTTATGAAATAAAGTCGGACCTTTGTAAAGGTTTCTCGCAGATTTCCGCTGATTAAGAGCGCAGATTTACGCAGATAAACGTCTTTATGCTTGAAAATGATATCTCCTATAAGATTCGTGGTGCTGCTTTTGAAGTGAACTCTTCCCTTGGACCAGGATTGCTTGAGTCGGTTTATGAAAACGCGCTTGCCTGTGAATTGCGACATATGGGTTTGGCTGTTCGGAGCCAGGTTGGGTTACCCGCATCCTACAAAGAGATCCGAATGGATCTCGGCTTCAGAATTGACCTGCTTGTAAACGAATTAGTAGTGGTAGAAATAAAATCTGTTGAACAATTGACGGATGTTCATCACAAACAACTCCTGACCTATCTTAAGCTATCAAACAAACGACTTGGTCTTCTGATAAATTTCAACTCATCCAGTCTTAACCATTCACTTGTAAGAATTGCAAACGGGCTTTGATCTCATCTGCGATAATCTGCGGAACATCCGCGTGAATCTGCGAGAACCCGTTTCCTAGATCTTTATCCCCATAACCAGAATATCATCTACTTGTTCTAATTTTCCACGCCACTCTTCAATGTTACGATCGAGAAGGGCTTTTTGATCGGCCATAGAAAGATTTTGAACATCCAGCAACAAGTTCTTGAATTGATTGTACTTGTATTTTTTCCCATTCGGCCCGCCGAACTGATCAGCGTAACCATCTGAGAACAGGTATACCGTGTCCCCTTTCTCAAGTTTGAAGACTTGTGAGCCATATTTCCTGTTGGGTTCGTCTGCATAACTTCCAATGGAGATCTTATCCGGCGACAGCTCATTCAGATTAGCGCCCCTTAAAATGTAAACCGGATTGTAGGCGCCTGAATACATAAGTTCCTTCCTGGAGAAATTGATATTCACGATGGAGATATCCATACCATCTCGTAATGTATCCTCATCCACCGCAGGTTTCATTGTCTCACTCAATCCCTGGTTTAACTTGTTCAGGATCTCCGCCGTGTCAATATTCTGCATGCCTTCAATAGCTTTATTCAGTAAGTTATATCCGACAATACTCATGAAAGCGCCGGGAACACCGTGACCCGTGCAATCTACCGATGCAATGAGCACATTATTTCCCTGCTGGTGCATCCAGTAAAAATCCCCGCTTACGATGTCCTTAGGCTTATAAAGAATGAAGAATTCAGAAACAAATTTTCTTATCGTCTTCTCCGGTGGCAAAATATTCTCCTGGATCCGTTTGGCGTATTTAATAGAATCCGTGATGTCCTTATTCTTCTCGGCAAGTTCCTCGTTCTTATAGGCAAGTTCGATGGTGCGCTGATCGACCATTGATTCCAGTCTCATCTTATCCGCGCGGAGTTTGCTCACGCGAAGTCTGTCGACCGTTAGTAATAGCAAAAGGGAAACTACTCCGCACAGGAAATAGAACCATTTTGTTTTGTAGAAAGGCGGGGTGATTGTAAACTTATATTCCGCCGGAACTGAACTCCAGAGATCGTCGTTATTTGAGGCCTTGACAAGAAATGTAAAATCTCCCGGTGGAAGGTTTGCGTATGTAGCCTCATTTCTTTTTATGACAGGCGACCATTTTTCATCAAATCCTTCCAGCTTGAACATATACTTCACTTTTTGTGGATTGGTCAGGCTGATCCCGGTGAAACGGAATGTCAGGTGGTTCAGGTCATAAGAGAATGTGTTATCAACAGGAAACAACGTGTCCTTAAGAAAGACCTGAAGCCCGCTAATTGATGTAAGCGGTTCCGTTCTGTTCATTTTATCTTCTAATGGATCGAATTTGACAGCCCCGACAATTGTACCAAACCAGATCTTGTTGCCCTTGTCAATACAGATCGCATTCGGGTTGGTCTCAACTCCGAAAAACCCTTCGTCCTTTCCGTAATGCCTGAACGTAAATTTATTGGCGTCGAAGCGATCGATCCCGTTCGTAGTACCGATCCAGATCCGGTTTTCCTCGTCAGCAACGATCGCGTAAGGAGAAGGCGAGCTTAGGCCGTGTTCCACATTATAATTAATGAATTCGGTACCGTTGAATTTATACAATCCTCCGCCATAGGATCCAAACCATAGATTCCCGTGCTTGTCTTCGTCAATGCACAGTATGAACCGGTGTTTAATGCCCGTGGTCTCGTCGTATTTTTTAAAACTTGATCCGTCATAAGCCGTCAAGTAGCCGCCCAGCGCTCCGAACCACAGAATTCCTTTGCTATCCTTGAATATGCGGTAAATGTTGTTTCCGCCGAGACCGTCATCAATCGTATAATTCCTGAAAGCCCCGCTTGTCTTATCGTATCGTGACGCTCCGTATCGCGTTCCGAACCAAACATTTCCGTACTTATCGTCAGAAATAGTATAAACAGAAGTCTCTGCAAGGTCGTTCTCGTTATTGTTCATCGATTGCAATCGGTTTGCGCCTTTTTTCAACCTGGAAACGCCACCGAAGCCACAGCCAAACCACATGTCACCTTCAGCGTCTTCAAACATAGAAAGTACAGCATTCCCGGTTAGGCCATCGTTTGTTGTAAAATTTTTAACGGTATACCTTGCCGCATACTGCTCATTAAATGTGACGGAGATCCGCGAGACACCCCTATTTGTTCCCAACCAGATATTACCGGCTTTATCACACAGGACCGACCATACAAGATTATTTGTCATACCATCGGCTTCATCAAATATCTGGAAGCGTTCTCCGCGGAATTGATTCAGGCCGACATCCGTTCCTATCCATACATTGCCTTCCCTGTCCTGCAGGATGGCATTTGCATTGTAAAAATTCAGCCCTTGTTTAGTATTGTAGGTTTTTAGCTTACTCTTTTTCCAGTTTCCTTCCGATGATGCCGCAATGTACGTGACACCACCACCATGCGTACCGATCCAGACGTTTCCGTTGATGTCGGAATAGATCGTTTGTACATTATCCGAGCCCAGGCCGTTTTCCTGAGTGATCTGCGTGATGTTGCCGGCTTGTTTTTCGATGGAGGATGGATTAACATCGCCCTTTAGTCTCAGAATAAAGACTCCTGCATCTGCCGTGCCTATCCAGATCTCGTTCTCATTTACCATTGCCAGGCAGGTAACTTTATCGCTGGTAAGAGCCCCGTTCGCAGTGTTGAGATATCCGTAGGAAGAAGGTGAGGTAATATCGGCGCCGGAAGTGTAAACGGATACTCCTTTGTCAGATCCTATCCAAACATTATCATTTTTGTCGCGAAGCAATGCGGTAGTATTATCGCTGCTGATCCCTTCCTTCGTGGTAAGTGAGATCATTTTGTTAGCAACGGGATTGAATTTATAGATTCCGGCGCCCTCCGTAGCCAGCCAGATGCTTCCGTCATCATCTTCAATGATATCGTTGATGCTTTTGAATTTTGTGTACAATTCAACATTAAGATTGATGAATCGCTTTAATTCTTTATTATACATGGTCACACCACCTCCCCAGTGACCGAACCATAAATTCCCGCTGTTGTCCTTGTAGCTGGAAGTAACCCAGTCTTCGGCCATACTATCCTTCTTTGTATAAGAGACAAAACCCAGCCCGTTGTATTTGGATAAGCCACCAAGTGTGCCGATCCAGAGGTTCCCGTCATCATCCTGCATGATGGTTTGAACCTGTGATTGCACGAGTCCGTTCTCCGCGCCGAACTGTATGAAACTTGTTGTTTGCGCATACAGGGCGCCGCCGGATAAGACCAGCCATGCCGCGAGATGCAGGAAATGTCTTCGCAGGAAAGGTTTCATATTGTTCATTTTAAGTTCTTGTATTTAAGTAATTCCGCAATAAATGTTTTTCGGTCGATCTCAGTATCGTCCAGGTAAAAATATTCGGCGTCCCATGTGTATGTCTCTTTTTTCAAGACGCACTTCTTAGCGCCAATGCTTATCGTAATGGTGGTCGTCAAAGAGAAAAAGCCTTCCTTCTTCTCTATGATGATCTTTGGCACCGGGGGGGCTTTATATTCCAACGGATCCTTGCTTCCATTCGTATTTTCTATCTTGATCATCCTCTCCACCTGGGCGGCAGTTTTAATGATCCCGCTTTCCATGATGAACTTCTCTTTTTTCGCCAGGTCATTCTTTTTCCTTATGTCTTCGATCTCTTTGCTTATCGCGTCCAGTTCTGCTTTAAGCTCCTGCTCCCTCTTCATCCTCTCTGACACTGCGCTTGCGTCAGTTTCCGCTTTCTTCTTTAACATCTGGCTTTCTTTCATGCGCTTTTCATTCTCCGCGACCATGATCAACAGTTCATTCTTGTACTGAGTTGCAATGGCTTCGTTCTTTTTTTTGATCTTTTCTTTGATCTCTTTTTCCTGTTTCAACTTGATCTCCTCGCTTACGTCTTCATTCTTTGTTTTTTCCAGTTCTTCCTCGAGTTTTCTCTGTTCCTCCAAAAGGAGTTTTTGCTTTGCGAGCTTATCTTTCTGTTCCTTTTCAAATTTTTCTCTCTCTTCCTTTTCTTTTTGCAATTGCTGCTTCAGAACCAGCTCCTTCTCCTTCAGTTCTTTCTCCTTTTGTTCTCGTTCAAGTCTTTCTTTCTCTTCCTTATCCTTTTTTATCTTTTCTTTCATGGCAATATCATCCATCTCTTTCTGACGAATGGACGCCATCTCCTCCAGGTCATTCATTTTTCGCTTGAACGCTTCAAAATGCGCCAGGTCTTCCCCGAACATCTTCTTTTCCCATCGGATCTTAGCGAATGCTTCCTTGAATGCGTAAACGTTCACATCCTTGGAATTGGTTGGCCACATGGGGAGATCAGGGAAGCTATGTCCTTTATCCACTTCCAGGAATTTATCCGGAACGGCTGAATTCACAAGGCAGAACATGGTCACGTGAAGCGGGTACGAAAAACGCACCTGGTACTCGCCGGAATTGGGCGAAATGAACACGGAAAATTTCCCTTTTTTATCGGTCTTGATCTCGTCTACCTTGAAATTTCCCTTGTAAACGGATACAACAACTCCGTCGAGCGCTTTTTTTGAAGGCATGGAAACGACGTTACCAAAGATCTCAACCGGGAGAATATTATCCTGGGATGATGCTGAAAAAGGCAGGAATAAAAATGCAAAAACACGAAGAATTGTAAGAAGATATCGGAGCTTGCCTTTCATTGGAGAAACAGGGGTTAAAGGTACGGAATTTCGGGGTACCGGTTTCTTCGAGTTATCGCCTTCACTCCACCACTGAAGGAATACAATTGCTGATGCGTATAGGGATGCTGTCCGAACGTATCTCTCCTTCTGAAAAAGACACCCGTATCATCCAGGCATCAGAATTGACTTGCTTTTGCTGATCAAAAACAAAATTGCCAATGCTATACCAGATCTTTTTCTTCTTATAGATCTCCATTCCCTGAATGACATGCGGATGATGGCCAATAATAACATCCGCTCCGGCATCGATCAGTTTCCTGGCCTCCATACGTTGTGAAGGCGCAGGGTGAGTCGTGTGCTCAAAACCCCAATGGAGTAATACGATGACTCGTTGAGCCGGGTAGCTAGATTTGAAGAACCTGATATTTTCACAAAGATCGTTGATACTTGCCTGACACATTCCCGTAGAATCCTCAAAATATGGCCAGCCCTCCAGTGTTAGCGTCACCGAACTAAAAACTGCGACCGATGCATTCCCAATTCGGATAATTTGTGGATCGCATGCCGTTTTCTGGTCTTTCCCGAAGCCGATTGGAACTATCCCCGCTTCATGCACATTTCGCCAGGTGTCATTTAGCCCTGGTCTGCCCTGGTCATACGTATGATTATTTGAAAAAACAAGATGTGTAATGCCGGCCCTTTTCAATCCCGGCAGCCATTCCGGATCCCCCTTGAAGACATACTTCTTATGTACCGGAGCATTCTGTCTTGTTACCGGACACTCGAGATTGGCTATTACAGCGTCGGCTTCAAGGAATAGGGTTCTCACATTTTCAAATAATGCGTCTATGCCCTGTCTTTCAATTTGTTTCCTGACTCCCCGGTCAAGCAATAGATCGCCTGCTATAATTATTGTCGGTTCCTTTTCAGGTTCAGCGCATGACGGTAAAAGAATAATAGAAAGAATTGTAATGTACCTAAGCATGAGTTTTTATTGCTAACAACCCGAGCTATAAAATAGTTTTTCATCGACCGTTGGTCTTTCGTCAGGCGAGATCAGTATCTCTTTCATCCAACCGGGAATATCAGGAAGTTTGTCACCTTCCAGCATTTCCTGCCATTCTTCATCGGTTAAGCGCTTCCCCTGTTCCTGTTGGAATTCATAGTAGCCAAATGTTGCCCCCTTCGTGAGATAGAGATACCCTTCAATTTCAACGACGACATAAATTTCATTTACCTTTCCAACTGCAACATGAAGAATTCCATTCTTACTACATCCAGCCACATTGCGGGTATAAATGTCCGCTACAACTGAAATTGATTTGTCAGGGCCCTGAACCAAAGACCAACTATCAAGATATAATCCCGGTTCAAGTATTGAGAGCGTAAGCCATTCCACCGAACTACCTATCACTTCGATGGTATTGTATTCCTGGTCGCTTAACTTTTGCCCCTTAAGTTCCTTTTCTGAAGCGGATAGAAGGAAGGCCGCGTGATTACTTATCTGTTCTCCTTTCGCTTTCAAGTCTTCAGAAAGCAGATCATTCTTTTGCAAGACTCCTGCGGTCAGCTTACAAAGTTCATTCATTTTTTTCCAGAAATTTACATTTGGTTCAACATAACCAACCGTCACCGGTGGCGGCGGTCCCGCGCCTCCGCACTCGGCTGCCATAGGTTGCTCTCCGTATAATATTGCGTCGTGCTTGAGTTCGGCCCATGAGGCGAGAGCAGTGTTGAGATTCTTTCTTTCCCAATAAGGCGTTTGCATGTATGAAGGATGATCCTTATTCCGCTTTTGCATCTCAACCAGGCTTTGGATCCACTTATTGTAAACCGATTTATCCCCTTGAGTGAAAGCTGAGAACTTTTTTTTAAGAATTTCAAGCCTGGAATTAAAGTCGCCCCATCTATCCTGGTCGTGATGAAAATTTCGCAGTATATCCTCAGCTTGTTTAACTCCAAAGGAAGCAAGAACGTCAAGGCCGCGTGGCATATGCCTTTCTGCATCCGGTTTCACATCTACCATTTCCTGCAGGATCTCATTATCAACCAGGTAGCGCTGAGGCATAAAATTGATACGCTCTGCACAATTGATCGGATCTTTGGGTTTGATCTTATTGCGATCCTTGTATATAGTTGTCAGATGAGCTATTATTTTCGGATTAAAGGTCTTCTCTGAAAGATGGCTGATCTCACTTATTTTATTGGTCTTCATAAATTCTACAATATCCATTACGGAAAGATTGTCAGGCTCGCCAATTATGAATAATATAGGCTCATAAACTGAATTATATAAGGCTGTCATATCCTTCCCTTTGTTGCTTTTCTTGTTTGCAAGCAAAAACGCCGCCAGCGTTGCATTCCGGAGTTGCTCTTCCTTTTGCATACAATGCCATGCATACTGCAGCCACATCATCGCCTTGAAATATTTTTTTAACTCTTCCTTCCGGGTATAATGCCCCCTTGGTTTGAAAAGGCTATAGGGAAAATCCGCTTCTGTCTTTAGAAAGAGGGATCCCGCGTCTGTCGCCGCCTCAATGTTTTTCAATTCTGTGAGATAGTGCTTCCCCATTTCACCTTGCAGAGTAAGCTTCTTACCCGTAAGTAAAGTATAAGGAACTGCATAAAAAACCATATTGAATTCAGCTGATCTCCTTATTTCAGGATCAACGGATGTATTGCAGATCTTAACAGATTCATTATACATACTGATACTGATATCAGTCAGCGATTCTGAAAATTTTCCCATTTCAAGTGACTTCAGCAAGTAGGAAAAATACATATGATATAGCTGAAGAAATAAGTCTGTTGTCACATAATTAGGAACCTGGTTATAATCATTCTGCTCGTATAGATGGAACAGCTGGATCTGGTCAGAGCTAACCATTGCAAAGTTTTGCCTGTCAAGCATGCTCATGAAATCCTTTGGTGTCTCGCTGAACTGAAAAAGGTTTACGATGTTCGAAATATTAGCAAGTCTGTATCCATTGTTATCATAAAAATTATTTTTAAGTAATTCCTTTTCCATCAGTTCCACCCGGGATATGAATTTTGATTCTTCGGCTGTCAGTATGATAGGCTTCACGTCGGTGTCATTCTCCGAAGCAAAATAGCGTTCTTCCATTAGTTTATCATACCACGTCGTATTTGCAGAAAAATACCCCCGGATATCCGCCTTCATGAAACAAAAGCCGTAACTGGCATACACTGCGTTTCTTAATAATCGTAATTCCTGTAATGATCTTCCTGACAGGTCCTGGTTCAGATCGATGTGCGCCAGCGCATCAGAGCTGAGCAACAAACTGGTATCCATAGCCTTCGGGAGATCAACTTCTTTTCTGGGTGAGGGAAATGTCCATACGTCATCATACTTGTTGTCTCCGTCCTTTTCCCCAGAAGCAATTTCATTCCCCTCGCCTGAACAGGCAAAAAGAACCAAAACGGCTGCCACCCCGATCGTCGTACGTAATAAAGTTCTCATGACTATTGTATGTTTAGTTGGTTGTAAGCGTTTACTGGAGACAGGTTTCTTCCAAGATATCGAACCCATTCAAGTCCGAAGCCTTTCCACTTATACTCACTGACAAGACAATGTCCGTTCCTCTCAGCCTCAATTGTGCGAATGAAGGCAGAGTTTGCTGTTTGAACAAAACGAAAATCGACAAGTGGTTGGGCAACCTGCGAACCAAGCCAAAGTGGTCTTATGCGCCCATCCACAAGCTTAAAAATAAAAAGTCGCTTCCTGATCACAGGATCATAACGAGTAGGCTTACTCACACCCACGAGAATGTCGACGGAATGGTCATCATTCACATCCCCCGTACAAATTCTGAAAACAGGAAAATCAAGAGGCCATCTCGAAACCAACTCGCGTGAAGAATTAACACTTACCAGGTCATGTTGTCCCTTTCCAAGATCTACCAGATCGACAAAATGCCGCCTCTCTTTGTAAAATATTTCCGTGTATTTATTATGATTGGCGGTGAGAAAATATATTGCCAGAAGGCAAGACAAAATGACCAGTATAGGTACACTATTTTTCACTTCTGCCGTAGTATAAAACAATCCGCGTTTAAAGAAACCACAATGTTATCTAATATGCTAATTTATTGTTAATTTAGTGCTCTACATGATAATGAAGTTTTTCAATTTCTTCGTTTTTTTATGTCCGTTCCTGGTATCGGCACAAACATTCACAGGCCCCGGCGGCCCTATCGCCGACAATCCTGCCACCACCACCTTTATCCTTAATGTGAGCGGTCTCACTCCTTCAACGATCGACACCGCGAATTTTGGCCTTGAAACAGTTTGCATCGATCTGACACATACCTGGGATGCAGACCTGGAGATCTATCTCATTTCTCCTAACGGCGCCCAATGCCTGCTTTCCGGAGGAAACGGCGGGAGCGGGGACAATTACACAAATACCTGCTTCAATGCCTTCGCATCCCAGAGCATCATTAGCGGAAATGCTCCTTTCACCGGAAATTTCATTCCACAAGAACCTATCGGGATCGTGAATAACGGGCAGAACGGAAACGGGCAATGGAGACTCTTTTTTGTAGATACCTACCCGGCTGATTTTGGTTTTCTGAACAGTTGGTCGCTCACATTTGGAAATAATCCTGCCCCTATTCCCTACTCTATCAGCTCCTCTAATCTTCCTATTGTTGTGATCAATACGAATAGTCAGTTCATCCCGGATGAGCCGAAGATCATGGTGGATATGGGTATCATCTGGAATGGCGTTGGAATACGAAATAACCTGACCGATCCTTTCAATCACTATGACGGTAAGATCATGATCGAGGTGCGGGGAAGCAGCTCCCAGATGTTCCCGAAAAAATCCTATGGTTTTGAATCCTGTGATTCGCTTGGAATTGAAAATGATACCGGGTTCTTCGGAATGCCGCAGGAAAGCGACTGGATCCTCAGCGCAAATTATTCTGATAAGTCCTTTCATAACAACGTGCTGGCCTATGACATTGGCCGAAACATGGGATACTATGCCCCGCGCACTCAATATGTGGAGCTGATCATCAATGGTGATTACAAAGGCATCTACGTCTTCATGGAAAAAATTAAACGCAATAAAAATCGTGTTGATATTGCGCGACTCAATAACTGGGAAAATGCAGGAGACTCTCTGACCGGAGGATACATCATCAAGATCGATAAATTCACGGGGAACGGAGGACAATACTGGACCTCTCCTTATCCTCCTGCCGTCAATCCGGGTGGTCAGACCATTGATTTCCTGTATGAATATCCATCCGGCGACAGCATCACGCCTCAACAGATGACCTATATACAGCAATACGTCGACAGTTTTGAAGATGCTCTCGCCGCTCCGAATTTTGCGGATCCGCTTTTGGGATATAAGAAATACGCAAATATGTATTCCTTCGTAGATTATTTTCTGTTGAACGAGGTGAGCAAGAATGTGGACGGTTACCGCATCAGCACTTTTTTCTTCAAGGACAAATATTCCAACGGAGGAAAGATCACCGTTGGTCCGCCATGGGATTATGATATTGCCTGGGGCAATGCAAATTACTGCGGAGGAAATGTCACGACAGGCTGGGCCTATCAATTCGGAAATGTATGCTCCGGCGACAGCTGGCAGGTGCCACGATGGTGGCAGAGAATGCTGCAGGATACCGTTTTTCAAAATGCAGTGCAATGTCAATGGAGTTACTGGAGAACCAGGATGCTGAACACCACAAAACTTTTCAGTTATCTTGATTCCATCGCCATGCTGCTGGCAGAGTCCCAGGACCGGAATTTTGCGCGCTGGCCCATCCTTGGAAACTATGTTTGGCCAAATCCTTCACCCATTCCAACTACTTTTCTTGGTGAACAGAATGAACTGAAGAACTGGCTGACAGCAAGGATCAACTGGATGGACGTAAATCTGCCCGGAACTTGCTACAGTTTAGGAGAGTTTGAACAGGAACATGCAGAGAACAGTTTTCTCGTTTATCCGAATCCTGCATCGGAATTCATCTTTCTTTCTTTCAATGATCTTGATTCGAAGGAGGTTCTTATAGAATTGTATGATCACACCGGGAAAAGGGTGTTCTCAAGAAAAGAGAGTACGCTTACAGGCATGAACCAGTATTTCATTGAGCTTACATCGCTGAGCCTGAGTTCCGGGATCTACTTTATTAAAGTTGAAGGAAAAGATCTTCTTCTGAAGAAGAAAGTGGTAGTAGGAAAATAGTATTCCCTTAGATCCTCACGCCGATCACCACAATATCATCCACTTGCTCAAATTCTCCTTTCCACAGATCATGCTTGCGGAATAATTCTCTCTTTTGCTGTTCCATAGTAAGAGAGTGAATAGTATTCAAAAATTCACGGAAATATTTTTTCATGAGTTTCTTACCCCGGTAGCCGCCGAACTGATCAGCATATCCATCCGAGAAAATATAGATCGCATCGCCTTTTTCAACGTTGATCACATGATTTGTGAATTTTGAATCTTCAGGTCCGGAAAGTCCGACAGAAAAACGATTGGGTTTAAATTCCGTCACTTGTTCTCCTTTCACTAACCAGAGGGGATTATACGCTCCGGAATATTCAACCGTCCGGTTAAAACGATCGTAACAGCAAAGCGCAATGTCCATTCCGTCATGAACAGAATCGATCTGTTTCCTGAGCATATTCTTAAGATTCAGGTTTACGTCATCCAATATTATTGAGGGTGAAGAATTCTCATACTGGGCAACCGATTGCTTCAACAAATTAAAACACATGATGCTCATGAAGGCGCCCGGGACGCCGTGTCCCGTACAATCAATAGCGGCAAAAAATACACGGTTCCCTCTTTTCTCAACCCAATAAAGATCTCCGCTTACGATATCTTTTGAACGATAAAATACAAATGAGTCCGGCAGGCATTCCCTGATATGGTCTTCCTCGGGCAAAATAGCTCCCTGTAGTCTTTTTGCGTAACGGATGCTGTCAGTAATGTCACGGTTCTTTTCCCCGATCTCTTTGTTCCTTTCAGAAAGCGCGAGATTTGCCTTTTGCTTTTGTTTGTAGTTTCGAAAAACGAGAAAGAGTAAGATTCCCACAAGAAGCAGCCCGACAGTCAGCCCCAGGTTGATGACACGTTGCCACTTCTGCTCCGTTTTACTCAGTTCTTCTTTTTGTTTGAAAAGCTCGATCTCCTTTTCTTTCCTGTCACTGTCGAATTGAGCCTGGAGAATATTCAGCTGTTCACTGTCCTGCATCTTCTGGGCGCTGTCCTTATACATCACCATCTTCTTATGCGCGTCGTACGCCTTATTATCATCACCAAGCATTTCAAATGCTTTCGCCAGTTTATCATAGGCATCACGGAGAATATCAATTTTCCCTAGTTTGTTGGCGATCGTAATTCCCTTCTCAAGGTAATACAGCGCGTCGCCGGGTCGTTTGGACGCGATATACAACTCGGCGAGGTCGACGTAATTACTTGCCAATCCGTCCTGGTCGGCCAGCTTTTCATAATAACTCCCCGCCTTTATACAGTATTCCTCTGCTTTGTCAAAAAGTCCTTGTTCTCTGTAAACAGAGGTGAAGTGCCCATAAAGGATAGCAAGGGAAGTCTGATCATTATTGTCAAGGAGTATTTTCTCAGCTTGTTTAAGCATGTCCAGCGCTTCCTTATCCCGGTGCATATTGAGATAGATCGAAGCAATATTATTCATGCTTCTGGCAGCGGCAAGATCCCCTTTATTCAATTCATGGTATTCCTTCGCTTTGATGAAATACTTCAGCGCCTGCTCATACTGCCCTTGTCGCTTATAAATGATCCCGATATTATTATTGCACATTCCAAGACCTTCCAGGTCATTGAATTTCTCGTTGATCAGTATCGCATCTGAATAATACCTCACCGCATTCTTGAAATCCAGCTTGTCCTTATAAGCAACGCCGATATTATTCAGTACCCTCGCTTCCAGTTTTTTGAAATTGCTGTCTGTCTTACAGATCGCAAGTGCCATGAAATGATAGGTAAGCGCAGAATCCGGAAGTCCCTGGTTCTTGAAAACAACGCCTAATGTAGTGTAGACTGTGGCTTCTCCCTTTTTGAACTCAAGTTTTTGGGCAAGCTCAACGGCTTTTAAAGCAAAATCAATACTCTTCTTTGTGTCCGTTCGGATATATTCCCTGGCAAGATTATTCAGGAGCATCACCTTTTGTGTATCCTCTCCACCATGCTCTTCCAGCTTCCTTATGGCATCTTGCAGCTTCTGATCTTCCTGGGCCATTAAAATGCTGGAAAATCCCAGGATGAAGTATAGGGTGAATTGCCTCATTTTCAAGGTAAATGTAAGAAAATCAACATGATCTTGATCAGCTCATCCTGACAGTATCATGACAAAATAAGGGGCTTTAATCGCCACTTTTGTGTTCAGAAAATCAAGCTGTTGGACTCATTCCGGATCATAGCCCTTTCACACAAAGCCCTGAGTATTGATGAGGTCGGTGAGTTTCACCTGGATGATAGCATCGTTTCCGAAAGGCTAAAGGCACTCAGGATGCTTCCGGGTATCGAGGAGGTAATGATTCTAAGTACGTGTAACCGCGTAGAATTCCTTCTGAATCTTTCTGCGCCTCTTTCCGATGGTTTCTTATTCGATATTTTCCGGACAGCCTATTCCGCCAAAGATGAAGCTTTTCACAAGAAGGCATTGCGTTCGGCAGTGATATTCAGCGGCGAAGAAGCCGTTTCACATTTATTCCGCGTTGCCTCATCTCTTGATTCTATGGTGGTGGGAGAACGCGAGATCATCACCCAGGTAAGAAATGCATTTGAGTTTTCGAAAGACGCCGGAACAACGGGCGATATGCTTCGGTTGGTCATCAAAAAAACGATCGAAACAGGAAAACAAGTTTATACGGAAACTAATATTGCGAAGAACCCGGTGTCTGTCGTTTCCCTTGCATACAGGAAACTCCGTGATCTGAACGTCAAACTCAATTCCCGTTTTCTTCTCATTGGCGCCGGCGTAACGATCTCTACTTACGGTAAATTCCTGAAGAAACACGGTTATTCAAATTTTGTGATCTTTAATCGTACGCTTACTAATGCAGAACGACTGGCTTCCGAACTGGAGGCTGTGTCCATGCCGCTTTCAGAACTTGATAAATACGTTGATGGATTTGATGTGATCGTTGCATGTACAGGCGCTGCAGAACCTATCATCGATAATAAGATATTTACTGCTCTCCTTGCGGGCGACACGAAGAAAAAAGTAGTCGTGGACCTTGCCGTTCCCGGCGATATTCATCCCGAGGTGATCGCGCAGAATGATATTCACCATATTTCTGTAGCCTCGCTGAAAGAGGTTTCTGAGAACAACCTGCGTGAACGTGAGAAAGAACTTGATCAGTGCGCTGAGATCATTCAGCGGAATATTCTGGAATTCAGGGTTGAGTTCCGATCCAGGCAGGTTGAGCTTGCTATGCAGGAAGTTCCTAAAAAGATCAAGGACATACGTGATATTGCGATGAATGAAGTTTTTGCCCGGGATCTGAAGAATATGGATGAAGAATCTAAAAAGGTACTTGGAAAGGTGATCGATTACCTTGAGAAGAAGTACATCAGCGTACCGATGAAAATGGCCAAGGAGATCCTCCTTGAAGAGGCCGCCACAAAATAATTCCATGACACGCAGGATCATCATTGGTTCCCGGGGCAGTGACCTGGCCCTCTGGCAGGCGAAGTACGTCATGAAAAAATTAGAGGATATCGGTGTTGTCAGCGAGCTGAAGATCATCAGGACAAAGGGCGATGAGGTGACGCTTAGTTTCGACAAGATGGAAGGAAAAGGCTTCTTCACAAAAGAAATAGAGGACGCGCTTTTAAGTAAAGAGATCGATCTTGCTGTACATTCTCACAAGGACCTTCCCACGACCTCGCCACCAGGACTTTTAATAGCTGCAGTTTCCACCAGAGAGGATCCTTCTGAACTTTTATTGATCAACAGGGGTTCTGTTGATGAAAAGAATAAATTCTCACTTAAGAACGGAGCGCTTATCGGCACTTCCTCGGCAAGAAGAAAATCACAGCTGCTGGCCTGGAGACCGGATGTTAAAATTGAGGATCTGAGAGGCAACGTGCCAACAAGGATAAAAAAACTCAAGGACAATAAATACGATGCCATACTTATAGCGTCCGCCGGTGTATCCCGTCTTGAAATAGCATTGGATGATCTTCATGTTGAGAAGCTTGACCCGCACGAATTCATTCCGGCTCCTGCACAGGGTGTGCTGGCAATGCAGGTGCGGGAAAGCGATGAAGAACTTATCAAAGTGGTTGGAAAGATCAATGATGCTGAAGCGTCAGAAACTACAGCTGTAGAGAGAAAAGTAATGAACCTTTTCCAGGGAGGCTGCCAGCTTCCCCTGGGTGTCATCTGCGAAAAAGATGAGAATGAAAACGGTGAAACAATCTTCAAAGTGCGGGCGGCCAAAGCCGAAGCATGGGACAGGATGCCAAAATATATTTACCTGGAATCAAAGAAAACAACCGGGCTGGCAGAGAAAGTACAAGCGGTATTAACTGCTTCTGACACCAACACCGTAAAGAAACTTTTTATCTCACGGGACGAAAGGAAGAATGATCTTTTCAAAAGATGCCTGGAGGCGCATGGATATAACGTATATGCGCAATCGCTCATCGAGATCAAACAGGTTCCTATGAGACGCTATGTGAAGTGCGACTGGGTGTTTTTCTCCAGCAAAAATGCGGTAAAGCATTTTTTTGATCAGAAGCCCGATGTGGAAGGATCGAAATTCGCTGCTGTTGGTAAGGCGACAGCCGATGAGATCCGCAAATACGGGAGGCGCGCTGAATTCATAGGAAGCTCGGATGATACACGCATGACCGGCAAGAAGTTCTCTGCGCTTGTTGGACGGAAGACCATCCTCTTTCCGCAGGCGAAGGTGAGCATGAAAACGATCCAGTTGCAATTGAAACAAGAACAGATAATTGATGTGGTTGTATACGAAACGATAAAACAGGTTTCAGGTTTCAGGTTTCAGGTTTCAGAAATGGATGTTCTTGCATTCACTTCTCCGTCCAACGTGGATACATTCCATGAAAAGTATAAGATCCTTCCCGGGCAAAAAGTAGTCGCCATGGGTGATGCAACAGCGAATGCATTGAAAAAATATGGAGTACGACCGGATAAGATGTCCATTTCATTTGATGATCTTGGATTGGTTCAAGCGGTGTTCGCATTGGATATAAAATAACAACATGATAAACAGACCCAGAAGATTAAGAAAAAATTCTCTTATCCGGGAAATGGTAGCGGAAACGCGGCTCTCAAAGGATATGTTCATCTATCCTTATTTTGTGATGCCCGGGAAAAAGAAAAAAGACTCCTACCCATCCATGCCCGGGATCCATCGCTTTACTGTGGATGAACTGCTGAAAGATGTGGAAAAAGGACTGAAGTCCGGTGTGAACAAATTGCTGCTCTTCGGCGTGGGAGAAAAGAAAAGCCCGGATGCTGCTTCTCTTTATAATAAGAATTCCATAGTATGTCAGTCCGTTAAAGCACTGAAAAAAGAATTCGGTGAGGAAGTGTTATTGATCACTGATGTCTGTCTGTGCTCCGGCACGGATCACGGACATTGCGGAATAGTAGAAGATTCACGCGTTAAGAACGACAGATCGGTTGAGATCCTTGCTAAGATCTCCCTCTCTCACGCTGAATCCGGCGCTGATATGGTCGCGCCATCCGATATGATGGACGGACGTGTTGCGGCTATACGGAATGTTCTTGATGAGAAAGGACTGGAAGAGACCGGGATCATGTCCTATGCCACTAAGTTTGCTTCCGCATATTACGGCCCTTTCAGGGATCTTGCGGACTCCTCTCCTCAGTTTGGCGACAGGAGCACATATCAACAGGACTTTCGGAATGGCCGAGAGGCGATGAAAGAAGCAATGCTGGATGAGAATGAAGGAGCGGATATTCTTATGGTCAAGCCTGCGCTTGCCTATCTTGATGTGATCACAAATCTACGCGCAAACACTTTGTTACCCATCGCTTGTTACTCCGTCTCCGGCGAATATGCTATGGTCAAAGCTGCTGCTGCGAAAAATTGGGTTGATGAGAAAAGAATTGTAATAGAAAACATGCATGCCTTCGCCAGGGCGGGGGCTAATATTATTATTACATATCACACGAGAGACTTACTGGAAAAACAATGGCTCTGAGTTGATCAGAGTAGCAACAAGAACGCCTGGGAAGCAAACCCGGCGAAAAAACCGGTTACTATTTCGAAAGGATTGTGCGCATCGAGGGCCAGCCTCGACCCCGCAAGTATGCCGGCTGTGAGAAAAAGCAGCATTATTTCATAATGCGTATGCCATCCCATCGTAATCGATAAAAATAAAACACCGCCCAGCAATCCGCCTATCCCTACCATGTGCGCACTGATCTTATAAAAGTAGTTTGCGATGAGCGTGATGACAATTCCAATTGCTGATCCCAACATGATAAATTTGACGGATGGGGATGGCAGAATTTCCTTCAGCATGAAAAAAGATACAATGTAAACCACGGAAGTGCTCAGGTACGGCATGGTGCGTTCCTCGCGCTTATCCATTTCCATGGTACTGATCACTTTTCTCCATCGCAGGAAAAGAATATTCAAAACCGGCAGCAGGAATGAAAAAAAGAAGACGATACCGAAAACGGGGATCCTTGATCCGGCAGGAATGAACAGGTCATATCTGAAAAGAAGGAGTATGCCGTAGGAAGGCATTAAAAGCGGATGAAACAAATAAGAGATTATTTTCGGGAACAGCATGAGCGATCAGAGCTGCTTTCTCAGCCTCGCTACCGGGATCCCAAGTTGTTCGCGGTATTTTGCGACGGTCCTGCGGGCGATTGAATATCCTTTATCCTTTAATATCTTCGCCAGCGCATCATCCGTGATCGGCTTCTTTTTATTCTCCGCCTCAATGCTGTCGCGCAGGATCTTTTTCACTTCGCGTGAGGAAACTTCTTCCCCGCTTTCAGTCGACAGTGATTCCGAGAAAAATGTCTTCAGCAGAAATGTACCGAACTGCGTCTGAACGTATTTGCTGTTAGACACGCGTGAAATAGTAGAGATATCAAGTCCCACACGTTCCGAAATATCCTTCAATATCATCGGCTTCAGTTCGGTCTCGTCGCCTGAAAGAAAATATTCCTTCTGGTATTCCATTATGGCGTTCATGGTAACATATAATGTGTTCTGGCGCTGGTTGATCGTGTCAATGAACGCTCTTGCTGCCTCTATTTTTTGCTTGACGAATGCCACGGCTTCCTTGCCCACTTTATCTTTTCTCTGCGCATACTCTTCCAGCATTTGTGAATACACCTTTGCAACGCGCAGATCCGGCATGTTCCTGGAATTCAGAACAAGTTCAAGTTTACCATCGTTATTGAAAACAGAAAAGTCAGGGACCACTTCCTGCATGGTACTGACCGAGTCAGCCATGGATCCGCCCGGCTTCGGATTCAGTTTAAGCAATTCTGCAACAACAGACTTCAGATCCGATTCTTCGATCTCAAAATGCTTTGCGATCTTCTCATAATGTTTTCTCGAAAACTCCTCCATCTGATCACGTATCACCTGCTTGGCCATTTCCGTTTCATAGGTCCTTGGTTTTCGTTCAAGCTGAAGCATAAGACATTCCTGTAAATTTCGTGCGCCAACTCCGGGAGGATCGAATTCCTGGATCACTTTAAGCATTTCCTCCAGCTCCTCTTTTGTTGTCTTGATGTTTTGTGTGAATGCGATATCATCAACAACACTGTCAAGGTCGCGCCGGAGGTATCCGTCTTCATCAATATTACCAATAAGGTAATTGGCTACTTGAAATTGGTGATCCGAGAGAACCTTTAATCCAAGCTGGCTTTCAAGCAGATCGTGAAAACCAAAGGATGCAGCGAATGGGATATCTCTTCTCTCTTCATCCGGGGAGGTATTGTTTGCTTTTAATTTGTAATCGTTCCCTTCATCCTCATCCATGTAATCGCTCAGGGAATAATCATCCTCCGAACCGTCTTCCTTCTCACTTTCTTCTTCAAACTCTTCTTCCTCTTTCTCGTTCTCCTCATCTTCGCTTTCCTCTGAATCTTCAAGAGCAGGATTGATCTCCATTTCCTCCTTTATCCTCTGCTCCAGGGCAATGGTAGGAAGCTGCAGGAGCTTCATCAGCTGTATCTGCTGTGGGGATAATTTCTGCAGAAGTTTCTGCTGTAAAAACTGCTTTAGCATCAGCTATCTTGCTAAGTGCTAAGGTACAAAATAAAATGGAATGATTTTTGATGGCCCTTCGACAGGCTCGGGGTGACAAATTAAAACTCGGCGTTTTTCGGAGTCCTCGGAAAAGGAATAACATCCCTTACATTCTGCATCCCGGTAACAAACAACACAAGCCGTTCAAATCCTAATCCGAAACCGCTGTGTTCGCATGTGCCGAATTTGCGTGTTTCCAGGTACCACCAAAGGGTTTCTTCATGGATCTTCATGTCTTTGATGCGCTTCATGAGCTTTCCGTGGTCTTCTTCTCTTTGCGAACCGCCAACCATCTCACCTACATACGGAAATAGAATATCCATTGCCCGAACGGTCTTCCCGTCTTCATTCAGCTTCATGTAAAACGATTTGATATCCTTCGGATAGTCCGTAATGATCACCGGTTTTCCGAAATGTTCCACCAAATAGGTTTCATGCTCCTTCTGAAGGTCTTTACCCCATTCGGGCTGAAACTCAAATGTTTTTCCACAGGATCTTAAAATGTCAACCCCTTCTGTATAGCTGATACGCTGGAAAGTGCTTTTAGCGATCATGTTCAGTTTCTGCAGAAGTTCTTTGTCGTACATCTTGGTCAGAAATTCAAGATCGTCCTTGCATTTTTCCAAAGCGTATTTGATCACATACTTCAGCAGCTCCTCCGCCAGGTCCATGTTATCCTGGATATCATAGAAAGCCATCTCCGGCTCTATCATCCAGAATTCTGCAAGGTGTCGTGGCGTGTTTGAGTTCTCTGCGCGGAATGTGGGACCGAACGTATAGACAAGTCCCAGCGCCATTGCACCGAGTTCAGCTTCAAGCTGACCGGAGACTGTCAGGTTTGCGGACTTCCCGAAAAAATCCTTTTCGAAATCAACCTCTCCTTCTTTTGTTTTCGGAGTGTTCTTTAAGTTGAGTGTTGTTACCTGGAACATCTCTCCCGCTCCTTCCGCATCAGAACCGGTAATAACAGGCGTATGCAAATAAAAAAAACCTTTCTCATCGAAAAATTTGTGGATGGCAAACGCAAGGTGATGTCTTATTCTCAGCACAGCGCCGAACGTATTTGTGCGCGGACGAAGGTGCGCTATCCCGCGAAGGAATTCGAGGGTATGTCCCTTTTTTTGTAATGGGAAATCCTCCGGAACGCCGCCCAGCAGATCGATCTTTTCTGCGCTGATCTCAACGGTCTGTCCTGCGCCCTGAGATCTCACCAATTTTCCATGCACGCATACGCATGCGCCGGTAAGAACAGTGACGATGGACTCCTTACTTATCTTATCGTAATCCACAACAGCCTGTATATTAAGAATGGTCGATCCGTCGTTGATGTGAATGAATGCAACATTCTTGCTATCGCGCGCGGTTCGCACCCATCCGCGGACGACAACATCCTTTCCATATTCAGAGGACTTTAAGAGTTCAGCAATGCGGATGCTTTTCATGGCTCGTTTAAGCGAGCACAAAAAAACGATTTTTTCAGGGGATTCGAAAGGAAATAATCAGATCAGGCTTTCCCCGGAGAAGAAATGTACTTCACCAGCATACGTTTCGCGACCGGTAAAAACGTTTCCTCAACAGGAAGGGCCAGTTCCGCCTCAACTGCATACGCGGCCGGATTGGGAAGCCTGGGGTTTTCCCTTAACAGGTCAGTCTTTATTCCGTTGAAAGTATTCTGAATGGAAGAGGTATAATGACGAATGTACTGAGTATGAATAGCTCTGAATTTTTCGTCGGGCTGTTCAAAAAAGGTGAGATGGTATTCATAGACTTCCGTCCCCCCAAGTTTGCTTCCTTTCAGGAAAAGATAACCCGCGGAGATGTCGAGCGGTTCTAACCCCACAGGACTGATATTCATATGTTCCTCCACGAACTCATAGATCTTCTTTCCTTCATCCAGGTATTTTCTGAATTTCGGTATGGAGAACTCAATGATGCTCTCGATCTCAAGCATTAACGCATCATCGGCAACGATCTTCTCATACTGCATCATGAACTTTTCATCATCGATCCCTTTTAGCCTTCTTGGAAACCTGGCAAGCATATGGTCGCGGTTGTCTTTAAGGGCGCGCGCATGCATGTAATGATCCACAAGTTCAGAGAGAGATGGGTATAATCTGCTCAACTCAAAATGCTTCTCCACTTCCTGCAGGTAAGCAAGAAGCACATACTTTTTGTACTCAAAATCGATGAGTTTTTCTGTGATCCAGTCCTTATTGAGTTTCGGCATGGCTTTTGCTTTTCCCGAATTTCCCTTATTTGAACGCTAACCGGTTGATATTGTTACAGTTTTTATGCACATCCTGCTCTTGAAAATTCCTAATATTGTAACACAAAAATCCTACCATACATGAAACGAGCTTCCATCCTCACAGCCAGCCTTATAGTATCCCTTTTCACCCTTCTCTTTTTCTCCTGTATTCCGGCCAGGAAGTATGAGGAGATGGAAATAAAGTATAAAGGAGCCCGCGATAGCCTAAATGCCTGCAAGGATTTTACGAAAACGGCGCAGACGCTTATCAACGAATTGAAGGCTAAGCAGTTGGAACTTGAAAAGCAGAAATACGGCTTGGAAAAGGATACGAACATCATTGGGACGAACCTCAGACATCTTACCTCCAAATACGATAAGCTGAACCAGGTCAATGAACAGCTTCTTGCACAACTTTCCAAACTGACTGCCAATGCCACCAATGAGAATAAAACTCTTGTAGGGCAACTTCAGATGACGCAGGACGAGCTTCTCAAAAAGGAAGACGAGTTAAAGAAACTTCAGATTGAGCTTGAGATAAAGAAGAAGAACCTGGACGATCTGTCAAAACAACTTGCCGATCGTGAAAAGCGCATACAGGAGTTGGAAGATCTTTTGAAGAAGAAAGACGATGCGATCAAGGATCTCAAGAAAAAGATCTCCGACGCATTAGTAGGGTTTGAGGGAAATGGTCTCACCATCACACAGAAGAACGGGAAGATCTACGTTTCCATGGATGAGAGTCTGTTATTCTCATCGGGCTCAACAACGGTACAGCCTAAGGGAGTTGACGCTTTGAAGAAACTTGGAAAAGTGCTGGATCAGAATTCCGATGTGAACATCATGGTAGAAGGACATACAGATGATCAGCCGATGAAAGGAACGGGTGAGATAAAAGACAACTGGGATCTCTCTGTGATGCGAGCCACCTCGGTTACGAAGATCTTGCTCAACACTTCCAACATTGATGCGAAGCGCATCACGGCTGCAGGACGCGGAGAGTATTTCCCTGTTGATCCGGGTAAAACTGCTGAAGCAAGGAAAAAGAACAGGAGAACAGAGATCATTCTCTCACCGAAACTGGATGACTTGCTTAAAGTGCTGGAGTCGAATTAATATGCGGGTTCTTTTAGTCGCGCTTATTTCTGTCCCGCTTTTTCTTCTTGCTCAAAAAAAGAAAGAAGAACCCATTAAATACTGGGAAGAGCTTCATGACACGACGAAAACAAATCTCAGGACAAGTACGTTCGTGAACCAGAATGCGGTGTTGTATCTCGACGGAAAAATGATCCCGACAGATGACAGCATAAGCCGGCGGATGCTGCTTGACATTACCATGCCAACGGAACAGGGGCTTCCAATTAATTTTCATGTGTTCAACAAGATCGTTAAGCAACATGAAAAGGACGTGGATCAGATGATGGGAGAGTTCTGCAGACGTATGATCCTCAGCCATCCTGATTACACATTCATCTGGCTTTATACCCAGAACGAAAAAAAGAACGATCTCTGGAAAAGTTATGCCCGCTATGTGGGCGAACAATGCACGGCCATGGAATATCAGAATATTGAAAATTTCCTGGCTTTTTACTTCGGTTCCGGGGGCAAAGTGGCTGCCAGACAGATGAGTACGATGTTTTTAAAGGAGTCGAAAAGGTATAGGAAGAAGTGAGAGACGGCACTATTTTTGATAAATAGCATTAAACTCTTTCCCATGAAAAAACTCATACTCCCAATCCTCAGCGCTTTTCTTTTTTCCTTCAGCTACTCCCAGGACAAGATTGTCATGAATTCCGGAGAAGTGTTGTACGGTAAAGTGGAAGAGGTGAACGTAACCGAGGTGAAATATAAAAAACAAGATAACCTTACGGGCCCCGTTTACACAGTGAATAAAACGGATGTGTACTCCATTCATTATGAGAACGGCACGAAAGATGTGTTCGCGGCTAAGGAGGAAAAAAAGAATGATGACTATGTGAAGAAAGATGAAAAAAAGAACAGCGGGGATAACGATGACGTTTATGGCGGTAATGAAAATCGAAAAGATCATAAGAAGAAAAATAAGAATTACGACAGGGATCGCGTACAGGTAGTAGTACCGATCTGGAATGTTGTGGGATGGTTGTTCTTCTTCAGTTTCCTTGGTTGTTTCTAAACATTTGAAAGACAGAAGAGATTTTTTAAAGAAGGCCGGGGTGCTTAGTCTGCTCCCGGCTTTTTCATTTCCCACAAACGCTTCCTGTAATACTCCCGAAGCAAAACCCGGTGAATGGGATTTTTTTATGCCGCCTGCATTGAAAAAGGGAGATACGGTTGGCATCGTTTCTCCTGCCGGTGCATTGTTTGAAAAAACTTCGCTGGAAGAATTCAAGAAGATACTTCAGGGATTTGGATTCATCGTCAAAGAGGGAAAACATCTTCACAAACGGATCGGGTACTTCGCCGGCACGGATGAGGAGCGCGCAGAAGACGTAACAAGTATGTTCGCGGATTCCGCTGTCAAGGGAATTTTTTGTGCGAAAGGTGGTTGGGGTTGTGCAAGGATCCTGCCTTTGCTGGATTATGATCTCATCAAAAAAAACCCGAAAGTTCTTATCGGCTTCAGCGACATCAGCAGCCTCTTGAATGCTATTGCGAAAAATTCGATGCTAGTGACCTTTCACGGACCCGTTGGAAATTCGGGGTGGAATGCGTTTTCATCCTCTTCATTTGTAAATACCGTGATGGATAAAAAGCCAATGGAATATTCCTTTGGCGAAAATGAAACGATCTATTCAGAAGGCTATGCCAAGGGCAGTCTTGTGGGAGGAAATCTTTCAATTATTTGCGCTTCCATTGGCACACCTTACGCACCGGCTTTCAAAGGTTTTCAAAAGAGAATTCTTTTTCTTGAGGAGACAACCGAAGAGCCCTATCGTATCGACCGAATGCTGACACAGCTAAAGCAGTCGGGTGCTTTTGATGAATTACAGGCTATTCTCTTTGGCCAGTGTACAAAATGCATTGCGGAAGAGCCCGACAAAGCATTCACCATACAGGAAGTATTTGCACAACATTTCAAGGGGATGAAGATCCCTGTTGTTACCGGTCTTCCCTTTGGTCACACAAAGGATAAACTTACCCTGCCGGTTGGCGGCCAGGTTTCCATCGATACAAAAGACAAAAAACTCATCGTCTATCCGGGCGTTCGTTAAGAGGTTTTAAATCAGTATCCTCGACGAAATTTCGATGTCGTGTTGTCGCTGCAATAAAAAACAACTTCCCATTATTTCGTGGTTCTAATCTAAAACTCACACGAAAATGGCAAAACTTCTAATCGGGCGAAAGATCAGGGTGGTTCGGCAGCTCAAAGGTTATTCACAGGAATACATGGCGATGCGCTTAGGCGTTTCTCAAAATGCTTACAGCAAAATGGAGCGGGGAAGGATAAAAGTGAAGAATGAAAGATTGCAAACCATTACCGGAATTCTTGAGATCCCAACGCACAACCTGTACAAGATCACCGAGGCAAAATTCATGCTGAATGACAGAGAAGAGCTTTATGCGGGTCTGCCGGAGCGTTATGCAAAACGTTGATTAGCCCGAAAAGGTTTACTTTTAAGAAAAACTTCTCTTATGAAAAACCTCGATCCGTTTTCCAGGCGATTCCTTGTAATATGCCTGGGTCTTAGCATGGTGTTTGCAACAGCAAGTCTTCTCGTCTTTTCTGCCAAACCCGTTCATGCAAAACCTGTTTCCCCGATTCCCGGCACTGGAAAGATCAATGGCTCATCATCAGAAATTTACCCGATGAGCGTACACAATGGCACAATTTATTTCCTGGAATTCTATAATAACGCCTGGCAATACCAGTCCGTTAAGGTTGAAAACTGGAAGACAAATTGATCGGTTTTTCGTTGATTTGTTGATAAGACGTTGATATCGCTTATATATAGCTGATAATCAATTAATTAAATTCAAGTCCTTTGGGTCGTTTCATGCCACTTTATAAGAAAATCTGTTGTCTTATATTTGATCATGAAACGGCTCTTTTCTCTCCTTCTCATTCTTTTTATTTCCTTCTCTTTTTCAAGTGGCCAGGGCCAGGCAAACTGGTGGTATTTTGGCGCGAATGCAGGATTGAATTTTAACACCCTCCCGCCAACACCGGCTCCCGGCGGACAGATCAACACAATTGAAGGCGTTGCCTCTATGTCTACGGCCGGCGGACAGCTGATGTTTTACACTGAAGGGATGCGTGTGTGGAACAGGAATCACGTGCAAATGCCGAACGGATTCGGACTTCTTGGAAGCACTTCTTCTTCACAATCTGCTGTCGTGGTTCAGCGTCCCGGCAGCGCGAATCTTTTTTACATCTTCACATGCGATGCTCAGGCAGCTGCTAACGGGATCCGCTATTCTGAAGTTGACATGAATTTACAAGCCGGCTTCGGCGATGTTACTGCAATAAAAAATGTTCTGTTATATACTCCATCCACTGAAAGAATTTGCGCTGTTCGTCATTGCAACAACGTCGACGTTTGGGTCGTAACGCATCATTGGGGCACCAACGAATTTCGTGCGTTTCTTGTCACCGCAGCCGGCGTTAATCCCGTTGCAACGGTAAGCGCGATCGGTCCTGTTCATACCGGATCCAATACATCTACCATTGGTTACCTTAAAGTTTCTCCTGATGGAAGTAAACTAGCCATGGCCATTCGTTACACTTTTGCGGGCGGACAACCGGGATGGTGTGAGCTGTATGATTTTAACAATTCAACGGCTTTGGTTTCGAACCTGGTCAACCTTGGGAATCATTCCTATGCTTATGGTTGCGAGTTTTCTCCTGATAACAGAATTCTTTATACAACAGCTTCGCAGCCGGGTACTGTTTATCAATACAATCTTTGCGCAGGATCTTCTGCTGCCATTGTTGCAAGCAGGCTTACGATAGGAAATTCCGCCAGCGGATGGATCGGTCCGCTTCAGCTTGGCCCCGATGGAAAAATTTACAATGCCCGCTACCAGGTGACCTGGCTTGGCGTGATCAATAATCCGAATACCCTTGGAATGGGATGCGCATACGTCGACAACGGTCAAACGCTTGGCGCGATGCAGAGCACGCTTGGACTTCCAAACTTTCTTGCAACTTATTTCCGTCCGCCTCCGATAGCAAGCGCGACAATGAATTGCCTTACAGGAACTTTTTCATATACCTACACGCAATCCGGTTGTAATCCTGCTGTGCCAACTGTCTTGTGGAATTTTGGTGATCCGGGCTCCGGTCCGAATAATACTTCAACCTTAACAAATCCAACGCACGTATTTACTGCTCCCGGCCCGTATACCGTTACACTCATAAACCAATACGCGTGTTATGCTGATACGGATACCATAGTAGTTAATGCGATCAGCTGTGGTCCTACCGTGACGATTCAAAACGCATCCATTTGTCAGAATTCCTGTACCACACTCACTGCAAACGCTTCCGGCGGAACTCCTCCGTACGTCTACGCATGGACTCCAAACATTGGTGTTGGTCCGGGTCCTCATAGCGTTTGCCCGACAACCACCACAACTTATACCTGCATTGTAACAGACGCGACAAGCACGACCATGTCAAGCACCGCAACCGTTACGGTGAATCCTCCGCCGGTTGTAACTTCAAGCGGAACAAATCCTTTGTGTAACGGAGGAACAGGTTCTGCAACAGCAAGCCCAACAGGTCCCGGCCCCTTCACATATTCCTGGAGCACAACGCCTGTGCAAACAACACAAATAGCTACGGGTCTCACACCTGCAACTTACACTGTAACCGTTACTGATCCGAACGGATGTACATCCAGTGCAACCGTAACCATAACACAACCGCCATTACTTACAGCTGCTGCCAGTGGCACCCCTGAAACATGTGTCAACTCTGCGGATGGTACTGCCACTGCTACTCCCAACGGAGGTGTTGGACCTTACCAGTACATGTGGACGCCTTCTGCTCAGAACACACAAACTGCAACAGGACTTAGCACAGGAACATATTCGGTCGTCATTACAGATGCAAACGGTTGTACGACTTCTGCAACCGTTACGCTTGGCGCTCCGGCAGGATTACAACCAACCGTTGCAGCTCCGCCTGCAATTTGTATATCGCAATGTGCAACGCTCAATGCAATTATCACAACCGGAAACCCGCCTTACACTTACACCTGGATGCCGGGAAATCTCAACGGTCAGAGTGTTCAGGCATGTCCTTTAACAAACACAACGTATACAGTTACTGTCACGGATGCCAGCGGGTGTACCGGAACAACAACTGTTCAAGTGGTGGTTCGTCCTCCGTTAGCATTGACTTCTTCCGCGACGGGTCCCGTTTGTCCGGGCTCTCCTGCAACTCTGACTGCAAACGGTTCGGGAGGTGATGGTGGCCCCTACAACTATAACTGGATGCCCGGAAATCTGAATGGTTCTCCCGTGACTGTGAATCCCACAGCTACCACGACGTATACGGTAACGATAACAGACAATTGCGGTAGTCCTTCACAAACCTCAACTGTTACTGTAACTGTTTTCGCATTGCCTGTTATTGCTTTTGCAGGTGACACGCTACAGGGATGCGCGCCACTTTGTGTGAATTTCGTAAACAACACTCCGGCCTCCGCTATCTGCGCCTGGGCTTTTGGAAATAACGTTGGAAATTCTTCTAACTGTAACACTCAGTTCTGTTTTAACAATGCCGGAACGTATGACGTAACGCTCACTGTTACGGATAACAACGGCTGCGTGAATACACAAACGCTCGCAAATTATATCACGGTCTTTCCTGTACCGACCGCAGAGTTCAGCATGAGTGTTGCCATCACGACCATCATTGAGCCGAACATTTGCTTCACAGATCTTTCAACCGGCGCAACGGGCTGGACCTGGAATTTTGGTGATCCATTCAATACAACACCTTCATCCTTACAGAATCCTTGTCATCAATACTCTGACACCGGAAACTTTTGCGTTACGCTGGATGTTGTTAACGCGAATGGTTGTCGCGCTACAGTTTATCATTGTTTGGAAGTCGATCCCGAGGTTGCTATTTATGTTCCGAACGCATTCACACCTAATGGCGATCCGCGTAATGATCTGTTCATGGCGGAAGGAATTGGCATTGACGACAGGGATTTTCACATGTGGATCTTCGACCGCTGGGGCAACCTTATCTGGGACACCGGAACATGGGGCGTTGGATGGGACGGAAGAGCCAATGGCGGAACTAAGATCGCTCAGGAAGATGTTTATGTTTGGGTGATCGATTGCAAAGATCTTCTCGGATACAAGCACCAGTATGTCGGGCATGTGAGCCTGATACGTTAATCAGCATTATTTATGAATGTCAGCACCAAGTTTGGCCTTACGATGCTGGTCATTGGCTTTATTCTCCTTAGTGGAAGTTATCTGGGCCTTTCTTCGGGTTATTATTTTCCAAAACTTATAGCTCTGGGTGGCGTGCTTCTGTTCCTGGGCATCGCCATGTTGATCTTTCCAGGGGGAGAGATCCCCGAAGGAACCCCGCCGGATAAACAAATAAAAACTTCTTTCAGGAACGCGCCGATAACCAATAAGATCATGTGGTTTTTTCTGCCTGCGGTGGGTCTAGCGCTAAGTATTTGGTGGATTGATACACTCGGAGGGTTTTGACGTTTGAAATTTCGGACAATTATTTTTTTTCTCATCTTATTCACGTTCAAAATCAGTGCCACCGAATGCATTACCACTGAATTTCGTCACAAGCACCTGTTTTTTCAACTTTGCCAGAATCATTCCAACTACAATGAAACCACTGTCCTGCTTTATAAGGCCAGGGCGATTCAACTCAATAAATTCATCGAAGATCTTATTGCTCAGGGCAAACTAAAAGACAAGGTATTTGTTATCGAGTTATATGATCCTGTATTGACCTGGGATCATTTACACGTCACGCAGAGTGAACATGTCTGTCATATTGATGGTTCAGGGTTTCTCAATTTTGAGATGCTTGCCAGGCTTGTCAATTATTTTACCCAGCCTGAGTGGCATTCTTACATTTACGATTACGATACGACCAGGGATCTTGGAAAAATCCGTGAAACCTTCGAAACCCTGATTGAAAAATTCCCGTTGCCGGATCTAAGCGCGTATACTACAGAAAAAATAAGTCTCTGGGAGCTTGATAATTATACACTTGCTTATCACGATGATAAGGTCAGCTACTTTAGTTCAGGCACAGCGATGCCATACTCTCCATCATCTAACCTGCCCGTCAAGATCCGCGACAGGTATTTATTTTTCCTGTATGATTCAATCTACGTATTACAGAATAGAGCGGTAATTTTTTCATACAGCATTCCGAATCCGCAATCTGACGATTTCAGCGTGGACGTATATGACAAATGGGTGAATATTGGCTGGGGAGGGGATAATGTCTTCTATTCGTATTCCTATATGAAGAATGTTTTTTATGATGTGCGGGGAAAATAATCACATTGGCCTTCTTGCAAAGAGCGAACAATTGTTATAACATGCGATTGTTTCCGTTAGTCAGGCTACTATTTGTCTATATTAGCCCGCTTTAAATAAACACAACCAAAAACCTATTGTATGAAAAAGATAAAGTCTGTTATTACTCTCTCCTTATTTTTTCCGTTTTTCTCGCTTGTTTCTGTCGCTCAAAACACTTGGATTCAAAAAGCAAACTTTGCCGGAACAGCAAGAGGAAATGCTGTTGGCTTTTCAATTGGAACAAAAGGATACATAGGTACGGGTTGGGATGTTGGTTACACAAGAGATTTTTGGGAATGGGATCCCATGACAAATGTATGGACTCAGAAAGCAAATTTTGGAGGAACAGCAAGATATAATTCAACAGGTTTTTCAATCGGCAATAAGGGATATATAGGAACTGGTCATGATGGGGAGGGGTCTGACAGGCAGGATTTCTGGGAATGGGACCAAAATGCAAATACATGGACTCAGAAAGCAAACTTTGGAGGAATAGAAAGACAATTCGCGGCAGGTTTTTCTATTGGTAATAAGGGTTATATAGGCACAGGAGGGAACTACTCACAAGACTTTTGGGAGTGGGATCAAGGGACTGATACCTGGTCACAAAAGGCAAATTTTGGAGGAGCAGGAAGGCATACCGCTCTTGGGTTTTCCGTAGGAACCAAAGGATATATAGGACTGGGAGTAAATGCAAGCTCCTCATATTTTCAGGACTTTTGGGCCTGGGATCAAGCAAGTAATTTATGGACACAAATAGCAAATTACCCCGGAATGGGAAGAGCTCAGGTCGTTGGGTTTGCCATAGGTAACAAAGGGTACGTTGGAACAGGCCATAATTCAGGAAGCGTAAATTGTCAAGATTTTTATGAATATAATCCTTCCTCAAATAGCTGGGTGCAGAAAGCGGATTTTGGCAGTACCGGACGAAGGGGATCCGTTGGCTTTTCAATTGCCGGCAAGGGTTATATCGGAACCGGCTGAGATGGAGTTTATAAATCTGATTTTTGGGAATACACTCCAGAGCCTACTGTTTTTCCAATAACGCTCGATTTTACTGCGTTATATTCTTCATTCCCTGACCTGCAGGTTAACGTTTCGAACGGGCTTCTCGCTCCTGCATCAATTCTTTCTCCAATAACCTTCAACGCGCCCCCGGGCACATGGCTTGTTGTGTCGTCACCCATTAGTTATGCCGAAATTATTGTCGATGCGAATGGAAACATTACCATCGATTCCCCATGGGAAGCGGCTTATGATGGAACAGGTACCGGTACGCTAACGGCAGTTGGCTTTCAAAACACACTAGACTTATCCGCAGTTCTTCCAAATTATCCCGGTATGCAGGTTCAATTCAACTTCGATAGTTCCACTCGAAATGCGACTAGCATTATGAATTTCCGCATGCTGCCGGGTCTTTACACTATGTCTACCTTATCCCCTGAAGGCACTGTTTACTGGAAAATAAATAATGATGGAACATTTACCTATATAGATGAAACTGTTTCTGTCGCAGCAACCAGCGCGGTATATTCAGGGGCGGGAACGTATACGCTGAATGTATTAGGGTCGATGATCACCATTGATGCAACTGCGCTTGCAAACACCTATTGCAACGCAAATCGGGTTTTTTCGCTTTGTTATCATACTTGTACTTACACTCCAACTCCTGCTACCGCTTCAGTCCCGTTCAGTTTTCTTATGATGCCGGGAAATAGCTGGCTATATACCGGAACAGCCTCAATATTGCTTTCGCTTAAAAATGACGGAATGATCAAACTCATTGCGCCTTACGATGTTGGCGCAACAGGAACAGGAACTCAAACCGTAACCGTGCTTTCGGATATCACTCCCCTTTCCTCCTCCTCTATCGCAACAAACGTTACTTCTTATGGAGGTAACAATGGCGCAATCGATGTGGCGGTAAGTAACGGATCAACGCCTTATTCCTTTCTATGGAACGATGGCGCAACAACGGAAGACAGGAGCAGTCTTATTGCCGGAAATTATTCCTGTACCATCACGGATGCGAACGGATGTACGTCTGTGATCGCTGTAACTATTACTCAACCAACTGCTTTCCCTATCACGCTTGATTTCACGGCTATTGCCGCTTCGTTTCCGGAATTGCAAATTGGAATAATTGATGATGCTATCAACACGTTCTTATTTCCCTATACATCTGCCCAGAGCAGTTTAATGGTCAACCTTCTTCCCGGTTCTTATCGTGTTCATTCGACCGGTTACATGGTGAATACTTACTTCCAGGTTACTTCAAACGGAACAATTGCCTACAGTTTGCAGGACGAGGCAGCCTATGATGGGTTCGGAACAAGCATACTAACAGCAATCGGATTCAATATCAATATTGATATTTCTGCGATAAGAAACGCTTATCCTGCTTCCGAGATCCGTTTCGGCAACTTGATAAATTCATCGTGTACAAATCCAATGCAGCCAAATATTATGACGTTCAGGATGCTTCCTTCTAGTGTGCAACTGAATTTTTGTAATCCCCGCGGAAATATATTTTTTATTGTGAATAATGACGGAACTGTTTCATACGCTGATCCTGCACAGGATGCTATTTTAGATGGGGCAGGAACAAACACGCTTGTTGTACAGGGTTCCAATGTTACTATTGATGCTACCGCGCTTTCAAATACGCATTGTGGTTCAATTTATAGGATCGGAAGCGAAGGATATATGGCAAATTGGATCAACTCCTCAATTCCCACCACTTTGTTAATGCTCTCCTCTGACCTTTGGGTGTATGCAAGAGAGTCAAATGGCAGCACAAGTATTTCTGATGTTAACTTTTCTGTTGGCAACGATGGAAATATTGGGATTTACCCCGGATATGAGTCTCTCGCGACAGGCTCAGGCACGCATACCCTTTCATTTACGACTAACATGCTACCACTTTCGGCATCTGCCACGGCAGGAACAATTACCAGCACGGGCGGTTCAACAACTGTCACAGTTTCGGCAAGCAACGGAACTCCTCCTTATAGCGGAACCGGAACTTTTACGGTTACGGCCGGAACATATTCCTATACCATCACAGATGCAAAAGGATGTACTTCCATTGTAAGCGTAACTGTAACAGAGCCCGCGAATCCGTTGCTCGTTTCTATTGGTAATTTATCAACGAGCAATTATTATACATGCGCGTTTGGAACCGGGGCTAACCTGGTGATCGGGTATGGAAGCGGCCCAACCTCTGTGACACTCAACGGAAGCGCTACGGGAGGATCGCCCGCATACTCATATTCATGGAGTCCGGCCGATGGTTTAAGCAATCCTAATGTTGCAAATCCTGTTTTCTCACCCAATGGTACGACCGGATGCGCTAACAATTTTTACACGCTCACCGTAACGGACGCGAACGGAACAACCGCAACAGCTGAGGTTAATGTTACCGTTGCTTACGTTAAAGGTATCGGCGGAAATGTCAATAAGGTCAAGGTTTGTCACAGTACTTCTACACAAGAGATCGATATAGAAGTGAGCATTAACGCCGTGCCGACGCATCTTGGCCACGGCGATTGTCTTGGCGATTGTCAGGATAATTGCGATCTGGGTAACAGGGGCGCCTTTATTCTTGAAGAGCCTGTTGGCTCAGGAGAGTTGAGTGTATATCCCAATCCGGGTGACGGTCAGTTTCTCCTTGATTTCATTCCCGTTCTCCACCATGCTCCTATAGGATTATCCATAATGGATGCTGCCGGCAGGGTCGTCTATGAGAAGATCTTTGATGCCACAGTGGAATTACACCTGAGCGTTGACCTTCAGGATATCCTGTCGACAGGTTTTTATTCTTTGAAGATCATTAACGGAGAATATGTTTTCCTGAAAAAACTTGGAGTGAGAGAATAGCTTCACAAAAAACGACAAAAGCCCTGTTTGCGTCACATAAGCAAGCAGGGTTTTTTATTTTATCCAAACAACACCCTGAATACCTCTTCCATTTTTCCTACGGGGATGATCTTAATACCACCACGAGTAGCTCCCCCCTCCCTCGGAGAGGAGTCAGGGGTGAGGCCAAGAGGGGTCGGGGGTGAGGCTTTAATGCTGTATTTTGATACAAAAACTTGTTCGAAGCCTAATTTTTCCGCCTCAGATATCCTCTGCTCCACTCTGTTCACAGGACGGATCTCCCCGCTTAATCCGACTTCGGCAGCAAAACAAAACTTGGTCGGGATGGGAATATTTTCAGATGAAGACAGGACTGCGCACACAACCGCAAGATCGATGCCCGGATCTTCCACGCGTAACCCACCGGCAAGATTTAAGAAAACATCTTTGGCTCCGAGCCGGAATCCGCAGCGTTTTTCAAGTACCGCCAAAAGCATGGACAGTCGTCTCAGGTCAAAGCCCGTGGATGATCTTTGAGGGGTTCCATACGCCGCGCTACTGACAAGCGCCTGCACTTCGATGAGCATGGGCCGCATTCCTTCCATGGTTGCGGCAATGGCAACTCCGCTTACGGGTTCCTCCCGAGCTGTGATCAGGATCTCTGATGGATTACTCACTTCTCTCAGCCCCGCTCCCTGCATTTCATAAATGCCAAGTTCATTTGTTGAGCCGAAACGGTTCTTTGTGGTTCGTAGTAAACGATATATATGATGCCTGTCTCCCTCAAATTGCAAAACCGTGTCCACCATGTGCTCCAGCACTTTCGGCCCGGCGATGGAGCCGTCTTTTGTAATATGTCCGATGAGAAAAACGGGAGTCCCGCTTTCCTTTGCAAAACGCATGAGCTCCCCCGCGCATTCCCGCACCTGGGAAACACTTCCCGGCGAGGATTCAATATGCGCGCTATGCATGGTTTGAATGGAATCGATCACCACAAGTTGCGGCTCGAGAATCTCTATCTGTTTGAAAATATTTTGCGTGGAGGTTTCCGTAAGAATAAAACATCCCTCATTCAATATTCCTATCCTTTCCGCGCGCATACGGATCTGCTGATCGCTTTCCTCACCGCTCACATAAAGCACTTTTAATCCTTTAAGTTGGGTTGCCAGCTGCAGCATCAAGGTTGATTTTCCTATCCCGGGCTCACCACCAAACAGTACCAGCGATCCCGGCACCACACCGCCACCTAAAACCCGGTTGAGTTCTTTATCCGGTAATGGAAAACGGTTCTCAACGTTCAGACTTATTTCTTTGATTGCCTGGGGCTTTGCGGCACGACGCGTACTTGTGCTTATTCCGGGTGTTTTCGCATCAATGGCTTTTTCAAGAATTTCTTCCACGTAGGTATTCCATTCTGTACAGGAAGGACATTTCCCTATCCATTTTGGGGATTGGGCTCCGCAGTTTTGGCAGAAGAAGGTGGTCTTTGTCTTAGTGGCCATCGTACAAAGGTACGGGCGACTGTGGAAGAGTGTTTTTACAAAATGTGGAAATTCTGTTCAGAATTTCGACATCACCAGTTTCCGTCCCTTGTGTTTGAAGATCGTACCGTTCTTATTCACCTCGTTATCCTGCGTATTCTCATCGGTTAAGAATTTGTCCAGATATTCCTGTACCATCTCTTTGGTGATCGTCGGGTTCTTGCCGTTCGTGATGGCCTCCGTGGTGTAGGTTTGGAGTAAACTGGCCATCTGGCCCTTCAACATATCGTGGGTAGCAAACATATCACAACCGATGATCTTGTCGCCCGTGCAAGGCACAAAGCCGACAAGATTCAGGGTATCTTTGATCGACTTTTCAAAATACTGCATATATGCGATAAGCTTCTCCTGGTATTCTTTTGACTCCTTCAATGCCGTAAAAGTGGAACTTTCCGTCTTGGCGTTGTTCTTGGTAGTCACATTCTCCACTTCTTTCCAGACCCCACTTTGGTTTTTATCCACAATAGCTACTTTGCGCATACTGTTACTTCCGTAGTTCTTATCGGTGGTAAACTTTGCTTTGGAAGTATCACTGCTCGTATACGTCCACCGGTTCTGTTCCACGCAAAAAACAGAAACATCCACCTTTCCGCTTTTCGGCGGTAAAAGCATGTTCTGGGCCAGCATCCTGTCCTGCTTGCCCCCTTTTACCACTTCTCCGGCAAAGACCAATACCGTGTCGTCCGACACATTCTCGATATAAAGTTTGTTCACTGTCTCGCTGCTTGTATTGTGTTGTTGCTGAACCTGGTTGGAATTCGGGACGTTCTGTTGGTTCTGGTTGGGGCCAACGGCTTCGGTTATGATTACCCTCTTTTCATCCAATGCCTTCGACAAGGTCATGTATTTACCCACATCCTTGAACGTTTCCAGGAATTCAGGAGCCGCATAAATGGGATAGATCCGCAGGTGCTCAAACGTATAACTGTTCTCCGTTTTTGCCGGGATGCTGAGGTTCCTGGAATTGTACTGTGCGAATGCGGAACATGCGATGATGCCGCTAAGAAGGGAAGTGAGAACTGCTTTCATGGTAAAGGTTTATTAAGAGGATGTTCTAGGTCGTTTGCTATCAATAAATGTGCCTTTATTATAACTTTATGCGCTCATGAAGCGCCTTCGTAAAATAGCCCTCCGCTTTTTCATTACATTGGGTATTCTCTACATCCTCGTCTGTACGCTGATGTATTTCTTCCAGGAGACACTCATCTTCCATCCCAAGCAGCTGTCTCGTGACCATGAATTTGCATTCGTTGGGCATTACAGCGAAGTAAACATTCGCACTGAAGACGGAACTTCCCTTAACGGGTTGCTTTTCAAAAGCGATTCATCAATGGGCCTCTTCTTCTACCTGCACGGCAACGCCGGAGCGCTGGATACTTGGGGAAATGCCGCAAAGGCATATACAGATCTCGGTTACGATTTCTTCATCATGGATTACAGGGGCTATGGAAAAAGCGAAGGGGAGATCACGGGCGAAAAGCAATTCTACGAAGATATCCAGCTCTTCTATGATTCCCTTAAGCTTATGTACGAAGAAAAAAACATCATAATAGCCGGCTATTCCATAGGCACAGGACCTGCCGCACAGCTCGCCTCAGTAAATAACCCCAAAATGCTTCTTCTGCAAGCGCCATATTACAGCTTAACGGATATGATGCAACACACTTATCCCATTGTTCCTGCATTTCTTTTGAAATATAAATTCGCTACAAACGAATTCATTCAAAAAACCAAAGCTCCCGTTGTGATCTTTCACGGAGATGAGGACGAGATCATCTATTATGGTTCTTCTGAGAAACTGAAACAACATTTTAAGAAGGGAGATACGCTCGTCACACTGAAAGGACTTGGGCATAATGGGATGAATAAGAATGAAGAGTACAAAATCCGGCTTGCGGAAATATTGGCATTCTATGATTTGAGCAGCGATGGCCCACCTTTCAAAGATGAGTGTAAGTGCGATTTTGAAGAGCTATTAGGCACGGTTGCCCAGGAAAAAACCTGCGATATGTTCATACGCGGCAAAAACTGGAACCCGGATTTTGAATCGTGTCCCTGGATCTGGGGTGAATACATTAATAATGTTATTCCTCGGCATAAAAACATGTCGGTGCTAAGAATTCATCTGATGGATCTTGAACATTTTACATATACAAAAGATACATCCATTTACGGAAATGATACAATAAGAAACTATGTAATTGCAATCTATTATCGTAATAACATCAAAGGATGGGATAACTGCATTTTCGACCCTTTCAAAACAGGAAAATATCCAAAACCAAAACATTGGGCAGAATAAACAAGCGACACCGTGGCTCGACTCCGCTCGCCATGACAGTGTCGCAGCCATAAATAGAAGGGCTATTGAGGGCCGCCCGTCTTCAATTGTACAGTAAACGTAATTATTCTCGGGCGGCCTTGCGCTAATTCCTCCCCTATAACATGAGCGGACTGTCACCCCGAGCGAAGTCGAGGGGTTGAGGAAGTCGAACCATTGCTTATTTTTGACTTCCCATGTCATTCAAAGACCATTTCTCCACCAACGCCCACAACTACGCTCGCTTCAGACCCGGATACCCGAAGGAGCTGTTTTCATTCCTATTTTCCCTGACAAAATCGTGTCATGGTGAGCGGAGTCGAACCACGGCATGGGACTGCGGCACAGGCAACGGCCAAGCCGCTATAGAACTTGCTCAATACTACGATAAAGTCATTGCAACTGACCCAAGCGCTGAACAGATAAAAAATAGTTTTCCGCATCCAAAAGTGGAATACCGTGTTGAGTCAGCAGAGAAGAACTCCATTTCTTCCGGTTGTCTTGATCTTCTCACTGTTTCTAACGCGCTACACTGGTTCAATTGGGATGTTTTTTACAAAGAAGTTCTTCGCGTTCTTAAAAAAGACGGCATCATAGCTGCATGGGCTTATGCAACTCCGTTTGTGAATCCGGCGGTCGATAAGATCATCAAACATTTTCATGATGTGATGATCGGTCCATTCTGGCAACATGAAAACCGGCTTGTGGAACATGGCTATAAAGATGTTCCGTTCCCGTTCGAAAGAATAAGCGCTCCTGAATTTGTTTATGAAAAACAAATGACGCTCGACGAATTCATCGGTTTCCTTAACACCTGGTCGGCAACTCAGCGCTATATTCTTGCCAATAAGATAAACCCTACGGATGAATTAAAAAGCCTCTTGAGTAACGTGTGGAATGGCGCTGAGAAAAAAGTGAGCTGGGATTTGATATTAAGAGTTGGAAGGGTATAAACTAGTTTAATAACTTAGAATTCTCATGACAGCCAAAACCATTTTTGCGTCTCTCGCCGTTGTTTCTGTCGCGGGGCTGGGTCTTTATAACTACCACCCGGGGTTCCGAACAGAAGTGAACTCCATTCTTGGGATCATAGATCATGATACCGTAACAACAGAAGAGAGTCTTGATACTGTTTATTATGAAAATACCGTTTCTGAAAACTATGAGAAGGACACAAACAAGCCAAAGAAAAAGCTAAAACCTGATCGGTTTACTGTTCTTGATCAATACGCAAAAAACACCCCTAAGATTCATGAGAAGGATATTCAAACACTGGCAAACTATCTTCTTCTGAAAGCTAAATCAGAGGAAGATAAAGCACGACTGGTTTTTTCCTGGATCGCAACCCACGTCAAATATGATGCAGCGGGCTATAACAGCGGAAATTATGGAGATTGCTCGGCTACGGCGGTGCTGAAAAGAAAAACTGCTGTTTGCGAAGGATACTCGGAATTGTTTAAAGAGCTGGGTATCGCAATGGGTCTGAAAGTTGAAAAAATTACCGGTTATGCGAAGGGATATGGCTATGATGACGGACAGGACTTTTCAGATGTCAATCACGCATGGAATGTGGCGCAGATCGATGGTAAATGGAAACTGATGGACGTTACCTGGGGAAGCGGGTATGGTGAAACCAAAAATAACAAGCTTGTCAGTGTTACAAAATTTGATCCCTGGTGGTTTAATACAGCTCCGACAGAATTCATTTTTTCTCATTTACCTTCAGATGCAAAATGGCAGATGGCCGGCACCCAAATAACACTAGGTCAATTTGCTAAACTTCCGGATATAGGTTCAGAATTCTTTCTTCTGGGATTCAGCAGCCGCCAGATGTACACTATGGCAGTAAGCGGCAAGGTTACGGAATTTGCCGAAGCATACCCAAATGATTTTCCGCTGACTGCCGTTCAACTGCCATTCACAAAACATCTCAATCGTGGAGAAAAGTGCAAGTTCATTATCAAGTCTGATTACGCGGAAGAAATTTCTCTTATCGATGATGAAACTTGGATTCCACTTGTGAAAAATGGAACTGAATTCAGCGCGGAATATGCTCCGAAGGGAAAAAAGCTAACGATCGCTTCGAAAGTTGACAAGGGCGGAAACTGGTCGATCTTTATCAAATATGATATTAAGAACAAGACAGATAATATCAAGTGAGTCCCTCTTAATTCCTCCAGATTCCCTACAGAATTTCTTCTTATCCTTGTAGTACCTAATCCAGTTCATAATGAAGACAAAACTACTTTTCCTCTCCTTACTGATTTTTTCCCTGAGCTCCTTCTCCCAGGTTTACGATTTTGCAAAACGAGCCGGAGGAACGCTCGATGATGAGATATTTGACATCTGTCATGATGCAGCGGACAACATTTATACCACCGGTATCTTCGAAGGAACCGCTGATCTTGATCCGGGAACAAGCGTCGTGAATTTCACGGCTTTAGGAGCCGGAGATCTTTTCTTCGCTAAATCGGATGTGAATGGAAATTATATCTGGGCTAAGACCATTGGAAGCGGTGGGGATGAGGAAGGGCTTTGCATAAAAGTAGATGCGCTGGGAAATATTTATTTATCAGGGCTTTTCAGCGGGACTGCTGATTTTGATCCGGGACCGGGGACCGCGAACCTGACATCATTAGGCGGATTTGATATTTACATTGCTAAATACGACAACAACGGAAATTATATCTGGGCGAAGAATATCGGCAGCACCGGAAACGTAGATGACTATCCTTCACACATGGTGCTTTCCGCAACAGGTGATATGTATATCATCGGGCAATTCGGCGGATCCTGCGATTTTGATCCGGGGCCTGCTACAGCCATGCACATCTCCACCGGGGGCTGGGATGTGTTCTTTGCGCGGTACGACAGCAGCGGAAATTATGTCTGGGCCTATCCAATTGCCAACACTACCAATGCCGACGATTTCGGATATGGAATTGCTTTGGATGGAATTGGAAATGTGCTGATCACAGGACAATACGATGGTACCTGCGATTTTGATCCTACGATTGGCGTTACAAACAAAACATCTCTTGGAGGATATGACATTTTTATTGCACACTATAACAATGCCGGCGTACTGAATTGGGTGAACAGTATAGGAGGAAACGGGGACGATTACGGAATGCATATCATCGCTGATAATCTTTCGGACGTTTACGTCACGGGCAGTTTTATGGGGACAGCTGATTTTGATCCGGGTATTACAACCGCGAACCTGGTCTCAGGAGGACTTTCTGATATCTATATCGGGAAGTATAACGCAATAGGAGGATACGTCTGGGCAAAAAATATTGCGGGTACCGGTGATGATCTTGGAAATTGTGTAAACATTAGCGGTTCCGCAATATACCTCACAGGTCAATTTGCTTCAACCGCTGATTTTGATCCGGGTCCGGGAACTGCAAATCTTTCTTCTTCCGGAAGCTGGGATATATTCTTCGCATCTTACCAGACAGATGGAACATATATTTGGGCGGAAAAAGCAGGCGGGATAGGTGTAGATCAAAGCCATGTGATCGATGTAGATCTCAACTCCAGCTACTTTTTAATTGCAGGAGAGTTCCCTAATTCGGTTGATTTTGATCCCAGCGGAAATACGGCCACGCTATCATCTGCCGGTCTTGATGATATTTACTTTGCAAAGTATGATATCATGTCCGGTGTTGGCGATCATTCACAAGACCCCTTTTCCGTTTTGCTTTTTCCTAATCCCGCAACCACAAACATTCATTTTTCTATCATTTCAACGGAAAATGACTTCCTTCTTGAAATAATGAACGCGGAGGGGCGACTTGTTACGAGAAAGAATATCGGAAATGACGGAACGCTTGACTGCTCTGACCTTGCAAACGGAATTTATTTAATAAAAATCCTTGCGGGAGATGCATACGTCACAAGAAAATTGATCATCAATAAATGAAGGAGAGCAGGTTTTGAAAAATCCCCTCTGCGAAACTTAGCGTTTGCGACAGGTGGTGTGAGGGGCTCTGCGATCTCTGCGTGAAACGCGTCCCGAAGATCAAACCCGGTGATTCGCCCTATCCTCCAGATTCTCACCAGAATTCGACATTACTTTTATCCCGACCAAATCATATACTATGAAACATTTGTTATGCGCTTGTGCGATGTTGTTTTGCTTGTCATCCATCGCTCAGAAAAAATCGGAAACGCTTCAGGATTCTACTAAAAAGAAATTGTTAAAATATAAGCCAAAGGTATCAGGAGTAATCGCGTTGCACTATCTCAATGAATTTAATACCAATGGAGATTCTCTTCGGGATCCCGATGGCTTCAGGTTGTTTAAGGCTCGCCTGGAAGTCTCCGGCATGATAAGCGAAAAAATTGGCTACAATATAATGATAGACCCCCGTTCACCCGAGCATGGCGGATTGTTGCGGGATGCTTACCTTGAGTTTTTACACATAAAAAATCAAAAAATTCGTGTAGGCAGACAAAAAACACAATTCGGATGGGAAAACCGGACATCCAGCACAGAGAGGTATACGGTAATGCTGGGGGTGATGTCGGATGGAATAGCCCGCGGGCTTACCTTGCGTGATAATGGTATTGGTATTATTGGGAATATCCCGATCAGTAAACACTTTCGCATCGAAGACGCTGTAACGTTTACTAATGGGGCAAGAATGGATATTACAGGGCCTTATGATTTCAATACCAAAAAAGCATTATGGGGAAGAATAGGCATGCGTTACAAGAAAAAGGATTTTTCGGTTCACCTTGGCGGCTCATTTGGAACAGGCGGTATAAGAGATATTGGCGATTCTATCAATGACCCGGGTGATGATATATATGTCGATATTGCACGCATCGGTGCCGATCTTCAAGTGGATGATAAATATTTTTTTCTGGCAGCTGAGTATGGTACGCAGAAAGATATGGCCGGGGATTCTGTTTACATAGAATCAAAGGGGTACCAGGTTGTACTTGCACTAAAAACAAAATGGCGAATCGGGCCACTCGCTAAATATGATATGGATGAAGAATCAGAATCGAAAATGTTAACCTGTGGCGCTTATTACGGAAACCTGAAAGATCAATTCCGTATTCTCGTCAATTATGTTTTCAGGGGGAATGTGAAAGACATCCCTGAAGGGCACGATGACAGGCTTTACATCCAAATGCAAGTGAGGTTTTGAGTTATTCCCCCTTTGCAGTTCGACTGGCTCACTATGACAGGGGCTAGGGCGATGTGTTTTTTATCCTCTTCTCTATCTCACTGGTCGAATACCCCTGCACCAATTCTATCAGCTTCACCTCTCCCCCTTTGTTCAGCACAATATCATGTCCTGCTATTTCTTCCACTTTATAATCCGCGCCTTTCACAAGAACATCCGGTTGAAGTGCTTTGATAAGCTCAAGGGGTGTTTCTTCTTCGAATACGATCACCGCATCCACAAAATGAAGTGAGGCAATGATCACGGCTCTTGAGTTTTGATCCTGGATGGGGCGGTTATTCCCTTTACTTAACAGTCTTACGGAAGCATCTGAGTTAACTGCGACGATCAATTTATCCCCGCAATCCTTTGCCTTGCATAAATAATCCACATGTCCCAGGTGAAGAATATCAAAACACCCGTTTGTAAAAACGATCTTATCCTTCCGTATTCCCCATACTTTTAATTGCTTCAGCAGCGCCGGAAGCGTAAAGATCTTCTCTCTTATTAACTTCGAATAACTCATGTCCCTTTTTCCTGTTCCCTGTTCCCTGTTCCCTGTTCCCTGTTTAATATCGGAAGCAAAATTAACGAAATTACCCCCGTCAGCAGGATCGTAACGAACTGCGAAGCCCACACCACCCAGGAAAAGGCACCGGCCACGGGTATGGATATTCCTGCAAGCGACGAGGTCAGCGTTTTTGAGACAAGAAAATGATATGCACCGATCCCACCCTGCGTGAACATGATCCCAACCGCTCCCATGATAAGCACTGTCATTCCTTGTCCTATACTCATCCCGGATGTTTCTTCAAACGAAAAAAAACATACGTGCAGCATCGTGTAATACATGACCCAAATAAAAATGGT